>JAABUT010000199.1_pt1 | contig 111068 bp, 103 predicted proteins | sample 5559281 | NCBI WGS metagenome assembly JAABUT01 (sample SAMN10711880, study PRJNA513359) | rock metagenome | isolation source: Antarctica rocks | place: Antarctica: Victoria Land, Ricker Hills nord | collected 2016-01-04 | reverse complement strand
ACCGCTCCCGGGCGAAGCCGTGCAGCGCCTTGATGCCGTGCTCGACGTAGCGCCCGTTGCGGCACATGTCCCACTCGCCGGCAGCGCACGCGCCGCACGGCACCGGGTCGGGCCGGCGCACGATCCCCACCACCAGGTCGCCCTCGGCCAGGCCGGACGCCGACGGCGCCTCCTGCACCCGCCCGAGGTTCTCGTGCCCCAGCACCAGCACGTCGCTGCCCGGGGGTGCCTCGCCGTACTGCCCGCCTATGATCTCGCTGTCGGTGCCGCACAGGCCGACTGCCAGGGACGACACCAGCACCGGCCCGTCTGAGGTGTCCGGTTCGGGCAGGTCGCGGAGCTCGAGACTGTCGGGGGTGCCGGGGGTGACGACGAGTGCGCGCATGCTGTTCTGCCTGCCCTTCTCCCTGGACGGCATGCCTGCGGCGCGCAGCGGGCACCGCCGGGAGATGAGCATCCCGCCTTCGGGCCAGCAGCACGAGATCAGCCACGGCGGCCAGCGCGCCGTGGTCGTGGAGGTGGGCGGCGGCCTGCGCAGCTACGACGTCGACGGCGTGGCGGTGCTGGACGGCTATGCCGAGGACGAGATGGTCACGGCCGCCCGCGGCCAACCGCTGCTGCCGTGGCCCAACCGCCTGCACGGCGGCAGCTACACCTGGGACGGCGCCACCCATCCCGTGCCGGAGGACGAGCCCGAGAAGGGCAATGCGCTGCACGGCCTGTGCCGCTTCCGCAGCTGGACGCCCCGCACCCGCGACGCCGGCTCCGTCACGATGGGCCTGGTGCTGCACCCCTCGCCGCCGTATCCGTTCGCGCTGAACCTGACGGTGCGCTACGCGCTCGACGACGACGGGCTGCTCGTCGAGACGAGCGCGGCCAACGTCGGCACGGCGGCGGCGCCTTACGCCCAGGGAGCGCACCCGTATCTGACCGTCGGTGGCCTGGTCGACGACGCCCTGCTGACGCTGCCCGCACGCACCCGGGTCCTCACCGACGAGGATCAGATCCCGACCGGCGACGAGGACGTGACCGGCACCGACTACGACTTCCGTACGCCGCAGGCCATCGGAGACCGGCAGCTCGACTTCGCGTTCACCGACCTGGAGCGGGGCGAGGACGGCCGGGCGGTGCTGACCGTCGTCTCGGCCGACGGGGGCCGCGGCGCGTCGGTCTGGGTCGACGAGGGCTACCCCTACCTGGAGGTGTTCACCGGCGACACCGTCCCGGACGAGCAGCGCCGCCGACAGGGCCTCGGCGTCGAGCCGATGACCGCGCCGCCGAACGCCTTCGTCACCGGCACCGACCTGGTGCGCCTGGCGCCCGGTGACCGGGTGACGCGACGCTGGGGGATCGTCCCGCTCGCCGGGCAGGGCCGGCCGTCCGGTCAGTCCGGGTCGACGACGAGCGCGAGCAGGAACCCGTCGTAGCCCTTGGCTCCCACCGTCTGCAGGGCGGTGGCGTCCAGTCGCGGCTCCGTGGCCACCATGTCGAGCAGCCGGCGTACGCCGACGATGTTGGGGTCGGTGCTGGCCGCGTCGACGACCGCACCACCGCGTACGACGTTGTCCACCACCACGACGCTGCCGGGGACGGTCAGGCGCAGCGCCCACCGCAGGTAGTCCGGGCCGCTCTGCTTGTCGGCGTCGACGAAGACCAGGTCGAAGGGCGCCTCGAGCTGGGGGAGGGTCTCGAGCGCCGCGCCGAGGCGGACCTCGACGACGTCGGTCAGTCCGGCCGCAGCGAGGTTGGCCCGGGCGACTTCGGCGTGGTGCGGGTCGTTCTCCAGGGTGACGACGCGGCCGCCGGGCGCCAGGCCCCTCGCCAGCCAGGTGGTGCTGTAGCCGCCAAGTGTCCCGACCTCCAGGATGCTCCGCGCGCCGCACAGGCGCACCAGCAGCTGCAGGAGCCTGCCCTGCAGCGGCGAGACCTGGATGGCGGGCAGGCCCGCCTCGGCGCTGGTGGCCAGGATGTGCTCGAGCACCGGGTCGGCGGGCAGGAGCGTCGCGGCGAGGTGGGCGTCGACGTCGTTCCAGAGGGGCTGCACGCCACCCATCCTCGCGCACGGGCGTGACAGCCTGGGCCGATGACCGTGCGCATCCGCAACAACAGCGTCGACAGCCGTGACCCCTACCGGCTCGCCGGGTTCTGGGAGCAGGTCACCGGCTTGCACGAGGACCCGGACGACCCCAACGCCCCCGATGACGAGGAGGTCGCGCTGCGGTCGCCCGACGGCTCGCCCGCCCTGCTGTTCCTGCGGGTGCCCGAGTCCAAGGCCGGCAAGAACCGCGTGCACCTGGACGTGGTGCCCACGGACCGCACCCGCGACGAGGAGGTTGAGCGGCTGGTGGCGCTGGGGGCGTCGCAGCTGGACGACCGCCGGCGCCCGGACGGCACCGGCTGGGTGGTCCTGGCCGACCCGGAGGGCAACGAGTTCTGCGTCGAGCGCAGCGACGGCGAGCGGGCTCAGGCCCGGTAGGCGCCGCCGGACCGGTCGTTGCGGTCGGCGAGCAGGCCGGCGACGGTCGACACCGCGATCTCGCCGGGGGAGCGCGAGCCGATGTCGAGCCCGATGGGCCGGTGCACCCTGGCGATCCCGGCTTCGTCCACGCCGCGCTCGCGCAGCGCCTGCACGTGCGGCGCGGTATGCCGCGGGCTGCCCATCACACCGACCCAGCGGGTCGGCTGCGCCAGCACCGCGACGAGCACGTCTCCGAGCTCGGCCCGCTCGTGGTCGGTGACGACCACGTCCGTCAGCGCGTCCAGCCCGGCGTCGGCAGTGGCGCGGGCGACCTGGATGCCGGGCAGCTCGCGCCCGTGGTCGGGCTCGAGCAGCACGACCTCGTAGCCGACGTGCGCGGCCAGGTGTGCCAGCTGCAGCGCGACGGGGGAAGCGAAGACGACGACGAGCCGGCGCTCCCCGGTCGGCGCGGGAAGGTCGCCGTGCGCCATGGCGCACGCGACGTCGATGGGTCCGTGACTGTGCTCGGAGCTCATGCGCCCCAGTGTGCCCAGTCGGCCCAGGGTTGTGGTCGGCGCCGTCACGACATTCGTGGCCCCTAGCATCGGCCGCATGCGGACCCTCGTGCTCGGCGGCACCTCCTTCGTGGGTCGGGCGGTGGTGCAGGACCTGCTGGCCCGTGGCTCGGAGGTCACGCTGTTCGGCCGTGGCCGGACCGGTCCCGAGCTCTTCCCGGGTGTGCGGCGGCGCACGGGCGACCGCTCGACGGGCGACTACGCCTCGCTGGCCGACGGCAACTGGGATGCGGTGGTCGACGTCAGCGGCTACCTCCCGCGCCACGTCGCCGAGGCGGCCGACGCGCTGGACGACCGGGTCGGCCGCTACCTGTTCGTATCGACCGGCTCGGTCTACGACCGCCGCCGCGCACCTGAAGCGATGACCGAGGACGCGCCCCGCCTGCCGCCGGAGCGCGACACCGAGGAGATCACGGACGACACCTACGGCCCACTCAAGGTCGCCTGCGAGGACGACGTGCGGACGCGGTACGGCGGGCAGGCCACCGTCGTACGCCCTGGCATCGTGGCCGGGCCGCACGACCCGACGGACCGGTTCACCTGGTGGGTCCGCCGGGCCGCGCGTGGCGGCCGGGTCGCGCTGCCGGGCCGCCCGGACCAGCCGGTGCAGGTGGTCGACTCCCGTGACCTGGCTCGGCTCGTCACCAGCCTGCTGGCGGCGGACCGCCCCGGCACCTACAACGCGGTCGGGCCGGCGGATCCGACCACGCTCGCCGGCCTCGTGGAGGTCTGCGCGGCCGCGGCCGGCACGTCGGTCGAGGTCGTGCCCGTCGACCCGGCTGCAGAGGAACGCGGGTTCCCGCTCGTACTGCCCGACTCGTCCTGGGACGTGATGTTCCGGCGCAGCGCTGCGGCCGCCCGCGCCGCCGGCATGCCGGCGACGCCGCTGGAGCGGACCGCCGCCGACGTCCTCGCGTGGGACCGCGAGCGCGGGGAGCCGCCGCTGCAGCTCGGGCTCGCTCCCGAGCGGGAGGCCGAACTGATCGCCGGCCGCGCCGGCTAGGGAAGGCCCGGGAGGCCGTCGATGCTGCGCGCGTTGCGCTCGGCGCGGTAGGCGGCCAGCCCCTCCGGACCGCGCTTCTCGGCACTGAGACGCAGCAGGTCCCGCTCGCCGACCAGCTCCATCATCGGTACGCCGTAGCCGCAGGAGTCGCTGACCCGCTCCACCTCCACCACGACCGCGGCACGGGTGCTCGGGTGCGCCGGGTGCAGCCCGACGACCTCGTCGTACGCCGGCTCGCCGGGCATCGCGACGGTGCCGTGCCCGTGCAGCCGGACCACGCGCGGGCGCCGGTCGAAGGCGCAGAACATCAGGCAGACCCGGCCGTTCTCCCGCAGGTGGGCGAAAGTCTCCACGCCGCTGCCGGTCAGGTCGGTCCAGCCGACCCGGTGCGGCCCGAGCACCGAGAAGGTGTCGTGGCCCCGCGGCGAGACGTTGACCCGGCCGTCACGGGCGAGCGGTGCCGTCGCGACGAACCACATCGGCTGGGCGGCGAGCCAGCCTGCCAGCGCGTCGTCGATGCCGTCGAAGACCTTGCCCACGAGGGTCAACCTACGGCCCGGCGCGCAGGCGACGCCGGGTAGCGTCGGGCGCACCCAGCGGACGCGGAGGACGCACATGGCTCAGGTCGGTGACGAGAAGGTCCGGCGGCTGCTCGACGGGCGCAACCACGCGGTGGTGTCGACCTTCAACGAGGACGGCTCGATCCACAGCACCGTCGTGTGGGCCAACGTCGAGGACGGCAAGGTCGCGGTCAACAGCGCGGTCGGGCGCAAGTGGCCGACCAACCTGCAGCGCGACCCGCGCGTCACCGTCGTCGTCTACGACGAGTCCAACCCCTACGAGTACGTCGAGGTCCGGGGGACGGCTCGCGCGGACACCGCCGGCGCCGACGGGCACATCGACCTGCTCGCCAAGAAGTACATGGACGCCGACAGCTACCCGTTCCGGCAGCCCGGTGAGCAGCGCATCACCTTCGTGGTGGACGACGACGCCGTGCGTTACCAGAAGCAGGGCTGAGCAGGCCGGCTCAGCCGCCGCCCTCCGGCCGACGCTGCGCGGCGACCGCTCCCACCGCTCCCACTACTGCTCGTGCCGGCAGCGCGGCGAGCGCGTCCGCGAGGGCCAGCGGCCGGGAGAACAGGTAGCCCTGGCCGCTGTCGCAGCCGAGGTCGCGCAGGGTCTGCGCCGTCCACCCGTCCTCGATGCCCTCCGCGACCACCCGCAGCCCCATCGCGCTCGCCATGGCGATCACGCCGTGCACCAGGGCCAGGGTGCGCGGGCTGGCCAGGTCAGCGGTGAAGCTGCGGTCCACCTTGAGCACGGTGACCGGCAGCCGGTTGAGGTAGCTGATCGAGGAGTACCCCGTCCCGAAGTCGTCCACCGCCAGCTGCGCGCCGGCTGCCACCAGCGCGTCCAGCGCCTGGGCCGTCACCGAGTCGTCGTTGAGCCGGGACAGCTCGGTGAGCTCGAGCACCAGCTGCAGCTCGGGATGTGCGGTGGTCAGCGCGTGCACCCGCGTGAGCAGCTCGGGGTCGGCGACCTGCAGCGGTGACAGGTTGACCGCCAGCGCCGTACGCCGGCCGCAGGCCCGCGCGAGCTGGACGGCGCCGGCGCGGGCCTGCTCCAGCACCTGCAGGCCGATCTCCCGGATCAGACCGACCTGCTCGGCCAGCGGGATGAACACGTCGGGCGCGATGGTGCCCAGCTCGGCGTGGTGCCAGCGGGCCAGCGCCTCGTAGCCCTCCAACTCGCCGGTGGCGAGGGTGAGCACCGGCTGGTAGGCGACCGTGAGCGCGTTGTCGCGCACCGCCTGTCGCAGCTCGTCCTCGAGCCGCAGGCGCCGCAGGTTGTCCGACTGCATCGACGGCAGGAAGACCTCGGCGCGGTTGCGGCCCAGCGCCTTCGCCCGGTACATCGCGGTGTCGGCGTGCCGCATGACGTCGACGGCCCGTCGCTCGTCGCTGACGTAGGTGATGCCGATGCTCGCCGACAGCGTCGCCGTACGACCACCGATGCTGAACGGCGTCGCGAGGTTCGCCAGCACCCGCTCCGCGACGCTCTCGGCTCCGCCGTACGCCCCCTGCTCGAGCAGCACCGCGAACTCGTCGCCACCGAGACGGGCGGCCGTGTCCGCGGGCCGCAGGCACAGCTGGATGCGGTCGGCCGCCACGGTCAGCAGGGTGTCGCCCACCTCGTGACCGAGCCGGTCGTTGATGGACTTGAAGCCGTCCAGGTCGCAGTACAGGATCGCCAGCCCACCGTCGTCCCGGTCGCCGCGCAGGGCGAGGGCGTGGTCGAGCCGCTCGGTGAAGACCCGCCTGTTGGCGAGCCCGGTGAGCGGGTCGTGCCCGGCCAGGTGGGTCATCTCGTCGACGAGCCGGCGCCGGTCCACCGAGTCGGCGGCGACGGTCACCAGCGTCTCCAGGGCCCGTCGGTCGTCGTCGTCCAGGCGGTGCGAGTTGCTGGTGGGCCAGACGACCAGGTGCCGTGCGGGCTGTCCCCGCAGCTGCACCGGCACGCTGATCTCGGTGCCGGTCGCCGGCTGCTCGCGCAGCGCCGCCTCGCTGTGCCGCAGGACCAGCCCGGCCTGCTCGACCAGGATCCGCTCGGTCTGCTGGGCGTCGCCCCAGTCCGGGGCGCTGGCCGCCGCCGTGAACAGCTGGGTGAGCCGGCGGTGCGCGAGCTGGGCCTCGCTGATGGAGCGGACGGCCACCAGGATCGTGCCGACCGGGACGACGAGCAGCCCCAGCGTCCAGGACGGCTCGTGCCGGTCCAGCAGCGCGCCCAGGTAGCCCAGGGAGTCGATGCCGACAAAGCACGCCAGCGGAAGCGGTACGCCGCGCCAGCGCAGCGCCGGCGAGAAGCCGCGGCCGTCCTCCAGTGACAGCGACACGGCCGTCACGACCAGGTCGGTGAGGAAGTAGGCGGCGCAGGCGAGCAGGGTGACCAGCAGCTCGATGCGGGTGTCCCGGCCGTTTCCGCCCCAGCGCGCCAGGATGCCCACCAGGGCGGCCCCCGCCACCGAGGTGATGCCCAGGTTGAACACGCGGGCCCGCAGGCTGCGGTCGGACAGGACCAGGGTGACCAGCTGGGCGGCGAACCAGAGCGTGAGGGCCTGCCCCGGGGTGGTCACGAGGCCGAGGAAGACCAGGGCGCTGGCCTCGAAGCCGATGGCGGCGTCGCCACTGCGCTGCGGCAGCACGAGCGGGAACTGGGTCATCACCACCACCAGCCCCGCGGCCAGCAGGCTCTGCGCCGTCAGCGGGCTGGACTCGCGGACCCACAGCAGGCAGGCGACCAGGCCGACGACGACACCGGCCAGGCCCACGCCGCCGTCGGCGAGCAGCCCTCGGTGGTTGCTGCGGAACCGGCTGAAGGACGCGAAGGGCCCGGCGGGCAGGTAGGGCCGGGGCGGTGCGTCGGTGCCCATGTGCTCAACCTCGGCAGGCAGGTCCCTGGCGTTGAGCCCGCTCCCGACCCTGATCGTCGCCGTGTGATGCTGCCCGGCGGGCAGGAGCCGCCGCCCGACAGTCTCGAACGGGGACGTCTCGTGCCAGCTCGACGCCTCGCCGCCGGCACGCCGCCGGCGGTGCTGCTCGCGGCGTTCAGCAGTGCGCTGGACCGGCTGACCCTGCCGGCGGTCCTGCCGCAGATCGCCACCGGCCTGCACGTCAGCCTGTCCGGTGCCGCCGCCACCGCAACCGCCTACTTCGTGGCGTACGGCGGCGCGCAGCTCGCCTGGAGCGCCGTCTCGGACCGGATCGGCCGGGTGCGCGCGATGCGGGTCGCGCTCACGGTGGCGGTGCTCGCCGGGCTCGTCTCGGCGGTGGCTCCGACGTTGCCGGTGCTGATCGCGTCCCGGGCGGTCGCCGGGGCCTGCGTCGGCGGCATCGTGCCGACCTCGCTGGTCTACATCGGCGACACCAGCAGCCTGCAGGACCGTCAGCACCGCCTGGCCGGCCTGCTCACGGCGACCGCGGCGGGCACTGCCCTGGCCACCGCCGTCGCCGGCAGCATCGCGGGCGTCGTCGGCTGGCGGCTGGTCTTCCTGCCCGCGGTGCTCACGGCAGCCGTCGCCGCGCTGGCCATGGGCCGGCTCGTCGAGCCGGCCCGCGACGCCGCCCGGACGCAGCTGCGGCTCAAGCTCGCCGCGGTGGCTCGGGACCGGCGTGCGCTCGCGGTGCTGGCGCTGACCTTCGGGGAGGGTGCCTCGGTCGTGGGCGGCTTCACCTTCCTGGCCTCGGCGGTGCAGAAGCACGGTTCGGGGGCGGCAGTGGCGGGGCTCGTCGCCGCGGGCTACGGCGCCGGGACGATGGCGGGGGCCACCGCGATCCGGCTGCTGCCCGCCCTGGCGCGCGGGTGGGTCGCCGTCGGCACCGGCGCGCTCGTCGTCGGGTTCGGGATCGCGGCGGCCAGCCAGGCCGCGCCGCCGGCGGCCGCTGGGGCGCTGCTGGTCGGCGCGGGCTACGCCGGCCTGCACTCCACCTTGCAGACCTGGGCCACCCGGTCGGGGGCGGAGACGCGGGCGGTCGTCGTCGGCCTGTTCGCCAGCACCCTGTTCGTCGGGGCCGCCGTCGGTGCCGCGGTGGGCGCGCTGCTCGCCGGGCACGGCGCCTACCGACCGTTGTTCGCCGCCGCGGCGGTGCTGAGTGCGGCTGTCGGACTGGCGGCGCTGGCGCTGCAGCTCCGGTGGCGGTCGGCCGGGACGGTCAGCCGCTGAGCAGCGGGCGTCGCCCTACAGTTGGCTCAGGTCCGTAAGCGAGGGGAGCCCCAGATGGCCGGCAAGCCGTTCGCATCGTCCGCCGACACCGGAGCCAAGGAGCAGAAGCTCGAGGTGCTCGCCGAGGGCGTCTACGCCCTGACGGCGGAGGGCGACCCCAACATCGGCGCCGTCGAGGGCGAGGACTTCCTCGTCTGCTTCGAGGCGCTCGCCACTCCGGTCGCTGCCACCAAGTGGCTGACCGAGCTGCGCCGGCACACCGACAAACCGGTGCGCTACCTGGTGCTGTCGCACTACCACGCGGTCCGTGTGCTCGGCGCCAGCGCGTTCGACGCCGAGGTCATCGTCGCCCACGAGATGACCTCCCGGCTGATCGCCGAGCGCGGCAAGCAGGACTGGGCCTCCGAGCTGGGCCGCATGCCGCGGCTGTTCGACCAGCCGGACTCGATCCCGGGGCTGACCTGGCCGGACCTGACGTTCAGCGACCGGCTGAGCATCGACCTGGGCGGCGACCGCGGAGACCTGGTGCTGCAGTACTGCGGGCGCGGCCACACCGCCGGCGACATCGTGGCCTGGCTGCCCCGGCAGAAGGTGCTGTTCGCCGGCGACCTGGTCGAGGCCCAGGCTGCCCTCTACACCGGCGACGCCTTCCACCGCGACTGGATGACCGGCACCCTCGACACCGTGGCCGGCTTCGGGGCCGAGTCCCTGGTCGGTGGCCGCGGCGCCGTCGTCACCGGACGGGAGTCTGTGGACGCCGCGATCGCGCAGACCCGTGGCTTCCTGCAGGTGATGCTGCGTGAGGTCGGCGACGTGCACGGCCGCGGCGGCTCGCTCAAGGAGGCGTTCGCGGCGACGCACGCCGTGCTGGCGCCGCAGTTCGGCCAGTGGCCGATCTTCGAGCACTGCCTGCCTTTCGACGTACAGCGTGTGTGGGACGAGCTGGACGGGGTCGACTGGCCGCGGATCTGGACCGACGAGCGCGACCGCGAGGTCTGGGACCAGCTGCAGGACTGAGGGCGGGGGAGGTGGACATGGACGGTACGACGACGGACGCGCCCGTCCTGGTCGTCGGCGCCGGCCCGGTGGGGCAGACCGCCTCGCTGCTGCTCGCCCGGCGCGGGGTCGAGGTCATCGTGGTCGACGCCCGTCAGGCGCGGGATGCCGTGGGGAGCAAGGCCATCTGCCAGCAGCGCGACGTCCTCGACGTCTGGGACAGCGTGGGTGCGGGCCGGCAGCTGGCCGAGGAGGGCGTCACCTGGACCACGGCGCGCACCTTCCACCGCGACACCGAGCTGTTCTCGATGCGGTTCGTGGACCGCGGCAGGTCGCCGTTCCCGCCGTTCGTCAACATCTCGCAGGGCCGCACCGAGCAGGTGCTCGACGAACGCATCGCCGAGCAGCCGCTGGTCGACCTGCGCTGGGGTCACCGCGTGGTGGCGCTCGAGCAGGACGACGCGGGTGTGCGGGTGCGCTGCGAGACGGCGGCCGGCCCGGTCGAGCTGCGGGCGGCGTACGTCCTGGGATGCACGGGTGGGCGCGGCGGGCTGCGTGAGCTGCTCGGGCTGGGATTTCCGGGGCGCAGCTTCGACGACCAGTTCCTGATCTGCGACGTCCGTACCGACCTGCCGGGGTGGGAGAGCGAGCGCCGGTTCTACTTCGACCCCAGCTGGAACCCGGGCCGGCAGGTGCTCATCCATCCGTGCCCGGACTCGACGTACCGCATCGACTGGCAGGTGCCGCCGGACTACGACCTGGACGGCGACGTGGCGAGCGGCGGGCTGGACCGGCGGATCCGCGAGGTCATCGGCGACCGGTCGTACGACGTGGTGTGGCGTTCGGTCTACCGGTTCCACTCGCGGCTGGTGAGCCGGATGCGGGTCGGCCGGGTGCTGCTCGCCGGCGACGCCGCCCACCTGGTCGCGCCGTTCGGGGCGCGCGGCCTGAATGCCGGCGTGCTCGACGCCGAGAATGCCGCCTGGAAGCTCGCCTTCCTGCTCCGCGGCCTCGGTGGCGAGGAGCTGCTGGAGAGCTACCACGCCGAGCGGCACGCCGCGGCGCGCGAGAACCTCGAGGTCACGACGGCCACGATGCGCTTCCTGGTCCCCCAGGACGAGCCGGAGTGGGCCCGCCGCGAACAGCTGCTGCAGGCCGCGGGGAGCGACCCGCAGGCCCGCGCGCAGGTCGACTCGGGGCGCCTCGCCGAACCGTTCTGGTACGTCGGCAGCCCGCTGACCACAGCCGCCGCGCACCGCCCCTTCTCGGGCCGTCCGGAGAAGGGGCACACGCCCGAGCCGGGGCCGGGCGTGCTCGTGCCGGACGCCCCGGTGACCGTCGCCGGCCGGCCCGAGGTCGGGCGGCTGCGCCAGCTCGCGCGCGGCCTCGACGCGGCAGATGCCCTGCTGGTACTCACCGATGACGCCCAGCTGGACCTAACGGAGGCGCCGGTCGACGTGCATCGCCTCGGCGACGTCGACCCCACCGGCGCGCTCGCCGACGCACTCGGGTACCGGCCCGGTGAGGTGTGGCTGGTGCGGCCCGATGCGCACGTCGCCGCCGTCCTGGTCCGGCCGACGCCCGACGTGGTGCGCGAAGCCGCGCTGCGCGCGCTCGGACGCACCGTGCCCGTCCCGGTCTGACCCCCCACCGCCCCAGAGAGGACGACCGTCGTGGCCCACTACCGCCAGGCCGGCAGCATCCCGCCCAAGCGGCACACCCAGCACCGCCGGCCCGACGGAGGCCTCTACTCCGAGGAGCTGATGGGGGAGGAGGGGTTCTTCTCCGACTCCTCGCTGCTGTACCACCGCGACATCCCGTCCGCCATCGTCGACGCCCGGGTCTGGGAGCTGCCCGACCAGCGCACCGCGGCCAACGCACCGCTGCTCCCGCGGCACCTGCGCCTGCACGAGCTGTGGAACGGCCTGGACTGGAAGGCGACCGACGCTGTCACCGGCCGGCGCCTCGTGCTGGGCAACGCAGACGTGCGGATCTCCTACGTCGTCGCCGGCGAGACCTCGCCGCTGTACCGCAACGCCGTCGGTGACGAGTGCGTCTACGTCGAGGGCGGCACTGCCGTCGTGGAGACGGTGTTCGGCGACCTGCCGGTGCACGCCGGCGACTACGTGATCCTGCCGAGGGCGACCACGCACCGCTGGGTCCCCGGCGGCGACGAGCCGCTGCGGGCCTACTGCATCGAGGCCAACAGCCACGTCAACCCGCCCCGGCGCTACCTGTCGAAGCACGGCCAGTTCCTCGAGCACTCGCCGTACTGCGAGCGGGACCTGCGCGGCCCGGATGAGCCGCGGCAGGTGGAGGCGACCGACGTCGACGTCTTCGTCAAGCACCGCGGGTCCGGACCGGGCGGGCTGACCGGCACCGTCTACACCTACCCGACGCACCCCTTCGACCTGGTCGGCTGGGACGGCTGCCTCTACCCGTATGCCTTCAACATCAGCGACTTCGAGCCGATCACAGGGCGCATCCACCAGCCGCCGCCGGCGCACCAGGTGTTCGAGGCGACCGGGCTGGTGATCTGCAACTTCGTGCCGCGCAAGGTGGACTACCACCCGCTGTCGGTGCCCGTGCCCTACTACCACTCCAACGTCGACAGCGACGAGGTGATGTTCTACGTCGGCGGCGACTACGAGGCGCGCAAGGGCTCGGGCATCGGCGTCGGCTCGGTCTCGCTGCACCCCGGCGGCCACGCCCACGGGCCGCAGCCCGGTGCGGTCGAGAAGAGCCTGGGCCGCGAGTTCTTCGACGAGCTGGCGGTCATGGTGGACACGTTCCGTCCGCTCGAGCTGGGCGAGGGCGGTACGGCGGCCGAGGACCCGGGCTACGCCTGGACGTGGTCCGGCCGCGGTCCGACCCGCTGACCACCGCCCTCAGTCGGCTTCGCTGGCCGGACCAGCACAGTGGCGTCGAGCACGGTCACCCGGCCAGTCCTCGCAGATCTGAGTGACAGCGCGTGCGTCGATCGCCGCCACCTCTCTGTTGTCGAGGTTGAGCCCCAACTGATCAGTCATGATCAGCACCCCGTCGAGAGTGCACGTCATGGGCACGGCAGCGGAGGACACCGACCAGAGGCATCATGATGCCGCTAGCCTCGAACTTGCACCACGGTGCTAGGATCGACGGCATGCGTACGACGCTGGACTTGCCCGAGGACCTGCATGCCGTCGCGACCGCTATTGCCCGCGACGCCGGGACGTCACTCAGCGAGGTGGTCACGCGGCTGCTGCGCACGGGACTGGGCACCGAGGGCCCAGTGCGGGTGAGCATCAGCCCGCGCACCGGCCTCAAGATGGGTGTGTTCGGCCGCGTGATGACCAGTGAGGACGTCCGATCACTGGACGACGAGGCGTGACCGACCTGCTCGACGCCAACGTCCTGATCGCCCTGACGGTCGCCGACCACGTGCACCACGATGTTGCCGAGCAGTGGTTCTCGAGTACGACGGACTCCTTCGCCACCTGCCCCGTCACCCAGGGGGCACTGCTGCGCGCCTGGCTGCGCGCAGGATCCACCTCCGCGGACGCTCTTGCCGTGTTCGCCTCGGTGACCGCGTCCGAGCGCCACGAGTTCTGGAGGGACGACCAGCCGTACACCGAGGTCGATCTCCGTGGGGTGGTCGGGCATCGACAGGTGACCGACGCTTACCTGGCTGCGCTCGCCCGCGCGCGGGGCGGACGCGTCGTGACGCTCGACCGCGCGCTGACGGCGCTGCACCCCGACGTCGCCGTCTTCCTGGCCGGCTGAGACGCTCCGAGGTGACGCCACGGCAGGACAGGCCCAGCAGGCGCGTCTGTCCTTGCGGGGAAGCTCAGACACGATCTGCACGACCTCCACCCGCCGGTCGGCAACCACTGTTGGGGTGAGTGACGGGGCTCGAACCCGCGACAACCGGGATCACAACCCGGTGCTCTACCTGCTGAGCTACACCCACCATGACGCGGCGAGGAGCATACCGGAGCAGCTCAGTCGGCGACCTGCAGCGACGGGTCCACTCGCAGCGCCGCAGCGGCCTGCGCGGCCTGCTCGGAGGTCGGCCCGGGCTGGGGCACGAAGACGGTCGCCCGGTAGTAGCGCAGCTCCTCGACGGACTCGAGGATGTCGGCCAGCGCGCGGTGGCCGCCCCCCTTCTTCGGGGAGTTGTAGTAGGCCCGCGGGTACCACCGGCGGGCCAGCTCCTTGACCGAGGAGACGTCGACGATGCGGTAGTGCAGGTAGCCGTCCAGCGCGGCCATGTCGCGGGCCAGAAAGCCGCGGTCGGTGCCGATCGAGTTGCCGCACAGCGGTGCCTTGCCGGGCTCGGCGACCTGCGAGCGGACGTAGTCCAGCACCTTGTGTTCGGCCTCCTGCAGCGTCACGGTTGACGCCAGCACCTCCTCGGTGAGACCGGAGGAGGCGTGCATCTCACGTACGACGTCCGGCATGCGCGTCAACTGCTCCGCGGTCGCGCCGATGACCACGTCGATGCCGTCGCCGAGGACGTTGAGCTCGGAGTCGGTGACCAGGGCCGCGACCTCGATCAGCAGGTCGCTCCCGAGGTCGAGCCCGGTCATCTCGCAGTCCACCCAGACCAGGCGGTCACCACCCTTGTCGCTCATGGGCAGACCCTACGAGAGACGGTGCACGGCTGGGGGGCGACGCGGGCAGCCGTCTCTGGCAGGCTGGTCGCCTGAACGGAGGAGGAGACGGCAGACATGACCGACCTGGCTGTCAGGGACACCGTGACCTCGGAGCTCGAGCAGCACCGGGGCGAGCTCACCGGCTTCTGCTACCGCATGCTCGGCTCGACCTTCGACGCCGACGACGCCGTGCAGGAGACCCTCGTGCGGGCCTGGCGGGCCCGGGAGCGGTTCGAGGGCCGCTCGGCATTGCGGTCCTGGCTGTACCGCATCGCGACCAACGTGTGCCTGGACATGCTGCGCAGCGGGCAGCGCCGGGCCCTGCCGATGGACCTCTCCGCCCCGGTCCCGTCCTCCACGCAGCCCGGCGAGGCGCTGCCCGAGCACGTCTGGGTGCAGCCCGTCCCGGACGGCGACCTCGCCCCAGCCGGAGGCGACCCGGCGGAGCGGGCCGTGCTGCGCGACAGCATCCGGCTGGCCTTCGTCGCCGCGCTGCAGCGGCTGCCGGCCCGTCAGCGCGCCGTCCTGATCCTGCGGGAGGTGCTGTGCTGGCAGGCCGCCGAGGTGGCCGAGCTGCTCGACACCACCGTCGTGTCGGTCAACAGCGCGTTGCAGCGGGCCCGGGCGACCCTGGCCGGGGCGAGCCTCACAGAGGCCGGCGCATCGGCCGAGATGGACGAGCAGACGCAGACGCTGCTGGCCCGCTACGTGCAGGCGTTCGAGCGCTACGACATCGATGCGCTCGTGTCGCTGCTGCACGAGGACGCCAGCCTGTCGATGCCTCCGCTGGCGCTGTGGCTGCGGGGCCGCGAGGACCTTCGCGGCTGGTACCTCGGCATCGGCAGCGGCTGCCGGGGCTCGCGGCTGGTGCCCACGGTGGCCAACGGCTCGCCGGCGTTCGGGCAGTACCGCGCCAGCGGACCGGGCGGCCGCCACGAGCCCTGGTCCCTGCAGGTGCTGGAGCTCTCAGCCGGGCGCATCGTCCACGTGCACCACTTCCTGGACACGGCGCTGTTCGCGCGATTCGGGCTGCCCGCGAGGCTCGACGACTGAGCACGGCAGCACCTCGCTCAGCCCGGCCAGGGCCAGCAGCTGCCGCACATGTCGGCCGGCACGCACCCGCACCGATCCACCCTGGCGCCGGGCGCTGAGCTGCAGCCGGGCCAAACCGTGCACCGTGCCGAGGTCCGGGCCCTCGAGCCCGGTCAGGTCGAGGGTGACCACCGGACCGGCCCCGCTCAGCAGCAGCTCCCGGACCTGGTCTCCGAGGCGGCGTGTGGCGGCATCGTCGAGCGGTCCACGGCCGGCGACCACGCAGGGTCCCTCCGGCTGCGACGACGCCACGGCTCCTCCAGGGTCTTGGAGGAGACTGGCCGGCGGGCTCGGACTCACCGCCACGACACCGATGAGTTCGCCGTACCGCCAGCCGTCTACAGGACGGACGCCGCAAACGGCGCGACGACGAGGAAGGCAACCACCATGGGACAGCCGATCGTGCACTTCGAGATCATCGGCAAGGACGGCGACGCGCTCGTTCTACGGAGACCTGTTCGACTGGCAGATCGACACCGACAGCCCGATGGGCGGGGCCATCGGCCAGGCGCCGGAGGGCTTCCCCGGTCACGTCACCTTCTACGTGGCGGTGCCCGACGTGGAGGCCGCGATGGCACCGGCCGAGCGGCTGGGCGGAACCCGTCTGATGGGGCCTGACAAAGTCATGGAAGGCCTCGAGATCGGCATGATCAACGACCCGGAGGGCCACGTGATCGGCCTGACCAAGGCGACGTCCTAGCAGTCACGGCACGTGCGGGAGCTCATGCACATGGCCGGGCAGCCCGGCTGGGCCACATCCCGCGGCCCGGGCTGCGCGTCGGCCGGCCGGTGCGCTCCAATGGCGGCATGGACGTCGTGCTGCGCCCGGACCGGCCGCTCACCGAGCCCGAGCTCGTCGAGGTGGCGCGGCACGGCGCACCCGTCGAGCTCGACCCGGGCTGCCTGGACCGGCTGCAGGCGGCCCGCGCGTCCGTCGACGCCCTCGCCGCCGGCCAGACCCCGGTCTACGGCATCTCCACCGGCTTCGGCGCGCTGGCCACCCGGCACATCGCGCCGGAGCTGCGGACCACGCTGCAGCGCAGCCTGGTCCGCTCGCACGCCGCGAGCTCCGGCGAGGAGGTCGAGGCGGAGGTCGTGCGCGGGATGGTCTTGCTGCGCCTGCAGACCCTGGCGACCGGGCGCACCGGCGTACGCCCTGAAACCGCCAGGGCGTACGCCGGACTGCTCAACGCCGGCATCACACCGGTCGTGCGCGAGTACGGCTCGCTCGGGTGCTCCGGCGACCTCGCGCCGCTCGCCCACGTGGCGCTGGCCGTGATGGGGGAGGGCGAGGTCCGCGACGCCGCCGGGGTCGCGCGTCCGGCCGGCGACGCCCTGCGCGAGGCGGGCCTGTCACCGGTCGTGCTCGCCGAGAAGGAGGGCCTGGCCCTCATCAACGGCACCGACGGCATGCTGGCGATGCTGCTCCTGGCCTGCGCCGACCTCGAGCGGCTGCTGCGCACCGCCGACCTCACCGCCGCGATGAGCCTGGAGGCGCTGCTCGGGACCGACCGGGTGCTGGCGGACGAGCTGATGGCGCTGCGACCGCACCCCGGACAGGCGGTCGCCGCCGCCAACATGCGCCGGCTGCTCGACGGCTCGGCGGTCGTCGCGTCGCATCGCGGCCCGGAGGACGTGCGGGTGCAGGACGCCTACTCGGTGCGCTGCGCCCCGCAGGTCGCCGGTGCCGGCCGCGACACGTTGGCGCACGCCCGGCTGGTCGCCGGCCGGGAAGCCGCCGCCGCCATCGACAACCCGGTGCTGCTGCCGGACGGGCGGATCGAGTCCAACGGCAACTTCCACGGCGCACCCGTCGGCTACGTCCTGGACTTCCTCGCCGTCCCGGTCGCCGACCTCGCGAGCATCAGCGAGCGACGCACCGACCGGATGCTGGACCCGGCCCGCTCCCACGGGCTGCCGGCCTTCCTCGCGCACGACCCCGGTGTCGACTCCGGCCTGATGATCGCGCAGTACACCTCGGCGGCCGTCGTCAGCGAGCTCAAGCGGCTCGCCGTACCCGCCAGCGTCGACTCCCTGCCCAGCTCGGCGATGCAGGAGGACCACGTGTCGATGGGGTGGAGTGCCGGCCGCAAGCTGCGGCGCGCGCTCGACGGCCTGACCCGGGTGCTCGCCATCGAGCTGATGACGGCCGCCCGGGCGCTGGACCTGCGCGGTCCGCTGCAGCCGGCCCCGGCGACCGCGGCCGCGGTCGCGGCGCTGCGCACCGAGGTGGCCGGTCCCGGGCCGGACCGCTACCTGTCGCCGGAGGTCGAGGCCGCCGTCGCGCTCGTCCGCTCGGGCGCGGTGCTCGCCGCCGCCGAGCGCGTCACCGGATCGCTGGACTAGGAGGAGCCGCATGGAGACCAAGGGCTGGCTGCAGGAGGCCGCGTTGCGCTGCCTGCGCAACAACCTGCACCCGGACGTGGCCGAGCGGCCGGAGGACCTGGTCGTCTACGGCGGCAGCGGCAAGGCGGCGCGCGACCACGCCTCGCTCGCCGCGATCGAGCGGACGCTGATGCGCCTGGAGGACGACGAGACGCTGATGGTGCAGAGCGGCAAGCCGGTGGCGGTCTTCCGCACCTTCCCGCACGCGCCGCGGGTGCTCATCGCCAACTCGCTGCTGGTGCCGGGATGGGCGACCTGGAAGGACTTCTGGGAGCTGGAGGCCCTCGGCCTGACGATGTACGGCCAGATGACCGCCGGCTCGTGGATCTACATCGGGTCGCAGGGGATCGTGCAGGGCACCTTCCAGACCTTCGCCGCCCTGGCCGAGCAGCGGTACGACGGAACCCTGCGGGGCCGCGTCGTACTCACCTCCGGGCTCGGCGGCATGGGTGGCGCGCAGCCGTTGGCCGTGACGCTCAACGGTGGCGTGGCGCTGTGCCTGGAGGTCGACCCGGCCCGGCTCGAGCGACGGCTGCAGACGCGCTACCTCGACGAGGTGGCCGGCTCGCTCGAGGACGGGCTGCGCCGGGTGCGGGCGGCCGCCGCGGAGGGTCGAGCCCTGTCGGTCGGCGTCGTGGCCAACGCCGCCGAGGCGCTGCCGGACCTACTCGCCCGGGGGGAGGCGTTCGACGTGGTGACCGACCAGACGTCGGCGCACGACCCGCTCAACGGCTACGTGCCCGCAGGGATGACCCTGGCCGAGGCCGACGAGCTGCGTGGCACCAAGCCGTCGGAGTACGTCGAACGGGCCCGCGCCTCGATGGTCGAGCACTGCCGGGCGATGGTCGGGTTCGCCCGGGCCGGCGCGGAGGTCTTCGACTACGGCAACAACCTGCGCGGCGAGGCCCTCGAGGCCGGCTTCGCGGACGCCTTCGACTACCCGGGGTTCGTGCCGGCGTACATCCGGCCGCTGTTCTGCCAGGGGATCGGGCCGTTCCGGCTCGTCGCGCTGTCGGGCGACCCGGCCGACATCGCCGTCGTCGACGAGGCGCTGCTCGCGGCGTTCCCTGACAATCCCTATGTCCAACGGTGGATCCCGCTGGCCCGTGAGCGGGTCGCGTTCCAGGGCCTGCCGGCCCGGATCTGCTGGCTGGGCTACGGCGAGCGCGCGGAGGCCGGTGGGGTGCTCAACGACCTCGTCGCGAAGGGCCGGATCCGCGCGCCGGTCGTCATCGGCCGCGACCACCTCGACAGCGGCTCGGTCGCCTCGCCGTACCGCGAGACCGAGGCGATGGCCGACGGATCGGACGCGATCGCCGACTGGCCGGTGCTCAACGCGCTGCTCAACGTCGCGTCCGGGGCCGCCTGGGTCGCGGTGCACCACGGCGGCGGTGTCGGCATGGGCAAGTCGATCCACTCCGGGGCGCAGGTGGTCGCGGACGGCACCGCCGACGGGGCGCTCCGGCTCGAGCGCGTCCTCACCAACGACCCCGGCACCGGCGTCGTCCGGCACGCCGACGCCGGCTACGACCTGGCCCGGCGGGTGGCTCGCGAGCGCGGCCTCGACATGCCGATGCTGTGACGGCGCTGCTGGTCGACCGGATCGGCACACTGGTCAGCTGGGACGACGACCAGCCGGTACGCCGGGACGCCGCCCTGCTCGTCGAGGACGGCAAGGTCGCCTGGAGCGGGGCGGCGTCTGCAGCGCCCGCGGCTGACGAGCGGCTCGACGCAGCCGGCCGCTGCGTGCTGCCGGGCTTCGTGGATTCCCATACCCACCTGGTTTTCGGCGGCGACCGCGGCGAGGAGTTCGCTGCCCGTCTCGCCGGCACGGCGTACGCCGCCGGAGGCATCCGTACGACGGTCGCCGCCACCCGGGTCGCGAGCACCGCCGAGCTGCTGGAGCGCACCCGCTGGCTCGCCGCCGAGGCGCTGCGTTCCGGCACGACGACGCTGGAGGTCAAGTCGGGGTACGGGCTCACGGTGGAGGACGAGCGGCGCTGCCTGCAGGTGGCCGCCGACGTCACGCCGCACCGCACGTTCCTCGGCGCCCATGTCGTGCCCGAGGGGACCAGCGCGACGGCGTACGTCGACCTCGTCTGCGGGCCGATGCTGGACGCGGTCGACGGCTTGGCGACGGCGGTCGACGCGTTCTGCGAGGAGGGCGCGTTCGACGCCGAGCAGTGCCGCGCGGTGCTGTCGGCGGGGGCGGCGCGCGGGCTGGACCTGCACGTGCACGCCAACCAGCTGGGGCCCGGCGCAGGAGCGCAGCTCGCGGCCGAGCTCGGCGCGGCCAGTGCCGACCACTGCACCCACCTGACCGACGACGACGTCGGTGCGCTGCGCGACGCGGAAGTCGTCGCGGTGCTGGTGCCGGCGGCGGAGTTCAGCACCCGCTCGGCCTACGCGCCGGGCCGGCGGCTGCTCGACGCCGGCGTCGCGGTCGCGCTCGCGACCGACTGCAACCCGGGCACCAGCTTCACCACCTCGATGCCGTTCGTGGTCGCCCTGGCCTGCCGCGAGCTCGGGCTCACGCCGCTGGAGGCGGTGCGGGCGGCGACCCTCGGGGGAGCAGCGGCGCTGAGGTGCAACGACATCGGGCACCTGCGTGTCGGCGCCCGGGCCGACCTCGTCGTGCTCGACGCGCCGTCGCCGGTGCACCTGGCCTACCGGCCCGGGGTCGACCTGGTGCGGACCGTCCTGCGCGCCGGCGAGGTGGTCCGGTGACTGGGCAGCCGCCCGAGGACCCGCAGCAAGCCGAGGACCCGCAGTGGCCACGGGCCTCGGCCTGGCTCGCGGGGGGCGGGAGCGCCGGCGGCCGACGGCTCGGCGTCGTCGGCGTACCGCTTGCTCTGACGTCGATCTCGCCGTCCCGGGCGGACCGTACGCCGACCGCGGTACGGGCCGCGCTACGCCGCTTCGCCACCTTCCATGCCGGGCTCGACATCGACCTCGAGCAGCTCGCGGTCTCCGACGCCGGCGATCTCGACGTGGCCGGGCTCGCGGGCGAAGCCGCGCTGCGGGCGGTCGAGGACGGGGTGGCGGCGCTGCCGTCGTACGACCTGCTGGTGCTGCTGGGCGGGGACAACGCCGTGACCCGTCCGGCGCTGCGGGCCCTCGCGCCGGAGCTGGGTCGGGCCGGGCTGCTGACGCTCGACGCGCACCACGACGTGCGTGGCTTCCACGCGGGCCCGACCAACGGCACGCCGGTGCGGGGGCTCGTCGAGGACGGGCTGCCGGGCCCGCAGGTGGTGCAGATCGGTCTCGGCGAGCTGACCAACTCGCGCGCACACCGCGTCTGGTGCGCCGAGCACGGCATCACCGTCGTATCCGCCGCTGACGCCCGGCGCGAGGGCGTGGGTGCATGCGTACGCCGCAAGCTCGACCTGCTCGCCGGCCGGTGCGACCTGCTGTACGTCGACCTGGACGTGGACGTGCTGGACCGGGCCTTCGCACCCGGCTGTCCCGGGGCCCGACCGGGCGGACTCGCGCCGCACGAGCTGTTGGACGCCGCCGTCGAGGCGGGTCGTCACCCGGCCGTGCGAGCGGTGGACGTCGTCGAGGTCGACGCGGGCGCGGACCCGACCGGCGTCACCGTCGACGTCGCCGCGATGTGCCTGCTGTCGGTCGCGGCCGGGCTGGCCTCGCGCTGACTGCCCGGGCGGGTGTCGCGCAGCGGCGAGAGCGCGCGCCGCAGGCCTTCCTCCACCCACGCAGTCGGCCGGGTGCGGCAGACGGCGTGCAGCAGCACGGCGGTGCCGGCGAGCGCGACGAGGTCACCGATGCTCAGGACGTTGCGGAACGGCAGCCAGGCCGGCGTCGCCATGATGTCGCCGAGCGGCGCGAGCACCGGGTGGGCCAGGACGCCGGAGTTGGTGAAATCGCCTGCCTTGGGGGCGATCCCGGCCCGCGCCAGCGCCCCGGCCGTGGCGGGGAGGGTGCCGTGGTTGAGGCCGATGACGAGCGCGTTGCTGCCTCCGCCGAGGGCGACGAGCAGCAGTCCGGGCAGCCGCCGGTTGGCCCACAGGAACACCGCCGCCATGGCGTACGTCGCCAGGTGGGTCCCCACCAGCAGGCCGTGCGCACCGTCCGGCACGACGTCGGTGATGAGGACCTGCAGCAGCAGCGCGCCGATCAGCAGGGGCTGTCGACGCAGGCGGAGCCGGCCCAGCGCACCCAGCCAGCCGCCGGTGAGTGGCACGCTGACGAGCAGCAGGAGCGCGACGAAGGCGATGAACATCAGGCCGGGACCCTCCGGACGGCCGGGATGACTGCGTGGCTCGACAGCGTCGAGCTCGGCAGCAGCGGCCCGGGGAGCGAGGGGGGTGCGCTCCACGCGACGGTGCCGAGGTCGCGCAGCTCGGCGGCGGCGGTGGGCCGGCCGATGTGGAAGCCCTGCAGCAGGTCGCAGCCCCATGCGCGCAGCAGGGCGGCGGCGTCCGCGTCCTCGACGCCCTCGGCGACCACCCGCAGCCCGAGGCTGTGCCCGAGGTCGATGGTGCTGCGCACGATGGTCGCGTTGCCATGGTCGGTCGACAGCGACGCGATGAAGGTGCGGTCGATCTTGAGCTCGTCGACGTCGAGGCGCTGCAGGTAGGCCAGCGAGGAGTAGCCGGTGCCGAAGTCGTCGATGGACAGCTCGACGCCGGCGAGCGCCAGCCGCTTGAGCACGGTGGCGGCGCGTTCCGGGTCGACCATGAGCCGTGACTCGGTGACCTCGAGCACGAGCCGATCCGGGCTGAGCCCGTAGCGCTGCAGCGCGGCGGCCACCGCGTCGGGCAGCGTGAGGTCAGACAGGTGCCGCGCCGAGAGGTTGATGGCCACCCGCAGGACGTGGCCGCTGCGCTCCCACCTGCACAGCTGGTCCAGAGCGAGATCGAGCACCCGCCAGGTGAGCGGCTCGACCAGACCGGCGTTCTCGGCGATCGGGATGAACAGGTCGGGCGGCAGCGGCCCCAGCTCCGGGTGCTGCCAGCGGGCCAGGCACTCGACCGAGCCGACCCGGCCGGTGCGCAGGTCCAGCTGCGGCTGGTAGGCCAGGCTCAGCTGGCGGTCCAGCGGGTCGGCGAGCGCGCGCCGCAGGTCTCCCTGCAGCCCCAGCCGGGCGAGGGAGTGCCCGTCGTCCTCGCGCCGGTAGAACGCATAACCGCCCCGGTTGGCCTTCGCGGCGTACAGCGCGACGTCGGCCACGCGGAGCAGCTCGGCGACGGTGTCGGCGTGCTGAGGGGCCAGCCCGATGCCGATGCTGGCCTGCACGTCCAGCTTGACGTCGCCCACCTGCACCGGCGCGCGCAGGGCGGAGATGATGCGCTCGGCCAGCTCCTCGGCGCCCTCGGTGCCGGTGAGGCCGCGGGCCAGGATGGCGAACTCGTCACCGCCGAGGCGGGTGACGACGTCCTCCTCGTCCCGCACGCTCGCGGTCAGCCGCCGGGCGACCTCGACCAGCACCTCGTCGCCGACGGCGTGGCCGAGCGTGTCGTTGATCTCCTTGAAGTGGTCCAGGTCGATGAGCAGCACCGCCGAGCTGAGCGACGACGTGGCCAGGGTCCGGTGCGCCGCGGTCTGCAGCAGCGTGCGGTTGCCCAGCTGGGTCAGCGGGTCGCGCAGCGCCTCCTGTTCGCGCCGCATGGCGAGGTGACCGCTGCGGTGCAGCGCCACGATCGGGGTGAGCAGCAGCAGCAGCGACCATGACGTCCAGCTCACCGACTGGGCGATGACCGGCGCGAGACCGAGCAGCGGTACGGCGACCGCGACGTGGAAGCGCAGGTCGCGGTTGAAGATCTTGTAGATCCTGGCCTGCAGCTTCAGGGCCACCGCGATGCACACGAAGCCGTTGTTGAGCACCAGCAACAGCGCGGCGGCGCAGAGCGCCGGCCCGAGGGGCAGCAGCTCACCGGTGCCGAGGCCGCTGGTGACGTCCCGGTGGGACAGCGCGTCGTAGACCAGGCGCACCGCCACGAGCGACAGCGTGTACTGGCCGATGTTGAACGGCAGTCGGTCCCAGCGGCGGCGGCGTACGCCCTCGTCGAGCGTGAGCGCGAGGGCCTGCGCGAGGACCGCGGCGAGCAGCGGGGCGATGAGGAGCAGCACGAGGGCGAAGGTGCTGGAGACGGTGATCTCGTCACCGGCCTCCTCGCCGCGCGCGATCGGGATCGGGAACAGCTCGCCCAGGACGAGGATGACCATCAGTCCGGCGATGAGCGGGCCGTGCCGGCCGGTGAGCTGGTCGAGCAGGGCCGGGCCGCTGGCCCATGCGGTCACTGCGGCGACCGGGAGGGCCAGCCCGGCGACGACCCACATGTAGCCGTGCAGGCGCGAGTTGCGAGCCTGCACGGTCATCACTCCTGCGTTGCTCACGGGCACGGGCACGGGCACGGGCACGGGTTCGGGTTCGGGTACGGGTCCGGCCTGCCGTCGCGGGTGGCGGCGGCAGGCCGGAGGCCCGACGTCAGAACTTGTGGCCGGCCCGGACGGCTGCGCGAGCAGCCGGCGTCGCCGAAGACAGGTCGCTCATGATCGAACTCGTCATGTCCTGCTCCTTCGGTTGGGACGTCCTAGAACTTGAAGCCGGCGCCGACGACGGTGACGAGCGCCGCCACCACCGCTGAGCCCATGACCACACGGGCGACCTGAGCGACCTTCACGGGGATCTCCTCTCTTGCGACCGCCCTGATGCGGTCGTCAGGGCAGGTATCGACCGCGAAGCCCTCGCTTGCGCAGAGGCCGCTCGGCGCATCTGCGCTGCGGCACCCGGCCCAGCGGCGCCGAGCCGTCAAGGTTGCCCTGCAGCTGCCGCACGTGCGTCGCGCGGGACTCGCGTCGGGGTGCGGAGCCATCGGGTTGCCAGCGCGGTGGCGGCGGTGAGGGCGATGCCTCCGAGCAGGTACGGGGCGTGCAGGCCCCATTGGTGGGCGATGAGGCCGCCGGCGGCGGCGCCCAACGGCATGACGGACAGCGCGACGACGCGGTAGCTGCTGGTGACCCGTCCGAGCAGCTCGGCGGGGACGGCTAGCTGCCGGTAGGAGATCGTGACGACGTTCCAGGAGGCGCTGGACGCTCCTACCGTTGCCATGGCGGCGAGGGCGATCGCCAGCTGTGAGGTCAGGCCGGCGGCGAGGAGGGCAGCGGCTTGGCCGAGGGCCGCGGCGACGACAATCGGGCCCAGGTCGATGCGGCGTTGCAGTGGTGGGGCGAGCAGGGTGCCAGCGATGCCGCCTACGGCGAGAGTGACGAGCAGGGCGGTGTAGCCGACATTCGACAGGCCCAAGGTGTCGCGGCTGTAAAGGACCAGGACGGCTTCGGCGGCGCCGAGGGTGCCGTTGATGACGATAAGCAGCAGGCAGGCGGTTCGCAGGAACTGGTGGCGCCACAGCCAGCGCAGCCCCGCGGCGATATCGCGGGCGAGGGTAGTCCTGCGCGTCCGGGCCGTCGGGCCGTAGCGCCCCGGCAGTGACCACATCAGCGCCGCGGCGCTGGCGAAACTCACCGCGTCGGCCCCGACGGGCAGGCTGGGGGCCAAGCCGTACAGGGCGGCGCCCAGCGGCGCACCGATCAGCGTGGTGTTGAGGGTCTGCACGGCCAGGAGCCGGGAGTTCGCACGATCGAGGGCGTCTGCGCCGACCAGCTGCGGGACGAGGGCCGAGGCGGCGTTGTCGAACAGCGTTTCAGCAGTTCCGAGCACGAAGGACGCCGCGGCGAGGGTGAGGATCGTGCCGCCGCTGGTGATCAGTATGGCGGTCAGCGCTGCGACGGCGACCGCGCGCAGGGTGTCGGTCGTCCACATGATGGTGCGGCGATCGTGTCGGTCGACGACGGCGCCGCCCAGCAACCCGAACAGCGGCCAGGGCAGGTAGCCGGCCGTGAAGACTACGGCGATGGCGCGCGGGTCTGAGGTCAGGCCGGCGGCGAGTAGCGGGAACGCGACGTACCGCAGCCCGTCGCCCAGTGTCGAGATCGCCGACGCTGACCACAGCGTCCAGAACGGCCGCTGCTGATGTGCCCGTTCGGCCGGAGCGTCAGGACTATCGCGACTGGAGGCGTCACCGTTGTTCAAGGCGACCCAACCGGGCCCGGATCTCCTCCAGCGCGCCCGACATCACGTCGGTGACCGCCGAGCCGGGTGTTCTCGTGCGGGCATACGCCGCGGCGGCTGCTGCGGTGCGCGTCGCCTGCCGAACGCTGGCCGGATTCGTCCCCGCACGCTCCAGAAACAGCGCCGCAGGGTCTTCGGGGTCGGCGACCAGCGCGAGCAGCAGATGCTCACAGCCGACATGCCGGTCACCCATGTCGGCTGCCGCGGTCGCGGCCCGCTCCACCAGCCAGTCCAGCTCACGCCGGCCCGCGCGGTCCGTATCGCACTGGGCGGAGTCAGCAGGTGCCGTCCGCAGGTGGCTCCTGGTGATTCCGAGGCTGTCCAAGACCACCAGAGCGAGGTTGCCCCCCTCACCCTCCAGCGCCCCCAGCAGCCGCAGCCCGGCCGAAAGCCCTGCTGGCGTCGATGCGGGCCGCGCTTCTCGCAGCACCGCCCGCGCCCGGTTCGTCAACGCCCGCTCGATCTCACGCGACGGACCTGCACCGTTGTGCGCGCCAGCGCGGACCGCCCCACCGCCGCGGACCGCCTCTTCCAGCGCCTGCTGGCAGACCGCAGAGACGGGGACAGCAGACTCCTTGACCGCCTCGGCCAACCACGCCGGTACGTACACGTTGATCTTCGGCACAGCACCTCCCGCGGTCGGGGTTACACCATGGGGTTATACCCCATCGTGGTGCTGGACCGAGCGGCGCCAGCCAAGCCCCGAGTGCCGCCTGAAACGCCCAGACGGGCGTGCGCCGAAAAGCCGTCTCGAAGCAGGCCGCATTCACCGGTCATCGATCCGCTTGTGCGAATCGCCGCGCTCTCTTTCAGACGAGCTCGATCGTGCAGGACAACGCGGGTGCGCGGCTGAGGCGGACGTCCCCCGTGATCAGCGGTAGGTCCAACAGGACCGCAAGGGCGATGTAGAGCGCGTCGTAGAAGCTCAGGTTGTGCCGCCACGTCCACGCCAGCTCCGCCAGCGGCCCGCCATGGGGATAGCGGTGGTCGACGAGCGCGCGGGCGGCGCGCAAGGCGAGCAGAGCCTCCTCGGCGCTCAGGCGGGCCTCGCGTTCGTGACGGCGCAGCACGTTGCCGACCTCGGCGTCGATCAGGTGCGGGGCATGCTTGCGGACGCCCACGAGCCGAGTGCGCAGCGCCGACGCAGCGTCGGTCTTGCCGCTCAACGCCAGGACCATGGCGGAGGCGTCGAGCACGCAGTCACTCACCGGCGATCGGCGGCGATGTCGGCCTGGATGGACTCACGCGTCGCCCCGGCAGTGTCGTGGCTCGCCAGAGCGGCCTCCAGCGTCACGAGGGCTTCCTGGGCCGTCGGGTGGGCAGCGAAGTCAACAACCCAGTCACGCATGTAGGACTGTATGGACCGACCGTCGGCCCGCGCCCGCTTGCGGATCACCTCGTACGCGTCCTCGGGGACCTCCCGGATCTGAATCGTCGCCATAGCGCAACTGTAGCGCTACCGCGCTGGTTCAGCCCTGCTGTGTCGGAGCGGCGTCGGTGAACTTGCGCACAAGGTCGAGCAGTGCTGCGGACGTTTCCAGTTGGGGGCTCCTCATCACCGCGGGAGCAGACGAACCATCGCTCCCCTGACGACCAGGTGGGGTCCGGTGTGGTGCGCCCGGCAGGGTTCGAACCTGCGACCTGCCGCTTAGAAGGCGGCTGCTCTGTCCAACTGAGCTACGGGCGCCGGATCTTGGTCAGACCGCGTGCGCGACCCGACCTGGCCTGATCTCCGGCCAGGTTACCGCCGGCCATGCGGTCTCCAGCCCGAACCTCCTGGGCCTCGCGGGGGACGTGCTGGACTGCGTCGGTGCACGTCGTCGTCGTGGGTGTGCTCGTGCGCGCTGACCGCGTGCTGCTCGGGCACTGCAGTCCCGAGCGCCGCTGGTACCCCGACGTCTGTGACCTCCCCGGCGGCCACGTCGAGCCGGGCGAGTCCGAGCTGCAGGCGCTGGCGCGCGAGCTGCAGGAAGAGCTCGGCGTACGCATCGACGAGCGCTGCACCGTCGCTCTGGCGCGGCTGCGCCCTAGCCGACATGGATGCCGACGCGATGGAGCTGGGCATGAGGTTCGTCCGCTGGTGGCGCGGCGAGCCGGTCAATCTCCGCCCGGATGAGCACGACCGGATCGAGTGGTTCACCGCCTCTGACCTGGGCGGGCTCGCGCTCGCGCACCCCGGCTACGCGAGCCTGCTGCGCCCGCTGCTGGCCCAGCGGTGACCGGCTCACCCGGAGAGCCACGGCGGCAACCACAGTGCGCGCACGCCCTCAGGGCCGTGACTGGGCCAGGGCCGTGAGCAGCTCGCGCTCACGCTCGACGCTGAGGCCGGCGGCCCTGGGGCGGTCCAGGCCCTGTCCCCGCTCCCACGCCAGCACGTCGGCGAGCAGCTCCTCACGCGGGCGGTGGCGCAGCCCCGCGGTCTCGGCGGCAGCTCCGGACCGGGCCGACCAGCCCTCCCAGCCGGGCTCGACGAGCCACATGGCCAGCGACTCCGGCCCCATGTACTCCTCGACGCCTTGTGCCAGCAGCCACGCCGGGTCCGCGCGGACGACCGGACCGATGTGGCCGCCGACGGCGCGCGACGCCTCGACCCAGGCCTCGAACGGCAGGACCGGGCCGACCGCGTTGTAGGTGCCGGTGCTCCCCGCGCCTGCGCTGTCGAGCAGCCAGGTGGTGAGGTCGCGGACGTCGACAACCTGCGCCGGTACGTCGGGACTGTCCGGGACGAGCAGGGGTCCTGCCTGGTCACGGGCAGCGCGAGCGACCCAGTAGCCGGAGCGTCCGGTGTGGTCACCCGGGCCGCCGATCAGTCCCGCTCGCGCGACGAGCAGCCGGTCCCCAACGGCTTGCGCGGACGCCTGCTCGCAGGCGGCCTTCGCCTCGCCGTACTGCTCGCGATCGACCTCGCGCCGGTCGGTCGCCGGCAGCAGCTGGGCGCTCTCGTCGGCGCCGGGCGTGGCCTGCGAGGCGTACACGTTGCACGACGAGACGTAGGTCCAGTGTCTGGTCCGCTCACCCAGCGCCGCCAGCGCATCCAGGACGAAGCCCGGCTGCCACGACACCTCGAAGACCGCGCCCCACTCGCGTTTACGGACGTCGTCGTACGCCGTCGGCTCGCGCCGGTCCGCGCTGACGAGAAGGGCGCCGTCCGCGACCGCTCCGCTCTCGCCGCGCGCCAGGCACGTGACCGAGTCACCGCGGTCCATCGCCTGCTGCGCGATCTGCCGGCCGAGCCAGGCGGTGCCACCGAGCACGAGAATGTCCATCACTGCAGTGGAACACCGCTGCGCCGACATCGGAACCTGGTTCACGAGGGGCGTAACGGCGGGTGGCTGCTCAGCGGAGCCACCTGCCAAGCACGACGACGTCCCGCCGCTCGTAGCCCATCCCCGTGTAGAAGCCGATCACGCCGTCGTTGGAGGAGCGCACCATCAGCTGCACCTTCGGTGCGCCGGCCTGCGTGAGCCAAGCCTGTGCTGCCTGCATCATCCGGCGGCCGAGGCCCTCACCCTGCAGCCGCGGACTGACCGCGAGGTAGTAGACCCAGCCGCGGTGTCCGTCGAAGCCGACCAGGACCGAGGCGACCACCACATCCTCGAGGCGCCCGACGAGCACAGCCGCCGCCGGATCCTGGCGGGCGAGCTCGAGGTCGTGGTGCGGGTCGTTCCAGGGACGTAGGAGGTCGACCTCACGCCACAGGTCCACGACGGGCTCGACGTCGGCGTCCTGCGCCAGCGAGATCTGCATCACCTCAGCCCGCCGGGCCGGTGGTCGCGTCGGCCCTCGCGGCTTGGCTGACCGGATCCGGCGAGCGGGACGTGCGACGGGCCAGGAAGACGCCCGCCAGACAGAGCACCCCGCCGGCCAGAGCCAGGACGGCGGGCGTCTCGCCGAGCAGGCCCCAGCTGAGCAGGATCGCCACCGGCGGGACGAGGTAGGTCGTCGCCCCCATCCGACCCGCAGTGGTGCGGGCCAGCGCATACGCCCAGGTCGTGAATGCCAGCGCCGTGGGGAAGACGCCCAGGTACACCACCAAGGCGACCGCCGACGGCCGCGCAGCCTCGACCTCACCGACCAGCGCCGGCGCATAGGGCAGGCAGCTGACGGCCCCGATCGTGCACGCCAGCCAGGTGACCTGCAGCGCGGGCAGCCGGGCCAGCAACGGCTTCTGCGCCACGACCCCCACGGCGTACGCCGCCGCCGCGAGCAGGCACAGCAGCACGCCGACCGCGTCCGCGCTGGCCCGGACGGCGGTAGCGGTCGTGATCACGACGACACCAGCGAACGCCACGGCGCCGCCCAGCAGCAGCCCCCGGGGGAAGCCCTCACCCAGCAGGGCACCGGCGAGCACGGCGATCAGGATCGGGCCGATGTTGACCAGCAGCGCGGCGGTGCCCGCGTCGACGCGCTGCTCGGCGGCGTTGAGCGCCACGTTGTAGACCCCGAACCACAGCACCCCGCACACCAGCAGCCGCGGCCACAGCTCCCGTGGGGGCTTCGGGTGCGGCCGCGCGACCAGCAGGCTTCCCAGCACGACGCTGCCGACGAGCAGCCGCCCCAGGGACAGGGCACCGGGGGAGAAGGCGACGCCGACGTGCCGGATCGCCACGAACGCCGACGCCCAGAGCCCGACCGTGGTCAGCGCAGCCCCCAGTGGCAGCAGCGCCACAGATGGGCGACCGCCGGCCTGGTCGGCAGCAGTGGGTCTGTTCACGCGGTCACCGTAGGCACTCGACGCTGCGGCCAGGACCGAACTTTCACCAACCGCCTGCGCCCCGTCCACAGGTGGCGTGGTGTCCACAGAACCGGGCCGGCACGGGACGGCGGGGCATCCGGCGCCCAGGCTGGTCCGCGACGCCGGCGGACCGCCGCCGGCCGGAGAGCGGAGGACACCGTGCACGAGCCCCTCATCACCGTGGTCGGCAACGTCGGGCAGGCGCCCGTCCTGCGCGCCGTCGCCGGCGGTACGCCGGTCGCGAGCTTCCGGGTCGCCGCGACCCCCCGCAAGCAGGACAAGGCGACCGAGGAGTGGAACGACGGCGAGACGCTGTGGTTCGGCGTGAGCGCCTGGCGCCGGCTCGGCGAGCACTGCGCCAGCTCGCTCAAGGTGGGCGACCGCGTCGTCATCACCGGCCTGCTGACGCTGCGCACCTGGAAGGGCGACGACGGCAAGGAGCATCCCGGGCTGCAGCTGGAGGCGACCAATGTCGGGCTCGACCTGTCCCGGGTCAGCGCCGTCTCGTTCAAGGCCCCGGCTCGCAAGGGTGCCGACGACGAGCCCGCGGTCGACCGGGTGACCGGCGAGCTGCTCGACGGGCCGACCGAGGACGGGGAGGAGCTCGAAGAGCAGTCGCCGGCCACGCGCGCTGCCTGAGCCGTGTTCCGCAGGCGGGAGGGCCCGTCAGCGCGGGCCGTAAACTCAGACGATGGCGCAGTTCATCTATCAGATGCAGAAGGTCCGCAAGGCGGTCGGCGAGAAGGTCATCCTCGACGACGTCACGCTCGCCTTCTACCCCGGCGCGAAGATCGGCGTGGTCGGGCCCAACGGGGCCGGCAAGTCCACGGTCCTCAAGATGATGGCCGGCCTGGACCAGCCGTCCAACGGCGACGCCAAGCTCACTCCGGGCTACAGCGTCGGCATGCTGATGCAGGAACCACCCCTGGACGAGAGCAAGACGGTCCGGGGCAATGTCGAGGACGGCGTCAAGGTCATCCGGGACGTGCTCCTGCGCTACGAGGAGCTCAACGAGAAGATGGGCGCGCCGGACGCCGACTTCGAGGCGATCATGGCCGAGCAGGCGCCGCTGCTCGACCAGATCGAGGCGGCCAACGCCTGGGAGCTCGACAGCCAGATCGAGCAGGCCATGGACGCGCTGCGCTGCCCGCCGGGGGACGCGGACGTCAGCGTGCTGTCCGGCGGTGAGCGCCGCCGGGTCGCGCTGTGCAAGCTGCTGCTCGAGGCGCCCGACCTGCTGCTGCTCGACGAGCCGACCAACCACCTCGACGCCGAGAGCGTCGAGTGGCTGGAGAACCACTTGTCCCGCTACGCCGGCGCGGTGCTCGCGGTCACCCACGACCGCTACTTCCTGGACAACGTCGCGCAGTGGATCCTCGAGCTCGACCGCGGCCGCGCCTACCCCTATGAGGGCAACTACTCCACCTACCTGGAGAAGAAGCAGGAGCGCCTCGCCGTCCAGGGCAAGAAGGACGCCAAGCTCTCCAGGCGGCTCAGGGACGAGCTGGAGTGGGTGCGGCAGAACGCCAAGGGCCGCCAGACCAAGAGCAAGAGCCGCCTCGCGCGCTACGAGGAGATGGCCACCGAGGCCGAGAAGAACCGCAAGCTGGACTTCGAGGAGATCCAGATCCCGGCCGGCCCGCGGCTCGGCAACGTCGTCATCACCGCGACCGGGCTGGTCAAGGGCTTCGGCGACCGGGTGCTCATCGACAAGCTGTCCTTCGACCTGCCGCGCGGCGGCATCGTGGGCATCATCGGACCCAACGGCGTCGGCAAGACGACCCTGTTCAACACCATCGTCGGCGTGCAGTCGCCGGACGCCGGCGAGGTGCGCGTCGGCGAGACGGTCAAGCTGTCCTACGTCGACCAGAACCGCAGCGGCATCGACGGGTCCAAGACGGTGTGGGAGGTCGTGTCCGACGGCCTGGACTACATCCAGGTCGGCCAGCAGGAGATGCCCAGCCGCGCCTACATCGGCGCCTTCGGGTTCAAGGGGCCGGACCAGCAGAAGCGGTCCGAGGTGCTGTCCGGCGGCGAGCGCAACCGGCTCAACCTGGCGCTGACCCTCAAGCAGGGCGGCAACGTCCTGCTGCTCGACGAGCCGACCAACGACCTGGACGTCGAGACGCTGGGCTCTTTGGAGAACGCACTGCTGGAGTTCCCCGGCTGCGCGGTGGTGATCAGCCACGACCGCTGGTTCCTGGACCGGGTCGCCACGCACATCCTGGCGTGGGAGGGCACCGACGACCATCCCGGCGCCTGGTACTGGTTCGAGGGCAACTTCGAGTCCTACGAGAAGAACAAGGTCGAGCGGCTCGGCCAGGACGCCGCCCGCCCGCACCGGGTCACCTACCGCAAGCTGACCCGGGACTGACCACCACCCGGACCCGGGCCCGGGCGAGCGCCGCCTTCACCACGGTCGCCCTGGTCAGCGTGTACGTGCTGTTCGACCCCGACCCGGCGGGCAACGGCCTCGGGCCGCCCGGTGCCGACAAGCTGGTTCACCTCACCCTGTTCGCGCTGCTCGCCGGCACCACCCGGTGGCGGTTCGGCCCGGCCCGGCCGCTGGTCGTCGCGGTGGCGGCGTACGCCGGGCTGTCCGAGCTGGTGCAGGCGCTGTGGCTGGTGCACCGCAGCGGCGACGTCCGCGACCTCGTCGCCGACCTGCTCGGCGTCGCGCTCGGGTGGTCCCTCGCCGGCCGCTGGACGGCGCGCCGGCCACGGGCTGAGGCGGACCGCGTCACTCGGGAGTGACCCTTCGCCCCGTTCGGGTCCCATGGGGTGCCCCGAGCCGGAGAGTGGCGATCATGCGCGCTGAGCCCGGTCCCAAGATCGCCACAATCCGCGCTCAGGCGTACCAGGGGGGCGCTCAGGCCGGAATTGGCGATCATGCACGCTGAGCCCGGCCCCAAGATCGCCACAATCCGCGCTCAGGCCTGAGGATCATGTGTTCGGGCTGTTGAGCATCGAGTGCGCGCCCCGCTCCAGGTGGTCCCAGATCGCCGCGCGGGCCTCGTCGCTCACGTCCAGGGCCTCCACCGCCGCGCGCATGTGCGACAGCCACGCGTCCCGCTCGCGCTCCCCGATCTGCCACCCGCTGTGCCGCATCCGCAGCCTGGGGTGGCCGCGGTTCTGCGAGTAGGTGGTGGGGCCGCCCCAGTACTGCTCCAGGAACAGCCGCAGCCGCTCGCGCGCCGGCCCGAGGTCCTGCTCCGGGTACAGCGGCCGCAGCACCGGGTCCTCGGCCACCCCGTCATAGAAGTGGTCGACCAGCCGGCGGAAGACGGGCTCGCCGCCGACGGCCTCGTACAGGGTGCTCACCCGCACCATCGTGCCCCATCCCGGTCCCGGCAGGAGGACGGCGTACGGCGTCGAAGTGTGGGGGATGCGCCGTCACACCGTCGTCCTCGCCGTCCTGCTCGCCGCCGTGCCGCTCACACTGGCCGGAGGGGGTGCGTCGGCCGCCTCCAAGAAGGGGGCGCCGGCGTTCACGCTCTACACCACCCCCAGCCACAGAGTCGTCGAGCCCTCGATCGGCGTCAGCCCAAAGACCGGTGACGCGCTGTTCTCGGCCTCGGAGAACACCTTCAAGGTGCACTGGGACGACCGGGTGAAGCCGGCCAAGGCGACCTTCACCGACGTGACCCAGCCCCTGACGGGCATCACCACGCTCGACCCGATCATCGCGACCGACCGGCACACCGGCCGCACCTTCATCAGCCAGCTCGCGCTCGCGTGCAGCATCGCGGTCTACACCGACGACGGCGGCAAGACCTTCAACAACTCCGAGGGCTGCGGACCCGGCGCGGCCGAGGACCACCAGACTCTCGGGGCGGGCCCACTGCCCAAGAGCCTGCGGGGGCCGCTGGCCACGGAGGCGGCCTACTACTGCGCTCAGAACGGCCTGGACTCGGCCTGCGCGGCCAGCCATGACGGCGGCGTGAGCTTCGGGCCTGGTGTGCCGACCTTCAACCAGAGCCCCGACAACCACTGCGGCGCGCTGTCCGGCCACGTCAAGGTGGCGCCGGACGGCACCGCCTACGTGCCGAACAAGGACTGCGGCGGCACGCCCACCAAGGACCAGCTGACCGACGGGGTGTTCGAGGGCGGCGGCCCTGCCGTCGCGGTCAGCACCGACAACGGCGTCAAGTACGCGGTACGTCGGGTGCCCAAGGCGACCACCCAGGTCGAGGACGACAACACCATCGACGTGAGCCGCACCGGCCGGCTCTGGATGGCCTGGCAGAACGGCGCCAACCGGTCCACCTCGTTGGGCGCGCTGACCAGCACGGCTGACGTCGCCTGGAGCGACAATCAGGGCAAGACGTGGTCGAAGACCTCCGACCTGTCCACCCCGCTGGGCCTGAAGAACATCCACTTCGCCTCGGTGGTCACCGGCGACGCGGACCGGGCCGCCGTCTCCTTCTACGGCAACAAGAGCGCGGGTGACGACCAGCGCGAGAGCTTCACGGGCCCCGGGCACGACTGGCACTACTACATCGCGATGACGTACGACGCGGGCAGGACCTGGACCACCCAGGACCTCACGCCGACCGACCCGGTCAAGCGCAACTGCGTGGACAACCAGGGCACCAAGCCGGGCGCCGGCAACCAGATGGGCGGCGCGCCGATCTGCACCGAGCGCGACCTCTTCGACTTCATGGACATCGGCGCCGACGGGCAGGGCCGGGTGATCGGGATCTTCACCGACGCCTGCACCCACAAGTGCAAGCAGGACCCCACGGTCGGCCAGGACGACAAGCTCGGCATGATCGCGCGTCAGTCCGCCGGTCGCGGCCTGCTCGCCGCCTTCGACAACCCCAAGCCTGCGACCGTCACGTCGGGCCGTACGACGCACCGCGGCTCGACGACCGCGACCGCGACCGCCATCGGGACCGCGACCGGATCGAGCCCGGGTGCCGGCTCGGGCACCGCCGGCCGCAGCGCGTCGGTCGGCGCGCGGCTGGCGACGACGGGTGCGCCGTACGGGCTGGCAGTGGTGGCCCTCGGGCTGCTGGCCGGCGGCCTGCTGCTGCGACGTGCCCGCCGGTCGGACTAGCACCCGCCGGTCAGGCGCAGCAGGGCCTGGACCGTGGTCCAGTTGCGCGCGGTGGCGGTCACGCCGAGCCGCTTGTCGTTGACGTTCGCGGCGAGCTTGGAGTCGCGGATGCTGTTGGGGCACCACAGGTAGGGCGCGCGCTCGCCGACGGTCATACGGTCCGGGGCGTACGCCGCTGCGTCGAGAGTGGCCAGCCGGTCGGCCGGAGGCTCGGCCGAAAGGAACACGACGAGGAAGCGGGCCGGCTCGGCCTCGGCCTGCGCGAGCATCGGGTTGGCCGCGACCACGCGGGCCAGCTCGTCGTGGGTGCGCACCAGCACCCGCAGGTCGAGGCCGAGGTCGGCGCGCAGCTGCTCCGATACCTCGCGGGCCAGCGCGTCGGTGTCGCGTCGGCGGGTGCTGAACACCGCGTTGCCGCTCTGCAGGTGGGTGGCGACGTCGGTGTGCCCGAGCCCGCTCAGCAGCGCCCGCAGGTCGGCCATGGCCACCTTGTTGCGGCCGCCGACGTTGATCCCGCGCAGCAGCGCGGCGCACCTCACGGCGCCACCGGCGGAACGCTGCCAGCACTGCCAGGACTGCCAGGACTGCCGGCACTGCCGGCCGGCAGAGGGCGCACCACCTTCTGCGCCCCCACCTCGATGCCCGCCTCGTCGAACTCGGTCTTGATCCGCTCGCGGACGGCCCGCGCCACCTCCCACTGCTCGAGCGGGGCGGTCTTGACGACCACCCGCAGCACCACGCCGTCGGCGCCCAGCGACTCCAGGCCCCACACCTCCGGCTGCTCGAGCACCCTGGCCGACCACTCGTCGTCCTGCCAAACGCTGTCGGCCGCCCGCTGCACCAGCTGACGGGCGGTGGGGACGCTGGTGCTCCAGGCGAGCGGGACGTCGAGCACCGCGCGGGCCCAGCCCTGGCTCTTGTTGCCGACCCGCACGATCTCGCCGTTGCGGATGTGCCAGACGGTGCCCTCCAGGTCCCGCAGCCGGGTCGACCGTAGCCCCACGGACTCGACGGTCCCGGTGGCCGGCCCCGCGTCGACCACGTCGCCCACGCCGTACTGGTCCTCCAGGATCATGAACATGCCGGTGAGGAAGTCCTTGACGAGGTTCTGCGCGCCGAAGCCGACGGCCACCCCGATGATGCCCGCCCCGGCGATGACAGGGGCGAGGTCGAGGCCGAGCTCGCGCAGCACCATGGCGCCGGCGATCGCGAATACCGTGAGTGAGGCGATGCTGCGCAGGACCGACCCGACCGTCTCGGCCCGCTGCCGCCGGCGCTCGGACAGCAGCGGGGTCGCCTCCAGCAGCGTGCCGCTCCTGTCCTTGAGCGGCCGCAGCACTACCGGCACGCTGCCGTCGGTCGCCGAGCGCACCAGCCGCCGCACCGAGCGGTGCAGCAGCAGGCGTACGACGACGGCGAGCACCACGATGAGCAGGATGTGCAGGCCGACGACGAGCAGGTCGGCCGCCCGGCTGTCCAGGAAGCGGTTCACAGCGCCAGCCCGGTGTGGTCGGCCAGGAACGCCAGCACGTCGACCGACAGGCCGATGGTGCGGCTGACCGAGCGGGCGCCGTGGCCGACGTCGCGCTCGCGGCGCAGCAGCACCGGCCGCCCGCTGGTGCTCGCGTGCTGCAGCGCCGCGCACAGCTTGCGGGCGTGCAGCGGGTCGACCCGGGTGTCGCCGTCGAAGACGGTGAACAGCACGGCCGGGTAGTCGGTGCCCTCGCGGACATGGTGGTACGGCGAGTAGGACAGCAGCCAGCCCAGCTCCACCGGGTCGTCGGCCGTGCCGTACTCGTCGTTCCAGGTGCGCCCCAGCCCGAACCGCTCGTAGCGCACCATGTCCAGCAGCGGCGCGCTGCAGACCGCCACGGCGTACGCCGACGGGCGCTGCACCACCGCGGCGCCCACGAGCAGACCGCCGTTGCTGCCGCCGTAGATGCCCAGCGCGGCCGGCGTCGTCCACCCCTGCTCGACGAGCATGTCGGCGCAAGCGGCGAAGTCGTCGAACACCGTCTGCTTGTGCTCGCGCATCCCGGCCCGGTGCCAGGCCTCGCCCTCCTCGGACCCGCCGCGCAGGCCGGCGTCGACCCAGACGCCGCCGGCCTCGACCCAGGCCCGGGCGGTGGCAGTCCAGGCGGGGGTGAGCGCGATGCCGAAGCCGCCGTAGCCGTAGAGCACGGCCGGGCGCGGCCGGTCCGGCTGGCCGGTCTGCGACAGCACGAAGGCCCGCACCGTCGTACCGTCCCGGGACGTGAGGGCGACCTGCCGGGCCTGCAGCGCGGGGAGGTCCGGCGCACCAGGGGCGTCCTCCCACAGCGACACCGCGCGGGTGGCTGCGTCGAGGCGGTGGACCCGCGGCGGGGACTGCGGGTCGGTCCAGCCGAACCACGCCTCGCGGCCGCCCTCGGGGTGGGCGGTCAGGCCCAGCACGCTGCCCGGTCCCGGCAGCGTGACGTCGGTCAGGTGCTCGCCGGTGACGGCGTGGACCGCGAGCTCGGCGAGCGCGTGCCGCACCCGCAGGGCGACCAGCTCCCCGTCGGCGAGCAGCACGACGTCCTCGAGCACCGCCTCCGGGTCCTCGGCCAGCACCGTCGTCCACTCCCGCGGCGCGTCCGGCGAGGCGACGCACAGCCGGCCGCGAGGCGCGTCGGCGTCGGTGAGCAGCCACAGCTGGCCGTCCGGCCCGAGCCAGGGCGAGCAGCGGGCGTCGACGCCCACCTGCACCGGCACCGCCGGACCACCTGCCCGCAGGTCGAACAGCCAGACGTCGTCGCGTGGGGCGGTGCCGGCGCTCGCGGTCACCAGCAGCCAGCGCCCGTCCAGCGAGACCGAGCAGCCGTAGTAGTTGGTCGGGTCCAGGCCCTCGCCCCAGACCAGCGTGTCCTGCCCGGGATCGGTGCCGACGACGTGCCGCCACACCCGCCGGTGGAACTGCTCCTCGCCCGGCGGGACCGCGTCCGGGGCCAGCCGTCGCACGTAGAACAGGCTCCGGCCGCCGGGCTCCCAGGCGACGGGGGAGTAGCGGCACCGGTCGACCGGCCCGTCGACGAGCCGACCGGTGGCGACGTCCAGCACCTGCAGCCGCGACTCCTCGTCGCCGCCGGTGGACAGCTGCACCGCGACGAGCTCGCCCTCCCAGGAGGGCGACCACGAGTCGAGGGTGGTGGCGCCGGTGGGGTCGACCTCGACCGGGTCGAGCAGCGTCCGGGAGCGTCCGTCGTCGTCGCGGACGCGCAGCACCGCGTGCTCCTGCCCCGGCTCCCGCCGGGTCGAGAACGCCCGGACGTCGCGCCACACCGGGACTCCGGCCGAGCCGGCGGCCATGAGCTGTCCCAGCCGCTCGCGCAGCCGCTCCCGGCCGGGCCGGCCGTCGAGATGGCGGCGGACCAGGAGGTCCTGCTCCCGCGCCCAGCCCGAGGTCTGCTCGGAGGTGGCGTCCTCCAGCCAGCGGTAGGGGTCGGCCACCCGGTGGCCGTGCAGATCCTCGACCAGGTCCAGCCGCGCGGCGGTGGGGTAGGCGGCCATGCGCCGGAGCCTAGGAGCCGGCCGGGCCAAGGTGGTGGCGCGGCGGCGCGTTGTCGGGGACGATTCGCGCGGAAGGGGGCGGTGGTGGCGGTTTCCACAGGTGCGGCGCTGGTGCTCAACGCGACCTACGAGCCGCTGTGCGTCGTCTCGGCTCGCCGCGCCGTCGTGCTGGTGCTGACCGCGAAGGCGGTCGCGGTGTCGACCAGCGACAGCGTCGTGCACAGCGTCCGGACCGAGGTCGCCGTGCCCGCGGTCGTGCGCCTGGCCCGATTCGTGCGGGTGCCGTTCCGGGCCACCGTGCCGCTCACCCGCAAGGCCGTCTTCGCCCGCGACGGTGGGCGCTGCGTCTACTGCGGTGCCGCCGCGACCAGCCTGGACCACGTCGTGCCCAAGAGCCGTGGCGGCGCGCACTCCTGGGACAACGTCGTGTCGGCCTGCAGCCGCTGCAACCACGTCAAGGCCGACCGAGGCATCGCCGAGCTGGGCTGGCGGCTGCGCCGGTCACCGGCGGCCCCCAGCGGTGCCGCCTGGCGGGTGGTCGGCGCACGCCGGGTCGACCCCCGCTGGCAGCCCTACCTGGACGGCTTCCCGCTCGTCGAGGGGACCGACACGCAGGCGTGGGGCGAGCCGGCCTGAGCGGTACCGTCCGCTCATGAGCGCCCTGCACGACCTGTCGGCGCTGGAGCAGGCCGAGGCCGTCCGCACCGGTGAGACCTGCAGCGCCGACCTGGTCGAGCACTACGCCGACCGGATCGAGCGGATCGACGGGCAGGTCGGGGCGTTCGTCACGCTCACCCTCGAGGTGGCGCGCCGCCAGGCCGAGGAGGCCGACGCCGCGGTGGCGGCCGGCCGGGACGACCTGCCGCCGCTGCACGGCGTGCCGATCGGCATCAAGGACCTCAACCTCACCGAGGGCGTGCCCACCCGGCTCGGCTCGCGGGCGTTCGGGGACCTCGTGCCGCCGCTGTCGGACCACGTCGTCGACAAGCTGCGGGCCGCGGGCACGGTGAGCCTCGGCAAGACCAACACCCCCGAGCTCGGCCTGCCCTGCTACACCGAGACCGACATCGCGCCGCCGGCCCGCACACCGTGGGACCTGTCCCGCTCGGCCGGCGGCTCCAGCGGCGGCGCCGCGGCCGCGGTCGCCGCGGGCCTGCTGCCCTTCGCCCAGGGCAGCGACGGCGGCGGCTCGGTGCGCATCCCCGCCAGCGTCTGCGGCCTGTTCGGTCTCAAGGTGTCCCGCGGCCGGATCAGCCAGGGCCCGCTGCTCGGCGACGTGCACGGCCTGTCCTGGAACGGCCCGATCGCCCGCACCGTCCGGGACGCCGCCGCCCTGCTCGACGCGATGGCCGGGCCGATGCCGGGCGACCCGCACTGGGCGCCACCGCCGCCGCAGCCCTTCCTGGCGTACGCCGACGAGCCTGCGGGCCGGCTCCGGATCGGCCGCTACCGCGATCCGGTCGTCGCCGCCGCCGAGGTGCACCCGCACGTCGTCGAGGCCTACGAGGCGGCGAGCGTCCTGCTCGCCGGGCTCGGCCACGAGGTCGAGGACGTCGGGCCGCCGTTCGGCCCCGAGCTCGTGCCGGCCTTCGAGGTGCTGTGGGCGACCAGCGCGGCCGGCGCCCCCGTGGACCCGGCCCGTGAGCACCTGCTGCGCCCCCTGACCCGCTGGCTGCGCGAGCGGGGCCGGGCGATGTCCGCGACCGACTTCACCGGGGCGATGGCCGCGCTGCAGTCGGCGACCAGGGTGGCGGTGACCGCGACGGCGGCGTACGACGTGGTGCTCACACCGACGCTGGCGCAGCCGCCGGCACCGCTGGGCTGGTTCACCGAGGACGGCGACCCCGCGGCGGAGTTCGAGCGGATGAAGCGGTGGACGCCGTTCACCGCCACCTACAACATGACCGGCCAGCCGGCGGTCAACGTACCGCTGCACTGGTCACCCGACGGGCTGCCGATCGGCGTGATGCTGGTCGGGCGGCCGGCGGACGAGGCGACCCTGCTGCGGCTGTCCGCGCAGCTCGAGGAGGCCCAGCCGTGGCGGGAGCGCCACCCGGACCTGTGGTGACCCGGCTGCGGCCGGTGCGCGACGACGAGGCGGACCTGGTTGCGTCCTGGCGGCGGCGTCCCACCTCGGAGTTCGACGACTTCGACGGCCCGCCGCCGCGTGGCGTCACTGCGGGGCCGCGGACACCGCCGCCGGGCTACGGCGAGCTGATGGTGACCGACGGCGCCGACACCCCGCTCGGGACGGTGGGCTGGCACGTCGTGCTGACCGGTCCGGGACCGGGCAACACCGCCCTGAACATCGGCATCAGCCTGCGCCCGGAGGCGCGCGGTCGCGGGCACGGAGCGCGGGCCCAGCGACTGCTGGCCGACTACCTGTTCGCGACGACCACCGTGCACCGGGTCGAGGCGGGCACCGACGTGGACAACGTCGCGGAGCAGCGGGCGCTGACGGCGGCCGGCTTCAGCCGCGAGGGGGTCCTGCGCGGCGCGCAGTGGCGGCGCGGCTGCTACCACGACATGGTCGGCTACTCCAGGCTGCGCGGCGACGGGTGAGCGCGGCCGTCCCGCGCCGGACGAGCCGGACGGACCAGGAGCTGGAGCAGCTCGCCGAGGCGCACGGCGTCGCCACGAGCTACGACGACTGGTCGCGTCGCCCGGTGCGGGTGCAGGCGGCCGCCGTCGTCGCGGCCCTGCGCGCGCTCGGCGTCGACGCCTCGTCCCCGGCCGCCGTCACGCGGGCGCTCGAGCAGGCGCAGGACGGCGTGTGGCAGGCGCTGCTGCCGCCGACAGTGGTGGTGCGCGGTGAGCGCGGGAGCGCCCATGTGCACACCGACGGCGACCGTCAGGTCGCCGTCGAGGCGCTGCTCGAGGACGGCACCAGCCGCCCGCTCGAGGTCGGCCCGGTGCTCGCCCGGCGCGGCGCACGGACCCGACGGGAGGTGCGCCTGGACGGGCTGCCCCCGGGCTGGCACCGGCTGCGGGCCGGCGCGGGCGGCCCGGAGGCCGAGGCGGTGCTGCTCGTCGCCCCGGCCGCGCTGCCGGCCCTCGAGGGCCGGCACTGGGGCTGGATGGTGCAACTCTACGCCCTGCGCAGCAAGGACTCCTGGGGGCTCGGCGACTACGGCGACCTGCGCACGCTCGTCGAGGCCAGTGCGGCGGACGGCGCCGGGCTGCTGCTGGCCAACCCCCTGCACGCCGAGAACCCGGTCCCGCCGGTCAACCCGTCGCCGTACTCCCCGTCGAGCCGGCGCTTCTTCGCCGTCGTCTACCTGCGCGTCACGGACCTGCCGGAGTACGCCGACGCGCCGGCCGAGCTGTGCGCGCAGGTGGACGCACTGCGGCCGCCGACCGACCCGGAGCGGGCCGAGCGCGACCCGGCCTGGACCGCCAAGCTGGCCGCGCTGGCGCTGCTCTGGCCGCGGCACCTGCCCGCCCCGCTGGCCGCCTACCGGTCCGAGCAGGGGGCGGCGCTGGAGGACTTCGCGCTGTTCTGCGCCCTGGCCGAGGAGCACGGGCTGCCCTGGCAGCAGTGGCCGCCGGAGCTGCGTCGGCCGGACGCCCCTGGCATCCCGGCCGCGCGGCAGCGGCACGCCGGGCGCGTCGCGTTCTGGTGCTGGGTGCAGGCGGCGGTGGACCGCCAGCTCGCGGCGGTCGAGGCGGCGGCCGGGGCCATGGCGGTCGGCGTGGTGCACGACCTCGCCGTCGGTGTCGACGCCGGCGGCGCGGACGCCTGGGCGCTGCAGGACGTGCTCGCCCTCGGCACCACGGTCGGCGCACCGCCCGACTCGTTCAACCAGCAGGGTCAGGACTGGGGGCTGCCGCCCTGGCGGCCGGACCGGCTGCGGGAGACGGGCTACGCGCCGTACCGCGACATGGTCCGCGGCCTGCTCCGCCACGCCGGCGGGCTGCGCATCGACCACGTCATGGGGCTGTTCCGGCTCTGGTGGGTGCCGGCCGGCGCGAGCCCGGCGGACGGCACCTACGTGCGCTACGACAGCGAGGCGCTGATCGCGGTGCTGACCCTGGAGGCCAGCCGGGCCGGAGCCGTCGTCGTCGGCGAGGACCTGGGCACGGTGCAGGACAGCGTGCGCCGGGCGCTGGCCGGGGCGGGCGTGCTGGGCAGCGCGGTGCTGTGGTTCGAGCGCGAGCAGGACGGCGGGGCCTTCCTCCCGCCGCAGGCCTGGCGCGAGCAGGCGCTGGCCACCGTCACCACCCACGACCTGCCGACCGCGGCCGGGTTCCTGGCCGGGGAGCACGTGCGGGTCCGGCACGAGCTCGGCCAGCTGGGGCACCCGCTCGAGCATGAGCAGGAACGCGTCCGCGAGGAGTGCGCGGCCCTGCTCGCCATGCTGGCCGAGACCGGCCTGCTCGAGCGGTACGACGGGGACGCCGTGCTGGCGATGCACGCCGCCCTCGTCGCCTCGCCGGCCCGGCTGATGCTCGCCTCCATGGGCGACGCCGTCGGGGACCTGCGCCAGCCCAACCTGCCCGGCACCGTCGAGCAGTACCCCAACTGGCTGCTCCCCGTCGCGGACGGGTCCGGGCGCGCGCTCGGGCTGGAGGAGCTGCTTGCCGCACCGGGGGTACGCCGGCTCGCCGCCCTGCTGGGCGAGGCCACCGGGTCGGCGCGATGAGCAGGTCCGATAACCTGCGACGGACCCGAAGGCACCGGCGTACGACGAGGTGGACGTGAGCGCAAGGACCACCCGGGCTCTGCTGACGGTCGCCGGGACCGTGCTGGCAGTGCTGACTCTGGTGCTGGTCGGCGCCGGGCCGGCCGCCGCGGCCCCTCAGGACGCCGGCGCCGATGCCAACGCCGGCATCGGTCTGGTGGCGGCGCTGCTGCTGTTCGTCCTCGTGCCGCTCGCGCTGCTGGTCGGCATCGGCGGGCTGGCCTGGGTGACCGGTGGCGGTCGCGGCAGCCGCTACCGCCCCACCCGGGGCTGGACCGCCGCTCCGCTGTGGTTTGCGGGTCCCCCCGACCCGGCGGCGGCGCTCGCCTCGGCTCCCGCCGACGACCTCGCGAGGGGCGGCGCACGTGGCAGCTGGTAGCGGCAGCACGGCGCTCGGCTCCCTTGGCCCGGGCGGCGAGCAGGGCCTCACCCCCCGCCAGCAGGAACGGATCCAGACCGCGATCGAGACCTGCCGACAGGACAACGGGCTCGACATCAGCGTCATGGTCGGCGACCTCGAGCTGCCCGACCTCGCGCAGTTCCGCGCCGCCGCGGGCCGGCTGCACGCCGCGCTGGGCGAGCGGTCCCAGAACGCCGTGCTCGTCGTGGTCGCTCCCGGCCAGCGTCGGGTCGAGGTCGTGACCGGGCCGGGGATCCGGCGGCGGGTGCCGGACCGGGTCTGCGCCCTGGCCGTCCTGTCGATGACCACCGCCTTCAGTGGCGGTGACCTGACCGGCGGCATCGTCGACGGGCTGCGGCAGGTCGCGGACGCGGCCGGCCGACGAGAGGCGATAGCCGCCGCCGTGGCCCGGCCCGGCGGCCAGCCGGCCCGGCGCGAGGACGCGTCCCACTAGCCACGGCGGCCCGACCCGAGCCCGACGGACCCAGGCCCCAGGGCTCCTCCCGGCGGTACGGCGGCCTTCCGGCGTACGCCGGTGTCAGGACGTGCCGGCGGCCTGGTCGCGGGCGCGGGCGCGCATGGCCCGCAGCACACCGTCGCGGCCCTCGAGCAGCAGGCGGCGCAGCGCCGGCTGGGGGTCCGCGGAGGCGAGGTAGGCGTCCGTGCGCTCCACGACCCGCGGCGAGACCAGCAGCGTGGGGTAGAGCCCGATCACGATGTTCTGCGCCATCTCGGTGGTGCGGGTGGCCACCACGTCGCCGACGGAGGCGAAGTAGCGGTCGACGAAGGGCTCGAGGAGCGCGACGTCCTCCACCAGGCCGAAACCGCTGATCACCGCGCCCTGGACGGCGTTGGTCAGCTGGTCGTCGTCGACCGCCTGGCCCCACGCCTCGTCCTTGGCCTGCGGGGTGGGCCGGGCGGCGCGGGCGGCCGCGGCGTGCCGCTGCCCGGCCGCCGTCGGGTCGCGCTGCAGCTCGGCCTCGACCTCGTCCATGCCGGCCTCGCCCAGCACCACCAGGCGGACGAGCAGGTGCCAGCGCAGCTCGGTGTCGACGACCAGGCCCTCGACCTGCTGCGAGCCGTCGAGCAGGCTGCGCAGCAGGGCCAGCTGCTCCGGGGCGGTCGCGAACGAGCCGAGCGCGCGCGCCCACGCCAGCTGCAGGTCGCTGCCCGGGCCGGCGGTCTGCACCGCGTCCTGCGCAGCCTGCGCCAGCGCGGCCTTGCCGGTCGGCGCCCAGGCGGGGTCGGCGAACAGCATCAGCGCCGACTGGGCCTGGCGCAGCAGCGACTGCACCAGGCCGATCTGGGTCTCGCGGCCGACGCCGGCCAGCACCAGGCGGACGTAGTCGCGGGCCGGCACCTCGGCGTCGCGCGTCATGTCCCAGGCCGCCGCCCAGCACAGCGCCCTCGGCAGCGAGTCGGGGAAGTCGCCGACGTGGTCGGTGAACGTCGCGAACGAGCGCTCGTCCAGCCGGATCTTGGCGAAGGTCAGGTCGTCGTCGTTGACGAGCACCAGGTCGGGCCGGCGCCGCCCCACCAGGGCCGGCACGTCGGTCTTGGCGTCGACGACGTCGAGCTCCTCGCGCCCGGTGCGCACCAGCGCGCCGTCGACGAGCTCGTAGAGGCCGATCGCGATCCGGTGCGAGCGCAGGGTGGGATGGTCGGCCGGCGCCTCCTGCAGCACGCAGAACGACGTGAACGCGCCGTCCGGGCCGGTCTCGAACGACGCGCGGAGCGTGTTGCAGCCCGCGGTCCCGAGCCACTGCGCCGCCCAGGCCGACAGGTCGCGCCCGCTGGCCTGCTCGAGCACCCGCAGCAGGTCCGGCAGCTCGGTGTTGCCGTAGGCGTGGGTGGTGAAGTAGGTGCGCAGCCCCGCGAAGAAGGCCTCCTGCCCTACCCACGCCACCAGCTGCTTGAGGACCGACGCGCCCTTGGCGTAGGTGATCCCGTCGAAGTTGACCTTGACCGCGTCGATGTCGACGATGTCCGCGGCGATGGGGTGGGTGGAGGGCAGCTGGTCCTGCCGGTAGGCCCAGGTCTTCTCGGTGTTGGCGAAGGTGGTCCAGCCGTCGGTGTAGCGGGTCGAGTCGACCTGGCAGAGCACCGAGACGTAGGTGGCGAAGGACTCGTTGAGCCACAGGTCGTCCCACCAGCGCATGGTCACGAGGTCGCCGAACCACATGTGGGCCATCTCGTGCAGCACGGTCTCGGCGCGCCGCTCGTAGGCCGCGTCGGTCACCTTGCTGCGGAAGACGTAGTCCTCCAGGAACGTGACCGCGCCCGCGTTCTCCATCGCGCCGGCGTTGAACTCCGGCACGAACAGCTGGTCGTACTTGCCGAACGGGTAGCGGAAGGCGAACTCGCGGTGGTAGAAGTCGAAGCCCTGCTTGGTGACGGTGAACAGGTCCTCGGCGTCGAGGTGCTGGGCGAGCGACGCGCGACAGTAGATGCCCAGCGGGATCCCGTCGTGCTCGTCGTGCACGCTCGCGTAGGGACCTGCGACCATCGCCGAGATGTACGTCGACATCCTTGGCGTCTCCGCGAACCGCCAGGTCCCGGCGGCCTCGGGCTCGGGCCGCTGCAGCGGTGCGCCGTTGCTGACCACCACCCAGCCCGCGGGCGCCCGCACCGTGATGCGGAAGACCGCCTTGAGGTCGGGCTGGTCGAAGCAGGCGTACATGCGGTGCGCGTCGTACGTCTCGAACTGGGAGTAGAGGTAGACCGAGCCGTCGACCGGGTCGACGAAGCGGTGCAGCCCCTCGCCGGTGCGCATGTAGGCGCAGTCGGCTTCGACCACCAGAACGTTGTCGGCGGCCAGGTCGGACAGGCGCAGCCGCTGGCCGTCGAAAGTCTCGACCGGCCGTCCGTTGAGCGTCGCCGAGATAAGCCCGGGCGCGGTCAGCTCGACGAAGGTGGACGCACCGGGCTCCAGGCAGCAGAAGCGCACGATGGAGGTGGACCGGAAGGTGTCCTCACCGGGCTTCTCGCCGCTCTCGTCGGTGAGGTCGAGCTCCACGTCGTACGACGCCACCTCGAGCAGCCGGGCACGGGCAGCAGCCTCGTCGCGCGTGAGGTTGTTGGCGGTCACGGCTGCTGTTCCTCCGGTCGGCGTGGGGAATCCTCATGCTCCCACGCAGCACCCGCCGGCCACCCGCCGGCTCTCGTTGCACATGCAAGGATAGGGACATGACGACGCCGACGACCGCCGAGCCCACCCGCATCGACTTCTGGTTCGACCCGCTCTGCCCGTGGGCCTGGATCACCTCCCGCTGGATGCTCGAGGTGTCCAAGGTCCGCCCGGTCGAGCTCAGCTGGAACGTCATGAGCCTGTCGGTGCTCAACGAGGGCCGCGACCTGCCCGAGCAGTACGCCACGACGATGGGCAAGGGCTGGGGCCCGGTCCGGGTGGTCGTTGCTGCCCGCGAGCACACCGACGACCTGCTGCCGCTCTACACCGCGCTCGGCAACCGCATCCACCACGACAAGCTCGAGCTCGACGACCCGGCGCTGCTGTCCGGCGCTCTGGCGGAGGCCGGCCTGCCCGCCTCGCTCGCGCAGGCCGCGACCGACCCGTCGTACGACGAGAAGCTGCGCGCGGAGCACCACCGCGGGATGGACCCGGTCGGCATGGACGTCGGCACCCCGGTCATCCACGTCGAGGGGAGCGCGTTCTTCGGGCCGGTGCTCAGCAAGATCCCGCGCGGCGAGCAGGCCGGCCAGGTGTGGGACGGGGCGCGGCTGCTCGCCGGCTTCCCGCACTTCTTCGAGCTCAAGCGCACCCGCACCGAGGACCCGGACTTCTCCTGAGGGCTGACTTCTCCTGAGGGCTGACTTCTGCTGAGGATGGAGGACTAGGTTCGGGCCCGTGACGACGTCGGAGGTTGCCGTGCAGGCCAGGAGCGAGCTGTTCATCGGTGGTGAGTGGTTGCCCTCGACCGGGAGCGACACGCTGGCCGTGGTCGACCCGGCTACCGAGGAGCAGATCGCCACCGTCCCGGCCGGCACCGAGCAGGACGTCGACGCCGCGGTGCGGGCCGCGCGAGCCGCCTTCGACGGCTGGGCCGCGACGCCGGCCACCGAGCGCAGCCGCCTGCTCGCCGCCACCGCCGACGCCCTCGAGGCCCGCAAGGACGAGGTCGCCCGCGCCATCAGCACCGAGATGGGCACGCCGCTGGCGTTCTCCCTTGCTGTGCAGGTGGGCAACCCGATCGTCGTCCTGCGGTCCTACGCCGACCTGCTGCAGACCTACGCCTTCGAGGAGCAGGTCAACAACTCCCTCGTCGTCCGGGAGCCGGTCGGCGTGGTCGGTGCCATCACGCCGTGGAACTACCCGCTGCACCAGGTGGTCGCCAAGGTCGCCGCCGCGCTGGCCGCCGGCTGCACGGTCGTGCTCAAGCCCAGCGAGGTGGCGCCGCTGTCGGCGTACGTCCTGGCGGAGCTGTTCGCGCAGGTCGGGCTGCCCGCCGGAGTGTTTAACCTGGTGACCGGGCTCGGACCGGTCGTGGGCGAGGCGATCGCGGCGCACCCGGACGTCGACATGGTCTCCTTCACCGGCTCCACCGCGGCCGGCAAGCGGGTCAGCGAGGTGGCGTCGGCGACGGTCAAGCGGGTCGCGCTCGAGCTCGGCGGGAAGAGCGCCTTCGTGATCCTCGACGACGCCGACCTCGCCAAGGCGGTCAAGGTCGGGCTCGCCAACGCGTTTATGAACGGCGGTCAGACCTGCACGGCCTGGACCCGCATGCTGGTGCCCGCGAGCCGGCAGGACGAGGTCGTCGAGCTGGTGAAGGTGGCGGCCGAGAAGTTCACGGTCGGTGCGCCGCAGGCCGAGGGCACCCGGATCGGGCCGATGGCCAACAGCAACCAGCTCAAGCGGGTCCGGGGCTACATCGAGAAGGCGCTGGCCGAGGGCGCGACGCTGGTCACCGGCGGGGCGGAGCCGCCGGAGGGCCTGGAGACCGGCTACTACGTGCGGCCGACCGTGTTCAGCGGTGTGCAGCCGGGGTCCACGCTCGAGCAGGAGGAGGTCTTCGGGCCGGTCCTCGCGCTGGTGGCGTACGACGACGAGGACGACGCGGTGCGGATCGCCAACGACACCCGGTTCGGCCTGTCCGGCGGGGTCTTCTCCGGCGACCAGGAACGGGCCGTGCGGGTCGCCCGGCGCATGCGCACCGGCATGGTCGACGTCAACGGCGGCCGGTTCAACCCGCTGGCGCCCTTCGGCGGATACAAGCAGAGCGGCAACGGGCGCGAGCTCGGCGAGTACGGACTCGAGGAGTTCCTCGAGGTCAAGTCCCTGCAGCTGTAGGCGGTCACGCCGACAGGACGGCGTCGAGCACGCGCGCCTTCAGGGCACCGAAGGCCGGCTCGGCCAGGGTGGCGCGGCCGCGGGCGGCGCCGAACGGGACCGCGAGTTCCTCCACGAGCCGGCACGGCCGGGCCGACAGCATTCCGAGCCGGTCGCCCAGCAGGAGCGCCTCCTCGACGTCGTGGGTGACCAGGACGGTGGTGGTCGGGCGTTCGGCGAGCAGCGCGCGCAGCCACTCGTGCATCCGCAGCCGGGTCTGCGCGTCCAGGGCGGCGAACGGCTCGTCGAGCAGCAGCACCGGCGGCCGGTTGACCAGCAGCTGGGCGATCGCCGCGCGCTGCCGCATGCCGCCCGACAGCTGGCGGGGCAGCGCGTCGGCGAAGTCGGCGAGGCCGGTAACCGCGAGCAGGTCGGCCACGGCACGCTCAGCCCCCGCGGCACCGCTCTCGCGGGGCCCGAAGGCGACGTTCTGCCGGACGGTGAGCCAGGGGAACAGCGTCCCGGCCTGGGCGACCATCCCCCGCTCGGGTGACGGGCCGGCGACCGGCACGCCGTCGACCGTGACCTCACCGGCGTCCGCCCGCTCGAAGCCGGCCAGGACCCGCAGCAGCGTCGACTTGCCGCAGCCGCTCGGCCCCAGGAGCGCCAAGGTCTCGCCCGCGGAGACGGTCACGTCCAGCCCGTCGATCACCGGGAGCCGGCCGAACTGCTTGGCCAGGCCCCGGACCACCATCGTGCCGCTGCTCAGGTCTGGCTCCAGCTGGTGAAGGGGCGGGCGAGCGAGCGCAGCAGCCGGTCCGCGGCGAAGCCGACTCCGGCGAACAGCAGCAGACCCACCAGGATCTGGTCGGTCTGGCCTCCCTCGCGGGCGGCGTTCATCATGGCGCCGACGCCGTCGGTGGTGCCGACCAGCTCCCCGACGATCACGCAGGTCCAGGCCAGGGTCAGCGACAGCCGCAGGCCGGTGACGATCTCAGGCAGCGCGCTGGGCAGGTAGACCCGCCGCCAGAGCCGGGACCGGGGGACCCCGAGCATCCGGGCCGTCTCGACCGAGCTGCGCGGCACCCGGGCGACGCTGTCAGCCGTGGCGACGACGACCGGCCACAGCGCGCCGATGAAGATCAGCACCCGGGCCGGCCTCTCCCCGACCCCGAACTCCACGATGGCCAGCGGCAGCCAGGCGTAGAGCGGGACGGCCCGCAGCGCGTTGGCCAGCGGGTCGAGCAGGTCGGCGACCCAGCGCGACAGCCCTAGCCCCAGGCCGAGCGCGAGGCCCACGACCACCGCGACCGCCCACGAGCTCAGGCAGCGCGACAGGCTGGCGCCGAGGTGCCCCCAGCCGGCGCCCGTGAACGGCACCACCCCGGCCAGCGTGTCGACGCGGTGACCGAAGAAGAACCGCCACCCGGCGGACAGCACGTCGCCCGGCGAGGGCAGGATGCCGTGCGGCTGCAGCCGCAGCGACGACGACAGCTGCCACGCCGCCAGCAGCAGCAGCGGCGCGAGCAGCCCGACCAGCCGCCGAGACCCCCGCCGCCTGCTGGCCGCGGCGGTCGCCGGGGCGTCGAGCGGAGCGCCGGCGTCGACCCCGGCCAGCGCGCTGGGCGCCGCCGGGCCGCCGGGGCGCGCCTCGACGGTCACGCCGGCCGGAGCCCACTCGTCAGCGGCCCCACCTCGGACGGCCCCACCTCAGACGTTCCAGTACTGCCGGGCGTACAGCGCCTCGTAGTCGGGCTCGGCGGCCAGCGACTTGCTGTCGGCGAGCGCCTTGCCGACAGCCTGGAACTGGCTCTGCCGCGCGGCGTCGAACCGCCACTGCGCGCCGACGTTGCTGAGCACCTCGGCGTAGGTCTTCTCGTCGAACCCGAACTGCGTCACCAGCAGGTCGTGCCACACCTGCTTGTCGTTGGTGCCGGCCGGCGTGAGGTAGTCCGCGGCCCGCTTCTGCATCGTGGCGGTGGCCCTGCACAGCTCGTCGTCCGCGAGCATCTTCTTCGAGGCCCACAGCGCGGTGTTCAGGTCGCCGAGGGCGGTGTCGAAGACACCCGGCAGCCGTACGCCGGTGCCGGCGACGACCGCCTGGCTGCACGGCGGCTCACTGCCCATGAAGGCGTCGACGTCGCCACGGGCCAGCGCGGCCACGTGGTCGGCGTAGCCGAGCGGCACGCCCGTCACGTCCTTGCCGAGGGTGAGCCCCGCCTTGCGCAGCAGCAGGCCGAGCACCAGCACCTGGGCGCCCGGAGGCGGGACGGCGACCTTCTTGCCCCGCAGGTCCTCGACCTTCGACACGACACCGGTGCGCCCCACCAGCCCGAACCCCTGACGGGCCACCATGGCGACCACCTTGGAGCTGATGCCGCCCTTGGCCTGGGTGAGCATCGGCACGTACGGCGCCATGAGGCCGAAGTCCAGCGTGCCCTGCTCCAGGCCCTGCAGGATCTCGACCGTCGTGGTCACGGGGGTGACCTTGACGGTCACGCCCTCCGGGGCGAACTTCTGCCAGTAGAGCATCGACGACGCGTGGTTCTTGGCGTACACGCAGGTCTTGACCTCGACCTTGCGCCCGCCGGCCAGGGCGGCAACGCCGCTCGCCGACGGGCCGGATGACGAGCCGCCGCAGGCGCTCAGCCCGGCGGCGGCAGCAGCCGCGGCGGTCAGGCCCAGGAAGCCCCGGCGGGTGAAGGCGGCGTCGAGAGGGGCAGGCATGTGGCTCCTCGGCGCAGTTCCGCGCCCGGCGGCGTGGGAGGGACTGGGGTGACGAGCATCAACAGCATTTGATGACGCGGTGCGACCGTAGCTGCTCTGCGGCCCGGCGGACAAGCCGGCGGCTCAGACCGCGATGCGCATCGGCACGCCGACGGCGTCCGGCTCGCCGCCGAGCAGCTCGGCCTCGCCGGCCAGCCAGCGCCGGGCGGTCCAGGCGCAGACCAGCGCGTCCAGGCAGTCGTCGTCCCGGGCCCGGCCCGGGCGCGGCCGCGGGAGCGCGGCGGACGGCAGCCAGCCCCGCAGCAGCTCCAGGCGCACGTCCCGCCCGGCGGCCAGCAGCTTGCGGGGCAGCGGCGGCCCTCCCTGGCCCGCGAGCGCGCGGAAGCTGACCTCCGGGTGCGCCTCCACCACCCGCCCGTGCAGCCGTGGGTCGGTGGCGAGCAGCTCGTCCATCTCGCGGATCTTGCCCAGCAGGTGAAAGGTCTGCACGGACAGCCCGGCACCGCCCACCGCGCGCGACAGGGCGCTGGACGTCGCGTGGTCCCGGGCCGGCAGCGCCGCCCGCGGCGGGGCGTGGAAGACCGAGGAGCGCTGCGGCCCCAGCCGCCCCCGGGCCTGCACGTCGGCGGTACGCCGGACCGCCCCGGCGGGCAGGCCGATCGGGATGTCCACTGCCACCGCGTCGGCGTCGAGGGCGAGCAGCCCGGCGAGGTCGTCCACGTGCCAGCGCAGCGTCCCGTCGGGGTCGACGAGCGCCCCGACCCAGCCGCCCGGGCAGCCGTCGACGCCCAGGACGGTGGCCACCGCGCCACCCTGGCATGCTCGCCGGCATGCGCGTCCACCTCGGCTCCGACCATGCCGGCCTCGAGCTCAAGGCCGTCCTCGTCGAGCGGCTGCGAGAGCTCGGGCACGAGCCGGTCGACCACGGTCCGACGGAGTACGACGCCCTGGACGACTACCCGCCGTACGTCCTGGCGGCGGCGGCCGCCGCGGTCGCCGAGCCGGACAGCCGGGGAGTGGTGATCGGCGGCTCCGGCAACGGTGAGGCCATCGCCGCCAACAAGGTCGCGGGAGTGCGCTGCGCGCTGGCGTGGAGCACCGAGACGGCCCGGCTGGGCCGCGAGCACAACGACGCCAACGTGCTCAGCGTCGGTGCGCGGATGCACGAGCAGGCGGTGGCCGTCGGCCTGGTGGAGGTCTTCCTGGCCACCGGCTTCTCGGGCGAACAGCGGCACGCGCGCAGGATCGCGATGCTCGAGGACTACGAGCGCTCGGGCGAGCTGCCGGCGCTGCCCTGAGCCGCCGCCGCCGCCCGTCGGCGCCGCGACCGTCCCGACCCTGACCCCGGAGGTGCCGTGCCAGAGGGCCACACGATCCACCGGCTGGCGCGCGAGCACCGCGCGCTGCTGGTCGGCCGGACGGTGCGGGTGAGCAGCCCGCAGGGCCGGTTCGCGGCCGGGGCGGCGCTGCTCGACGGCCGTGAGGTCACCCGGGTCGAGCCGTACGGCAAGCACCTCTGGTACCACTTCGCCGGCCGCCTGCTGCATGTCCACCTGGGCCTGTACGGCAAGTGGGCTGCCGGCCCGCCGCCGGCCCCGGAGCCGCGCGGCGCGCTGCGGGTCCGCCTCACCACCGAGCAGGCCTACCTCGACCTGCGCGGCCCGACCGCCTGCGAGGTGGTGCTCCCCGCCGAGCGCCGCGCCGTGCTGGCCCGGCTCGGCCCCGACCCGCTGCGCGCCGACGCCGACGGCGGGGCCGCATATGCGCGGCTGTCCCGCAGCCGGGCGCTGGTCGGTCAGCTGCTCATGGACCAGACGGTGCTCGCGGGCGTGGGCAACGTGTACCGCGCCGAGCTGCTCTACCGCGCGTCGCTGTCGCCGTTCACGCCGGGGCGCGACATGCCGGAGGCGCGCTGGGACGCGATGTGGCAGGACCTGCGGGTGCTGATGCGGGCGGGCGTGCGCACCGGCCGGATCGTCACCACCGAACGCCGGGACCGCGCCCGCCGCACCGGGCCGGCGTCGGCGCAGGACGCGCATTACGTCTACCGGCGCCATGGCCTGCCCTGCCGCCGCTGCGGCACCGAGGTGCGCACCGGGGTCATGGCCGGCCGCAACCTGTTCTGGTGCCCGGTCTGCCAGCCAGCTCAGAACACCATCGGGGCGTACGGCGCCGGGCCGCCCCAGCCCAGCGCGGTGGACGCGGGCGCCAGCGCCCCGGGGCGCAGCTCGTCGACCCGGCCGGCGCCGGCCAGTGCGGTCAGGGACGGGCCACCGAGGTAGGTGGCGCCAAGCTCGGCGGCGCCGAGCCGCAGCTCGGGGTCCTGCGAGGTGCGGCTGCAGGTAGCCCCGTCCGGGCCGCCCGACAGGTGCCAGCGCCCGGCGTTCCAGGGGCAGGTCGGGTCCCCGACGTCGAGCACCACGTCGACCGGTGCGGCGTACCGCCGGGCCTCGAGTGCCGCGCCGACGTCGACCAGGCGCACCCAGAGCCCGTCCCGGACCCGTGCGTGCGCCGCGCGTGGCTCGGCGAGCAGGTGCAGCAGCGGCTCGTCGAGCGGGCACTTGGACGCCTCGACGCGGCGGGTCAGGTCCAGGTCGAGCAGGAACCGCCACATCCGGGCGGCTGCCTCCGGCGTCGTCGCGGCGAGCTCGCGCAGGTGCACGACGCCGGCCGCCATCCCCTCCTCGGAGTCCTGCGTCGTGGCGAACAGCGCGTAGCCGTCCGGGCCGTCCGGTCCCTCCGCGAGCAGGCAGCGCAGGGGGCTCTGGCCGGCGCGCCGGTGATCCGGGTCGTGCAGCCGGTAGTCCCACCACGGCGCGTCGCGCCGGTGCCAGCCCGGAGTGCGGGCGGCGACCACGTCGTGGACCGGCCCGAGCACTGCCGGGTCGGCCGGCTGCAGACGCAGGCCGTCCGGGCGCACCGGCCGGCTGAAGGCCGCGCCGCGCGGCACCTCGAGCGCGAGGTGGAGGCTGGCCAGGCCATAGCCGAAGCGCTGGTAGATCGCCCCCTCGGCCGCCCACAGCGCGGCCACGGCGGTGCGGGCCTCGTGCAGGTCGCTCAGCTGGCGGTCCATCAGCGCCCGGAGCAGGCCGCGACGGCGGTACGTCGGCTGCACCGACACCCAGGTGACCCCGGCGACCGGCAGCACGGCCCCTGGCACGGTCAGCTCGAGGTCGAAGGCCCCCGCGGTGGCGACCGGCGTGCCGGCGTCGTACGCCGCGTAGGCGCGCGACCTGGCGATCAGGGCCAGCTCGACCGCACGGTCGGCGGGGTGCGCGGCGCCGCCGAAGGCCAGCTCCAGACCCTGCCAGGCGGCCTCGAGGTCGGTGGGCTCGAGCGGTTGCACCTGCGGCGGGGTCGGCACCCGGAGAGTCTGGCCGACCCCACGTCACCTGCGCACCCGGGTTTCCGCTCACCCGTTCTGCCTAGATCATCCGGGGCTCTGCGGCGTTATCCTGCTCGCCACCATGCCCGCCCCGCGTCGAGTACCGGTGCCGCGCGGTGGCGGCGTCCTGGGGGCGGTGCCCCGCGCGGTGACCCGGCTGCGGCGCGACCCGCCGCCGGACCGGGTCGTCCTCGCCTTCCTCGTCGTGTTCTCGCTCGGGTCGTTGCTGCTCGGCCTGCGGACCGGTCCGGCGTACTTCCCGCCCGGGTTCCAGGTGCTGCCGCTGCTCGGCGGCGGGCTGCTGCTGGACCGCCGCAGCATGCGACTGCTACTGCTCGTCGTCCTGGCCTGTCTGGTTGTGGACCTCGCCCGGCTCGGCCTCGGCGTGGTGCGGCCCGGCGCGCTGGTCGTCGTCGCGGCCACGGCCTTGGTCTCCTTCGAGTTCACCCGCTCCCGGGAGGACACCGGGCTGCAGGGCGGCCGCGGCGACTTCGTGCTGGTCGAGCTGCGGGACCGGCTCGAGCAGCAGGGCGACCTGCCGGACCTGCCTGCGGACTGGGCCGCGGAGGCGGTGCTGCGGCCGGCGGGCGGGGGGCCCTTCGCCGGGGACTTCGTGGTCAGCACCCTCAGCGACGGCGGCCGGCGCCTGGAGGTCGCCCTGGTCGACGTCTCCGGCAAGGGCGTCGACGCCGGCACCCGCGCGCTGCTGCTGTCCGGGGCGCTCGGCGGCCTGCTCGGCGCCCTGCCCGCCGCCAGCTTCCTGCCCGCGGCCAACGCCTACCTCTGCCGGCAGGAGTGGGCAGAGGGGTTCGCGACGGCGGTGCACGTGACCGTCGACCTCCGGGACGGCTCCTACTCCGTCTCCTCGGCCGGCCACCCACCCGTCGCCGTCTTCGACGCCGGCAGCGGGCGGTGGCGGCTGGTCGAGGTCGAGGGCCTGGCGCTCGGCATCCTGCCCGACGTCGACTACGACAGCGAGAGCGGCCAGCTCGACCACGGCGACGCGCTGCTGTTCTACACCGACGGCCTGGTCGAGGTCCCCGGCCGCGACCTGTCGGTCGGCATCGACAAGCTGCTCGGCGAGGCCGAGCGGCTGGTCCAGCGCGGGTTCGCCGGCGGGGCCGACCTGCTGGTCAGCCGGGTCGCCGCGAGCTCGGCCGACGACCGAGGGCTGGTCCTGCTCTGGCGGGTGCGCTAGCGGTTCCCACCCGGTCACGGTCAGGCCGTCAGCGCCGTGGCAGGGGCAGCGCGGCGGCGTCACGCCGGCCGCCCGGCAGGCGGGCCGGCGCGTCCCGCAGGGCGCGCACCACGTCGACGTACTCCCCGCGGTCCACGGCGACCTGACCGAGCGAGAGCATGTGCTCGGTCTCCTGCTGCGTGTCCAGCAGGGCCACCCCGCTCTCGCGCAGCCGGGCGCAGAGGTCGACGAGGGCGACCTTCGAGGCGCCGGGGCGGCGGTGGAACATTGACTCGCCGCTGAAGACCCGCCCGGTCAGCACGCCGTACAGCCCGCCGACCAGCTCCCGTCCGGCCCAGACCTCCACGCTGTGCGCTCCGCCGGCCCGGTGCAGGTCGCCGTACGCCCGACGCATGTCGCCGGTGATCCAGGTCTCCGGCCGGTCGGCGCAGCCGGCCACCACGGCGTCGAAGGCGGCGTCCAGCGTCGTCGACCAGCCGCAGCGACGCAGCTGCTGACGCAGCGACCGGGACACCGTGACCCGGTCGGCCAGCAGCACCGCGCGCGGCTGCGGGGAGCACCAGGGGACCAGCCCCGGGGCGGCGAGGTCGGTGCCCGGCAGCACCGGCACCTGCCCCGAGCGGGCCAGCCGGCGGGCGGAGCGGTCCAGCCCGCGCCGGTGCCGGCCGGACGCCGGCCAGGGGAAGCAGCCGGCCCGGTAGGCGGCGACGAGCGTCGGCACGTCCAGCCGGCCGCCGAGCGCGACCAGCGTCCGCGGCGCACCCGCCACGTCCAGCAGGTCGAAGAAGGCGGCCTCCGACTGCTCGGCCGCGGTCATCACGACACGGTACGGCGGGGCTGCCGGGGCGGCGGGGCGTCGAGCCCCCCGCGCTGCGTCAGGCGCCCTGGCCGAGGTTGCGCATGAGCCCGCCGTCCATGACGTAGGTCGCGCCCGTGACGTAGTCACCGTCGCTCGAGGCCAGGAAGACCGCCAGCCGGGCGATCTCCGCAGGCTGCGCGGCGCGCTTCCACGGGATGCTCTGCACCTGCTCCTGGAGCAGGTCCGGGTCGTCGATGGCGGCCTGGTTGAACGGCGTCAGCACCATGCCCGGCGCGAGGTTGTTGACGTTGATGTGCAGCGGAGCGAGCTCGAGGGAGAGCGTGCGGGTGAGCATCCGGATCGCTCCCTTCGAGCAGTCGTAGTCGGCCCCGCCGGCGTTGGGCACGTCCTCGTGCACCGAGGTGACATTGATGATCTTCCCACCCCCGCCGGCGTCGGTACGCAGCTGCACGAAGCGGCGGCAGCTGAAGAACGCGCCGTAGAGGTTGGTGCGCAGGGCCGTGTCCCAGGTCGAGGTCGGGAGCTCGGCGACCTTCATGCCGGAGGCGTCGACGCCGGCGTTGTTCATCAGCACGTCGACGGTCCCGAACGCCTCGACCGCCTGGTCGAACATGGCGGCGACCTGCTCCTCCTCACGCACGTCCACCTGGACCACCACCGCACGCCGACCGGCGGCGGCCACCTCGGCGCGGGTCCGCTCGGCACCGTCGGCGTCGTGCAGGTAGGTGACCACCACGTCGGCGCCCTCGCGGGCGAACTCCGTCGCGGTCGCCTGGCCGATGCCGGAGTCGGACCCGGTGATCAGCGCGACCTTGTCCTTGAGCCTGTCTGCGTTCACGGTGCTCTCCTGTCGATGGGGTCGCGCATCGCGTCGGCCTGACCGAGGCGCCAGGCGGCGTTGATGAGACCGACGTGCGAGAACGCCTGGGGGAAGTTGCCGAGCAGCTCGTCGCTGTCCGGGTCGGCCTCCTCCGAGAGCAGGCCGAGGTCGTTCGCACGCCCGGTCGCCTGCTCGAACCACTCCCGGGCCTGGTCGGTCTCACCGGCCATGGCCAGGCACTCGACGAGCCAGTAGGTGCAGATCAGGAACCCGCTCGCGTCGTCGGGCCAGCGGCGCACCAGGCCGCCGCGGCCCAGCTCGCGGGCGACGGCCTCCACGGTCGCCCGCATCCTGGTGTCGTCGGCGGGCAGGAAGCCGACCACGGGAAGCAGCAGGACCGAGGCGTCCAGGTCCGACGAGCCGAAGGCGCCGGCGTACGCGCCCGCCTCGTCGCTCCACGCCTCGTCCAGGACGGCGGCGCGTACGGCGTCCCGCTCACGGGCCCAGCGGCTCGGGTCGGCGGAGGCGCCCAGCCGTGGCGCCAGCGCGCAGGCCCGGTCCAGCGCGACCCAGCACATCACCTTGGACGAGGTGTAGTGGCGCCGGCTGTCCCGGGCCTCCCACATGCCGGCATCGGGCTGGCGCCACGACCCGGCCGCGCGGTCGGCCAGGGCGACCAGCAGCTGGACGGTGGCCGGCTCCAGCTCACCCAGCTGGTCCCGGAGCAGGTGCGCGGCGTCGAGCACCTCCCCGAAGACGTCCAGCTGCTCCTGCTCCCAGGCCTGGTTGCCGACGCGGACCGGCGAGCTCCCGCGGTAGCCGGCGAGGTGCGCCAGCTCGTGCTCGGTGAGGTCGCGCTCGCCTTCGACGCCGTACATGATCTGGACGAGCTCGTCGCGGAGGTGGCCGGCGCTGCCCGCGAACCACGAGAACAGCCGGGTCGGCTCGTCCGGGCAGGCGGCGAGCCAGAGGGAGCGGATCGTCAGGCTCAGGTCACGCAGCCAGGCGTAGCGGTAGTCGAAGTTGAGCGTGCCGCCCATCGTCTCCGGCAGCGACGTCGTCGCCGCCGCCACGACCGCACCCGACGGCTGGAAGGTGAGGCCCTGCAGGACAAGGGAGCTGCGCCGGACCAGGTCCGGGAACGCGCCGTCGTAGGTCGTGTGCTCGGCCGACCAGGACTCCCAGCCCAGGATCGTGTCCTCGAGTGTCGCCTCCCGCGGGCGGGTGGTGGGGGTGCCCGGGAACGCCGGCTCGTAGGCGAGCCGGAAGTCGACGGACTCACCCGCCCCGACCGTGAAGCCGGCCCGCAGGATCCCGTCCTCCTGCCGCAGCGGGACCGACGTCGAGCAGGTGAGCGAGACCGGACCGCCTCGCGCCACCACCCCACCGGTCGTCGCGGTGAGGTGCGGCTCGGTGCGGCCGTACTCCATCCGGACCGCCAGCTCCATCCGCACCGGCACCCGCCCGGACAGCCCCTCCACCCGGCGCAGCAGCTGGTGCGGGCTGCAGCGTCCGATGTCGTGGCCGCGGGCGCCGTGCTCCAGAGCCAGGGCGTCGGTGACGGCGACCTCCCCCTCGGTCGTGCGGAAGACCGTGCGCAGCACCAGGGTGTCGCCGACGTAGGAGCGGCTGGAGGTCGAGCGCGACTCGGGGCACAGCAGCCAGTGGCCCGCAGCCGGGTCGAGCAGCCGGCCGAGGACGGAGGGGGAGTCGAAGCGGGGGACGCACCACCAGTCGATCGACCCCTGCGTGTCGACGAGGGCGGCGCTGTGGCAGTCGGACAGGAAGCCGTAGTCGCGGATGGGGGGCTGGTCGGTGGTTCCGGACCGCTCGAGGTGCTCCACGCGAGTGAGTGAACCCGCTCCCGCCCCGCCGTGCCGTTCCTCGAGGCAACTGTCTGCGGTTCGTCACCCTGACGGCTCAGGTGTGCCGGCGGGCGTAGCGGATCAGTCCGGCCGTCTTCCGGGACGAGCCGCCCGATGGCCGAGGAGGAGTACACAGCGGTCACGACGGTGCCGTCGGGCCCGAGCACGAAGCCGGTGGACTGCAGGTAGAGCGGGTCCTCGTTGACGTAGGACCCGAGGAGGCGCTCGATCTCGCGGGCGTCCGCGCTGTGTGCCACCGGGAGGCCCGCAAGGCAGGGCCGGCTCCGGGAGGGACTGGCCGCGATGCGCGAGCGCCGCGAGCTCATCGAGTCTGCCGATCTGGATACCCTTGCCCTGGCGCTGCTCACCGCCGCCCAGGGCGGTCTTCTGATGGCCCGGGCCACCCGCTCGGTCCGCCCTGCAGGTCGCGCTGGACACCGCGCTCGAGCGGGTCCGGGTCGAGCTCGCCGCGGCTGCCCCGGTGCCAGCGCCCTGACCCGAGTGGTCGAGGATCGGCCGCTCGAGCACCGACCGGAAGTGGGCACGTGAGCGACCAGCTCCGCCGGAACAGCGAGCAGCCGGCCGACTCTGCGGCCGGGGCATGGCGTTGGCCGGCACTCGTAATGTTCGCGGCCGGTTACGGCGCCAACCAGTTCGTGCCGCTGCTGGTGGTCTACCGCCACACCCTGGCCCTGTCCGACGCGCAGGCCACCGCGATCTTCGGCGTCTACGCGTTCGGCCTCATGCCCGGCCTGCTGCTTGCCGGCCCGGCCAGCGACCGGTACGGCCGACGCGCCCTGATGCTGGTCTTCGCGGGCCTGTCCCTGCTCGCGACCGCCGTCCTGATCACCGGACAGTGGGGTTCCGCCGGCCTGTACGTCGGGCGGCTGCTCACCGGTGTGGTTTCCGGGGCGGTGTTCTCCGTCGGCAGCGCGTGGGTGAAGGAGCTCTCGGACGACGCGCCCCCCGGGGTCGGCGCGCGTCGCGCCGCACTGGCGCTGACTGCCGGGTTCGCGGTGGGGCCGCTCGTCGCGGGACCGGTCGCCCAGTGGCTGCCCGCGCCGCAGCTGCTGCCCTACCTGCTGCACCTGGTGATCGCGGCTCTGGCTCTGGTCCTGCTCCCGCGCGCTCCCGAGACGGTCCGGAGGCAGCCGACCGGGCAGCGGCCGGGTCTGCGCCTGCTGGTGCCGTCGGCGAGCGCCCGCCGGTTCACGCGCGTCGTCGTACCTCTCGGCCCATGGGTCTTCGGCAGCGTCACGGTGGCCTTCACCACGCTTCCCGCCCACGGCGCCGGAGAAGTCGGCGGCCTCACCGTGGCGTTCCCGGGGCTGCTGGCAGCGCTCGCCCTCGCTGCCGGGATCGCCGTCCAGCCGCTGGGGCGGCGGCTGCAGGACGCCGCGGACTCCCTGGGCAGCGCCGACGCCGCGGCGGTCGGCCTCGCGGTGGTGACCGCCGGCTGCCTGGCCGCCGCCGCGGCCACCGCCCGTCCCGGGCTGGTGGCCGCGACCGGTGCCGCCGTCCTGCTCGGCGCCGGGTACGGACTGTGCATCGTCACCGGCTTGCGGGAGGTCGAGCGACTCGCGCCACCCAGCGAGCTCGGCGGCCTCGTCGCGATCTTCTACACCCTGGCGTACGCCGGCCTCGCGCTCCCTTACCTGCTCGCCCTCGCCGCCCCGCACCTGGGCTACCCCGCGGCGGTGCTGCTCGCAGCGCTGGCGGCCGGCGTCACCGCCGTGCTGCTGGCGGTCCAGGGCCGTCGCCACCCGGCGGATGCGTGAGAGAAGCCTGATCCAGCCGCAGCGCGAGGTGCTCGGGGTGAACACTGCGCGAAGCCTGACGGCGCAGCATCACGAGCGCGCGCCTGCAGGGCAGGATGTCCGGTGTGGAGCTCTCCCGTCGCAGCCTGCTCACTGCCGGAGGCGTCGCCGCCGGCGGACTGCTCCTGCCCGGACGGGCACTGGCCGCCGTACGCCCGTCGCGCACCGTCACGCTGACGGGTACGGCGTTCGGGACCGGCAACTACCAGTACCACCCGTTCACGGTGCCGCGCAGCGTCAACCGGCTCGACGTGCGCATCTCCAAGACGGGTGCCGCGGCGACCGGCCTCGGCATCTTCGACCCCCGCGGCAGCCACTACGCCACGCTCGAGCGCCCCAACGGCTTCCGCGGTATCTACGGCGAGGAGCGATCCCAGTTCTTCCTCGCCACCGACAGCGCGTCGCAGGCGTTCGTGCCGGGACCCATCCACCCGGGGGAGTGGACGGTCGTCGTACCGGTCTTCCAGGCTCGGCAGCCGACGCCGTACGTCATCACGGTGCAGATGAGCGCCGTACCCGCCGGAGCGCCGTTCCGGCTGGGACGTGACCTGCACGTCGTCCTGGACGAGCCGGGCTGGTATCGCGGCGACCTGCACGCGCACACCCCGGAGAGCAGCGACGCGTTCAACAGCGGGAGCGCCATGACGCCGCGGCAGTGGTCCGACGAGTGTCGACGCATCGGCCTGGACTACCTCGCCCTCACCGACCACAACGTCGTCAGCCAGAACTTCTCGATCGCCGACTCGGCCGGCTCGGACGTGCTGCTCATGGCGGGCGAGGAGATGACCAACTGGTTCTACGGGCACGCCACGGTCAGCGGGATAGCGCCCGGTGACTGGTTCGACTGGCGGCAGCTGCCCGGGCAGGCCCAGACGCCGCAGGCGCAGCGGGACGCGCGCACCGGCACCATCCAGGACTTCATCCGCGCCGCGGGTGCCAGTGGTGCCTACGTCTCCACCGCCCACCCGCTGGCTGCCACGCTCGCCTGGCGCTTCTTCGGCGACGCCGCCGCGGACCCGGCGGCCCGCACCGACGGCCTGGAGGTCTGGACGGGACCGTTCCAGCCCGACGACCAGGCCGCCGTCGACTCCTGGGACGCCATGAACCGCGCCGGGCAGCACGTCGTGGCCAACGGGGGCAGCGACCTGCACGGCGTGCGCAACACCCAGGGCTTCGTCGCGGGTACGCCGACCACCGTCGTGCACGCTGACGCGCTCTCCAAGCGCGCGGTCGTGGCGGCGCTGAAGGCCGGCCGCAGCTTCGTCACCCGCCACCCCTCCGGCGTCGAGCTGTACCTGTCCGGCACCCTGCCCGGCCAGCGGGCGATCAGCGGGGGCACGCTGTACGGCGACCCGGGCGACCTCGCCGCGTTCGAGGTGGTCGTGCGGCGGGCGGCCGGGATGCGGCTGGTCGTGCTCCGCGACGGGGCGCCCGTGCAGACGACACCGGTCGGCAGCGACGACGAGCGCGTCGCCTTCGAAAGTCCTGTCGGGGCAGGCGGTTTCGTCCGCGTGGAGGTACGCAGCGCCCCGACGATCCTGGCGGCCACGCCGCTCGCCAGCACCCTGGACATGGAGGCGCTCGCCAATCCGGTGTGGCTGCAGGTGGGGTCGCCGCCACCCGGCACGGCGGCGGACACCACCGGGCCGCCCAGGCAGGCCGGGCCCCGCCGCGGTGGCGCACCCGGACCCGTTGCAGCCGGACCGGCCAGCACCCGGCCGGCCGGCGTCACCTCGACAGCAGGGACACCCAGTGGCGCTGCAGCGGCCGGTCGGGTCGCGGCCGGCCCGGCAGTCGCGCCCGTGGCCGGAGCGACCCTGCCCGCCACCGGTCTCGCCGGGCTGCCCACCGCGGCCGCGGCGCTGCTCGCCGGGGGTCTCGCCGTCCGCGCCATGACGCACTCGGAGTTCCGGCTGCGCACGGCGGCCGGAGCGCACGAGGCCGAGCCCGTGCGCCTGACCGGGCGGGTGAGCGCGGCGCGAGGCGACGGCCGGATCGCCTTGTCGCGCTGGGTGCCGGGGTGCTGCTCGTCCGACGCCGAGCTGGTCGTCGAGGTCGACGGAGCCGACGCGGCTCTGGGGGAGTGGCTCGAGGTGACCGGCCGACCGGACGGCGACCTCCTGCGGGCCGAGCGGGTCGAGCGCCTGTCCGAGCCGCCGCCCCACCGCGAAGCCTGACCCGGCTCCGGCGTACGGCGCGGTCGCCGCGCGCCGGTGGACACCTGCGGGGGTGCCGCGCCGGCGGGTCGCCCCCTCGGGAGCCCACCAGCCCCGGCGGACGACGGCAGTGGCAGCCGTTGCGGGGCCTAGCCGCGGATCTTGAGCTTTACCACCTGCGGGTCGTGGCGGCGTACGTGGTGATCTCTTGGAGCGGGACGTTCACGATCGGCACGGATCCACGGTGCTGCCCGTGGACGGCACGGCCACGACAAATGGACCGCCGGCTCCGCTCGGGGTGCGCGAGGCCCGCAGCCAGTACGAGAGCGGCGGGCGCTAGGAAGCCACGGCTCCAGCGTGCCTGGAGCGGGCGACCGGGATCGAACCGGCATATCCAGTTTGGAAGACTGGGGCTCTGCCATTGAGCTACGCCCGCGGACCGGCCGACCACTAGACTCGGGCGGCCTACGCGGGGCGTAGCGTAGTGGCTAGCGCGCCTGCTTTGGGAGCAGGAGATCGGGAGTTCGAGTCTCCCCGCCCCGACAGCCTCCCGGCGGCGCGCTGCCGCGTGTCCGGACCGCCCACCGACGAATGAGGACCCCCTGTGCAGAGCGCCGTCGAGACCCTGAGCCCGACGCGGGTGAAGCTGACCGTCGAGGTGCCCTTCGCCGAGCTCAAGCCCGACGTGGACAAGGCCTACAAGCGCATCGGCGCCCAGGTGAAGGTGCAGGGGTTCCGGCCGGGCAAGGTGCCACCACGGATCCTGGACCAGCGGGTCGGCCGCGGCGCGGTCCTGCAGGAGGCGGTCAACGAGGCGCTGCCGCGGCTCTACGGCGAGGCCGTCGAGCAGGCCGACATCGCGCCGGTCGGGCAGCCGGAGGTCGACGTCACCCGGTTCGAGGACGGCGAGGACCTGGCCTTCACCGCCGAGGTCGACGTGCGCCCCGAGATCGCGCTGCCGGCGTACGACGGGCTGTCGGTGACCGTCGACGCGGTCGGCGTCACCGACGAGGAGGTGCAAGACCAGCTCGAGGGGCTGCGCGAGCGTTTCGGCAAGCTCACGCCGGTCGAGCGGGCGGCGCAGGACGGCGACTACGTGACGCTCGACCTGGCGGCGAGCGTCGGCGGCGAGGAGGTGGCAGGCGGGACCGCCAGCGGCCTGAGCTACGAGGTGGGCAAGGGTGACCTGCTCGACGGCATCGACGAGGTGCTGGTCGGCGCCTCGGCCGGCGACGCGCTGAGCTTCCAGACGGTGCTCGTCGCGGGCGACCTGGAAGGGAGCACCGCCGACGTCGCGGTGACGGTCCGGGCGGTCAACGAGCGCGAGCTGCCCGAGGCCGACGACGCCTGGGCGAGCGAGGCCACCGGGTTCGAGAGCGTCGCCGCCCTCCGCGAGGACATCACCAGCCGGCTGGACCGGACCAAGCGGCTGCAGCAGGGCGTCGAGGCGCGCGACAAGGTGCTCGAGGCGCTGCTCGCGCAGGTCGACGTACCCCTGCCGGAGTCGGTCGTCGACACCGAGACCGAGTGGCGCCGGCGGGCGACCGACGAGCAGCTGACCCAGGCCGGCCTGACCATCGAGGACTACCTGACGCGCGAGGGCCAGAGCGCCGAGGAGTTCGAGACCGAGCTCACCGAGGGCGCGCGCACGGCGGTCAAGGCCCAGCTGGTGCTCGACGCGGTCGCCGACCGCGAAGAGCTGGGCGTGTCCGAGGCGGAGCTGACCGACCAGGTCGTACGCCGGGCCCAGCGGGCCGGCACGTCGCCCGACCAGTACGCGCAGTCGATCGTGCAGTCGGGCCAGCTCGCCGGAATGGTCTCCGAGGTACGCCGGGGCAAGGCCCTGGCGACCGTCATGGAGGCGGCCCAGATCAAGGACAGCGCCGGCGCCCCGGTCGACCTGGAGGCGCTGCGCGAGCAGATGGGTGACGCGGACGGCGACTCCGGCGTCGAGTTGGACGACGACGGCCGGCGCTTCCACGTGCACGACGACGGGGCGGTGCACTACCTCGACGAGGAGTAGGGCACGTCAGCGGGCTGCGACTGCCTGCTGTCGGCCCTCGTCCGCCCTCAGCGGAACGGGCCTCCGGGCGACATGTCCTGTCGGCCGCGGCCGTTACTGTCCACGACAGACAACGACCCCTCGGGTGGGTATGCACCGCGGCCCACCCGGACACGATCGAGGCAGGTTCGCAGTGACCCAGGACCCGACCACCGGGCTCGTCGTCCCCACTCTCGGGGTCAGCGAGTTCACCCCCAACGCCCGCCAGAACGGCGGCGGCATGGGCCTCGACGACCAGGTCTTCAACCGCCTGCTCAAGGAGCGCATCATCTTCCTGGGCTCGGTGGTCGAGGACCAGATCGCCAACGCAATCTGCGCCCAGCTGCTGCTGCTCGCCGCCGAGGACCCCGAGCGCGACATCTGGCTCTACATCAACTCGCCCGGCGGCTCGGTGTCGGCCGGCATGGCCATCTACGACACCATGCAGTTCGTGGCCAACGACGTCGCCACCGTCGGGCTCGGGCTGGCGGCCTCGATGGGCCAGTTCCTGCTGTGCGCCGGTGCCGCCGGCCGTCGCTACGCGACGCCACACGCGCGGATCATGATGCACCAGCCGTCCGGCGGCATCGGCGGCACCGCCTCCGACATCGCCATCCAGGCCGAGCAGATGCTCTACACCAAGAACAAGATGGCCGAGCGGATCGCCTTCCATACCGGGCAGACCGTCGAGCAGATCGAGAAGGACTCCGACCGCGACCGCTGGTTCGACGCCGAGGCGGCCAAGGACTACGGGTTCGTCGACCACGTCGTGACCGGCGCCGGCCAGGTGCCGTCCGGTGCCGGCACCCGTGCCTAGACAGGAGCCCCGTGCCTAGACAGGAGCACAGCGCAATGAGCTTCACCGACCCGACCAGCTACACGATCCCGATCGTCATCGAGCAGACGAGCCGTGGTGAGCGCTCGTTCGACATCTACAGCCGGCTGCTCAAGGAGCGGATCATCTTCCTGGGCACGCCCATCGACGACGGCGTGGCCAACGTCGTGATGGCCCAGCTGCTCCACCTGGAGTCCGAGGACCCCGACCGCGACATCTCGATCTACATCAACTCGCCCGGCGGCTCGTTCACCGCGCTCACCGCCATCTACGACACGATGCAGTTCGTCAAGCCCGAGATCCAGACCATCTGCATGGGCCAGGCAGCCTCGGCCGCCGCGGTCCTGCTCGCGGCGGGGACCAAGGGCAAGCGGCTCGCGCTGCAGCACGCACGGGTCCTCATCCACCAGCCCTCCGGCGGTGGCGAGGGCCAGTCCTCCGACATCGAGATCCAGGCGCGCGAGATCCTGCGGATGCGCGACCTGCTGGAGCGGATGCTGGCCGACCACAGCGGCCAGAGCGCCGAGCAGGTCCGCCGCGACATCGAGCGCGACAAAATCCTGACCGCGCAGGAGGCCGTCGAGTACGGCCTCATCGACGAGGTGGTCAGCACCCGCAAGACGGGGGCGCTGGCCTCCGCCACCTGACCGGAACCACTACGGCGGCGGCCCACCAGGCGGTACCGTCGGGACAGGTCGCCGGTCAGATTGACCGGCCCGACAGGAAGCACGGGGTCCAGCGGTGGCGCGCATCGGAGACGGCGGCGACCTGCTGAAGTGCTCGTTCTGCGGCAAGTCGCAGAAGCAGGTCAAGAAGCTGATCGCCGGACCAGGCGTCTACATCTGCGACGAGTGCATCGACCTGTGCAACGAGATCATCGAGGAGGAGCTCTCCGAGAGCTCCGAGCTCAAGTGGGACGAGCTGCCCAAGCCGCGGGAGATCTACGACTTCCTGGACGGCTACGTCATCGGCCAGGAGTCGGCCAAGCGGTCGCTCGCCGTCGCCGTCTACAACCACTACAAGCGGGTGCAGGCCGGCGGCAGCGACAAGGACCCCGTCGAGCTGCAGAAGAGCAACATCCTGCTGCTCGGGCCGACCGGCTGCGGCAAGACCCTGCTGGCCCAGACGCTGGCCAAGATGCTCAACGTCCCTTTCGCGATCGCCGACGCGACCGCCCTCACCGAGGCCGGCTACGTCGGTGAGGACGTCGAGAACATCCTGCTCAAGCTCATCCAGGCGGCCGACTACGACGTCAAGAAGGCCGAGACGGGCATCATCTACATCGACGAGGTCGACAAGATCGCCCGCAAGTCGGAGAACCCGTCGATCACCCGTGACGTCTCGGGCGAGGGCGTGCAGCAGGCGCTGCTCAAGATCCTCGAGGGCACCACCGCGTCGGTGCCTCCGCAGGGCGGCCGCAAGCACCCGCACCAGGAGTTCATCCAGATCGACACGACCAACGTGCTGTTCATCGTCGGCGGGGCGTTCGCCGGCCTCGACAAGGTGATCGAGCAGCGCACCAACAAAAAGGCCGTGGGCTTCACCTCGATCAACCACTCCAAGCACGAGGTCGACCCGGGCGACGTCTTCGGCGAGGTCATGCCCGAGGACCTGCTCAAGTACGGCATGATCCCCGAGTTCGTCGGGCGGCTGCCGATCATCACGAGCGTGCACAACCTCGACCGCGAGGCGCTCATCCGCATCCTCACCGAGCCCAAGAACGCGCTCGTCCGGCAGTACCGCCGGCTGTTCGAGCTCGACCAGGTCGAGCTGGAGTTCACCGAGGACGCCCTCGAGGCCATCGCCGACCAGGCCATCAAGCGCGGCACCGGCGCCCGCGGGCTGCGGGCCATCCTCGAGGAGGTCCTGCTCTCGGTGATGTACGACATCCCGTCGCGGGGCGACGTGGCCAAGTGCGTGATCACCCGCGAGGTCGTGCTCGAGCACGTCAACCCCACGCTCGTGCCGCGCGACGCGGCCACCTCGGGCCGCCGCGAGCGGCGCGAGAAGACCGCTTAGCCGGGCCGGGCGAGGGTGCGCGGTGACAGTCAGCGACGTACGGCCTGGCGAGGAGAAGGTCCGTGCTGTCGGGGAGCGGGCGGTGACGGCGCTGGGTCGGCTGGCTTGGCTGGATCGCCCGAGCTATCGGCTCGAGCACTCCCTCGGGTTCGTGCTGGCGGCGTGCGGCGGCGCCGGTGAGCGCATCAGCAACCTGCTGCACGGCACCTGGCTCGGGCACCCGCTGCATCCTGTGCTGACCTCGCTGCCGACCGGGGCGGTGGCGACGACGGTGGCATTGGACGTGGCGGGCGTGCTGCCGGGTCACAGTTCGGGGCTGCGCGATGCCTCACGGTTCACCCTTGGTGTCGCGATCGTCGGGAGCCTGGGCGCTGCGGTGACCGGCCTGAGCGACTGGCAGCACACCCAGGAGCAGCCCCGCCGGGTCGGGCTCGTGCACGGCGGGCTGAACGCCGCCGCGACGGGCCTGTACGTCGTGTCCTGGCTGGACCGTCGACGTGGCCGCCACCTTCGCGGGGTCCTGGGCAGTGCGCTCGGGTATGGCATCACGACCGCCGCCGGGCATCTCGGTGCCGTGCTGGTGTACCGCTCGGGCACCGGGGTCGACCGGTCCGGCTCGCGGCTGAGCATCTCGGAGTGGACACCGGTGCTGCCCGCGGCGGCACTGCGCGAGGGGCAGCCCCAGCGGGTCGAGGTCGCGGGCATCGGGCTGGTGTTGCTCCGGGACGGCGAGGACGTCCTGGCCGTGGGGGAGCGCTGCCCGCATCTGGGTGCGCCGATGTCCGACGGCTGGATCGACCGAGGCTGGATCGTGTGCCCATGGCACGGCTCGCGCTTCGCAGCCGCATCGGGAGAGGTCCTGCGGGGCCCGGCGACGGCTCCCCTGCCCTGCTACCCGGCGCGGGTCCGCGAGGGGACGATCGAGGTGCGCGACGGCGCACCGGACACTGACCTGGCAGCGACAGGAGTGGGTGGATGAGAGCCGACCAGGTGCTGACCGAGCACCACGACGTCCTGCGTGCCCTGTGCAAGAAGATCACTGCCACGCCGACGGAGACGGCCGACCGGCAGGATCGCGTCGATGAGCTGATGGCCGAGCTGGACATCCACATGCGCATCGAGGACGAGCTGTTCTACCCGGCCGTTGCGGCGGCCAGCGAGCTCGTCGCCGTCGCGCACGCCGAGCATCGCCAGGTATCCGACCAGCTCGCGGCGTTCCTGCGCACGCCGCCGACGGCACCTGAGTACGACGCGGAATGGCAGGCCTTCGTCACCACCCTGGACGCGCACGCCGAGGAGGAGGAGCGCGACCTGTTCCCTCCGCCGGTGCAGATGAGCGACGATGCGCTCGACGAGCTCGGCAACCGCATGCTTGCCCGCATGGACCAGCTGCGCGCCTCCAGGGTCGCGCGGCTCCGCGTCAAGGCCCGAGGGACCGTGCTCCGCGCGCTGTAGACCCGCGGGCGCACCGGCGCGAGATCACGCCGACCTGCCTCCAGGCACCCTGTAGCCGGCCAGCTGGCGCGCCTGCACGACCAGCCGGTCGCGGCTGTCCCACACCTCGCACTCCTCGTCCAGCCAGCCGTCCCGCAGCAGCCTGGTCCGCTGTACCCCCCGTAGCCACCCGGGCGCCGGCAGGCTCCGCACCAGCACCGTCAGCTCCACCGTCGGCACCCACCCCGGCAGGCCGAGGCCGAAGGTCACCGGGGGCAGCGCGTCGGCGAACACCAGCAGGTCTCGGGCGTCGGCGTCGGCGCCGTCCGCCCGACGCAGCCACCCGCGGACCTCCCCGTCCCCAGCCGGCAGGTCCTGCGCCCAAGTCCGGGTGGCGGGGTCCAACCGCAGCTCGACGTGGTCCAGCTGGCCGACCCGGGGCCCGTCCTGGCGGTCCGCCGCCTCCCGTGGGCAGTCCGCACGTGGCGGCAGGCGCGGCGGGGCGCCGCTGGAGAAGAACGGCTCGGCGTCGCCGCCCAGCGTCCCCGCGCTCAGCAGCCCCTCGACCTTCACCGCCCCGTCCTGGGCAAGCCGCAGCCGCGAGGACGCCACCCGACGCCCGATCCGCAACCGCTCGACCTCGATCCGCGCATCGCGGGCCTGCGGCGACGCGACGTAGTGCGCGCTCACGGCCAACGGATGTGGGTGCGCCGCGTCCAGCGCCGGCGCGACCAGCTCGCGGAGCAGGTACCCGCCATGCGGCTTGTCCCCGATCGACCAGGACGGGTCAAGCTCCACGTCGTACGACGACAGCTCGCTCATCCGGCGGCCGCGGGACGGTAGCCGGCCAGCTGACGGGCCTGTGCGACGAGGCGCCCGGCGCTGTCCCACAGCTCGCACTCCTCGTCGAGCCAGCCGTCCTGCAGCAGGGCGGCGCGCTGCACCGCCGCGACCCAGCCCGGAGCCGGCAGCGCGCGCACGTGTACGGTGAGCTCGACGGTGGGCACCCAGCCGCTGAGCCCGAGCGCGAACGTCACCGGTGGGAGTGCGTCGGCCAGGCACAGCAGCAGCAGCGGGTCGGGCTCCCGGCCGTGCGCCGAGCGGACCCAGCCCCGCACCTCGGCCCGGTCCGACGGCTCGGACAGCCAACCCGACGCCGCCGGGTCCAGCCGCAGGTCCAGCTGCTCGGTGATCCCGTTGCGCGGCTCGCCGGGTGGCGGCGTGTTGCGCAGGCACTCCCGCAGCGGCGGCAGCACCGTGCACGTCGGCGTACGCCGGCTCGCCCGGCTCGCCCAGCACCCCCGCGGTGACAACGGTGTCCAGACATGGCCGGCCCTGCTGCAGGAGCGCGACCCGGGTCGTGCTGACCGACCGTCCGGTGCGGAGGCGCTCCACCCGCGCCTCCGCGGGTCCGATGCGCGGGGCGCGCAGGAAGTGGGTGGTGACGGCGAGCGGGTGCGGGTGCGGACCCTCGCGGACGGCTTGACCGGCCAGCAGCTCCACGAGGTGGCCGCCGTGCAGGATCCCCGGCCCGTACGCCCAGCTGTCGTCCAGCACGACCGGGACGAGCTCGGGGTCGACGGCGGTCACGGGCCGCGAGCGTAGTGCCGGTCTCAGCCCGGGTCGCCCGGTCAGGCGGCCTTGCGCACGGCCGCGGCGCGCGTCTGACCGGCCCGCGCACCGGCGGGCCGAGGCATGGTGGCCGCGAAGTCGATGGTGGCCAGCAGGCTGCCCCGGTCGGCGAACACGCACACGCCCGCCGGCGTGCCCTGGAAGGAGGCCGCCCAGCAGCTCGCCTTGCCGCCCAGCGGGCCGGCCGCCACCTCGGTGCGGTCGTTCAGCGTCACCCCGGAGGTGGACGCGAGACCGTTGCGGAAGCCCTCGATCTCCCTCGCGGGCGGACCCAGGGTGCCGCTGCCGGCGATGACGATCAGCCCCTCCGGCGGCATGCCGTACAGCGCCACCTCCGAGTGGGTCAGGCCCTTGGGCGCGGAGGCCAGGAACTGTTGGCGCAGCTGCTGGCTGACCTGCTCGTCGCGTTGCAGTCCCAGCACGCTGGGCGGCAGGGCCACCTCGCGCTTGGCGGTGACGCTGGTGACGGCGCGGGCGACGTTGCCGAGCACGCCGAGCGCGATCAGCACGGCCCCCACCACGATGAGCGCGGTGCCACGCCGGCGAGGTGCGGCGACCGGCTCCCCCGGAACGGCGCCCGGCCACGTCGGCGGCGCCTGCCCGGCGGGACCGGGTCCCTCGGGTGGGTCACCGGACCCCGCTGCCTGGCTGCCTGGCTCCGGGGCCTGGCCGCCGGGCAGCTGCGTCCCGGGCCCTCCCGTTGGTGCGCCCCAACCCGGTTGCGCGGGCTGCCCGGGAGGCGCCGGCTCCCCCGTTGGTGCGCCCCAGCCGGGCTGCTCCGGCTGCCCCGGCTGCCCGGGCGGCCAGGGGGTCGGCGCCGCACCCGGCCAGGGCTGGCCGGCTGCAGGTGCGCTGCGGTGACGCGCGAGCAGCCCGAGCACCAGCAGCACGATGCCCAGCAGCACCGGCAGGGCGGACCCGATGGCGACCCCGACCGTGTAGCCGTCCGCCAGGGGCTGGACGGGGGGAGCGGACGCGAGCACGGGGCACCTCCGGGGCGGGGCCGCGCAGGCTACTAGCCGGACAGCGCTGGTGCGCCGGGCCACCTGGCACCTGTACGTCAGCCGCCTCACCCACCGGCACGCTCCCGTCGTACGCCGGGAAGCCCGGCACCTGCCGGGCCGGTGTCCGCGGCGGACCGAAGGCCGGGTGCCGAGGTGCGCAGGCCGCACACAACGCGATCCACTTCGCGCCTGTCGGGGGTGGCCTGAGCGTGGCGCGCCAGGCCAGATGATCGCGTTGTGTGCGGGACGAGCAGGCGGGTGCCGGCAGCGCCGAAGCGCCAGCCGGCAAGCAGCCCTCGGCCCGCCCGGCCGGTGCGTCGTACGGCCTGCGGGAAACCCGTGCGGCGGTGGCGTTCGCGCTCCCTAGACTCGCCGTCGTGAGACAGCCCTCCCGCGTGCCCGACCGGCCCACCCTCGACGGCGTGGAGCGGCGCTGGAGCGCGGTGTGGCAGGAGCAGGGCACCTACCGCTTCGACAGCTCCGCCGAGCGGGCGGACGTCTACGCCATCGACACCCCACCCCCGACGGTGAGCGGCTCGCTGCACATGGGCTCGGTCTTCGGCTACGCCCAGACCGACGCGATCGCGCGCTACCAGCGGATGCGCGGCAAGGTGCTGTTCTACCCGATGGGCTGGGACGACAACGGGCTGCCGACCGAGCGGCGCGTGCAGAACTACTTCGGGGTGCGCTGCGACCCGTCGCTGCCCTACGACCCCGGCTTCGAGCCGCCGGCTCAGCCGCCGAAGGACCCGCTGAGCGTCTCGCGGCGCAGCTTCGTGGAGCTGTGCCTGCGCCTCACCGTCGAGGACGAGAAGGCCTTCGAGCATCTGTGGCGCACGCTCGGGCTGTCGGTCGACTGGGAGCAGAGCTACACCACCATCGGCCCGGAGTCGCAGCGCGCGTCCCAGCTCGCGTTCCTGCGCAACCTCGCGCGCGGCGAGGCCTACGCGGCGGAGGCGCCCACGCTGTGGGATGTCGACTTCCGTACGGCGGTCGCGCAGGCCGAGCTGGAGGACCGCGAGCAGCCGGGCGCCTACCACCGGCTCGGCTTCGGGCGACCCGACGGCGGGAAGGTCTTCATCGAGACGACCCGGCCGGAGCTGCTCCCGGCCTGCGTGGCCCTCGTCGCCCACCCCGACGACGAGCGCCACCAGCCGCTGTTCGGCACCACGGTGCGCACGCCGCTGTTCGGCGTCGAGGTGCCCGTGCACGCGCACGAGCTGGCCGACCCCGCGAAGGGCTCGGGCATCGCGATGGTCTGCACGTTCGGCGACACCACCGACGTCGTGTGGTGGCGCGAGCTCGACCTGCCGGTGCGCAGCATCATCGGGCGCGACGGCCGCCTGCTGCCAACGCCGCCCGGGGGTGTCGGGGACCCCTACGGCGAGCTGGCCGGCAGGACCGTCAGGCAGGCCCAGAAGCGCATCGTCGAGCTGCTCGCGGCCTCCGGCGACCTCGTGGGGGAGCCGAAGCCGATCACCCATCCGGTCAAGTTCTACGAGAAGGGAGACCGCCCACTGGAGGTCGTGACGAGCCGGCAGTGGTACGTCCGCAACGGCGGCCGCGAGCCCGAGCTGCGCGAGCAGCTGCTCGCCCGCGGGAAGGAGCTCGGGTGGCACCCGCCGCACATGCAGGCCCGCTACGAGAGCTGGGTGAGCGGGCTGCTCGGCGACTGGCTGATCAGCCGTCAGCGGTTCTTCGGTGTGCCGATCCCCCTGTGGTACCGCCTCGACGACCGCGGCGAGCCGCTGTACGACGAGCCGCTGGTGCCGTCCGACGGCGCGCTGCCGATCGACCCGTCCAGCGACCTTCCTTCCGGCCTGACGGAGCAGATGCGCGGCGTACCAGGCGGTTTTGTCGCGGATCCCGACGTGATGGACACCTGGGCGACCTCGTCGCTCAGCCCTCAGATCGCCGGTCGGTGGGCCGAGGACCCTGACAGGTTCGCGCGCGTGTTCCCGATGGACCTCCGGCCGCAGGGCCCGGAGATTATCCGCACCTGGCTGTTCGCCACTGTCGTGCGCGCGCACTTCGAGCACGACGCGCTGCCGTGGCGCGATGCCGCCATCAACGGGTGGGTGCTCGACCCCGACCGCAAGAAGATGAGCAAGTCCAAGGGAAACGTGGTCACCCCGCTGCCCCTGCTCGAGCAGTACGGCTCCGACGCCGTCCGCTACTGGGCCTGCAGCGGCCGCCCCGGCACCGACACCGCCGTCGACTTCGGTCAGATGAAGGTGGGTCGGCGCCTCGCCGTCAAGGTGCTCAACGCCTCGAAGTTCGTGCTGGGCTTCCCCCTCGCGCCGGACGGGCCGGTGACCGAGCCGGTCGATCGCGCGATGCTGCAGGCACTCTCGGAGGTGGTGCAGGCAGCGACGACCGCCTTCGACGGCTACGACTACGCGCGCGCGCTCGAGCGCACGGAGGCCTTCTTCTGGAGCTTCTGCGACAACTACATCGAGCTGGTCAAGGGCCGGGCGTACGGCGCCGGCCCGGCCGCCGAGAGCGCCAGCCGCGCGCTGCGCACCGCCCTGGCAGTGCTGCAGCGGCTTTTCGCCCCGGTGGCGCCGTTCGCCACCGAGGAGGTGTGGTCGTGGTGGCAGGACGGCTCCGTGCACCGCACGTCCTGGCCGGTCGCCGGCGACGTCGCGACCGGCGGCGACCCGGCTGTCCTGGCGGTAGCCGGCGAGGTGCTCGCGCAGGTGCGCAAGGCCAAGAGCACCGCCAAGGTGTCGATGCGCGCCGAGGTGCAGCGCCTGACCGTGCGTGACAGCGCCGCCCGTCTCGCGCTCGTCCGCGAGGCTCAGGGCGACCTGGTCAACGCCAGCGTGGTGACCGGAGAGCTGCTGCTCGCGGAGGCTGCGGCGCCGTCGGTCGAGGTGGTCCTCGCGCCGGTCGAGCAGAGCGCGTGAGCCTGCAGCGGGTCCTGGCCGAGCTGTCGCGCCGCCACCCCTCCGAGGACCAGATGGTCCCGGATCTGGACCGGATCCGGCTGCTGGTCGACCTGCTCGGGCAGCCCCAGCGCAACTACCCCTCCCTCCACCTGACCGGGACCAACGGCAAGACGAGTACGGCCCGGATGGCGGACGCCCTGCTGCGCGCGTTCGGCTTGCGCCCCGGCCGTTTCACCAGCCCGCACCTGCACTCGGTCACCGAGCGGATCAGCGTGGACGGCGCACCGCTCAGCGACGAGCGCTTCACCGCGGTGTACGACGAGGTCGCGCCGTACGTCGAGCTGGTCGACTCGCGCTCGCCGACGCCGGTGACGTTCTTCGAGGTGGTCACCGCGATGGCCTTCGCGGCGTTCGCGGACGCGCCGGTGGACGTGGCGGTCCTCGAGGTCGGGCTCGGCGGCAGCTGGGACGCCACCAATGTCGTGCAGGCAGCGACCTGCGTGCTGCTGCCCGTCGGCCTGGACCACGTGCCGCTGCTCGGGACGACCGTGGCCGAGGTCGCCGCCGAGAAGGCAGGGATCGTGCACGAGGGAGCGACCGTCGTGCTCGCGCAGCAGCCGCCCGCCGCCGCCGAGGTGCTCCTGCGCCGGTGCGTGGAGGTGGGGGCGACCGTCGCGCGCGAGGGGATGGAGTTCGGGGTGGTCGAGCGCCGGACGGCGGTCGGCGGGCAGCTGGTCACCCTGCAGGGCCTCGGCGGCCGCTACGACGAGCTGTTCCTGCCGCTGCACGGCGCCCACCAGGCGAGCAACGCGGCCTGTGCGCTGGCCGCTGTCGAGGCCTTCCTCGGGGGCGGGCAGGGCGCGCTGGACGTCGAGGCGGTCCGTGAGGGTTTCGCCTCGGCCAGCAGCCCCGGCCGGCTCGAGGTGGTGCGCACCAGCCCCACCGTCGTGCTGGACGCGGCCCACAACCCGGCCGGCATGGCCGCGCTCGTCACCGCGCTCGGCGAGGCCTTCTCCTTCTCGGGCCTCGTCGCGGTCGTGGCCTGCCTGGCCGACAAGGACGCCCGCACCATGCTCGAGGTGCTCGACCCTGCCGTCGCCTCCGTCGTCGTCACGGCCAGCTCCTCGCCGCGCAGCCTGCCCGTCGACGAGCTGCGCCGGGTGGCGGTCGAGGTGCTCGGCGAGGACCGGGTCGAGATCGAGGACCGCCTCGACGACGCGCTGGACACCGCCGTCCGCCTGGCCGAGCAGGACGGCGACCTCGCCGGCGCCGGCGTCCTCGTCACGGGCTCGGTCGTGGCGGTCGGCGAGGCCCGCACGCTGCTCGCGGTCCGCTGACCCGGCCCCGGTAGGTTGCCCGGACGCCCCGACCCCAGGAGAGCCCCGCAGTGGCCACCGAACGCACCCTCGTCCTCGTCAAGCCCGACGCCGTCCGGCGCGGCCTCGCCGGCGAGGTCGTCGGCCGGCTGGAGCGCAAGGGGCTGACCCTGCTCGCGTTGGAGCTGCGCACGCTGGACCGCGCGACCGCCGAGGAGCACTACGCCGAGCACCGGGAGCGGCCCTTCTTCGGCGAGCTCGTCGACTTCATCACAGGCGGCCCGCTGGTCGCGCTCGTCGCCGAGGGGCCGAGCGCGGTCACCGGCACCCGCCGCCTCATGGGGGTGACCAACCCGGTCGAGGCCACTCCCGGGTCCCTCCGCGGCGACTACGCGCTCGAGATCGGACAGAACCTGGTGCACGGCTCGGACTCCGCCGAATCCGCCGCGCGGGAGATCGCGATCTTCTTCCCCTCGCTCTGAGGCCGCTGCGGGCGCACGGCAGGGGCCTGGCCTCCCCGAAAGGCTCCACCTCCGCTGGAGGTCGATGGGTCGTTCGGAGCAGTGGCCGCAGCCGGTTACGATGGGGGCTCCGCCCGCGTCGCCGCTGTCCCCCGCCGCGCCGTCGTCTCTCGCTCTTCCGGAAGGCTCCGCCGCCCCCATGTCCAACTCCATGTCGTTCCTCGGTCGTGACATGGCCGTCGACCTCGGGACGGCCAACACGCTGGTCTACGTCCGCGGCCGGGGCATCGTGCTCAACGAGCCGAGCGTCGTCGCCATCAACACCAAGACGACCGGCATCCTCGCCGTCGGCTCCGAGGCCAAGCGGATGATCGGGCGCACGCCCGGCAACATCGTCGCGATCCGCCCCTTGAAGGACGGCGTGATCGCCGACTTCGAGGTCACCGAGCGGATGCTGCGCTACTTCATCCAGAAGGTGCACAAGCGGCGCCACTTCGCCAAGCCCCGGATCGTGGTGTGCGTCCCGTCGGGGATCACCGGCGTCGAGCGCCGCGCCGTCGTGGAGGCGGCCGGGCAGGCCGGCGCCCGGCAGGTGCACATCATCGAGGAGCCGATGGCCGCCGCGATCGGCGCCGGGCTGCCCGTGCACGAGCCGACCGGCAACATGGTCGTCGACATCGGCGGCGGTACGACGGAGGTCGCCGTCATCTCGCTCGGAGGCATCGTCACCTCGCAGTCCATCCGCACCGGCGGCGACGAGCTCGACTCCGCGATCATCTCCTACGTGAAGAAGGAGTACTCCCTGATGCTCGGGGAGCGCACCTCCGAGGAGATCAAGATGGCGATCGGCTCGGCCTTCCCGATGCCGGACGAGCCGCACGCCGAGATCCGCGGCCGCGACCTGGTGTCGGGGTTGCCCAAGACGATCGTGGTGAGCGCGGAGGAGATCCGCAAGGCGATCGAGGAGCCGGTCAACGCCGTCGTGGACGCCGTCAAGACCACCCTCGACAAGTGCCCGCCCGAGCTGTCCGGCGACGTGATGGACCGCGGCATCGTGCTGACCGGCGGCGGCGCGCTGCTCAAGGGCCTGGACGAGCGGCTCAAGCACGAGACCGGCATGCCGATCCACGTGACCGACAACCCGTTGCACAGCGTGGCCATCGGGGCCGGCAAGTGCGTCGAGGACTTCGAGGCGCTGCAGGCTGTCTTCATCTCCGAGTCCCGGCACTAGGCGGGCCGCCGCATGCGCGGCTCCCGCCGGCTCCGGTTCCTGCTCGTCGTGCTGGTCCTGACCGCGATCACCCTCACCGCGCTCGACGTCCGGGCCGGCCGCGGCTCACCCTTCGACGCCCTGCGCCGTGGCGGCGACACCCTCTTCGGCCCGCTGCAGCGGGCGGTGGGCGGCGCGGTCGGCTCGGCCGGTGGGGCCCTGGGCGGGCTCCCGGACCTGGGCCGCTACGCGGACGACAACCGGGCGCTGCAGCGGCGCAACGACGAGCTCACCAACCAGCTGCGCCAGACCGAGGACCTGCGCCGCCGCGCCGCCGAGTGGGATGCGCTGCTGCGGCTCAAGGACTTCGGCACCTACACCGTCGTACCGGCGCACGTCACGTCCATCGGCGCGTCGTTCGGCTTCGAGTGGACCGCCACCCTCGACGCCGGCAGCCGCGACGGCATCGCCGACGGCCAGACAGTCGTCACCGGCAAGGGCCTGGTGGGGCGCACCAAAGGCGTCGGCCCGTACACCTGCACGGTCGTTCTGGTAGTGGACAAGGACTTCTCGGTCGGCTCCCGGCTGCAGCGGGTGGCCAGCTTCGGCTTCGCCTCCGGTGACGGGAAGAGGGACATGAGCTATGAGCTGATCGGCCAGAACGCGCAGGTCCGCAAGGGTGACGTGCTGCTCACCAGCGGCTCGGGCACGTTCGTGCCGGGGGTGCCCGTCGGCACTGTGACCGGCATCCGCAGCAGCGCCAACGCACTGACGCGCATCGCCGAGGTCAAGCCGTTCGTCGACACCACGGCCCTGGATCTCGTCGGCGTCGTCGTGGAGCCACCCCGCGGTACGCCGCGCCTGCCGATCCCGCCGCGGCCCGTCCCGACCGGCACCGCCAGGGCCGGCACGAAGGGGACCGGCAAGCCGGCCCCCGGCCCGCCGTCCGCCTCCCCCTCCAGGTGAGCCCTTCGCGCTTCCTGCTCGGCGCGGTGACCGTCGTGACGGCCGTGCTGCTGCAGTCTTCCGTGGTCAGCCGGCTGCCGCTTCCCGGCACTGCGCCGGACCTCGTGCTGGTGCTCGTGGTGGCCTTCGCGCTGGTGGAGGGGCCGCTGTCCGGGCTGGTGACCGGCTTCGTCGCCGGGCTGCTGGCCGACCTGCCCGCCGACCACCAGCTGGGCCGGCTCGCCCTCGCCTACGCCCTCGTCGGCTACACCTGCGGGCTGGTGCAGGACGACACCGAGCGCTCCACCCTGCTGCCGTTCACCGTCGTCGCGCTCGGCGCGCTCGGCAGCCTCCTGGTGTTCTCCGCCGAGGGCGTGCTGCTGGGCGACCCGCGCGTCGTCTGGGCCGCCGTGGCGCGCGCCGTCGTCAGCTCGGTCCCTTACGATGTGGTCCTGACGCCGTTCGTCGTCCCGGCCGTCGGGGCCCTCGTGCGCCGGGTCGATCCAGACCCGGTACGCCGATGACCCCGCGGCAGACCGGCCATCGTCCGGCGGCCCCGACCGACCCGCTGGCCCCGACCGACCCGCTCGGACCGACCGACTCGCCGGCAACGGCTGGGAGGAGCACCTCCCCGTGAGCGACCGCTCCCGGCTGCGGCTGTTCGTCCTGCAGGTCCTGGTCGTCTCGATCCTGGCCACCCTGCTCGGCCGGTTGTGGTACCTCCAGGTCCACGAGGGCGCGGCGTATGCCAAGGCCGCCAGCGCCAACCGGGTCCGCGAGGTCATCACACCGGCAGCGCGTGGCCAGGTGCTCGACGCGCAGGGCCGCCCGCTGGTGCGCAACCGGACCGCGCTGGTCGTGTCGGTCAACCGCTCGCTGCTGCGCCTGGAGCCGGACCGGGGCAAGGGGGTGCTCGCCCGGCTCGCGCGCGTCGTCGGCCTGGACCCCGTCATGCTCGAGCACACGATCACGCCGTGCGGGCCGACCAACCGGCCGCCGACCTGCTGGAACGGCTCGCCGTACCAGCCCGTGCCGGTCAAGGTCTACGCGGGCGGCAGCAGCGCGGAGACCCGCCGCGTGCTGGCCATCCAGGAGCACCGTGAGGACTTCGCCGGCGTGACCGCGCAGTTCCAGGCCATCCGGGAGTACCCCGACGCCTCTCTCGCGGCGCACCTGCTGGGCTACCTGGGCCCGATCAGCGAGGAGGAGCGCAAGCGGGCGGGCTACGCGGAGGCGGCGTCCGACGCGCGGGTCGGGCGCACGGGGGTCGAGAGCACCTACGACGCGGCCCTGCGCGGGCAGGACGGCGTACAGCGCCTGGTCGTGGACAAGGACGGCAACGTCACCGGGCAGAGCGGGCAGACGGCGCCGGTGGCCGGCCAGGAGCTGGTGCTCTCGCTCGACGCCGGGATCCAGAAGGTCGCGGAAACGGCGCTGGCGCAGGGCATCACGCGGGCCCGCAGCCGCATCGACAAGCGCAACCAGCCCTACCTCAACTTCCGGGCCCCGGCCGGCGCGGTGGTGGTGCTGCAGGCCAAGACCGGACGGGTCGCCGCGATGGCCAGCTACCCGACGTACGACCCGACGGTCTTCGAGGACGGGCTCACGCAGAAGCAGTTCAGCTCGCGCTTCGGCGAGAAGGCCGGCTCGCCGCTGACCAGCCGGGCCACGCAGGGGCTGTTCGCGCCCGGCTCGACCTTCAAGGTCATCTCCGCGTCCGCCTCGGTGCAGTCCGGCGAGGCGAGTCTGAGCAGCTACTACGGCTGCCCGTCCTCGTTCAAGGCCGGCAACCGGCTGTTCCGCAACTTCGACAGCGAGACGCTGGGCACTGTCGACCTGCGCAAGGCGCTTGTGCGCTCATGCGACACCATCTTCTACAAGTTCGCCTACGACATGTGGGTGCGCGACGGCGGCCTGGACCCGAAAGGGCCGCCGAAGGAGCTGATGGTCAACATGGCCAAGGCGTGGGGGCTTGGGAGCAGCGTCGGCATCGACCTGCCCGCGGACCAGCAGTCCGTGGGGCGGATCGCGAGCCGGAAGTTCAAGCAGGCGCAGTACGACGCCCTGAAGGTCCTCAAGTGCTCCCGCGCCAAGACCGGCTACCCGCAGGAGAAGGACCCGACCCGCGCGGCGTACCTGAAGGAGCTCGCGCGCGAGTTCTGCATCGACGGCAACCGCTACCGGGCCGGTGACGCCATCAACTTCGCGATCGGGCAGGGCGACACGCTGGTGACCCCGCTGCAGCTGGCGACGGCGTACGCCGCCCTGGCCAACGGCGGCACGCTCTACGAGCCGCGCCTGGGCAAGGCCCTGCTCTCCGCCGACGGGCGCACCGTCACGCCGATCCCGCCGGTGGTCAAGGGCCATCTCCCGGTCAGCCGGAGCACCCTGGACTACATCCGCTCCTCCCTGGCCGGGGTCACGGACAAGGCCCAGAAGGGCACTGCGCAGGCGGCGTTCAGCAAGTTCCCCCGCGACAGGCTGGTCGTAGCCGGGAAGACCGGCACGGCTGAGGTCGCCGGCAAGCAGGACACCTCGTGGTTCGCCTCCTACGCGCCCGCGGACGACCCGGAGTACGTCGTCGTCACGATGGTCGAGCAGTCCGGGCAGGGCGGCATCACCGCCGCACCGATCACCCGCGCCGTGTACGACGGGATCTACGGCTTCGGCAAGGGCGCGAAGGCCGCGTCGCCCGGTGGCCACCTGCCGACGGCACTGCCTCGGGTGCGGCCCGACGGCACCGTCGCACAGGTCGGCACCCGGCTGGCGGGCCCGCCGCCGAAGGTGCTCCGGCCCTACGAGCCGCCGCTGGCCGTCGCGCCCGCCTTGCTGTCGCCCTCCACGGGGGGCGCCGCGCGCCCGGCCGACGGGCCGCTGCTGCTCGCCGAGCCGCCCCGTCGTACGGCCTCGGGACGACGGCCATGACCGACTGGTCGACCCCCCGGGTCGCGCCGATGGCCATGCGGCGGGAGGCCACCCTTCGCTCGCGGGCGCTGGATCGCGAGTCGCCGCTGCGCCGGCTGGACTGGGTGCTGCTGCTGGCCGTGGCGGCTCTGGTCACGCTGGGCGGCCTGCTCGTCTGGTCCGCGACCCGCCAGAAGATGCTCGGCGCCGGGCTCGACCCGCAGGCGTTCCTGAAGCGGCACCTGGTCAACGCAGCGATCGGGCTGGTGCTGGCCTCGGTGGCGGCGCTGGTCGACTACCGGGCGCTGCGGGCCTATGCGCCGTTCGTCTACGGCGCGTCCTGCCTCGGGCTGCTGGCCGTCCTCTCGCCGCTGGGTTCGACGATCAACGGCGCCCACTCCTGGATCGTGCTGCCGGCCGGCTTCCAGGTGCAGCCGTCGGAGTTCGCCAAGGTCGCTGTCGTGGTCGGCATGGCGATGGTGCTGGCGGAGAAGCGCGACGCCGAGGACGTGCCGCGCTCGATCGACGTCGTCGTGGTGCTCGCGCTCGCCGCGCTGCCGATGGCGCTGATCATGCTGCAGCCCGACCTCGGGACCACCCTGGTGATGGTGTTCATCATCCTCGGCGTGCTCTCGGTCGCCGGCGCGGCACCGAAGTGGATCTGCGGCCTGCTGATCGCCGGCGTCGTCGTGTGCGCCGGAGCGGTGCAGTTCGGGGTGCTGAACCAGTACCAGGTCAACCGCTTCGCGGCGTTCACCAACCCCCAGCTCGACCCGAGGGGGGTCGGCTACAACACCAAGCAGGCCCGCATCGCGATCGGCTCGGGCGGGGTCACCGGCAAGGGGCTGTTCAAGGGCAGCCAGACCAACGGCCAGTTCATCCCCGAGCAGCAGACCGACTTCGTGTTCACCGTGGCGGGGGAGGAGCTCGGTCTCGTCGGCGCCGGCGGGGTGATCGCCCTGCTCGGCCTGGTGCTCTGGCGCGGGCTGGGGATCGCCCGGGCCGCGGTCGACCCGTTCGGGCGGCTGGTGGCCGCCGGGATCGTGTCGTGGTTCGCCTTCCAGAGCTTCGTCAACATCGGGATGACGCTCGGGATCATGCCGGTGACGGGGCTGCCGCTGCCCTTCGTGTCCTACGGCGGCTCCTCGATGTTCGCCAACCTGATCGCCATCGGCCTGCTGCAGAACGTGCACCTGCGCACCCGCGCCCAGCGCTGACGGCGCCCGCGGGCTGGCCGGGGCCGGCTCGCCGGCGCGGCACCCCCGCAGCGCTCCACGAGGCCAGCAGGCGCCGGGCCTCGACAGGCGGACGTAGCCTGAGCCCCATGCCGGTCGAGAGCCTGTTCCCCCGCCTGGAGCCGCTGCTGCCGCGCGTGCAGAAGCCGATCCAGTACGTCGGCGGCGAGCTCAACAGCCAGGTCAAGGACTGGGACGACGGGCCCGGCTCGGACCAGGTGCGCTGGTGCCTGATGTACCCCGATGCCTACGAGGTAGGGCTTCCCAACCAGGGCGTCATGATCCTCTACGAGGTGCTCAACGAGCGGCCCGGCGTGCTGTGCGAGCGGGCCTACAGCGTCTGGCCCGACCTGGCCGTCCTGATGCGTGAGGCGGGGGTGCCGGCGTTCACGGTGGACGGGCACCGGCCGGTCAAGGCGTTCGACGTGCTCGGCGTGAGCTTCGCCACCGAGCTCGGCTACACCAACATGCTCGAGGCGCTCGACCTCGCCGGGATCCCGCTGCACAGCCGCGACCGCGGCCAGGACGACCCGATCGTGCTGGCCGGCGGCCACGCGGCCTTCAACCCCGAGCCGATCGCCGACTTCATCGACGCCGCGGTGCTCGGCGACGGCGAGCAGGCCGTGCTGGAGATGACGGAGGTGCTGCGGCAGGCCAAGCGCGACGGGGCCGACCGCGAGGAGGTGCTGCTGCGGCTCGCCCGCACCGGCGGGGTCTACGTCCCGCGCTGCTACGACGTCGACCACCTGCCGGACGGCCGCATCTGCCGGGTCGCGCCCAACCGGCCCGACGTCCCGTTCCGGGTGCACAAGCGGACCGTGATGGACCTCGACGAGTGGCCCTACCCGAAGCAGCCGCTGGTGCCACTGGCCGAGACCGTGCACGAGCGCATGAGCGTGGAGATCTTCCGGGGTTGCACGCGCGGCTGCCGGTTCTGCCAGGCCGGCATGATCACCCGACCGGTGCGCGAGCGCTCGATCACGGGCATCGGCGAGATGGTCGAGACGGGCCTTGCGGCCAGCGGGTACGAGGAGGTCGGCCTGCTCAGCCTGTCCAGCGCGGACCACTCCGAGATCGGCGCGATCGCCAAGGGCCTGGCCGACCGCTACGAGGGCACGCAGACCTCGTTGTCGCTGCCGAGCACCCGCGTCGACGCCTTCAACATCGACCTCGCGCAGGAGCTGTCCCGCAACGGCCGGCGGTCCGGCCTCACCTTCGCCCCCGAGGGCGGCTCGGAGCGGCTGCGCCGCGTCATCAACAAGATGGTCAGCAAGGACGACCTGGTGAAGACGGTGACGACCGCGTACGGCGCCGGCTGGCGCCAGGTCAAGCTCTACTTCATGGTCGGTCTTCCCACCGAGACCGACGAGGACGTCCTGGAGATCGCCGAGATGGCGCGGGAGGTCATCCGCGCGGGGCGAGCGGTGACGGGAACCCGCGACGTCAGGTGCACGGTGAGCATCGGCGGCTTCGTGCCCAAGCCGCACACGCCCTTCCAGTGGGCGTCCCAGCTCGACCACGAGAGCATCGACCGGCGACTCAAGCTGCTCCGGGACGCGATCAACAGCGACCGCAGCACGGCGAAGGCGATCGGCTACCGCTACCACGACGGCAAGCCCGGCATCGTGGAGGGACTGCTCTCCCGCGGGGACCGCCGGGTCGGCCGGGTCATCGAGCGGGTCTGGCGCGACGGAGGCGTCTTCGACGGGTGGAGCGAGCACTTCAGCTTCGACCGCTGGATGACCGCCGCCCGGGAGGAGCTCGCGCCGTACGGCGTGGACGTCGACTGGTTCACCACGCGCGAACGCGCCGAGAGCGAGGTCCTGCCCTGGGACCACCTGGACTCCGGGCTCGACAAGGAGTGGCTGTGGGCCGACTGGCAGCAGGCGCTGGACGAGGTCGAGCTGGACGACTGCCGCTGGATCCCGTGCTTCGACTGCGGCGTCTGCCCGCAGATGGGAACCGAGATCCAGGTCGGACCGACCGGCCGCACGCTGCTCCCCCTGTCAGTGGTGTGAGCGAACCGGGGGGGCCGTACGCCGCTAGCCTCGGCCGGTGAGCAAGCGACAGCCGCCCGGCCCACCGCCGCCACCGGCGGTGCAGAAGCTGCGGCTGCGCTACACCAAGCGCGGCCGGCTGCGCTTCACCAGCCACCGTGACATCGCCCGCGCCTTCGAGCGCGCGTTGCGGCGGGCCCGGGTCCCGATGGCATACAGCGCCGGCTTCTCCCCGCACCCCAAGGTGAGCTGGGTCGGCGCGGCACCGACGGGCGTCGCGTCCGAGGCGGAGTACGTCGAGATCAGCCTGGCGGTGCGGGTGGACCCGCAGCGGCTGGGACGCGACCTGGACGCCAGCCTGCCGGCGGGCATCGACGTCGAGGAGGTGGTCGAGGCGACGACGGGCACCTCGCTGCCCGACCGGGTGCAGGCGTCAGTGTGGTCGCTGGTGCTGCCCGGCGTCTCCCCCGAGGTGGCCCAGCGGGCAGCTGAGACCTTCCTCGCCGCCGAGAGCGTGCCGGTCGTGCGCCTGACCAAGGACGGCCGGCGTCCCCTCGACGCGCGCAGTCCCGTCGTGCGGCTCGAGGTCTCGGCTGACGCGACGGACCCGCACTGTGCGACACTGATGTTGGTCGTGCGGCACGTGACGCCTGCCGTCCGACCAGACGACGTCCTCTCCGGACTGCGGGCCGTAGCCGGCCTCGTGCCGCCGAAGCCGCCTGAGGCGACCCGGCTGGCCCAGGGCCCACTCGCCGCCAACGGCGAGGTCGACGACCCGCTCGCACCCGATCGCGCGCAGCGCGAGCCCGGGGAAACGCGACAGGATGCCGACCTCGAGCAGGTCGTCGCCGGCGCACAGCCGCAGGGCTGAGCGCACCTACCGACTTCGACCGTGTCGGCCACCCGGCCGGCCCGGCAGCACCCAGCCCAGGCCGTCGCCCGCGTCAGCGACGTCCGGACGGAGCACACGTTGCTCGACAACGAGCCCACCAGCGACACCGCGAACTCCAGCACCACCAGCAGCACCACTGACGGTCCCGGCACCGCCGCAGGGGCGGGCACCGGACAGGCCCCGCCGCCGACCCGGCGCCGTCGTGCGACCAAGGCCAGCGCGGCCCCGACCGCTGCTGCCGCGCCGGCCGGCGAGCCCGGACCGGCCGCGGACACGAGCGACACCGCCGCTGCGGCCGAGGTCCCGGGCGCAGCGGACGGCTCGACGGCGCCGGTCAAGCGCACCCGCAAGGCCGCAGCCAAGAAGGCCGCTCCCCGCAAGCGCACCCGTCCGGCGAGCGGTCTGGACGCCGAGGAGAGAGCCGTGGCGGCCGAGCTCGCGACGCCGGCCGAGGCGGTCGTGGCCCCTGTCGAGGAGGACCCCCTGGTCGTGGGCGCGGCCGAGGACGACGTCGCCACAGTGCCGGCGCTCGTGCCCGGGCCGGACGAGACCCCCGGTGAGTCCCCGGCGCCGCGCGGGCGACGCAAGCGGATCCCCGCTGTCGTGACCTTCCAGGCGCCGGTCGAGGACGGGCCGGCGGCCGGCGGCCGGACCGACGTCGAGCCGGCGGAAGGCGAGCAGGCCGGCGAGCCGGGCGGCGAGCAGGACGGGGCCCCGGCGCCGCGCCGCCGCCGGGCCGGCACGGCCGGGGCCATCGCCCCCGCGGCCTTCCTCGCGGCGCCGGACGCCCCGGTTCCCGCGCGTGTGGACGCGGCCTCCCTGCCGGCGGACGCCGACGCGGGACCCGACGGCACGGCCTCCCCGGACCTCGACGACGACGAGGAGGACGGCGACCGCCCGCGGCGCCGCCGCCGTGGCCGACGTGGTCGTGGTCGCCGGCCCGAGGGGGACGGCGCCGACGAGACCGGGAGCGCCGAACAGGAGGCGGGCGCCGAGCCGGCGGCCGCGACCGACGAGCAGGCCGAGCCGGGTGAAGACGAGTCCGGTGACGAGGCGTCGGGCACCGGCACGCGGCGCCGGCGGCGGCGGCGGCGCTCCGGCACCGGTGGAGCCGGCGACGAGGAGGGCTCGGAGGACCAGCCCGCCGCCGTGGTGCACGTGCGCGAGCCGCGGCAGCGCGCCGCGAGAGGAACCACCTCCGCCGACGAGGACGGCGTGCGCGGGATCACCGGCTCCACCCGCATGGCGGCCAAGCGGGCCCGCCGCCAGGAGGGACGCGACTCCGGCCGCCGCCGGGCGCCGGTGCTGTCCGAGGCGGAGTTCCTCGCCCGCCGCGAGGCCGTCGAGCGCACCATGGTCGTGCGGCAGCAGGGCGACCGCACCCAGATCGCCGTGCTCGAGGACGGAATCCTCGTCGAGCACTACGTCACCAAGGCCAGCGCGCAGTCCTACGCCGGCAACGTCTACCTCGGGCGGGTGCAGAACGTCCTGCCCTCGATGGAGGCGGCCTTCGTCGACATCGGCAAGGGCCGCAACGCCGTGCTGTACGCCGGCGAGGTCAACTACGCCGCCCAGGCCGGTGGCCAGTCGCGCAAGATCGAGCAGGTCCTCAAGTCCGGCAACGAGGTCCTGGCCCAGGTGAGCAAGGACCCGATCGGGCACAAGGGCGCCCGCCTCACCAGCCAGATCACGCTGCCCGGTCGCTACCTGGTCTACGTGCCCGAGGGCTCGATGACCGGCATCAGCCGCAAGCTGCCGGAGAACGAGCGGACCCGCCTCAAGGCGATCCTGAAGAAGGTCGTCCCGGACGACGCCGGCGTCATCATCCGCACGGCGGCGGAGGGTGTCGGCGAGGAGGAGATCGCGCGCGACGTACGCCGACTGCAGGCGCAGTGGGAGGTCATCTCGACCAAGGCGGCCAAGAAGGGCGCGCCGGTGCTCCTGCACGCCGAGCCCGACCTGCTGATCCGCGTGGTCCGCGACGTCTTCAACGAGGACTTCACTTCTCTTGTGGTGCAGGGCGAGTCGGAGTGGGAGACCATCAGGGAGTACGTCGAGTTCGTCGCGCCCGACCTCGCACCGCGCCTGCACCACCACGACGAGGCCGCGCCGGGCAGCCGAGACGTCTTCGCCGAGCACCGCGTCGACGAGCAGCTCGCAAAGGCGCTGGACCGCAAGGTGTGGCTGCCCAGCGGTGGCTCCCTGGTCATCGACCGGACCGAGGCGATGGTCGTCGTCGACGTCAACACCGGCAAGTACGTCGGGAAGGGCGGCAACCTCGAGGAGACCGTCACCCGCAACAACCTCGAGGCGGCCGAGGAGATCGCCCGCCAGCTGCGGCTGCGCGACCTCGGCGGGATCATCGTCGTGGACTTCATCGACATGGTCCTGGAGAGCAACCGCGACCTCGTCGTACGCCGTCTCGTGGAGTGCCTGGGCCGGGACCGGACCAAGCACCAGATCGCCGAGGTGACCTCGCTGGGCCTGGTGCAGATGACCCGCAAGCGGGTCGGCCAGGGGCTGCTGGAGAGCTTCAGCGAGACCTGCGAGACGTGTGGCGGGCGCGGCGTGATCGTGCACGCCGAGCCGGTCGACGCCAAGCCGGACCGGGGCGAGCGCCTGGACGACCGTCCACGCGGCGCCCGCGGTGGTCGCGCCGCCGGCGGAAGGGACATCGACAGCGGGACCGCGAGCGGGGACAACGGGGCCGCGAGCGGGGGCAACGTCGCCGTCGAGCCCACGACGGCTGCCGACTCGGAGTCGGTCGCGTCTGAAGCTGCGGAGGGCGCGCCGAAGCGCCGTCGCCGCAGCGGTCGTTCGGCTGCCTCCGCCGAGCCGTCCCTGGCCGCCGGTGACCCCTCGGCCGAGGTGGCCGAGCTGCTCGCCGACCAGCCGACGCCGGCGCAGGAGGACCTGCCGGTCGTCCCCGAGCTCGAGGGAGCGCCGGCCCCACGGCGGCGTCGCCGCGCCACCAGCCGGCCGGCGGGACCACCGGTGCCGACGCCGTAGCGGAGGTGGAACGGCGGGGTTCGACCGCCCCGCCGGGCGTCCGGTAGCCTTTGCCGGTCGTGCCCGTGGGGAGCCGCGCCTCCGCGCGACCCCGAGCCCACCCGCACCGGACCGCGACACGTCGCCGCCATCCAGACGCCAGATGCCAGATGCCAGAGGAGCTCAGCCGTGTACGCCATCGTCAAGACCGGCGGCAAGCAGTACAAGGTCGCCGTCGGTGACGTCGTCCAGGTCGAGAAGGTCCTCGGCGGCGTCGGCGCCGCGGTGCCGCTGCCCGCCCTGCTGGTCGTCGACGGGACCGACGTCACCTCTGATGCCGGCGCCCTGGCCGGCGTCACCGTCAGCGGCGAGGTGGTCGCGCACCTGCGCGGGCCGAAGATCGACATCCTGCGCTACAAGAACAAGACCGGCTACAGGCGCCGGCTGGGTCACCGCCAGTCCCTGACCCAGGTCCGCGTGACCGCGATCGAGACCGGGAAGTAGGACCTCATGGCACACAAGAAGGGCGCGAGCTCCTCGCGTAACGGTCGCGACTCCAACGCCCAGTTCCTCGGGGTGAAGCGCTTCGGCGGCCAGGTGGTCAAGGCCGGCGAGATCATCGTGCGTCAGCGCGGCACCCACTTCCATCCCGGCACCGGGGTCGGACGTGGTGGTGACGACACGCTGTTCGCGCTGGAGCCCGGCGCCGTGCAGTTCGGCCGCAAGCGCGAGCGCAAGACCGTCAGCATCGTCCCGGTCGGCTAGCCGACCCGTAGCAGCGCGACGAGGGCGGGCCGGCTTGCCGGGCCCGCCCTCGGTCACGTCTGGGGCAGGACTACAGGAGGAGCGCCATGGCCAGCTTCGTGGACCGAGTGGTGCTGCACGTCGCCGCCGGTGACGGAGGCCACGGCTGCGCCAGCATCCACCGGGAGAAGTTCAAGCCGCTGGGCGGTCCGGACGGCGGCAACGGCGGGGACGGCGGAGACGTCGTACTCGTGGTGGACCACAACACGACGACGCTGCTGGACTTCCACTACCACCCGCACCAGAGCGCCGGCAGCGGCAGGCAGGGGCAGGGGAGCCACCGGGACGGGGCCACCGGCGGTCCGCTGGAGCTGCCGGTGCCCGACGGCACGGTGGTGCTCAGCGCGCAGGGCCGTGAGCTGGCCGACCTGGTCGGCGAGGGCACCCGGTTCGTCGTGGCCCACGGCGGTCGCGGCGGGCTCGGCAACGCCCAGCTGGCCAACCCGCGCCGCAAGGCTCCCGGCTTCGCGCTGCTGGGCGAGCCGGGCGAGGTCAGCGACGTCGTGCTCGAGCTCAAGAGCGTCGCCGACGTCGCGCTGGTGGGGTTCCCGAGCGCGGGCAAGTCCAGCCTGATCGCCGCGCTGTCCTCGGCCCGGCCCAAGATCGCCGACTACCCGTTCACCACGCTGGTGCCCAACCTCGGCGTGGTGGAGGCGGGCGGCACGACCTTCACGGTGGCGGACGTCCCCGGACTGATCCCCGGCGCCTCGCAGGGCAAGGGGCTGGGCCTTGCGTTCCTGCGCCACGTCGAGCGCTGCGCGGTGCTCCTGCACGTCCTGGACTGCGCGACCTTCGAGCCCGGCCGCGACCCGCTAAGCGACCTGGACGCCCTCGAGGACGAGCTCACCGCCTACCGGGAGGACGCGGCCCGCCTCACCACCCGGCCGCGGCTGGTCGTGCTCAACAAGATCGACGTGCCCGAGGGCCGTGAGCTCGCGGAGCTGGTCCGGCCGGAGCTCGAGGCGCGTGGGCTGCGCGTGCTCGAGATCAGCGCCGTCACCCGAGAAGGCCTGCGGGAGCTGAGCTTTGGCCTGGCCGAGGCGGTGGCTGCCGACCGGGCCGCGCGGCCCGTGCAGGAGGCCACCCGCATCGTCCTGCGCCCGACGGCGGTGGACGACCTCGGCTTCGACGTCGCAGCGGACGGCGAGGGCTTCGTCGTACGTGGTGCGAAGCCGGAGCGCTGGGTGGTGCAGACCGACTTCAGCAACGACGAGGCGGTCGGCTACCTCGCCGACCGGCTCGCGCGGCTCGGGGTGGAGAAGGCACTGGCCGACGCGGGCGCCGAGCCCGGCGCCGAGGTCACGATCGGCGCGGTCACCTTCGACTGGCAGCCCACGGTGGCCGAGGACTTCGTCTCGACGGTGCAGGGAGCCGACGTCCGGCTCGAGCGCGACACCCGGGTGCGCGCCGACGAGCGCCGGCACGCCAAGGACCTGCGCCGTGCCGAGCGGCTCGGGCTGGCCGGTCCCGGGGAGAGCGAGCAGGAGTGACCCGGGCGGCGGTGGCGGCGGCCCGGCGGATCGTGGTCAAGGTCGGCTCGTCCTCGCTCACCACCGCGAGCGGCGGCCTGTCCGGCGACCGCCTCGACGCTCTCGTCGAGGCGCTCGCGGTGCGCGCCGCCGAGATCGTGCTGGTCTCCTCGGGGGCGATCGCCGCCGGGCTGGCCCCGCTCGGCCTGCAGCGCCGGCCGCGTGACCTCGCCACGCAGCAGGCCGCGGCCAGCGTGGGCCAGTCGCTGCTGGTGCAGCGCTACGCCACGGCGTTCGGCCGGCACGGGCGCACGGTCGGGCAGGTCCTGCTCACCGCCGACGACGTCGTACGCCGGGCGCACTACCGCAACGCCCGCACCACGCTGGACCGGCTGCTCGCGCTCGGCGTCGTCCCCGTGGTCAACGAGAACGACGCCGTCGCCACCGACGAGATCCGCTTCGGCGACAACGACCGGCTGGCCGCGCTGGTCGCGCACCTCGTCCGGGCCGACGCGCTGGTCCTGCTCTCCGACGTCGACGGGCTGTACGACGGGGACCCGCGCCGCCCTGGAGCGCGGCTGCTGAGCGAGGTACGCGGCCCGCAGGACCTGCAGGGCGTGCGGGCAGGCGGCGCGAGGACCGGGCTCGGCAGCGGGGGCATGGCCAGCAAGCTCGAGGCCGCGGTCGTCGCGACCGGCGCCGGCATCCCCGTCCTGCTCTCCTCGGCCGCAGCAGTCGCGGACGCCCTCCGCGGTGTCGGCGGCACCTGTTTCGCGGTGACCGGCAGCCGCCGCAGCGCCCGGCTGCTGTGGCTGGCCTACGCCTCGACGCCGCGGGGGCGGCTCCGGCTCGACGCGGGAGCGGTGCGGGCGGTGGTCGACCGCGGCGCGTCGCTGCTCCCCGCCGGGATCACGGCCGTCGAGGGGGAGTTCGTGGCGGGCGACCCGGTGGAGCTCGTCGACCCGGCCGGCCGGGCGGTCGGGCGTGGCCTGGTGGCGTACGACGCCAGGGAGCTGCCCGCGCTGCTCGGCCGCTCCACCCGCGAGCTCGGGCTGCGAGAGGTCGTCCACCGCGACGACCTGGTGGTGCTGCCTGAACGGTGACGAGCACGCGCTGGTCGAGCGCGGCGGCTGAGCCCGTGACCGCTCGTCCGGTGGATCCTCGCCGGGACCGGCGCGGTCGCCGTACGCTCCGGGGATGAGCCAGGTCCTCGCGGTGGCCCGCCGGGCCAAGACGGCCGCCGCTGCCCTCGCCCCGCTGCCGGGCGGGGTGAAGGACGCGGCGCTGCGCGCGATGGCGCAGGCGCTGGAGGCCGGGGTCGACGAGGTCCTCGCGGCCAACGCGCTCGACCTCGATGCGGCCCGTGCGGCGGGCACCGGCGACGCGCAGCTGGACCGCCTGGCCCTCACCCCGGCCCGGGTGACGGCGATGGCCGACGGCCTGCGGCACGTCGCGACGCTGCCAGACCCGGTCGGCGAGGTGGTGCGCGGGAGCACGCTGCCCAACGGTCTGGAGCTGCGGCAGGTGCGGGTGCCGCTGGGTGTGGTCGGCATCGTCTACGAGGCCCGGCCCAACGTGACCGCCGACGCCGCCGCACTGTGCCTCAAGAGCGGCAACGCGGTACTGCTGCGCGGCAGCGCCAGTGCGGCCCGGTCCAACCGGGCGGTGGTCGACCTGCTCGCGGCCGCCGCGACGGCCGCGGGGCTGCCGGTCGACAGCGTGCAGCTCGTCCCCGGCACCGACCGGGACAGCGTCACCGAGCTGATGCGGGCGCGCGGGCTGGTCGACGTCCTCATCCCGCGCGGTGGCGCCGGGCTGATCGAGGCCGTCGTCACCGGCTCGCAGGTCCCCGTCATCGAGACCGGCGTCGGCAACTGCACCGTCTACGTCGACGCGAGCGCCGACCTGACAAAGGCGGTGGCGATCATCGTGGACGCCAAGACGAGCCGGCCGTCGGTCTGCAACGCCGCCGAGACACTGCTGGTGCACGCCGCGGTGGCCGACGACTTCCTGCCACTCGCGGTGAAGGCACTGCGCGACGACGGCGTCGTGCTGCACGCCGACGAGCGGGCCCGCCGCCACGACGAGGCGGCGGTGCCGGTCACCGACGAGGACTGGGCCGCCGAGTACCTCAGCCTCGACCTCGCGGTTGGCGTCGTCGACTCCCTCGACGAGGCGGTCGCGCACATCCGCCGCTGGGGGAGCGGGCACACCGAGGCGATCGTCACCCGCGACGTCGACGAGGCGCGCCGGTTCGTGCGCGGGCTGGACAGCGCCGCGGTGATGGTCAACGCGAGCACCCGCTTCACCGACGGCGGCGAGCTCGGCTTCGGCGCAGAGATCGGCATCTCCACCCAGAAGCTGCACGCCCGCGGCCCGATGGGACTGCCCGAGCTGACCAGCACGACCTACCTCGTCACCGGCGACGGGCACGTGCGCGGCTGACGCCGACCTGCTGCGACGCGGCCGTCCCGATCAGTAGGAGTCGGCCTCGCCCTCGTCGGCGACGTGCCCGGCGATGACCGCGTAGTCCTCGCCGCTATGGCCCGCGTTGACGGCGCGGCGGGCCTGCTGCAGGGCCGCGGCCGTGACGGCCAGGTCGCCGTCCGAAGCGCGGGTGGCCAGCTCCAGGTCCTTGGCCATCAGCTCCACCGAGAACGTCGTCGCGCCGTAGTCGTCGGCCTCCAGCATCGGCCGCTTCTGTCCCAGGAACCAGCCGTACGCCGCACCGCCCAGCGCGTCCAGCAGCACCGTCCGGTCCAGCCCGAGGTCGCGGCCGAGGCGCAGCGACTCCCCGACGCCGGCGGCGACCACTCCCAGGCCCTGGTTGAGGCACAGCTTGAGCGCGCTCCCGGCGCCGACCTCGCCGACGTGGCGGATCCTGCCGGCATCGCCCCACAGCTCCAGCAGCGGACGCACCTCCTCCAGATCGGCGGCGGCGGCTCCGACGAGGATCCCGAGCGTGCCGTCCGTCGCCGGCCCGACCGAGCCGGCCACGGGCGCGTCGACGTACCGCGCGCCCGCGTCACGGCAGGCGGCCGCCAGCTCGCGCGCGTCCTGCGGTCCCACGGTGGTCGCGTTGAGCACCAGCGTGCCTTTCGCCGTCCCCGCGAGCAGGTCCGGCAGCACCTCGCGGACGCTGTCCGGGCCGAACAGCATCAGCACCACCGCGTCGGCGCCGGTTGCTGCCTCGCGCGGGCTGGACGCCTCGCTGGCGCCCCGGGCGACCAGGTCGTCGGCGCGGCCGGGGCTGCGGTTCCACACCACCAGCTCGTGCCCGGCGTCCAGCACGTGGCCGGCCATGGCGGCGCCCATCCGGCCCAGGCCCAGGAAGGCGACTCGCACAGGGGACCTCCACGTCGAGGCGAGAGCTCGCTCGGACCAGGCGACGCTACCGAGGAGGGCAGCCGGCACCGGAGCCGGGGCGCAGATCTTCCCTTGAGCGAAAACGATCTTCCACCCGGAGTTGGTGCCGGCCGTCATCTTGCGGCAATCTGTGGTCACTGTCCCGTTCACCGGGGAACATCCGGCGGGCGCACCAGCACGAGGAGGCCGGCATGAGCAGTGCCCCCACGGTCGACGGGGTCCAGATCCGGGACTGGAAGGACGGCTACGAGCAGGTCCTGACGGCCGACGCCCTCGGCCTGCTGGCCCGGCTGCAGCGCGAGTTCGGACCCCGCCGCGCGGAGCTGCTGCGGCGCCGTTCCGCCCGCGACGCCGAGCTGGCCGGGGGGGCGCTGCCCGACTTCCGACCCGAGACCCGTGAGGTCCGCGGCGGCGACTGGAAGGTGGCGCCGCCCGCTCCCGGCCTGGTCGACCGCCGGGTGGAGATCACCGGCCCGACCGACCGCAAGATGGTCGTCAACGCGCTCAACTCGGGTGCGAAGGTGTTCATGGCCGACTTCGAGGACAGCAACAGCCCCACCTTCGACAACCTGGTGACCGGGCAGCTCAACCTCCGCGACGCCCTGCTGCGCAAGATCGACTTCACCAGCCCGGAGGGCAAGTCCTACGCCCTGGCCGACGAGGTGGCGACCCTCATGGTCCGTCCGCGCGGCTGGCATCTGCCCGAGCGGCACCTGTTCGTCGACGGCGAGCCGGTCTCCGGCAGCCTGTTCGACTTCTGCCTTTACATGACCACCAGCGCCCAGGTCGCGCTCGACGCCGGCACCGGTCCCTACTTCTACCTGCCCAAGCTGGAGAGCGCGGTGGAGGCGCGGCTCTGGAACGACGTCTTCGTGGCCACCCAGCAGGCCCTCGGCATCCCGCGCGGCACCGTCCGGGGCACCGTCCTGATCGAGACGATCATGGCGGCCTTCGAGATGGAGGAGATCCTCTACGAGCTGCGCGAGCACTCCAGCGGCCTGAACGCCGGCCGCTGGGACTACATCTTCTCCGTCATCAAGAAGTTCCGCACCCGAGGCGAGGAGTTCCAGCTGCCCGACCGGGCCCAGATCACGATGACCGTGCCGTTCATGCGCGCCTACACCGAGCTCCTGGTGAAGACCTGCCACACCCACGGCGCACATGCGATCGGCGGCATGGCCGCGTTCATCCCCAGCCGGCGCGATCCCGAGGTGAACGACAAGGCCCTCGCCGCGGTCCGGGCCGACAAGAAGCGCGAGGCCGACGACGGCTTCGACGGCTCCTGGGTCGCCCACCCCGACCTGGTGCCCGTCGCCATGGAGGTCTTCGACGCCAGGCTCGGTGACTCGCCCAACCAGATCGAACGCACCAGGGACGAGGTCCACGTCACCGGCGCCGAGCTGCTCGACGCCAAGGCGACGCCCGGCGAGGTCACCGAGGCCGGCCTGCGCAACAACGTCAGCGTCGGCATCCAGTACCTCGAGTCCTGGCTGCGCGGCGGCGGTGCGGTCGCCATCTTCAACCTGATGGAGGACGCGGCGACCGCCGAGATCAGCCGCTCGCAGGTGTGGCAGTGGGTGCACAACGGCGTGTCGACCGCCGAGGGCAGCGCCATCACAGCCGACTACGTCCGGCGGGTCGAGGACGAGGAGCTCGCCAAGATCCGGGAGACGGTGGGCGACGAGCTTTACGGCAAGGGGCGGTACGCCGAGGCCCGCGAGCTGTTCGAGCAGGTCGCCCTCGCGGACGAGTTCGAGGAGTTCCTGACCCTGCCCGCCTACGAGCGTCTGGGCTAGCGGCGTGACGACCCTGGCCGAGCCGGTTGCCTCTCCGCGCACCGCGCAGCTGGCCGCCGACCTGCGTGCGGCGGTCGGCGCCGAGCGGGTGCTCACCGACCCGGCCCAGCTGCACACCTACGAGTGCGACGGGCTGGCCAACTTCCGGGTGACGCCCGGCATCGTGGTGCTCGTGGAGAGCCGCCAGCACGTCGTCGACACCGTGCGGCTGTGCGCCGCCGTCGGTGTGCCCTTCGTGGCCCGCGGCTCGGGCACCGGGCTGTCCGGCGGTGCGCTGCCCGTCGCCGACGGCGTACTGATCGTGCTGTCCCGGCTGCGCGGGATCCGGCGGGTCGACCCGGACAACCTGCGGGTGGTGGTCGAGCCCGGTGTGATCAACCTGTGGGTAACGCGGGAGGTCGCGCCGCACGACCTGGCCTATGCCCCTGACCCGTCCTCGCAGCAGGTCTGCTCGATCGGCGGCAACCTGGCCGAGAACTCCGGCGGCGCCCACTGCCTGAAGTACGGCTTCACGGTCAACCACGTGATGGGCGCGGAGGTCGTGCTCGCCGACGGCCAGGTCGTGCACCTGGGCGGCACGGCGCCGGAGCACCCCGGCTACGACCTGCTCGGCGCCTTCGTCGGTAGCGAGGGCACGCTCGGCGTCGCCACCGAGGTGACGCTGCGCCTGATCCGGGTGCCCGAGGCGGTCCAGACCATGCTGGTCGGGTTCTCCAGCGTCGAGGACGCCGCGGGGGCCGTCAGCGACATCATCGCCGCGGGCATCCTGCCGGCCGCCGTCGAGATGATGGACGCGCTGGCGATCGAGGCGGCGGAGGCAGCCGTGCACTGCGGCTATCCCGAGGGCGCGGTGGCCGTGCTCGTCATCGAGCTGGACGGGCCGCAGGTCGAGGTGGAGGCGCAGTTCCGTCAGGTCGAGGACATCGTCGACGCGCGGCACGCCTTCCAGACGCGGATCGCGGTCGACGCCGCCGAGCGCGCGCTGATGTGGAAGGGCCGCAAGTCGGCGTTCGCCGCCGTCGGGCGGATCAGCCCCGCCTACTTCGTCCAGGACGGCGTCATCCCCCGCACCACACTGCCCGCGGTGCTCGCCGAGATCAGCCGGATGGCCGACGTGGTGGGGCTGCGGGTCGCCAACGTCTTTCACGCCGGCGACGGCAACCTGCACCCGCTCGTGCTGTTCGACGACGCCGTCGACGGCCAGGCCCACGACGCGGAGCAGCTCGCCGGCGACATCCTCGACCTGTGCGTGAGCTCCGGCGGCTCGATCACCGGCGAGCACGGCGTCGGTGCGGAGAAGAAGGGCAAGCTGGGCAAGCAGTTCACCGCCGACGACCTGGACACCATGCAGCTGCTGCGCTGCGCCTTCGACCCGGAGGGGCTGGCCAACCCCGGCAAGGTGTTCCCGACGCCGCGGCTGTGCGGCGAGCGCCCCGGTCCCCGCACCGGCGTGCACGCCGTGCAGGAAGCCGGCCTGGGCGAGGTGTTCTGACAGATGAGTGCCACGACCACCGCGGGCCCGACCGCCGTACGCCGGCAAGGCGCGGAAGCGGACGCCGTCACCGGTGTCGTGCCCGGGACGGTCGTGCGACCGCCCGACGTCGAGGCCGTGCGCGCGCTGCTGCGCGAGGCCGCCGCCGAGCACGCCACCGTCGTCCCGGTCGGCTCGGGGAGCAAGACCGACTGGGCCGCGCCGCCGAGCTCCTGCGACGTGCGGCTCGACCTGACCGGGCTGGACGCGCTGGTCGAGCACACCGCCGGCGACCTCGTCGTCGTCGCCCAGGCCGGCATGCGCCTGGACGCCCTCCAGGCCCGGCTCGCCAAGGCCGGCCAGCAGCTCGGGCTCGACCCCCCCGAGGCCGGGGCGACGCTCGGCGGCGTGCTCAGCGCCAACGCGTCCGGCCCCCGGCGACTGCGCTACGGCACGGTGCGCGACCTGCTGATCGGCGTGACGGTGGTGCTGCCCGACGCCACCGTGGCCGCGTCCGGCGGCAAGGTGGTCAAGAACGTCGCCGGTTACGACCTCGGCAAGCTCTACACCGGTGCCCACGGCAGCCTCGGTGTCGTCGTGTCCACCACGTGGCGGCTGCACCCGCTCGCCCCCGCCAGCGGCGTCGTCGTCGTGCCGGTCCGCGACGCGGCCGACGCGGGCAGGTGTGCGCAGCTGCTGGTGCGCTCCACGCTGACACCCAGCGCGGTGGAGCTGCTGGCAAAGGCCGGGGGTGAGCCCTCGCTCGTGGTGCTGTTCGAGTCCATTCCCGAGTCCGTGCAGGCGCAGGCCGAGGCGACGGTCGCGCTGCTCGGCGCCGGCACGGTCGTCGAGGACCTGCCGGCCGGCTTCGGCCGGCGCCCGGGAGACGCCGACCAGCTCGTGCTTCGCCTGGCTTACGAGCCCTTCGCGCTGCCGGCGGCGCTCGACGCGCTACCCGACACCGCGTCCGTGACCGCCTCGGCCGGCACCGGCGTCGCCTACGTCGCACTCCCCGCCGAGCAGGGCGCGGCTGCGCTGCCTGGTCTGCGGGCCGCTCTCGCGGCGTACGACGGGACCGCGGTGGTGCTGTCCGCACCCCCGGCCGTGCGGGACGGGCTGGACCACTGGGGGCCGGTCGGTGACACGCTGGACCTGATGCGCCGCCTCAAGGACCGGTTCGACCCGGAGCGCCGGCTCTCGCCCGGCCGTTTCGTAGGAGGGCTGTAGATGTCCGCGGAGTCGCCGCCCGTCGAGAGCTCGCTGGACGACCTGCCGGCGCAGGAGCCGACCGGAGCGGCGCGGGCGACCGACCAGGCTTCGGCCGAGGCGGTGGGTGCGCGCCGCCCGCTCGACCTCGGTCAGGGCGGCCCGATCGCCCCCAGTGCCGCGGGAGCGACGGTCGGGCTCGGGATTCCCCAGGTCGGCGGGTCCCTGCTGCCTGCCTTCGACGCGCACCACCCGCCGGACGCGGCGCTGGTCGGCGACTGCGTGCACTGCGGGTTCTGCCTGCCCACCTGCCCGACGTACCTGCTGTGGGGCGAGGAGATGGACAGCCCGCGCGGGCGCATCGACATCATGAAGGGTGGCCTGGAGGGTGCGCCGCTGGACCCGTCCGCCGTCCGGCACCTGGACCAGTGCCTGGGCTGCATGGCCTGCGTCACGGCCTGCCCGTCCGGGGTGCAGTACGACAAGCTGATCGAGGCGACGCGGGCCCAGGTCGAGCGCCGGGTCGAGCGCCCGCGGGCCGAGTGGGCGCTGCGCGAGGCGGTCTACCGGCTGTTCCCCTACCCGCGCCGGCTCCGGGCGCTGCGCGGTCCGTTGCGGGCCTACCAGGCCAGCCGGCTCGGCGGTGTGCTGGCCAGGAGCGGGCTGCTGGCCAGGCTGCCCGCGCCGCTGCAGGCGATGGAGTCGCTCGCCCCGCGGCTCGGCCCGATGCCTCCGCTGGCCGAGCGCACGCCCGCGACGGGCACCCGGCGGCAGGTCGTCGGCCTGCTCACCGGCTGCGTGCAGGGCACGTTCTTCCCCGACGTCAACGCCGCCACCGTGCGCGTGCTCGCCGCCGAGGGCTGCGAGGTCGTCGTACCGCAGCGGCAGGGGTGCTGCGGCGCCCTGTCCGCGCACGGCGGCCGTGAGGACGAGGCGCTGGGCTTCGCCAAGCAGGTCATCGAGGTATTCGAGGCCGCCGGGGTGCAGACCGTCGTCGTCAACGCCGCAGGCTGCGGCTCCAACCTCAAGGAGTACGGCCACCAGCTGCGCGACGAGCCGCAGTGGGCCGCCCGGGCGGAGGCGCTGGCGGCCAAGGTCCGCGACGTCACCGAGCTGCTCGACGAGCTGGGGCCCGTCGCCCCGCGCAACCCGCTGCACGTCGCCGTCGCCTACCAGGACGCCTGCCACCTCGCGCACGCGCAGGGCATCCGCGACCAGCCCCGTCGGCTGCTGCGGGGCATCCCCGGGCTCGAGCTGCGGGAACTCGTCGAGGCCGAGATCTGCTGCGGCAGCGCCGGGGTCTACAACGTCCTGCACCCCGAGCCGGCCCGCGAGCTCGGGGAGCGCAAGGCCCGCGCGGTGCTCGACACGGGGGCCGCGCTCATGGTCACGGCCAACCCGGGCTGCTGGATGCAGGTCGCCACGACGCTGGACCGGATGGGACACCGCATGCCGGTCGCCCACACCGTGCAGGTCCTCGATGCTTCGATCCGCGGTGTCCCGGCCGAGGGGCTGCTCGCCGCGGCGCTCGACGGCCCCGGCGCGCCGATGCCGCACGCTGCCTCTGAACCGCACTCTGCCTCTGAACCGCACTCTGCCTCTGAACCGCACTCTGCCTCTGAACCGCACTCTGGGCGTGGCTCCCGCACCGCCGGTCCCCAGGGCGCGACCATTCCCTAGACCCCCGTCAGCCGCACCCGGTCACAGCAGCAGAAGGAGCAGGCCCATGCTCGCGGACTACCAGCAGGTCTACGACCCCCTGAGCAACTCGCTCGGCGTGTCCTCGATCGTGGCGGCGCTGCCGCTGCTGACCCTGTTCGTGCTGCTCGGCGGCCTCCGGATGAGGGCGTGGGTGGCCTCGCTCATCGCCCTGGCGGTGGCGCTCGTCGTCGCCGTCGCGGTCTACGGGATGCCGGTCCTGGACGCGGTCGACAGCGGGCTGTGGGGAGCCGCCTTCGGCTTCTTCCCGATCATGTGGATCGTGCTCAACGCGATCTGGGTCTACAACCTGACCGTCGACACCGGGCACTTCGACGTGCTCCGGCGCTCCTTCGCCAAGATCAGCGACGACCAGCGGGTCCAGGCGATCATCATCGCCTTCTGCTTCGGCGCCCTCATGGAGGCGCTCGCCGGGTTCGGTACGCCGGTGGCGATCAGCTCGGTGATGCTCATCGCCCTCGGGTTCCGTCCGATCAAGGCGGCCACGATCGCCCTGGTCGCCAACACCGCGCCGGTTGCGTTCGGCGCCCTCGCAGTGCCGATCACGACGCTCGCCGGCATCACCAAGCTGCCGGTCGACGACCTGGGCTCGATGGTCGGTCGGCAGACCCCGATCCTGTCGGTCTTCGTGCCGCTCGCGCTGGTCTTCATCGTCGACGGCGTCCGCGGGCTGCGCCAGGTGTGGCCGCCGGCGCTGCTGTGCGGCGTGGTCTTCGGCCTGTTCCAGTACCTCGCGTCCAACTTCTGGTCGGTGCCGCTGACCGACATCATCGCCGCGCTCGCCTCCGCGCTGGCGGTGCTGGGCTTCACCCGGGTCTGGCACGCCAAGGAGGGCTACGTCGAGAGCGACGACGAACCCGCACCCGCATCCGTGGGCCGCCGCGGCACCAACCCGCCGTTGGTCGCCGGCGGCAGTGAGGATGCCGACCCCGTGGCCGTCGCGCGGGCCCGCGAGGACTCCGGACGCGCGGTGCACGACAGCCGGGCCGACGTGCTCAAGGCCTACGCGCCGTACGCCATCATCATCGTGGTCTTCGTGCTGGCCACCCGGGTGCCCGCCATCACCGGCATGGCTCCGAAGAAGGCCGGCCAGACCGGCACCGGCCTGGAAGCCGCCACGCACATCGTCAACTGGCCCGGCCTGCACATCACCAACGACAAGGGCATGGCGGTCGTCACGACCTTCAAGCTGAACTACCTGTCGGCGGCCGGCACGCTCCTGCTGCTGTCCGGCCTGCTGACCATGGCCGCGCTCCGCGTCGGCTTCGGACGGGCGGCCCGCATCTACGGCCGCACCCTGTCGCAGCTCAAGTACGCGATCCTCACGGTGATGGCGGTCCTCGCCCTTGCCTTCGTGATGAACCAGTCCGGCGAGACCAAGACGCTGGGGCTCTGGATGGCCGGCGCCGGCGGCCTGTTCGCGCTCCTGTCGCCGATCCTTGGCTGGCTCGGCGTCGCGGTCACCGGGTCGGACACGTCCTCCAACTCGCTGTTCGGCGCGCTGCAGATCACCGCCGCGGACAAGGCGGGACTGTCCCCGACGCTGCTCGCAGCTGCCAACTCCTCCGGCGGCGTGCTCGGCAAGATGATCTCGCCGCAGAACCTCGCGATCGCGGCCGGCGCGGTCGGGATGCAGGGCATCGAGGGCGACCTGTTCCGCAAGGTGTTCAAGTACAGCGTCGGCTTCCTGCTGTTCATGTGCGTGCTGGTCTACCTCCAGTCGACCCCGCTGCTGTCCTGGATGGTCGTCGGTCCGCACCCCTGAGCCGGTCGGCGTACGCCGGGGGACACAATGACGTCCGGTCCCCACGGAAGGTTGCTTCGTGCTCACACCCGTCTTCGCCTCCGTCGCTGACGTCCGCGAGCGGCTCGCCGCCGCCGGCTACCTCACCGACGACGCGATCGCCACGACGGTCTTCCTCGCCGACCGGCTCGGCAAGCCCCTGCTGGTGGAGGGCCCGGCCGGCGTCGGCAAGACCGAGCTGGCCAAGGCGGTGGCCGCCGCGACCGGCTCCGAGCTGATCCGGCTGCAGTGCTACGAGGGCCTGGACGAGTCGCGCGCGCTGTACGAGTGGAACTACAAGAAGCAGCTGCTGCGCATCCAGGCGAGCAAGGACAGCGCCGACGGGTCCGGCTCCTGGGACGCCGTCCACGACGACGTGTTCGCCGAGGAGTTCCTGCTGTCCCGGCCGCTGCTCACCGCCATCCGGCGCACCAAGCCGACCGTGCTGCTCGTGGACGAGACCGACAAGGCCGACGTCGAGGTCGAGGGCCTGCTGCTCGAGGTGCTCTCGGACTTCCAGGTGACCATCCCCGAGCTCGGCACCATCACCGCGGCCCGCCGGCCCCTGGTCTTCCTCACCTCCAACGCGACCCGTGAGCTGTCCGAGGCGCTGAAGCGGCGCTGCCTCTACCTGCATCTGGACTACCCGAGCGCGGACCGCGAGAAGGCCATCGTGCTGTCCCGGGTGCCGGAGGTGGCTGAGCAGCTGGCCGACCAGCTGGTCCGCACGGTGCGCGCACTGCGGGCCCTGGAGCTGAAGAAGTCGCCCTCCATCGCCGAGTCGATCGACTGGGCCCGCACCCTCGTCGCGCTGGGCCTGGACACCCTGGACGAGGCGGCCGTCCGCGACACCCTCGGCGTGGTGCTCAAGCACGCGAGCGACCACGCCCGTGCGGCCGACCAGCTCAAGCTCAACTAGCGCCGTGACCGGCGGGCTGCTCGAGCGCGAGATCGCGTTCCTGGACGCATTGCGCCAGGCCGGACTGCAGGTCTCGCTGGCCGAGGTCCTGGACGCGACCCGCGCGATGGGGGTGGTCGAGCTGCAGGACCGGGAGGCGCTGCGGGCCGCGTTCGCCGCCTGCGTGCTCAAGCGGCCGGCCCACCGCACGACCTTCGACACGCTGTTCGACCTGTGGTGGCCGCCGGCGCTCGGAGAAGCCGGTCGTCTCACCGGCCTGGACGAGGAGCCGGAGCCCGGTGGGGGCGAGCCGCCGCCCGAGGACCCCCAGGTCTATCGAGACGCGCTGCGCGAGCTGCTGCTTGAGGGCGACGAGCAGGCGTTGCGGCGCTTCGCCCGCGAGGTGGTCCAGCGGCTCGGCCGGTCCGACGCCCAGCCCGGCCGGCAGAACTGGTTCTCCTACCGGGTGCTGCGCGCGCTCAGCCCCGAGACGCTGACTGCCTCGCTGCTCGACCGCCTGCTCGGGCCGCAGCAGCGCGGGGGTCTGGCCGAGCGGGTGGCCCGCCAGACGGTGAGCGAGCGGGTCCGGCAGTTCCAGGAGATGGTCGAGGCGGAGGTGCGCCGTCGGCTCGCCGAGGACCGCGGGGTCGAGCAGATCAGCAGGACCGCCGTGCAGCCGCTGGCCGAGCAGGTGGACTTCCTGCGGGCGTCGCGCGCGGACATGGCCGAGCTGCGCCGGCAGGTGTTCCCGCTGGCCCGCCGGCTGGCGACCCGGCTGACCGCCCGCCGCCGGCTCGGCCGCAGCGGGCGGCTGGACTTCCGGCGTACCGTCCGGGCCTCGCTCGGTACCGGTGGCGTGCCGCTCGTCACCCACCACCGGCCGCACAAGCCGCACAAGCCGGAGCTGACGGTGCTGTGCGACGTCAGCGGCTCGGTGGCCGGGTTCGCCCACTTCACGCTGATGCTGGCCTACGCGCTGCGCGAGCAGTTCACCAAGGTGCGGGCGTTCGCGTTCATCGACACCTGCGACGAGGTGACCCGCTTCTTCACGCCAGGCGGCGACGTCGGCGAGGCGCTGGGCAGGATGTCCGCCGAGGCGCAGCTGGTCTGGTTCGACGGGCACAGCGACTACGGCCACTCGATCGAGAGCTTCGCCGAGCGCTACCCCGACGCGGTCGGGCCACGCACGTCGCTGCTGATCCTCGGCGACGCCCGCAACAACTACCGCGCGACGGGGGCTCACACCCTGCGCACGCTGGTGCGGCGGGCCCGGCACGCCTACTGGCTCAACCCGGAGCCTTCGGCCTACTGGGGCACCGGCGACAGCGCGACGGGACAGTACGGCGACGTGCTCGAGATGGTCGAGGTGCGCAACGCCGTACAGCTCGAGGAGTTCGTGCAGCGGCTGCTGCCGCAGTAGCGCCGGCCGCGGCCCGTCCGCAACTAGGCTCTCGTCGCGTGGGCAGGCGGATCGGCGTGATGGGTGGGACCTTCGACCCGGTGCACCACGGCCACCTGTCGGCCGCCAACGAGGTGGCGACGCTGTTCGCCCTCGACGAGGTGGTCTTCGTGCCGACCGGCCAGCCGTGGCAGAAGGCCCACCGGCAGGTCAGCGACGCCGAGGACCGCTATCTCATGACGGTCGTGGCCACCGCCTCCAACCCGCGGTTCTCGGTGAGTCGCACCGACATCGACCGCGTCGGTACGACGTACACCATCGACACGCTGCGCGACCTGCGGAAGACCTTCGGCCGCGGCACCGAGATCTTCTTCATCACCGGCGCCGACGCGCTGGCGGCGATCCTCGGCTGGCGCGACGCGACCGAGCTGTTCGAGCTGGCCCACTTCGTCGGCGTGACCCGTCCCGGCTACGGGCCGGTCGACCTCGCGCCGTTCCCGGAGGGGACGGTCACGATGGTCGAGGTGCCGGCGCTGGCGATCAGCTCGAGCGACTGCCGGCAGCGGGTGGAGCGCGGGCACCCGGTCTGGTACCTGGTGCCCGACGGCGTGGTGCAGTACATCGACAAGCGGCACCTCTACCGGAGCGGCGGGTGAGCGTCCCGGTCGGGAGCGGGTCGCGCACCGGCCGCCGGGCGGCGCTGCGCCGTCGGCGTCGACAGCGCCGGCTGCGTGCCCTGCTCGTCGTCTTCGTGGTCGCCGTGCTGGCGCTGCTCGCGGTCACGGCCTACTTCGTCACGCGTACGACGCGGCCCGCGGTCACGTCCGTGGCCACGTCCCGCACCCAGCGCACCGTGCTGCTGCAGGTCCGCGGCCCGGACCGTACGGCGGTCGCCAGCGCGCTGCTGGCACACGACCCGGGCGCGACCAGCGGGGCGGTGCTGCTCGTGCCCGGGCAGGTGCTGGTCAACGTCCCCGGCACTGGCTCCGAGCAGCTCGGCCGAGCCCTGGCCGGCGGGCCGCCGGACAGCTCGCGCAACGCCCTGGCCGACTTGCTCGGCGTCACCGTCGACGACGGCTGGGTCCTCGACCAGGGCACCCTGGGCACGCTCGTCGACCGCCTGGGTGGGGTGCAGCTCGACGTGGACGTGGACGTCGTGCGTGAGGGCGCGGTCCTCGTCGGGGCCGGCCCGCAGCGGCTCGACGGTGCCCGCGCGACCGCCTTCGCGACGTACCTGGCGCCCGGGGAGCAGGAGCAGGCCCGGCTCGCCCGCGTGCAGGTGCTGGTCGACGGCATCCTGGCCGCGCTGCCCGCGACCGGGCTGGAGCAGCTGCTCGGCTCGCTGGGGCCAGGCTCGGTGTCGACCCTGCCTCCGGCCGGTCTGGCCGCATTCCTGGCCGGCCTGGCCGCGGACGACCGGGCCCAGGCGCTGCAGGGCGACACGCTTCCCGTGGTGCCGATCGACCCGGGCAACGGCGTCACCGCGTTCCGCCTGGACACCGCCGCCTCGGACGCGCTGGTGGACCGGCTGCTGGCGCAGTCCGTGCCGCCCGGGCGGCGGACCACCGGCAACCGGGTCCTGGTGCTCAACGGTGTCGGTACGCCGGGCCTCGGCAACCGGGTGCGGGCCAAGCTGGTGCCGGCCGGCTTCGTCTACGTCGGGTCCCGCAACGCCCAGCAGTTCGGCTACCCCACGACCATGGTGCTGGTACGGGATGCTGCCCCCGCCGACCAGGAGCTGGGCGCACGGGTCGCCCGCGCGATCGGCGTACCGCCGAGCAGTGTGGCGACGTCGGAGATCGGCAGCGTCGCGGACGTCGTCGTGCTGGTGGGCGGCGACTTCAGGGGCTGACCGGCCCGGCCGGACGCACCTACGATGGGCTGCACCCGACCCCGGCGAGAGAAGATCCCTGTGCCCGCCTCCGAGCGCGCTGTCGAGCTGGGCCTGGCCGCCGCCCAGGCCGCGGCCGACAAGCTCGCGACCGACGTCCTGCTGCTCGACGTGAGCGAGCAGCTGGTGATCACCGACGTGTTCGTGCTGGCCTCGGCCCCCAACGACCGGCAGGTCAAGGCCGTCGTCGACGAGGTGGAGGACCGGCTGCGCGACCTCGGCGCCAAGCCGATCCGGCGCGAGGGCGCCCAGGAGGGCCGCTGGGTGCTGCTGGACTTCGCCGAGATCGTCGTACACGTGCAGCACCAGGAGGAGCGGATCTTCTACGCCCTCGAGCGGCTCTGGAAGGACTGCCCGGTCATCCCCTTCCAGGACGCGGCCGGTACGCCGGAGCACGCCGCGGCCCGGGCCGCCCGCTGACCGCTCCGCGGCGGGTCCTGCTGCTGCGTCACGGGCGCACCGCCGCCAACGCCGGCGGCCGGATCCAGGGCCAGCTCGACGTCCCGCTCGACGAGCTCGGCCGGCGGCAGGCCGCCGCACTCGCGCAGGTCTTCGCCGCGGACCCTCCGTCGGTGGTCGCCAGCAGCGACCTGGCCCGTGCTCGGGAGACCGCCGAGGCCCTCGCCGGTGGTCGCCCCGTGCGGCTCGACCTCCGGCTGCGCGAGCTGCACCTCGGGACCTGGCAGGGACTGACCACCGAGGAGGCACGCCTCGCCCATCCCGAGGAGCACGCCGCCTGGTGGGCGGGGCAGGACCTGCCCAGGGGCGGAGGGGAGACCTACGCCGACGGCGGCCGGCGGGCTGCGGATTGTGTGCGCGAGCTGCTCGTGGAGGTGCCGCCGGGGGGCACGCTGGTGGCGGTCACACATGGTGGGACAGCGAGGGGCGCGGCGGGCGTGATGCTGGGGCTGGACCCGGCGTCCTGGTGGCTGCTGGCGCCGCTGGGCAACACCTGCTGGTCGACGCTGGTCGAGGGCGACCGGGGCTGGCGGCTCGAGCGGCACGGGGTCGGTCCGGGCCCGCTGCTCGGACCGCCGACGGGCGCGCACGACCTGGGAGCGCTGCCGGGTGATCGGGCTGTGCCTGTAACCTGACGCCGCAAGTCGCGGGGCTGTGGCGCAGCTGGTAGCGCACCACACTGGCAGTGTGGGGGTCAGGGGTTCGAGTCCCCTCAGCTCCACCCGGAAAGTGCAGGTCAGGGCCTTGATCACCGATCAGGGCCCTGATTGCTGTTCGGCCCCGTCCGCAATGCGTCCGCAGCGCGGAACGCGGTCCAGGCGTGATGACCGCTCGATCCCGGGGCTGTCGGACCTCAGATTTAGGGTCCATGACGTGTGCAGAGAGCGCCCCGAGGGTCAAGGCGTCTCGCGCCGAAGTGCAGCCCGTACCCTGCGGATGCGGAGCCAGGCGGGGATCGTGCCGCGGTCGTCGCCTCCTGCGGGTTCGGCCGGACAAGCTGACCTGGCCTGAGATCACTACTGAGGTGGTCGAGGTCGGCAGCGCGGTGGCCGTCTGGGAGGGCACGCTGCTCGGCGGCACGGACGAGGGGGTTCTCGTTCAGGCTGCCGCCGACCTCGAGCTGCGGGAGAGCCAGGGGCACGGGGTCCTTACGATCCTCGAAAGAGGCCGTCCTGGATAAGCTCTACCGGGACGACGGGATGAAGCTCTGGGTCGCCGAGGGGGGCGGATGTTCAGCGCTAAAGCGTCTGGAGTCGGTGCCCGGTACCGCCTTCGCCGGCATCTGGGGCGGGGTGACGCGCGGTACGTGGCGCGGGCGCGGCACGTACCGCGCACTGACGGCCGCCTGGGCCAAGTCGGCACTCCGGATGGGCCCAACGCTGATTCACAGCGACTCGACGAGTTCTGCCCGCCCGATTCTTGAACGCTCCAGCCTGGTCGCGGCCTCCACGACGACTCCCTACGTCTGGCAGCGCAAGGTCTAGGGCCACCCGCCCAGGCGAACCGCGCAAGCCACCTCCTACATCGCCCGGCCCGTCAGGCCTCTTGCTTGGTTCCGTACCGCTGGCGCGCGGCCTCTCCTGAGGTTCCGATGAGTGACCCGATGGAGCGCCAGGAGTACCCCTCGTGGCGCGCCTGGCTCACGGCCTGCTGCAGCAGTCCTTCGGCCTTCGCTCGCTCCATCACGGCGCGCCGCAAGGCGGCGAAAGCGTCCGGCGGGCGTGCGTCGCTCGGCCGAGGTTCATAATCCTCAAACCGCTTCGCGAGCTCGTCACCGTGATCGACAATGTCCTGCACCGTGCGCGGCATGATCATCACCTCAGGAAGTTCTGGCGGGCTGGCAGGGCGTGGACGGTGACCAGAGCGGTATCGCCCTCGACGACCCCGACCTCCAGGAGTCGCCCAGCAGTATCGGCACCCACGAGCATCGTGAAGCCGTCATCGAGGTCGAAGACGCGAAGCGGGTGGGCGAGAGCGTGCAGCATGTCTTGGTCATCGTGCCGTGCTTGCGGGCGCTGGGCGCGACGTACGCGCCCTCGCCCACCTCGCCAAGTTACCTTGCCGAGCCTGAAGAGGTAACGGGGGATTTACGACGACCAGCGGCGGGCCTGGTCAGCACGACATCTGGACGACAGGGCAAGCCTCGCGCAGTACCGGTAGAAGATCGCTTTGCGGTGACGACGCGCTCCGTGACGGTTGCGGTGATTTGCGCTCCGACCTGCGATCGTCGGCAATACAGGCACGGTCGCTACAGCGCTATTTGGCGTGCGCTGTGCCCACCGAGCATGATCGCCGAGTGCCGTCACGGCACCCTTCACCGGGTCTCCTTGGAGGTCGGAGCGGAAGACTTCAGCTGACCTAGGGCGGCGGCGAGCGCGTTACGCATGGGGCGTATGTCCCGTTTGGTGGAGGAGAGAAGGTAGCCGCCCTGCAGGACGGCGATGGTCGACTCTGCGAGGGCGTAGGGATCGGCGTCGTCGCGCAGCAGCCCTCTGGCTTGCATGGTCCGCAATCCCTCGACGAGGGCGGACTCCCAGCGGGTGAAGGCGTCCGCGGCCTGGCTGCGGAGCGG
>JAABUT010000198.1_pt1 | contig 111144 bp, 115 predicted proteins | sample 5559281 | NCBI WGS metagenome assembly JAABUT01 (sample SAMN10711880, study PRJNA513359) | rock metagenome | isolation source: Antarctica rocks | place: Antarctica: Victoria Land, Ricker Hills nord | collected 2016-01-04 | reverse complement strand
ACGGCACTCGGCCACCATCCGGACCGCCCGCTCACGCAACTCCGGCGGGTACTTCCTCGACGTCGCAGATGACATAGACCCATCCTCCTCAAAGGATCGAGCCTCCGGACACGCCGTCAGGATTCAGGCGAACGAGGACGGGAGAGCGTATCAAAGGTGCGCTCGTTCGAGCTGTATCGGGGAAGCCTTGCCTACCCCCGAGATCGTGACCTACGACGAGCTTCTCGCTCGGGCGAGGTTCATCGTGGGCGAGGACCCGTCGTCGTCCGAGGACGCGCCCGGCGACGGGGCCTAGCACGTAGGTCGCGGTTCACCCTTACGAAGTGGAGCCGGCAGCGTTGCCACTAAGCCAACCAGTCGCGCAGCCTCGATGGCAGCCTTGAGCCCGGCGTAGGCGTCGGGGATGGCCACTGCACCGCAGCCAGTTGCCCGGTCTTGAGCGAGCGCAGGAAAGCGGTCCAGAATGCCCTCGTAGCAACGCCGGCCGGCAAGATCGAGCCGATCCCCCCTGCCGGTCATCATTCGGCCGCCGTCCACATGAAGCGCGGTGCATGCTGCCCGTGCGGTTCTACCGCTTCCCACTTTGCAGCTTGCTGCGTATGGTCGTCCACCGCAACCCGACCGCGAAGGAGACGCCGCAGCACGTCTACACCATCTTGGGGTGCCGTCGGTGCCCTGGGGCGGCCCCGGCCGGTGCGTCAACACCGGTCGAGGCCTTGATCGCACACCTACGTCAATAGGAGTACGACCCATGGCACAGAGTATCCAGCGCCGCATCACGGGGACGTGGCCGTGAGCCGGCGGCACGCGCCATTCCTCGACCTCGATCCCGAGGGTCGCGGGCACGGTCCCTTCTGCATCTCCCGCCCCATCGCGCGGCAGGCTGTCGCGGCCAGCGAGCACGCCAAGCCCGTGGACATCACCGTCGACTTGGCGGCGAAGTGGGCCGACCTCGGGGCACCGCACCTCGTCCGGCTCATCTCCGAACCGCCCCACATCGACAGCCGGTCCGTGGCGCTCATGCCCTCCGGCACAGCCCGCCAGCTGGCAGCAGCACTAGTAGTTGCCGCCGGGCAGGCCGAGGAACTGGAACGGGATCTAACTCGGCCCCGGCCGGGACAGTGACCAACCATGCCACCCCCAGCAGCCCGGCATCGACGTCGACTCGCGCCGCCCCGACCAGGTGACGGCTCGCGGCGCGGCGCGCACCCGAATCGCGCTGCGACCAGCCATCGGCCGCCGGCCGGTACCCGGCACGGCCTAGCACCGGCTGGTCGCAGTGCGGCTACGTAACCGCCTTGTCCTCGGCGCCTTCGTGGACAACGCCGGCCTGTCCGAACGGGAGGTGGCACGCCGCGCCGGCCTGAGCCACTCCACCATCAACCACCTGATGACCGGGCGGCGCGCCACCTGCGCGATGATCGCCAGCCGGCAGCCGGCATCGCGCGGGTCGTCCACTGCCCGATTGGCGCGCTGTTCATCCCCGAGAACGCGTCCGAGCAACAAGCGATCCACAGTTTCATCTGCTACTGAGGTGGACCCTTGTGGGCCGGCGGCGCGCACCCGTCTTCCCGGTACGAGCCGCCTTCATCGTTCGATCCCAGGAGCAAGCAGTTCCTGTGAATGTCACCCGCGCCTGTCTCATCCCGGCCCGAAAACCGGATTTCAGGAGTGCAGAAGACACTCCGGGAAGCGGGATGGTGAGACGTGGTTGAGCAGAGTGCGGTTGGGGCGGCAGGTCCCCCGACAGGTTGGGCGGCGTCAGCGCGGCGCGTTAGAGACGCCGGGGCAGATGCCACTCGCCAGGCGGCTGCAGGCCCCGGTTCACCGGCGGTGACAGACCGCTCGGCGGGTCGGCGACTGAATGGTCATCGACGTAGTCAACTTCCTCATGCGGGGCGCCGGGCGGGGACGGCCGGTCGGGGCGTGGGCGGGTCGGGTCAGCCCGTGGGGGCGGTGTGGGCCCGGTTGACCGAGCGGGACCGCCGCATCCTGCACCTCGTCTCCGACCACCGCGTGCTCACCACCGACCAGCTGACCGTGCTGGAGTTCGGCTCCACCACCCGCGCCCAGCACCGGCTGCAAGAACTGCACGAGCTGGGCGTGCTGTGGCGGTTCCGGTTCCCCCGCGCCGCAGGCGGCTCGTATCCGTGGCATTACGCCCTCGGCTACACCGGAGCCCGCCTCATCGCCGCCCAGAAAGCCGTCCGACCACCCCGGCCGGCCGAACACCAACAGCACTTCGAGCGGCTCGTCGAGTCACCGAAACTACGCCACCAACTCGGCGTCAACGACTTCTTCGTCGCCCTGGCCGGCCACGCCCGCCGGCAGGACTGGGGCCGCCCAAACCAACCCGACGGCAGCGGCCTGGTGACCTGGTGGAGCGAAACCCAAACCACCACCCCTTACGCCTCAGTACATCCCGACGGCTACGGGCAGTGGGCGGAAAACGGCCGCCTTCTCGGCTTCTACCTCGAGTACGACACCGGCACCGAGAGCCAAGCGACAGTCGCCCGGAAACTGAACCGCTACGTCGGGGACTACCGCACCCCGCACCAAGACCTACACGGCATGCTGCTGTTCAGCCTGGCCACCACCCGCCGCGAGCACGGAATCCGAACAGCACTAGCCCGCTCCCTCGCCAGCATCCACGGCACCCTCGACGTGGCGACCACCGCCCGCGACTACGGCCACCCCGACGGACCCGCCGGACCCGTCTGGGCACCCCTGTCCCGCCAACCCGACACCGTCCGCCGCCTCCGGCTACCCGACCTCACCCCAGCCACCACCGCCGTCCCGGCAGAGCCGCCCGCCGCCCCGATCAAGCCCGCGCACGAGCAACCGGCGCCCGGCTGGACTGACACAACACCACTGCCCAGCTGGCTCGACGACGAAGACACCGGTTACGTCGACATCGGGCCCGACCTCGACACCAGCGAGGCGTGGCCGTGACACTGACGCGCGACCCCCTGGGGCCGTAACCGGGATGTCGGGCAGCTGTCATCCCCGGGCCCGGAAACCCGGGCGGTGCAGCCCCCTTGTAGTCACTTTGTAGTAGCGCCGTAGTAGCCCGGCCACCCGCACAGAAAGCCCTGTTCATGCCGAATAACCGCCGTCCCCATCCCCGTCGTTCGGCGCTATCCATCGTCGTCGCCGATTACACCCTGTCCGAGGTGCGCGTGGTGGAGATCGGCACCGTACCGATGACCGACGAACAACACACCGCCGCCGTGCACGCCCTCGCCGCCCTCATCGCCACCTGGCGCGACACCCGGACGGATGGAGATGTCGCCGGTCGACAGGCAGCTTGATCGCCGCGCCCCGGTGCCGTTGATCATCCCGCGCCATCGAGCGACCATTGACCGAAACACCAGTCTTTGCAAGGGAGAACCAGAATGGCGAGACGAACCACAACCCGTACCGGGACGGCGCTGCGGGCGGTGCGGGCCGAGCCGGAAAGCGCGACGCGGCGGGGCGCGGTCTACACCCGCCGCTCCACCGATGAGGAGCACCAGCCCTACTCCATCGAGGCACAGACCCTGCGCCTGGATTCCTACATCGCCTCCCAACCCGGCTGGATCAAGACCGCGACCTTCACCGACAACGCCTCCGCCAAAGACACCCACCGCCCCGGCCTACGCGCAGCACTCGCCGCAGCCCACTCCGGCCGGATCGACATCCTGCTCGTGCTGAAGGTGGATCGGTTCTCCCGCAGGCAACGCGACCTCGTCGCACTCGTCGAAGAACTCACCAGCCTGGGGGTGGCGTTTGTGTCGGCGACCGAGGCGTTCGACACCTCCACCCCGGCCGGGCGGGCGATGCTGCAGATGCTGGGCACGTTCGCCGAGTTCGAGCGGGAGATGTCATCGACCGGGTCGTCGCCGGCATGGAACGCCACGCCGCCGCCGGGCGCTGGCCCGGCGGCGTCCGCCCCGACGGCTACCACCTCGACCCGACGACGAAGCGGCTGGTAGTGGATGAGGGGCGCGCGGCGGTGGTGCGGGAGATCTTCGACCTCTACACCCGTAAGCGCCTTGGCACCCAAGCCATCGCCACCCAGCTCAACCATCGCGGCGCACGCACCCGCACCGGCCGACCCTGGTCGGCACACACCATCCGCTGGCTGCTCACCAACCCCGCCTACCTCGGCCAGATCACCTTCCGCGACACGGTGGTCCAGGGCGCGCATCCCGCGATCATCGACCAAGTTCACTACCGCCGAACAGCTGTTAACCGCCCGAGGGGAAGCCCGCAGCCAACGCGCCGCCAGCAACTCCGACTACCACCTCACCGGGCGGATCCGGTGCCCGCACTGCCACAAAGGCTTCATCGGCACCGCCGCCCACGGCCGGACCAAGACCTACCGCTACTACACCTGCTGGACCCGCGCCCGCTACGGCACCACCACCTGCCCAGCCGACCGGATCAACGCCGACGCCGCCGATGAAGCCCTGTTCGCCAACCTCGCCGCCTTCTACCGCCACCAGCGTCACCTCATCGCCGAAGCCGCGCACGCGGCCGACACCGCCCGCCACGCCGCCACAGAGCGGCACCGCACCGAACTGACCGCCGTCGAGAAGGACATCACCCGCACCGCCACCGCGGCCGACCGCTACCTCACCGCATTCGAGGACAACACCCTCGACCAGCACTCCTACAAGACCGACTCATCGCTCTGAGTCAGAAGACGACCCAGCTACGCGCCCGCCGCGACGAACTCACCGAACTGCTCGGCCACGCGCCGATCATGCCCACCGACGACGAACTGGACATGCTCGCCGATCACATCGACCGGATCATCGAGGACGGCGCACCCGCCCAACGCAAAGCCCTCATTGAGGAACTCGTTGAGGAAATCCAGATCATCGGCCCAGGCCAGATTAGGCCCATCTACCGCATCCCACGCCACATCCAAAGCGAACCGGCCGACGAAAACGGCACCACGGTTCGCACAATGGGCAACCTGGTGGGCGATACTGGGATCGAACCAGTGACCCCTGCCGTGTGAAGGCAGTGCTCTCCCGCTGAGCTAATCGCCCGCAACCTCTGCGGTAAACCTCGGCTAGCTTACATGCCCCCGACCGGCATGACACGCCCCCACCGCTCTCCGAACCGCGTAACCGGAGGCCAAGATCACCGCAGGAAGTGCCAGCCCAGGTAGCCGATACCGACCAGAACCGCCAGGCCGACCACGCCCAGCAGCACGCGCACGAACACCGACTGGCGCCTGGCCCACGCCGTCCAGTCCCTGAGCAGCTGTCGGGCCCGCCGGAGCAGCCGCTGCGCCCACCGGAATTCAGTCGCCCAGACCGCCAGGCCCAGGAACACGATGGCCCAGCCGGGCCCCGGCAGCGGGATCAGCAACAGGCCGCCGAGGAACACGACACCGCCGACCACCGCGATCAGGATTTTCCAGATCAGCGCCCCGCCGGGCAGCCGGTGCATCCGGTCACGCACCGGGCGCAGCCACTTCGGCGGCCGCACCTCGATCGACTCCCCCGCCCCGTCCGTGCTTGTTGCCTCGGCGGCGACACCGCTACTTGCCGGGTTCTGGGACACCGTCTCTCCGCTCGTTCTCTTCAAGGCATGATAAAGGCCCCAGCACACCCACACGCCCGCTGGGTCAAGGGCTCAACGGCCGCCCTACCGGCGGAGTTCCACAGGCCACGCACATGCTGTCTACCCTAGGCACCCGCCGCCAGGTGCGCGACGCACCGGCCATCCGGCGCCCGTACGGTGGTGGAATGGCCGCCAACGCTGATCCCTCCGCGAATGCCCCCAGGAAATGCGAGCGCATCGGCCTCGTGGTGCACGGCGGCCGGAACATCGCCGTCCAGACCGCGGCCCGGGTGCGCACCTGGGCCGCCGAGCATGGCATCGAGGTCAGCGAACTGGATGTCTGGCAGCACGACAGCCTGCCCAGCAAGCGCCGCAGCTCCCACGACGAGCTGGTTGCCAGCCGGCACCCGCAGCTGATCGTCACCATCGGCGGCGACGGCACCTTTCTGCGCGGCGCCCGCATCGCGGCCCATGGCGACGTACCCGTCCTCGGCGTCAACGTCGGCCGCGTCGGGTTCCTCACCGAGGTCGAGCCCGACGAGGTCGAGACGGCCCTGAACGCCTTCGTGTCCGGAACAGCCCAGGTGGACGAGCGGATGATGCTCACCATGGGGGCGTCCCGGCCGCTGGAGATCCCCGAGGGCATGCAGTCGCTGCTCTGCTACGGGCGCGGACCGCTGTTGCCACCACCGACCCACCGCCGGAAAGAGACCGATGATCTGGACGGTGGCGTCGCTCTGGACGTGATCGCCCTCAACGACATCGTGTTCGAGAAGCTGGCCCGCGACCGGCAGGCAAGCCTCGGCGTCTACGTCGACGGCACACTGCTGGCCAGTTACTCCGCCGACGCGCTGATCGTCTCGAGCGCGACCGGCTCGACGGCGTACAACTTCTCCGCCGGCGGACCGATCCTGTCGCCACGACTGCGCGCCCTGGTCTTCACCCCGGTGGCCGCGCACATGGTGTTCAACCGCAGCCTGGTGCTCGCCGCCGAAGAAGAGATCACCGTTAGAGTGCTTGACCAATCCGGCCAGGTCGCGGTCAGCGTCGACGGTCAGTTGCGCGGTGTCCTCGATCCCGTCGACTGGGTCACGGTGCGGCAGGCCGAGCACAGCGCGCGGCTGCTGCGCGTCCGTCCGTCGGACTTCTACTCCCGGCTGCGGAGCCGGTTCGGGTTGTCCGACGCACCGGCAGCCGTAGCCGACAGCGTGTCGCGTTAGGTCAAGACCCCCGTACCTTGGACGCTCGCAACACGCATGCAAGATGGAACAGCCATGCAGCACAACGCGATCGATGAGGAGAAGACGTGACTGAGGTTCCCAACGTACGGCTCAACAATGGTGTCGAGATCCCGCAACTAGGTTTCGGCGTTTACCAGATCGAGCCCGAAGAAACCGTCGAAGCGGTGTCACACGCGCTACGCACCGGCTACCGGCACATCGACACCGCGCAGATGTATCGCAACGAGAAGGAGGTCGGCCAGGCGATCGCCGAGTCCGGCATCGACCGCGCCGACATCTTCGTGACCACCAAGCTGGCCAACGACAAGCACGACTTCAATGCTGCCCTGGCCGCCTTCGACCAGAGCCTGGCCGACCTTCGGCTCGACCGGGTGGATCTCTTCCTCATCCACTGGCCACTGCCGACCGTGGGCGACGGCAACTACGTCGGGACGTGGAAGGCGCTGGAGCGGATCTACACCGACGGACGGGCGCGCTCCATCGGGGTGTCGAACTTCCAGCCGCACCATCTCCGCAAGCTGCACGCGGACGCCGGGATACGCCCCGCGGTGAACCAGATCGAGCTGCACCCCTACCTGACCCAGGACGAGCTGCGGGCCTTCGACGCCGACCACGAGATCGCGACCGAGGCCTGGTCCCCGATCGCCCAGGGCGCCGTGCTCAGCGACCCCACGATCCTCGAACTCGCCCGGACGTACGGCAAGACGCCTGCTCAGGTGGTGCTGCGCTGGCATCTCCAGCTCGGCAACATCGTGTTCCCGAAGTCGGTGACGCCGGAGCGGGTGCGAGAGAACTTCGACATCTTCGACTTCGAGATCTCGACCGGCGACCTGGGACTGATCTCGGCCCTGAACAAGAGCGAGCGCATCGGCCCGGATCCTGACACGTTCGACTATGTACCTGGCTAGCAACGTACCCAACCAGTTAGCAACGGTGGCGGCGCGGGTGCACACCCGCGCCGCTCCGGTCTCAGCAGCGAGTTACCGCATCCCGCCGGGGACGTTCTTGCGCAGGGCCCGTCGCAGCTGCAGGATCCGCAGCGATCCCGGGATGGCGACCAACAGGATGCCTACCACCGCGGACAGCAGCACAGTGAGCGCCAGCGAGAACTGGCCGTGCCAGCCGAAGAAGTGGATCGCCACCCGGCGCGAGTTCTGGGCGATGAAGATGATCAGCAGGATGATGAAGATCGCCGTGGCGATCAGGCCCACCCACACGCCGCTGACGCGCCCGCCACTGACGTGACCCTTCTCGTTGAAGCCCGGCGCGGGATGCGAATGACCGTCCTCGCGTAGCGCAGCCGCATCCGGCATCGGCTGCCCGACGGGGTCGACACCCGGGTAGCCAGGCTCCTGCGCGGGACCGCCCGAGGAATAGGGGCCGTTCGTCGGCTCGCTCACGTCAGCATCTCCTTCGATACCGCAATCGCGAACCCCGTGCTGAGGCCAGATCGCAGGCTTCGCTCAGGTTACCCGCTATGGCGCCCGCTGGACCGCACCGCACCGAGCGCGGCTCACACCGACTCAGCCAGACCACGGCCACGGCAACGGCAACGGCAACGGCAACGGCACACGTGACCACGGACGGCACTTGGCACTCGCTGCCGGCCACCGGTACCGTTCATGCGGGGATTGGGTCGGCCTAGACAATCGGTTTCGTCAGTTCCTGACGAGTACGTGGAGCACGCCGACAATGTCCATCAACAGCACCCCGCTCATCACCGCTTCCGACACCGCCGCATCCGACACCGCGATTCCGAGCAGCACGGTCGGCCATCTGCAGGACGGCATCCGTGCCCGCCTGCACGAGTTGTACGAACTCCGCGAGCAGGCCCGCGCCGAAGCCACCCCGCCCGGCATGGGCGGTGATGCGGCCGACCGGTCCACCAACGTCGAAGCGGCGATCCTGCTCGAGAGCCTGGAAGCCCGCATCCTGGAGCTGGAACTGCGCCTGCAGGCGCCCACCTCGAGCCGCGCGCGGAAGTCCGAGAATGCCCGCAACGCCGTCGGCGTCGGCAGCTCGGTCACCATCCACTTCGAGGACGAGGACGACACCGAGACGCTGCTGGTCAGCCCGCTCGGCCAGGCCGCGACCGGCTCCACGGTCATCACCCCGGGAAGCCCGCTGGGCAAGGCTCTGCTGTGTGCTGAGGCAGGTGCCAAGGTCAGCTACCGCACCGCCCACGGCTCCACCCACTCGGTCGAGGTCGTGTCGGTCGACAACACGGCGCAGTTGAGCCCAGTGGTCTAATCCCAGCTGACCTCAGTCCCGCAGTTTCTCAGGACTGGCTTCGCTTGCGCGACAGCGCCTCGGCGCGCTGGGTGTCATCCTCGTCCAGCTTGCGGGTGTCGCGGGGAACCGCGAAGGGCTCGAGTGATTCCGGAACCCCCTGGGCGATGGCCTTCTGCCGGTCCAGCTCGGCGTTGAACTCCGCGCCGAGCAGGACCGCCAGGTTCGTGATCCACAGCCAGACCAGGAACACGATAACGCCCGCGACCGAGCCATAGGTCTTGTTGTACGAGGCGAAGTTAGCCACGTAGACGGCGAACGCGCCGGACGCGACCAGCCAGATGACCACCGCGAGGGCGGCGCCGGGGCTGAGCCAGCGGAAACCGGGCTGCTTCACGTTCGGGCACGCCCAGTACAGGATCGCCAGCGTCAGAGCCACGATGATCAGCAGCACCGGCCACTTCGCGACGTTCCACACGGTGAGGCCGGTGTCGCCGACACCCAGCACCTTGCCGACCTGGTCGGCGACATTGCCGGAGACCAGCACGATAACGGCGCTGATCAGCAGCATCACCACGACGCTGAGCGTGACGCCCACCCGCACCGGAATCGTCTTCCATACCGGGCGGCCCTCACCGACGCCGTAGATCGCGTTGATGGCACGCATGAACGCGGCGATGTAGCCCGACGCCGACCAGAGCGCGAGCACCAGGCCGATGATGGCCGTGAAGCCGGCCGTCGTGTGCTGGCCCTGCGCGTTGGAGATGATCTGGTTGAAGAAGGTCTTGACCCCGCCCGGAGCGACCTGACCCACGTTCTCCTGGATGGTGGCGATCGCCTTCGGCCCGAGCAGGCCCAGCACCGACACCACGACCAGGATGCCCGGAAACAGCGCCAGCACCCCGTAATAGGTGAGCGCCGCGGCCCAGTCCGTCAGGTTGTCAGTCTTGAAACCCTTCAGCGAGCGGCGCAGGATGGCGAACCAGGCCGGCCCCGACACGTCTGTAGGGCTGTCAGGGTCCGCGTCCCCGCCCGTGCCGCTCAACCGCTTGTCCGCGGCGGTTGCCGACGCTTTCTTGTCGTCCGTCATCGGGCGCCTCCTGCGCGTCGTCCGATCAGCGTGATGACCACGGCGACAGAAACCGCGACCAGAGCCTGCCGTGGGTTGTCCCGAACGCGTTGGACGGCCTGGCTCAGCACCGGAAGCACCGTGTCACTCAGCTTGTCGAGCGCCTGGACCACCGGCTCCGGAGCCCTGTCCTTGGCCTGCTGGAGCCGCTGGACCGCCGTGGCCTTGGTGTCGTCCATTCGCTGCCGGGCCTGCTGCTTGACGTCCAGCTTCACCGCCAGTTGGTTCACCGTGTCAGCCAACTCGGACCGCGCCTGCGCTATCTCGGCACGCAGCACGTCCGGATCGTTAGTCGAGCCACTCATCGTTTCGCGCTTTCTTTGAGGGTGTCGAAGTCGCGTCGCACGCCGGCGACGGCCTCCCGCGGCAATGGCGATCCGACCGCCGACACCTGCCTCTTGCCCATCAGCGCGCCCATCCCGGCGAGCATCAGCAGGATCACACCGACGATCACGGCGGCCAGCCAGGCCGGCACCGCGTTTGCCAGGCCCAGTACCGCGGCCGCGATCAGGGTCGCGACGCCCAGCCAGCCGAACAGCAGTGCCTGGCCGAAGAAGCCCGCACCTAGGCCGGCCTTCTTGCCCTTGGTGGTGAGTTCTGCCTGGGCGAGCCGTAGCTCGTCGCGGATCAGCGTGGACATCTGCTCAGCCACCCGCGACACCAGTTCACCGGCAGACGGCGCACTGGCCGGGTCCGCCTGCTTGGTGGTGCTGTCGGCCATCGAACTACCTCCGCACAAGAGCACGACTTTTTCGCTCACCCCGATTGCTCGACCGAGGGCTCGCAGGTCGTCCAGATGGCTTTTTTTAGCCGTGCTTAGACGGTACTTCACCCACTCGGCGATCATCCAACCGCCACGCCACGCCAAGGCCGCTCGCCCGGCCCGTGGGGCGCTCTATGATGAGGCTGCAGTCCGGCGAGCAGCCGCCGAGTGTAAGTCATACCCGGAAGAGATTGCCCATGGAGCACGGTCAGATCGGCTCATTCACCTTCATCGGCACCGCCACGGCGCTGATCCGGCTCGGGCAGTTCACCGTCCTCACCGATCCGAACTTCCTGCACCGGGGCCAGCACGCCTACCTGGGGTACGGCCTGACCTCGCGCCGGCTGACCGAGCCGTCCATGACGGTGGACGAGTTGCCCGACCTGGACGCGATCGTGCTCTCGCACTTCCACGGCGACCACTGGGACCGGATCGCCACCCGGCAACTGGACCGCGCCGTTCCGGTGATCACCACGAGGGACGCGGCCAAGCGGCTGCGGCACCGCGGCTTCGCCGCAGCCACCGGGTTGCGCACCTGGCAGACCCATGCGCTCGCCGTGGCAGATGAGACCCTGACGATCTCCTCCCTGCCCGGCCGGCACGCGCCCGGGCCGGCGCAGAAGCTGCTACCGCCGGTCATGGGCAGCATGCTCGAGTACGCCCTCGAGGGCACCGTGCAGTCCAGGCTTTACATCACCGGCGACACCCTGCTGATTCCGGAGCTGGCCGAGATCCCGCAGCGGTTCTCCGAGATCGACTACGCGATGCTGCACCTGGGGGGCACCCGGCTGCCCGGCGGCCTGATGGTCACCATGGACGGCCGGCAGGGCACCGAGCTGGTGAAGCTGCTGCCTGAGAGCACCCTGTCCATACCGGTGCATTACGACGACTACGACGTGTTCAAGTCACCGCTCAGCGACTTCGTCGCGGCCACCGAGGCGGCAGGCGTCGAGGCTCGGGTCCGGTACGTGGAGCGCGGCCAGACCGTGACGCTCTGACAGCGGCCGCTGTCGCCGCGCCCGCCACGGTGGTCGCTGAGGGGACGCCTATTCCGGCGCAACGCGGCTGAGTTGCCGGTCCACCGCCACGGCGGAGAACACCTCTTGCCGCACCAGCGCGGCGGCCCCCGCGATGCCGGCTTCGTCACCGAGGGAGCTGGTGGTGACCAGCAGGTGCCGGATAGCCAGTGGCTGGGTTCGCTGGTACAGGATCTCGCGCAGCCCACTGAGGAAGTGGTCGTCGGTGAGCGACAGGTCCCCACCCAGGATCAGAGCCGAGGGATTGAACAGGCTGACGGCGGTGGCGATCACCTCGCCCAGCGTCTGGCCCGCCCTGCGGGTGAGCGCGACCGCTTCTGGATCGCCCTGCTCAACCAGCCGGACGACGTCCCGGCTCGTCTGCACCGCCCGGCCGTCAGCGGCGAGTTGCCGGACCAGGGCGGCACCGCTGGATACGGCGGCCAGACATCCCTCCGCGCCGCAGGAACACCGCATCCCCGCGGCGGCCGGCACCTTGACGTGGCCGATGTCGCCTGCGCCACCCGCCGCGCCACTGTAGATACGGCCGCCCAGGATCAGCCCCGCTCCGATACCCGTCGCCACCTTGACCAGCAACAGCGACGGCAACTTGGGATGCACCAGCTGGGCCTCCCCCAGGGCCATCAGGTTGGCATCGTTCTCCACGAACGCCGGCACGTCGAAATGCTTGGCCAGGAATTCCAGGATGGGATAGTCATGCCAGCCCGGCATGATGGGCGGCTGAACGAGCCGGCCGGTTTCAGCATTGACCGGCCCGGGCAGCCCGATGCCGATTCCACACAGCGATGACGCGCCTCGTCCGGACTTCAGCAGCAGCTTCTTCCACTGGCTGACCAGGCGGCCCAGCACGGCCGCCGGCCCGGACTGAATCCGCGACTCCAGCGCGGCCTCGACGATGATGGTCCCGGCGCCGTCCAGTACGGCGATCCGGCCATGGGTGGCGCCGAGGTCAGCGGCCAGGATTGTCTTGGCCTCGAGGTTCGGCACCAGGATCTTCGGCGGCCGGCCGCCGGTGGACAGATTCTCGCCGGCCTCGCGCAGCAGCCCGGCATCGAGCAGCGCGTCCACCCGGCTGGTCACCGTGGAGCGCGCCAGCCCGCTGTGCAGGATCAGTTCGCGCCGGGTGTGCACCACGCCGGAACGGAATAGCTGGAAGATGTCCCCGGCCGAATTCGACAGCGCGGCCGGGCCGTCAGTCGACTGCTCTTGGGTCATGTGCCGCGCCTCTCGTCGCTACCCCTTTTCCGCCCCCGCGGTCAGGCCTTCTGTCAGAAGCCGCTCGGAAAGGAAGAACAGGATAAGGATAGGCAGGGTGAGAATCACCGAGCCAGCCATCAGGACGGTCGTCGGGATCTCGATGCTGCCCGACAGCTGCGCCAGGCCGAGTGACACCGTCCATCTGGACCTGTTCTCCACCAGGAACAGCAAGGCGAACAGGTACTCGTTCCAGGCGATCATGAACACGTAGAGCGAGGTGGCCATGATGGCCGGCTTGGCCAGCGGCAGGGACACGCTCCACAGGATGCGCAACCGGCTGCAGCCGTCCACCGCCGCCGCTTCTTCCAGACTGCGCGGAATGGTCTCGAAATAGTTGCGCAGCATGTAGATGGCGACCGGCACGGTCTGTGAGATGTAGACGATGACGAGTCCGACGAGACTGCCGCGAAGGCCGATCCGGGTGAACAGCACGAACAGCGGAATGGCGAGCACGATGCTGGGGAAGAGGTACACCGCCAAGAACAGGAAATGCACCTGTCGCCGCCCGGTGAACCGCAACCGGCTGACCGCGTACGAACCCGGTATGGAGACCACCAGGGTGACCAGCACCGTCAGGATCGAGATGATGCCGCTGTTCTTCATCAGGGTCAGAAAGCCCTGACCGCCGACGTCCACGGATTTCAGGACGGAGGTGTAGGTCGACAGCGTCAGCTCGCCGCGCGAGGGCAGCAGGCGGCCGGGGTCCAACAACAGCTGCTGGATGCTGCGAAGCGACAGCAAGACCATGTAGTAGAAGGGGAACAGGCACACGACGACGAACCCCACGAGCACGATTCGACGGAGCACCCTCAGCACGGCGGTCTCGATGCGGTCACGGGTCCAGCGCAACGGCGGCGTCGCCGCACGGCGACGCGCCGGGCGCACGCGGCCGACGTCCTGATGCTCGGGAGTCACCCGGATATCGGTCACTCGGACTCCCCCATGCTCTGGTTGCGGCCGAAGAAGGTGAAGTAGCCGGCCAGGCAGATCACCAAGATGACTGCCAGCACGGTGGCCTGCGCGGCGGCGCCTCCCACATCTGCCTGTGCGGTCAACAGCTGATACACCCGCACGCTCACCACTTCGGTGCCGGCACCGCCGCCGGTCAAGAGGTAGACGTCGTCGAACTTGTTGAAGGTCCAGATGAACCGCAGGACCGCCAGCATCGCGATGACCGGCCGCAACTGCGGCCAGACGACGTGAGCAAAGCGCTGGGTCGGGGTGGCCCCGTCCATTCGGGCCGCTTCTTCCAGCTCGCCCGGCATCGCCTGAATTCGCGCGAGGATGAACAGGAACGAGAATGGGAAGTACCGCCAGGCCTCGAACGCGATGACGGTGATCAGCGCGGTCGGCACCTTCAGATGCAATCCGAACAGCGAGAGACGGCCGGTCTGTTCCGACAGGAACGGAATCGCATGATGCCATCCCAGGATGTTCACCCCGATGTGGTTCGCGATGCCGAATTGCGGGTTCAGCATGATCTGCCAGACGAAGGTGGCTGCCACCACCGGCGCGACGTAGGGCAGCAACATGATCCCGCGCACGATCGTCCTGCCGCGGAAAGGCGTCCGAACGCACAGTGCGGCAACCAGCCCGAGCCCGATCGACGTCACCGTGCCACCCACGGTGTACACCAGCGTGTTGGTCAGCGACTGCCGGAAGTCCGGCGAGCTGAGGACGTCCTTCACATTGTTCAGCGTGTAGGCGCTGAAGACCCCCGCCGTGCGGATGTTGAGAAGCCTGATGTGCTGGAAGGCCAGCATGACCGTCCACAACACCGGGACGATCACCACCACGAAGATGATCACGACGGTGGGAAAGATCAGTGCCAGGCCGGAGCGGGACTCCTGCTGAACCAGGCTGCGAGAGCGGGTTCGCCGCGGCTGGGCGGTCGCTGTACTGCTGGTCGTCATGCGGCTCCTTGCTGTGCACGGCCCGGCGACCTGTCGGCAGGTCGCCGGGCCGGCGTCTCGGGGTCTACTTGAGCGAGGCCTGCAGCTTGGACACCGCCTGCTGGGCCTGCTGCGCGGCCTGCTCGGCTGAGCTGCCGCCGTTGGCCGCGGCGTTGACCGCCTTCGGCACGGGTAGCGGGCCCAGCGTCGCTCCGAGCAGGGCGCCGTGGCCCTGCGGGAGTGCCCAGCGGTCGATCGAGGCCGGGCTGTTCTGCAACGCGTTCAGCACGTTCGGCGGGTAGAACTGGACAGCGCCGCCTTCTTGTCCACACCGGTCTGCAGCTTCGCCCAGGCGTCGGTGAACTTCTTCGGATCGGCGGAGGTTCCCTGCCGCACCGGGAACTTGCCCTCCGGTGACAGGCCGAGCCAGCCGGGGTACCCGTCATTGAGCATGAACTCGACGAACTTCTTGGCCGCATCGGCGTTGCCGGTCTTGGTGATGGTCCACGATCCGATCTCGCCGAACTGGGCCGGCTTGGTGCCATCGGTCCCCTGCAGCGAGGTCACGATACCGCTGTTCTTGGCCAGGTAGGTGGGATCGGACTTGCACTGCGGGCAGGTCGGCAGCGCGTCGTTGCGCAGACCGGCCATCTCGTCCAGGACGAAGGAGGACCACACGAACATGGCGGACTTGCCCGCGAAGTAGGTCGCCCGCGTGGTGTCGACGTCCTGGTTGCCCCGAACGGAATCGTTCTTGATGAGGTCGGAGTAGGTGCGGAAGGTGTCGACGCACGCGGGGCTGTCGAGCGTCACCTTGCCGCCGCCGTCGACCAACTGGCAACCGTTGGCCAGTGCGAAGTACTCGAAGCTCTGCTCGGTGAACGAGTCGTTGGGCACGGTTGCCATAGAGATGCCAGCAAGTTGCGGGCTGTTCAGCTTCTGCGCTGCCGCTTGGATTGCGGCGAAGGTGTTCGGCACCGCGAGGCCGGCCTTCTGGAAGAGGTCCTTGCGATAGATCAGCAGCTGCACCCAGGCGTCGCTGGGCACGGCCGCCTGCTTTCCCTGGTATTGGGTGAGGCTGATCGCATTGGCGTCGAAGGTCTTGCGATCCAGATCCTGCAGCACCTGCTGGGCGGCGTCGGTGTTCACCAGCTCGTTGCTGGCCATGTACTGGACACCCGCCAACGGCAGCGCGCCGACGACATCGGGAAGCTTGCCCGCCGCGGCGTCGGAGGTGATGAGCTGCTGGAACTGCTGCTCGTCGATGCCGACGATCTTGACATTGATGCCGGTGGCCGCGGCGAACTTGGCCGCCAGCGCTTGGGTCGCCTTGACCCGGTCGGCGTCGTTCTCCTCGCTCCACACGGTGATCTGCTTCGCGGTGCCTTTGCTGGTCGATCCCGAAGACGAGCTCGAGGAGCACGCGGTCATCCCCGCCGCGCTGAGCACTATCGCTCCAGCGGTCATCAACGCCCTTGTTTTCATGTCGTTCCTTTCGATTCGCCACCGTGCTGGACGGCTCAGGCGGTGAGAAGTGGCGCGAGGGTGCGCTGGGCTATGGTCAGGCCGTTGAGGATGCGGTCGTCGGTACCGCGCCAGACCGGGTCTTCGTGTTCGATCGAGACGACACCGTCGAAGCCGCCTTCGTAGAGCACGTCGACCACCCGGTTCCAGTCGACGTCACCGAGGCCCGGCACCCGGAACCGCCACCAGCTGTGGTCCCAGGGGTTCTCGCGCTCCCAGGTCTTACCGAAGAAGCCGTAGCGGTCGATCGCTCCGGCCAGGACCTCGACGTCCTTGGCCTGCACATGCGCGACCTGACCGACGTACTTGCGCAGTACGGCGACCGGATCGATTCCGAGCCCGACGAGGTGGGACGGGTCATAGTTGAGGAAGAACCCGAGGCCGATCATCCAGTCCCAGAGTTCCGGGGAGTACGCGAGGTTCGCCGGGTAGGCGTCGGGATGCCAGCCCTCCATGGGGCAGTTCTCCACGACGAGTTTCACGTCGCGCTCGGCGGCATAGTCCACCAGCGGTGGCAGCACCAGCTCGCCCTCGCGCAGGTTCTGCACGACGGTCCTGGTGATGTCACGCCCGACGAAGGTGCCGACCGTCGGAACACCGAGCAGGACGGCGGCGTCGATGCAGGCTCGGACGTGGGTGTTGACGGCCGCCCGCGACGATGAGTCACAGTGCAGGTTGTTCTCGTAGTAGGCCAGCGACGAGATCACCACTCCACGCTCATCGAACCGGCCGCGGATCTCATCGGCCTCGCCGCGGCCCAGCTTCTCGACAGCGATGTGGGCGGCGGTGAACGGGCGCTCGTCGGCCGCCGGCCATGCCGAGACCTCCAAGGCCTGGAAGCCGCGTGCGGCGGCCCACTCCAGGACCTTCTCCAAGTTCCAGTCCGGCAGGCATGCCGTGAGGAATCCGAGCTTCACAGGCGCATCCAGTTCAGTCGAGTTACGGCGAGGTTTCGCAAAACCGCTTAGGGCTGATTGAAGACCTAGTTTCGTCTGTTGACAAGACCTAAGTGGAGAACGTTGACTGTGAGCATGACAAAACCTCCCGCAGTGGTGGTCCGGTTCACCGGCGCCCGGTCGGCCGACCTGCATCCGGCCGAGGCGCTGATCCCCGCACCGGATCAGGTCCGGCTCCGGACCCTCTTCTCGGGTATCTCCTCGGGCACCGAGATGGCGACCTACAGCGGCTCGAACCCTCATCTGCACCGCAGCTGGGACGCCGAGAGCCGTTTGTTCGTCGAGGGGTTGTCCTCCATCGAGTATCCGGTGGCCGGCGCCGGCTACGAGGAGGTGGGGAAGGTCGTCGCGGTCGGCAGGCACGCCGTGGGTGTCGAGGTGGGTGACATCGTCTGGGGGATCTGGGGGCACCGCAGTGACGGTGTGCTGGCCGCCTCTGATGCCGCGGCCCAGAAGCTGCCGGCCGGCATCGACCCACTGGTGGGCGTTTTCGCCCGGGCCGGCGCCGTGGCGCTCAATGCGGTGATCGACGCCGACGTCCATGTCGGCGAAACCGTGGCGGTGTTCGGGCAGGGTGTCATCGGGCTGCTGGCCACCAGGCTGCTCACGCTGAGCGGAGTGGACGTCGTCGCGATCGACCTCGAACCGGAGCGGCTGCGGCTCAGCCGTCAGTTCGGCGCGCGGCACACGGTGCTGGCGACCGACGCCCCCGCCGAGGCGGTCCGCGCGCTGACCTCGGGCCTCGGCGCCGACGTGTGCATCGAACTCAGTGGCTCCTACCGCGCGCTGCAGGAAGCGATCCGCACCTGCGCCTACAGCGGCCGGGTGATCGCCGCCGGCTTCTACCAGGGCGATGCCACCGGGTTGCGGCTGGGCGAGGAGTTCCACCACAACCGCATCGAGCTCGTATCGTCCCAGATCTCAGGACCACCACCGCGCTACGCGCATCGCTGGACCAGGCAGCGGCTGCACCGCGGGTTCATGCGCCTGGTCACCGACGCCCGGATAGACCCCCTTCCACTGGTGAGCCGGGTCCTACCCGCTGCCGAGGTGGCTACCGCATTCGACCTCATCGCCAGCACACCGGGCGTGCTCCAGGTCGTACTCGACTTCAGCGGGGAGACGCAGTGAAGCTCGCATGTCAGGAACAGCTGATTCCCGGAACCACCCTGGAGGCGAAATTCGAGTGGGCCCAGGCCGGTGGCTGGGACGCGATCGAGCTGCGCGGTAAGGGGAACTTCGCGTTTCGCGACCGATTGCCCGAGCTGCGCCGAGCCCGCAAGGCAGGTGTTGAGATGCCGACCGTCTGCGTGGAAATGCCGCATTTCATCGGCGCCTTCGATCCGGAGCTGCGTGCCGATGCGGTTCTGAACATGGCGTCGCAGCTCAGCGTCATCGCCGACATCGGTGGTCGAGGCGCGATGACGCCCGCCTCGTGGGGGATGTTCAGCTACCGGTTGCCGCCGTTCGTGCCGCCGCGCACCGTCGAGGAGGACCGCGAGGTGCTGCTGGACTCCTTGAGCAGGCTGGGCGACCATGCCCTACGGGAGGGCGTGGAAATCTACCTCGAACCGCTGAACCGCTATGAGGACCACATGGTCAACCGGTTGCGGGACGCGGTGTCACTGATCGAGGAGATCGGTTGCCCGGCGGTGAAGGTTGTCGCCGACTTCTTCCATATGGACATTGAAGAAACCGACATCAGCGCCTCGCTTCGAGCCGCCTTCGGGCACCTCGGGCACCTGCAGGTCAGTGACTCGAACCGGTTGGAACCCGGTGCGGGGCATCTGGACTGGGCTCCTGCCATCGCCACCCTCACCGACCTCGGATACGACGGCTATTACGCGCTGGAAAGCCGGTTCAGCGCTCCCGCGGACCAGGCCATCCCTGCCGCGGCGAGCTTTCTGCGCTCCGTCGAACGCCTGTGAGGAGTGCAACGGAGCTGGGTGCCGCCGCTGCCGAGGTACTGCACGCCAACTGGTCGGGCACCGCCACGCTGCCCTCGCGCGACCAGTATCCCCACCAGTGGAGCTGGGATTCGGCCTTCATCAGCATCGGCTGGGCGCGCATCGACCCGGCCCGGGCAAGGCAGGAACTGAGCTCGTTGTTCCTCGGTCAGTGGCGCTCGGGACGGGTGCCGCAAATCGTGTTCAACGACCAGGCTGATCCGAACGCCTACTTCCCAGGTCCCGGTTTCTGGCGCAGTGCGGCCGCATCCGGGGCACCGGCCGCCGCCACCTCGGGCATCGTCCAACCACCGGTGCATGCTCGGGCCGTCCTGACGACGTACCGGGCCGACGCCGGCGCCGAGGACTCCCGCCGTTTCCTTCGGACGCTGTATCCGCAGCTGCTGGCCTGGCACAGCTATCTGTACGAGCACCGCAACCTCGGCGGCGCCGGCCTGGTGGCCATCGTTCACCCGTGGGAGTCGGGCCTGGACAACAGTCCGCTCTGGGACAGCCCGCTGCGGGACGAGCCCCCGTCGGGCACCATGGTCGCGTTCCAGCGCCGGGACCTGTTGCACGTCACTGCCGGTCACCGGCCGACGGACGCGGACTACCTCGCCTACGTCAAGCTCGCCACCCAGTACCGCGACTCGGGCTATGCCGACGCCGAACTCGCCGAGCACGGCTTCGTCGTGGAGGACCCGCTGTTCAACGCCCTGTTGCTCGACGGCGAGCTGTGCCTGGCCCTGATCGCTGAAGAGCTGGGCACGGACCCGGCACCGCACCGCAAAGCCGCCGAAGGCCTGCACCGCGCGATGATGGAGCGGCTGTGGGATGCGGGTTACCGGCGCTTCGCCGCGCGCGACGTCCGGACCGGGCGGCTGTCGCGGGTAGCGACCGTCGGTTGCCTGGTGCCGTTGCTGGACCCGTGGCTCAGACCGGAGATTCGGCAGGACGTCCTGAACCTGGCCTGGTCACCGGATTTTCTCCGAGGATGCCGGTATCCGCTGCCCAGCACGGCAATGACCTCCCCCGAGTTCAACCGGCACCGGTACTGGCGAGGTCCCACCTGGATCAACACGAATTGGCTGGTATGGCACGCGGCCTGCCAGGCCGGCGCCACCGAGCTGGCAAGCCGGATTGCGGAGTCGAGTGTCGCCCTGGTCGAGGCCGGCGGGTTCCGGGAGTATTTCGACCCGATCAGCGGTGAGGGGCTGGGCGCGGAGTCATTCAGCTGGAGCGCGGCGCTCACCTTGGATTTCCTGCGGTACCTGGAGAATGCCGGATGAGCCCGGCATCGGTGACGCCAGGCCTTCCCGCCCGCTCAGGCCTGGAGCTCTGCCAGTACCAGCGGGATCTCGGCGACGAGGTCCCTGGCGAGAAATCCGAGAGCACCGATCCGGGCGGCGAGCCGGTCGCCTGACGCCGCGTGCAGGTAGGTGCCCCAGCAGGCAGCCTGGGCCAGGTCGCCACTGCGCGCCACCAGCCCGGTGACCGCTCCGGCGAGCACATCGCCGCTTCCCGACGTGCCCAGTCCGGAGTGCCCGGCCGGGACCGTCCAGACGGCTCCACCCGGCGCCACGATGATGTTGTCGCTGCTCACGACGGCCCCGTAGCGCTCGGCGACCTCACTGACCAGGGCGATGTGCGCGTCCTCGGAACCGTCCTCCGCCGAACCGTCGTCGGAGCCCGATTCGTCGCGATCCAGCAGCAACAGCGCCTCGGTCCGGTTGGGTGTCACCAGCAGCCGCCCCCGCAACGCCCGCAACGTGGTGGCCGGCAGCTGCGGGATCGCGCCGAGGGCGTAGGCGTCCAGTACGAAGTTCAACTCGTCGCCGGCCGCGTCGACCAGGCCGGTGATCAGCCGCACCGTCTCGTCGATGTCGTCCAGACCGGGGCCCACCAGCAGCGCGCCGGCCCGCTCGATCCGGCGCGCGAGCGCCTCGGCGGCCGTCCCGAGCACTGAACCGGCGGCGTTCTGCGGCAGCCACTCCACGCCGGCCTCGGGCACCGCCGCGCCCACCGCGGCCGCCACGGATTCCGCGACGCCCAGTGTGAGGACCCCGGCGCCCACCCGCAACGCCGCGAGGCCGGCCAGCATCGCCGCGCCCGGAGTCGTCGCCGCGCCGCCGACGACCACCACCCGGCCTCGGCTGCCCTTGCCACCTGACGGTTTGGGCAACGGCCACGCCCGCAGGCTGGCCGGTGAGACCGTGTCAGTGGTGGGTGGCATCGACGTCTCCCGGGTGTGCGGTCGGGACCTCTCCCGGGTGCTCGGTCGGCCGGCTGCCGAACCGTTCGAGGTGGCTGTGGTCGTTGTGGACGGTGGTACGCCACCGCCCGTCCGGGCTGTCGCGGACGATGCGGGTCACCGAGGCATTGGTGATCGAGCCCTCGCGCGCCAGGTCGAACAGCTCCTTCTCGTCCAGGCGCTCGCATACGTAGCGGAACAGCAGGATCACCGCGTCGTGGGCCACGATCAGGTGCCGTCCGGAACCCGATCGGGCCGCCGGCTGAGCGTCCAGGTCGGACAGGAACGACCTGATCCGCAGCGCGACATCGGACCAGGACTCCCCGCCCGGCGGGCGGTAGTACAGCTTGCCCAGCCACTGTCTGCGCCACGCCTCCTCGGGGAACCGGGTGCGCACGCCGGTGCTGGTCAGCAGGTCCAGAATGCCGAGCTCACGGTCACGCAGCCGCTCGTCCAGCACCAGCGCGGGCGGGGTGGCCAGGTCGGCCAGCGCACCCTGTGCGGTTCTGCGGGCACGCAGGTACGGCGAGCACCAGGCGTTGTCGGGCCGCTCGGCGACGGGCAGGGTCGCGAACCACCGTCCCAGTGCCCGCGCCTGCTCCTCGCCGATCTGCGACAGCGGTACGTCGGGATCGCGCATGGACATGGTGATCATCTCGGCGTTCGCGCTTTCAGCCTCTTCACGCGCGACGTTGCCGACACTCTCACCGTGGCGGACCAGAACCAGCTCAACGGCGGACACGCTGTCGAACATACCGCCCATCGGATGATCTTCGTGCCAACCGGCGAGCCTTTGCGTTGTCCTTTTGCTATCCCGGAGCCACGGTTAAGCTCGGGGCCGGGCTCGAAGAGAAGCCCGAGACGGTTTCACAGCATCAGCTCGGAGACGGCGGTGTCTTGCATCTCGCGTTCGCTACGCCCCGCCGCTCAGCCGGTGGCCGGGTGCAACAGCGCTGCCATCTCGGGCAGGTCGAAGAACGCGGCGATCTCGAGCGCGGAAGGCGCGCCTTGAGCGGGCTCCGCACCATGGCGCAGCAGGTCGGTGACGATGTCGCCCGACTGCCGGAACACGGCCGCGCCGAGGGCGGTCTGGCCCCGGTCGTTCACCCGCCCCGCGTCGGCGCCGCGGTCCAGCAGCAGCCGCACCACGTCGGCCTGCCGGTGATAGGCCGCCAGGATGAGCAGCGAGTCACCGGTACCGCTGGTGAGGTTGACCGGGACGCCGAGGTCCAGCGCGGCCGTGAGCCGATCGGCGACTCCGAACCGCGCGAAGTCCAGGACGTCTTGCAGAAACTTCAGCTCTTGCTCGGTGAGCTCCTCGGGCATGGTCGCAGTCTAGGACGGCCACACCGGCGAGCCGCCGGGAGCGGTGGGTACGAGCTGATCGAAGCGCACTGATTTAATGCAGAATGTTCCGCTGAATCAAGATACGTGATCCACCGAATAAATAGGAGAGATGATGACCGACGTTGCGTCGCAACCGTCCGCGCCAGCCGACGACCGCCAGGTGCTCACCAACCGGCAAGGGCACCCCGTGTTCGACAACCAGAACCAGCGAACGGTCGGTGCCCGCGGGCCGGCCACGCTCGAGAACTACCAGTTCCTCGAGAAGATCAGCCACTTCGATCGCGAGCGCATTCCGGAGCGGGTGGTACACGCCCGCGGCGCCACCGCGTTCGGCTACTTCGAGGCCTACGGCAGCTGGGGCGACGAGCCCATCGCCGACCACACCCGGGCGAAGCTCTTCCAGCAGCAGGGCAAGCAGACGGAGCTCGCGATCCGGTTCTCGACGGTGGCCGGCGGCCGGGATTCCTCCGAGCTGGCTCGCGACCCCCGCGGCTTCGCGGTGAAGATGTACACCGAGGACGGCAACTGGGACCTGGTCGGCAACAACATGGCGGTGTTCTTCATCCGCGACGCCGTCAAGTTCCCCGACTTCATCCACTCCCAGAAGCCGGACCCGGTGAACTTCGACCGTCAGGTCGCCAACCGGGTGTTCGACTTCATCAGCCAGACGCCCGAGGCGCTGCACATGGTGACCATGGTCTTCGGCCCGCGTGGGCTGCCGGCCTCGTACCGCACGATGCAGGGCTTCGGCGTCAACACCTACAAGTGGGTCAACGCGGCCGGCGACGCCAAGCTGGTCAAGTACCACTGGATTCCCAAGCAGGGCGTCAAGTCGCTGACGGCCGAGAAGGCCGCGGAACTGCAGGGCCAGGATCTCGGCTACCACACCAAGGATCTGTACGAGGCCATCGAGCGCGGCGAGTACCCGGAATGGGAACTCCAGGTACAGCTGATGGACGATCACGACCACCCCGAGCTGGACTGGGACCCCCTCGATGACACCAAGGTGTGGCCGGAGAACGACTTCCCGCTCAAGCCGGTCGGCCGGATGGTGCTGAACCGGATTCCGGAGAACTTCTTCGCCGAGAGCGAGCAGATCGCCTTCGGTACCGGCGTCCTCGTCGACGGCCTGGACTTCAGCGACGACAAGATGCTCGTCGGCCGGACGTTCAGCTACAGCGACACCCAGCGCTACCGGGTCGGCCCGAACTACCTGCAGCTGCCGGTCAACTCCGCCAAGCACGCCAAGGTCGCCACCAACCAGCGGGACGGCCAGATGACCTATGTCGTCGACACCGGCGGTGAGAACCCGCATGTCAACTATGAACCGTCCATCACCGGCGGCCTTCGCGAGGCGACGTACCCGACGCATGACGATCAGGGACCCGAGATCACCGGGCGCCTCACCCGCAAGCGCATCCCCCGCACGGATGACTACCGCCAGGCCGGCGAGCGGTTCCTGCTGTCCGAGCAGTGGGAGCAGGACGACCTGGTGCTCAACCTGGTCGGTGCGCTCAGCCAGTGCGACCGTCCCATCCAGGAGCGGATGGTCTGGCACTTCTTTCTGTGCGAGGACACCCTCGGTCGGCGCATCGGCGAGGGCCTGGGCATCTCGGCCGATGACGTCCGGCACCTACCGCCGCTGGCGAGCCAGACGCTCACCGAGCAGGAACAGGACCGGCTGGCGAACCTGGGCAAGAACGGGCCGCGTGACGTCACCGGCCTGAAGATGACGCACTGCGTTCCGAACGAGCAGGTCAGCTAGGTTCTTCGGCTTCCGGCGATCGTGCGGGCTTCCGGACGGAGGCCCGCACGATCGAGACTGAGGTAGGAGCGTCGGTCAGCGGGGCCAGCCGGGCTCGCGCCGGGAGTTGATGACCAGGTTCTGGACGAAGGTATCCGGCGGCAGCGTAAGCATGAACTCCACCGAGCTGGCCACCGTGTCCGGATCCATCATGACCTCGTCGGAGAGATTCCACTGCTCCATCATCGGCGTGTTCATGGCGCTGGGCATCAGGCCGTGGATGCGCACCGGCCACCGGTACTCGTGCGCCTCACGCTGCATCACCTTGGTGAGCATGGCCAAAGCTGCCTTGGACGAGTTGTACGCCGCCGCGTCCGCGCCCACCGTGATCGCCGAGATCGAGATCACGTTCACCACGTCGGCGGGGTACTCGCGGTCCTCGGTGCCGATCACCCTGAGAAATTCTCGAGTGGTGTAGAGCGGACCGGACTGGTTGACGCTGAGCACCTGCAGCCACTGCTCGTCGGAGATGTCACGCACCCCGGCCCCGCGGTCCGTCCCGGCGTTGTTGACCAGGCCGTCGAACTTCTCGCCGAAACGCTCCGCGGCCGAGGCGATGACGTCCGCCACGTTGGCGGGGTCCGTCACGTCCAGGGCCATCGCCGTTGCCGATCCGCCCGCGTCGGACACCAGCTTCACGGTCGCCTCGGCACCGTTGCTGTCGCGGTCCCCCACGATCGGGTGCGCTCCGCCGGCCGCCAGCCGCAGGGCGATGGCGCGGCCCAGTCCGCTGCCGCCACCGGTCACCAGCACCGCGCGGTCGTGTAGTTGTCTCATCTGGATTCCCTGCCTCTTCCTGATATCGCCTCTTCGGGCGTCGCTGTGCTGGCCGACAGCGAATCCACCGCCCGTACAACCTCGTCGACGCCGATCGCCAGCAGCGCCGGGTCCGGTTCGGTGCCGTGCGGATCGCCGGTGCCGTCGCCGTGCCACAGCACCACGTGCGGTCCGTCGGCCGGTGGTCCCCAGCGCGCCGGCGACACCGGGCCGAACAGCAGCACGGACGGCGTCCGGTAGTTCGATGCGATGTGCGCGACACCGGTGTCACCGCACACCACCAGCCGCGCCCGCGCGATGTGAACCAGCAGTTCCAGCAAGCCCAAACCGAGCAGCGACGGCACGCCCGCGCGGACCGCGACGGCGGTCGCCAGCTCACGCTCGGACTGGCCGCCGGTGATCACCACCCGGTGTCCCGCGCGATCCAGCGCGGCGGCCACCTCCGCGAACCGCTCGGCGGGCCACCGCCGCGATCCGGCCGCGGCGCCGGGGTGCACCACGGTGAGCCCCCGCGGCACGCTGGCCGGCACCGTGCTCGCCGGCACCGCCAGGCACCCGGCCACACCCGGCCCGGTATCGGCAACGCCCAGTGATTCGCTGACCAAACGGCGCCAGCGCGGCACCTCGTATTCCTCCCGCAACCAGATGGGCCCGGGCAGCCCGGCGGCCGGGTCCGCGAAGCCGTACAGGGCCGCCGGGTTCAGCGCGGCGAGCAGCCGGCGGCTTTCCGGTCCCTTGCCGTGCAGGTCGACCGCCACCGACACCGGACCGTCCAGGCCGGTGACGGGCGCCAGCTCGGCCGTCGGGAGCAGCGCGTCGACCGCGGGCGTCAGTGCGATCAGCGGCCGGAACACCGCTGGGGCGGCCAGCACCACGCGGTGGTCGGGCAGCGCCTGCTTGAGCAGGGCCAGGGCAGGCAGCCCGGTGAGAAAATCACCGAGCCCGAGCGCGCGCAGTGCCAGCGCGACGGGCTGGCTCACTGCCGCGCGGCCGGCCGCGAAGCCAGCTCGACCAGGGCGGTCGTGGACCGTCCACGCAGGTAGGGAACCGTGACGGCCTCGCCGCCCCACTCGGCAAGGACGCTCGCCTCGGGCAACTCGACGCCCGAGTAGTCACCGCCCTTGGCCCAGATGTCGGGCCGGATGCGCCGCAGCACCTCGGCCGGCAGATCTTCCTCGAACACCACCACGGCGTCGACGCATTCGAGCGCGGCGAGCACCTGCGCGCGGTCCACGGCCGGTTGCAGCGGCCGGGACGGGCCCTTGAGCCGGCGGACGGAGTCATCGGAGTTCAGGCACACAACCAGGCAGTCCCCCAGCGCGCGCGCGGCCTGCAGGGCGGCGACATGGCCGGCATGCACCAGGTCGAAGCACCCGCCGGTGGCGACCACCGTGCCGCCGCGGCGGCGCACCGCCGCCAGCAACTCGTGCACGTCGGCGTGCGTCTGCACCACCGCGCCGTCGGCGGCGCCGGCCGGTACTTCGGTTCCTGCGCCCAGCCGCACCCCCGCCGCGCCACCGGCCGCGACGAACGCGGCCGCCGCGGCGACGGCTGCCGCGACCGCCTCACTCGGGAGAGCGCCGTTCGCCAGCGCCGCCGTGGCAACGGCCGCGAAGCAGTCCCCGGCCCCACAGGTGTCCTCGGCGGCGACGGTCTCGGGCACCACCATGAACGGTGAGTTGTCGCCGAGGCACAGCATGGCGCCGCGGGCGCCGAGCGTCACGCACACCGCCTGGACGCCCCAGTTTCCGGCCAGCGACTGGGCACCGCTGCGCAGACTCCCGAGCGAGCCGCCGGTGCCTGCCGGCGCGAAGAGCCGCAACTCCAACTCGTTGGGCGTGACCAGCATGGTTCCTTCGACCGGAGCGGCGCCATGTGGATGCGGGTCCCAGACCACCGGAACGCGGTGGGCGGCGGTCGCCAGCGCGGCGCGGATCTCCGGCGCCGCGGCGGCGCCCCGCCCGTAGTCCGATACCAGCACCGCCCTGGCGGCGGCGAGCGCGGCGGTGGCCTCGGCGGGCAGCGGGCCGACCTCCCCCGGTGCGTCACCGCTGTCCAGTCGCGCCACCGGATGGTTCCCCGCGCGGATCCGGGTCTTCACCGGAGTGCTGCCGGTCCACGGCAATCCGATGAGCCGGACGCGGCCCGCCAGCAGTTGCCGCACCTGCTCGGCGGCGGCGTCGTCTGCCAGCGGGGCGATCAGCACCACCGGCTCCTCGGCGTGCTCGGCGAGGAGTAGGGCGGCCAGCGCGGCACCACCCGGGCGCCGCCGCTTCTCGAGGTCGTGCAGCACGGGTACGGGCGCCTCCGGCGAGAGCCGCTCCGACCGCCCGACGACGTCGACGTCGAGCATCAGGTCACCGAGCACCACCACCGGTGAGCCCATCACAGGCCGCTGCCGGACCAGCGCGGCTGCGGCGGCACTCGTGTCAGCTCGTCATCCATCGCCTCGCACATGATGTGCAGCGCGGCCAGGTGTAACTCCTGCACCGACGCCGATACCGGGCACCGCACCGTCACCGCCTCGTCGGCGGCGTCGGCGAGCGGGTTCGGACCCGGTCCGGTCAGCGCCCAGGTCCGCAGCCCGCGGGTCCGGGCCCGGCGGGCGGCTGCCACCATGTTCGGGCTCCGTCCGGACGTCGACATCAGGACGCACACGTCACCCGGACGGCCGTGCGCCTCGACCTGGCGGGCGAACATCTCTTCGATGCCGAAGTCGTTCACGATCGCGGTCAGCGCCGAGGGCTCTGTGTGCAGCGCCACCGCGGAGAAGGCCTGCCGGTCGCGCTGGTAGCGGCCGACGATCTCGGCGGTCAGGTGCTGGGCCTGAGCAGCGCTGCCGCCGTTGCCGACGGCCAGCAGCCGGGCGCCCGAGGTCAGTGCCGTGGCGAGGGCGACGCCCCACTTGGCGGCCGTCTCGGCAGCCGGGCCGAAGTCGCGCAATGCCTCGCTGAGGACGTCCAGGTGCTCCTGCGCAATGGACGTTGCCACCGTCGCGGCGGTGTTCGGTGCGCTCATCGCAGCGACCCCGCCGAGCTCGCGCTGCCGTTGCTTTCGGCGAGTCGCTCCCGTTCCGAGAGCACCGTCCGGTAGGACCGCTCGGTCCGTGCCGCGATCGAGTTCCACCCGTAATTAGAACGCACTCGCTCACTTCCGGCGTTACCCATGTCGATCCGCTTCCTGTCGTCGGCCAGCAGCGCCCGGACAGCCGCGGCCAGTTCCTGCGGACGCCCCGGCGGCACCAGGCTGCCGGTCACGCCCTCGATCACGGTGTCCTTCATTCCGCCGACCGCCGTCGCGACGACCGGCACGCCGCAGGCCATCGCCTCGAGCGGCACGATGCCGAACGGCTCGTACCAGGGTGCGGCCAGCACCACGTCGCAGGAGCGGATGAGCTCCGGCAGCTCGCTGTGCGGCACCCGGCCGAGCAGGAGCGTCCGGTCCGACACCCCGTTCTCGGCAGCCACCTGCCGCAGCCGGGACGCCGCCGCGTCGGTTGCCAGATCTGCCGGGTCCGGACCGCCCACCACGACCAGCTCCGCGTCCGGAATCGCGGCCAGCGCGGCGAGAACGTCCTCGACGCCCTTGCGCGGCACCAGCCTGCCGAGTGCCAGCAGCCGGCGCCGGTTGCCGTTGCGCACCGGCGCGTCCGGCCTGCCCGGCGTGAACAGGTCGAGGTCCACGCCGCAGGGCACCACGTCGATCGATGCGGGTGAGACGCCCATGGCGCTCAGCTCCGCGACCTCGTCGGTGCAGGTGGCGATGATCCGGTCGACGGTACGGGCGACCCGTCGCTCGATGCCGATCCGCTCGGCCGGACTGGTGTCCGCCGCGCCCTGCCACCGCCGCTTGACGGTGCCCAGGGCGTGGAAGGTCTGCACCACCGGTATGCCGCAGACACCCGCGGCCGTGGTCGCCGCCAGCCCGCTCATCCAGAAGTGCGCATGCACCAGGTCGGGCGGCGCGGAACGCCAGCGGCGCGCGAGTTGCACGGCAAAGGCGTCCATGTGGGGCAGCAGCTCGTCCTTGGGGAGGTCCGCGGCGGGACCAGCGGTCACATGCTCGACCAGGACGTTGGGTGCCAGCACCACCCGTTTGGGCATGGTCGGGTCGGTTCTGCGCGTGTAGACGACGACCTGGTGTCCCAACCGGGCAAGGGCGACGGACAGGGCGGCGACATGCACGTTCTGGCCACCGGCGTCCGCACCGCCCAGGCACGCGAGTGGACTCGCGTGCTCGGACACCATCGCGATGTTCAAGCCGTCCCCGACCTTGCTGATCTGACCACTGCGCGTCCGATCACTGCTCATCCGCTCACTCCGTTCAACACCTTGTCCCAGTCGGACAAGAACCGGGGCAGCCCGTATCGCTCCAGCGCCGCGGCTCGCGCCACCGCACCGGCCGCACGTGCCGCGTCGGGATCGTTGAGAAACAACTGGAATCCGGCGATCAGCCGGTCCAGGTCGGTGGTGAGAATCCCCGCTCCGGCCGGTACGGCCTCGACCGCCTCGGTCGAGGCGACAGCCACCACCGGCATCGCCAGCTGCATCGCCTCGATCAGGCTCAAGCCCAGGGACGTCCACCGCATCGGATGCAGGTAGACCCGCCGCCTGGCCAGCTCCGTGTGCATCTGGTCCTGGGTTGTCAGATCCTCATACCCCACCAGGGAATCCGCCGTCAGGGCATGCGCTCGCCCGACGCTCCGTCCGGCCTGCTCTTCGACAAAGGCCTTGGCCTTCATGCCGAACACGTCGACCGGACCGGCCGCGGCGAATCGCGGCACCAGGTCCGCGCCGACGATCCGGCCGCGGCGCCCCGCCTCGTTCACGACGACGGCACCGCGGGCCAGCTCGCCGGTGTAGCGGTTGCCGGGATCGACGACGCCGTGCTCGATGACGTGAGTGGGCGCGATCCCGTTGTCCCAGAACAGCTCGTTGAAATGCGTGACGTGCACGAGCGGAACATCGCGGCGGTCAGCCAGCAGGTGGCGCTGGGTGCAGGGCCTCTCGTCCGGAGCGTTGTGTTCCAGATACACCGCGGGAAGATCGCGCCCCGGGGTCCGCCGCAACCAGCGTTCCACCAGCTGAAGCTCGTGCGGGCGCTGCAGCACCACCACGTCGAAGTCCTGGTCAGCGAGCTGCTCGGGCGGCAGCTCGATGACCGATCCCGGCCACGTCCAGGTCCGGGCACGGCCGACGCCGTCCGGACCGCGATCGGGCAGCACCGGCACCACGTACTCGTGGGACCCCTGGACGAACGCAGTCATCCAGCTGCCGTGCACATGCCACAGCAGGATCCTCATGCGCTCATCTCCTCAGCAGGTAGCGGACTGCCGGCAAGTGCCTGCACCGTACGGACGATCTCCTGCGACGACACGGAATTCAGGCACGGATGACCGGCTACCGGGCACACGACACTGCGGGTTTCCCGGCACGCTGCCTGCTGATCGCCCAGCACGGACACCGCGACGCCGTACGGTGCCCACCTGGACGCCGGCACCACGGGCGAGAACAACGAGACCACCGGCGTGCCCACTGCCGCGGCCAGGTGGGCGGGACCGGTGTTGGCGACGACCACGGCGGCGGCGCAGCGCAGCACCGCGGCCAGCGCGGGCAGGTCCAGCGCTCCGGCGAGGTCCAGGGCGGCCGCACCGGAGGCAGCCGCCGCCAGCCGCGCGGTGAGTTCCCGCTCGGACGCGCTTCCGGTGATCGCGACAGGCCATCCGGCGTGGGTCAGCGCCGTCACGGTCTCGGCCCAGCGCTCGTCGGGATAGGCCCTGGCGGGTGCGGTAACCCCGGGATGCACCACGAGGAAGCGTGCGGGCAGGCCCAGCTCGACGGTCGGCAGCGGACCGGCGACCGCGAGCCTGCCGTCGTCGAAGGGCGCGAGCTCGAAGCCGGCCGCGCGGGCGATTTCGAGCATCCGTACCGGTTCCGGGCCGTCACCCGGATCGGGAATCCGCTGGTCCAGCAGTGAACCGGGATAGTCCGAACTACAGGCGAAGATGGCCGGCACACCGGCGAGGCGCAGCAGCAACGCGGTCGGCAGCGCGGACTGGTGGAACGACGTGAGGATCAGCGCCCGGTCGACGCCCAGGCCCGCGATCAGGGCGGTCAACTCGGCAATGTCGGCGGGCGTCACGGGTGGGGCCGGATTGAGAATCCAGGGGCACGCCCATACCAGCACCTCGGCGACGCCGGGCAGCAACCGGGCGGCCGCCGCGCCGAGGGGGCCGGTCAGCAGCGTGACCCGGCTCGAGCCTGCCGCGACGGCCCGCACCGCCGGGCCGGAGATCAGCACATCGCCCATGCTGTCCAAGCGCACCACCAGTGTGTGACCCGTCATGTTCGGGTCACCGCGAGCAGCAGGTCGACCGCCTCGTTCAACGTGCCCGCGTACACCGTCGCGGCAGCGACCTCAGCCGGCACCGTCGCGGCAGCGACCTCAGCCGGCAAAGTCGCCGCGGTGGGAACCAGGATTCCGCGCGCGCCCGCCGCGGCGGCAGCGCCGGTATCCGAGCCGATGTCACCGATGACGACGCAGTTCCGAACGTCCACGCCGAGTCGCGCGGCGGCCTGGTTCACCAGCCCCGGAGCCGGCTTGCGGCACCAGCAGCCGGCGTCCTCGCTGTGCGGGCACACGAACCAACCGTCGAACGGCCCGAGGAGTTCCTCGATGCGGGCGTTCACCGCGTCGACCTGCTCGGCGGTGATGAGCCCGCGAGCGATCCCCGACTGGTTGCTGACGACGGCGATCGGAATCCCCGCATTGCGCAGCCGGTCCAGCGCCAGTCGAGCGTCCGGCATCGGCGATACCCTTTCCGGGTCGCCGTTGTACGGCACGTCGATAACGATTGTCCCGTCCCGGTCGAGCAACACCGCGGCCGGCCGGCGTGGGCCGCGGCGGACGCGGCGGTGCCGGTGGATGCCGGCGACCCAGTGCCAGGACGCCAGGGGCGGAATCACCAGGCTGGTGCTGGCCATTCTCGCTACCTCGGCCAGGTCACGCGGACCGGGCTTGATGCGCAGCCAGGCGAACTCCGCGCTGCTGGCGGCCCAGGCGACGCCGGCAATTGCCGCCAGCCTGCGACGCCGCCCGAGCGAGGCGAGCACCGTGCCGAGCAGTGCCGAGGTCGCGAACAGGTGCTGTGGGCGCCGGCCCAGCGACGCGTCGGCCCGACGGCGCCAGCCCCGGCCGTGCAGCCGCCGCATCAACACGTCGTCGGCGTTGCCGCGCTGCTGCGCCGCGCTGGCCCACCAGCCGGCCGGCCGCACCGGATGGGTGGTGCGGCGCTCTCCCTGGCTGAGCAGGTAACCGAGGTCCAGCACCCGCAGGGCAAGGTCGGCGTCCTCGCGGAAGGCGCGGGGAAACTGCTCGTCGAAGCCGCCGAGCCGGCGCAGCACCGAAAGCCGGTACGCCATGTCGGCGGTGATCCAGCGCGCGGACGACAAACCCGCGGTGCCACGCTCCCAGTCGTTGGGACGCCGATCCACCGGCAGCGGTACGTCGATCCGTCCCTGCACACCGCCCATCACGTCCGGCGCGTCGGACAGGTCATCGGCCACGTCAGACATCCAGGTGCGGCTGACGACCACGTCGTCGTCGAGGAACACCACCCACTCGGTGTCACACTCGCGCCAGCCGGCGTTGCGAGCCGCGGCCGGCCCACGGCCTCCGGTGCGGAGCAGCTTCACCGGCACGTCGGCGATGTCGGCGAGGTTCAGACCAGCGGCGGCGTCCCGGCGGTCGTCCACGAGATAGATCGTGGGCAGCTCGACCGATGCGGTTTGTGCTGATTCCACAAGGCTGTTGAGCAACACGGCCAGGGACGGGCGACCGACAGTGGGAACGACGATGCTGTAGCGAGCCCCCGGGCTCATCGACCACTGCCGAGAGCGGGCCTGCGCACCGCGAACGGCCCGATGGCCAGCAGATCGACGGGGGTCGACCCGAAGCACTCCAGGGCGTCCATCGGCGAGTCCACCATCGGCCGTCCCGCCGTGTTCAGGCTGGTGTTGACGACCACCGGCAGGCCGGTCTGCTGCTCGAAGGACTGCAGCATCCGGGCCACCAGCGGCTCGTCGGCCGGGTCGACGGTCTGGATTCGGGCGGTGCCGTCGACGTGCACCACGGCCGGAATCCGCTGCTGCCACTCAGGTGCGACGTCGTGCACGAACAGCATGTACGGCGAGGGCATCGGTCCGCCGGAGAACAGCTCGGATGCCCGCGAGGCCAGCACCATCGGCGCCACCGGGCGGAACTGCTCCCGACCCTTGACGTCGTTGAGCCGCTGCAGGTTCGCCTCTCGGCCAGGGTGGGCCATCAGGGAGCGGTGGCCGAGCGCGCGCGGGCCGTACTCGCTGCGGCCCTGGACCCAGGCGACGATGCCGTCGTCGGCAAGCGCCGTGGCAACGTCCTGAGCGATGTCGGCGGGCCGGTCAAACGGCAGCCTGGCGGTGCGCAGCACCTGCTCGATCTCGTCGTCGGACCAGCCCCGTCCGAGGTCCGCGCCGGTGAACGGGGCCATCGGGTCACCGAGGTCCTGTGCCGCGCTCAGGGCGCCGCCCAGCGCGGTCCCGGCGTCACCGGCGGCCGGCTGCACCCACACCTGCTCGAACGGGCTGTCCCGCCAGAGCTTGGTGTTCGCGACGCAATTCAGCGCGACGCCGCCGGCGAGCGCGAGGTTGCGGCTGCCGGACTGCTCGTACAGCCAGGTGGCGAGGTCGTGCAGCACCTCTTCGAGCACCGCCTGCAGGCTGGCGGCGAGGTCGGCGTGCTCGGGCCCCCAGGGCTGGTCGGGCTCGCGCTTCTTGGTGAGCACGTCCCATTCGACACCCACGGTACGAAAACCCCCGTCGCCGGTGGCGTGCACATGCTGGCGCAGGTAGTCCAGGTGTCGCGGTTTGCCATACGAGGCAAGGGCCATCACCTTGTACTCGTCCGAGCTGCGCAGAAAGCCCAGGTGTTGCGTGCCGTCCTCGTAGAGCAATCCGAGGGAGTGCGGCAGTTGCTGGCTGTACAGGGTCTGCAGGTTGCCGCCCGAGTACACCCCGGCCAGGTGGCTGTGCTGCTCGCCGCGGCCGTCGAGCACCAGCACCGCGCAGTCGCCGCCGAAGGGAGCGGCCAACCCGGCGGATGCGGCGTGTGCAACGTGATGCGGCACGAACCGGACCTTCGACGGGTCGAGCCCGGGCAGCGCCGTCGCGAGGAAGTCCGGCGCGGTGACCGCGTACCGGTGCCGCAGCTCGTCCCACGGGTCGAACACACCGAGCTCGGCCGGCGCCAGGTGCAGGCTCGGATCGAAGGAGTACGTGATCGCGTCGAGGTCTTCGGGCCGCAACCCGGCGTTGTCGAGGCACCAGGCCGCCGCCAGCTCAGGAAGTTCCCAGGCCGCGAACGGAACCGGCCTTTTCCCGTGCTTGCGCCTGCTGAAACGCTCTTCTTCCGCGGCGGCCGAGATCCGGCCGTCGACCAGGAGGGCGGCGGCCGGGTCATGGTAAAGAGCGTTGATGCCGAGGATGCGCATGCTGGTCGCCATAACTTCCGATGTCCATTACGGCAGCGGCAGACGGCGATGACCCGGGCGGGACTGCGCACCCGCGAAGGCCGATCGGTCGCTGCCTGTCGGTCGACGCGACCGAGTGAATACTGCCGTAGCTGCCTGTCCAGCTTCGAAGCGACTCTATGCGGAGAAGTGCTTTTACGCCAGCATCCGAAGAGAAGCGCTTCTCACACCGACCTTGCGGCTGCGAGTGCTTCTATGGTGCGGTTTAACCCGTCTTGCCAGGTCACCAGCGGGCGCCAGCCGAGCTCACGCTCGATCAGGGCAGTGTCCGGACGACGCACCATCGGATCGTCGACAGGCCGTGGAACGAAGTCGATTCGCGATCCGGAACCGGTTGCCGCGACCACATGCTGAGCCAGTTCCAGCACCGTCATCTCGTCCGGGCTGCCCACGTTGACCGGTCCCGGGAGTTGGCTGGCGGCGACCGCGAGAATGCCGCGCACGGTGTCGTCGACGAAGCATACCGAGCGGGTCTGGCTGCCGTCCCCGGCGACCGTGACCGGCGCCTCGTCCAGCGCCTGCTGCACGAACGTCGGTATGGCACGGCCGTCGTCCAGGCGCATTCGCGGACCGTAGGTGTTGAAGATGCGCACGATCGCGGTGTCGACATCATGGGTCGTGCGGTAGGCCATGGTGAGTGCCTCGGCGAACCGTTTCGCCTCGTCATAGACACCGCGCGGTCCGACCGGGTTCACGTGACCCCAGTAGGTTTCCGGCTGCGGGTGCACCTGCGGGTCGCCATAGGTTTCAGAGGTGGATGCCAGCAGAAAACGAGCACCCTTCTCTTTCGCCAGGCCCAGCGCGTGCAGCGTGCCGATGCTGCCGACCTTCATCGTTTCGATCGGCAGCCGAAGGTAATCAGCGGGCGACGCGGGAGAGGCGAAGTGCAGTACGAGATCGACCGGGCCGGGGACGTGCACGTAATCGGTGACATCACACTTGATCAGGCGAAAGCCCGGCCGCGACCGCAGGTGGGCCACATTGTCCGGCGAGCTGGTCGAGAAGTTGTCCAGGCACGTCACGTCGGTGCCGGCCGCGAGCAGTTCCTCACACAGGTGAGAACCGAGAAAGCCCGCGCCCCCGGTCACCACGGCGTGGCGGAAGACCGGTGATCCGGAACGAACGGAATTCTCGCGCATGACCTGCCTATCGCTGAGAACGCTGGGGTTCAGCGGACTCAGCAGACACGATGACCTCGCACCGTGTCAACCGGCGGCGATCTCGGCTGCGAGGCAAGCCGGCCGGGTGGCGGGTAGATTCGCCCGTGGGCGCGCCATGCCACGCCTGAGCCGTCTGAACAACCAGCGGTTGTCCTGAAGGCAGGTTCTCGATGACCTCACCCGATCCCGATCCGGCCGACACCCCCGGCCTCGAACCCGGTGGCGGCGTTCCACCCGGGGAAACCCCGCCCGGAGAGTCAGCCATCTCAGGGCTGTCCCACCAGGAGGCCCCGCCCGGACGCATCATCACGCCAGTTGCCCTTACGATCATTGTAATAATCGTCCTGCTGGTCGTCCTCTACGTGCTGGCGCGCGCGATCTCGCTCTTCTAGAAGCGTTCCCTTCCGGCCGGCTCTGTTCCAGCCAGCTCTGTTCCGGACGGCCGCTAGCGCCGGGTGGCATCGACCTCGGCGGTGTCGGGCACAGCCGGCACGGCGGGTATCGCCGTCGAGCGGTCCGGCCCGTAGATCCGGCTCAGCGCCGTCCGCGTCAGGTAACGCCGGGCGCCACCGAGCGCTCCGGCGCGGGCCAGCGCGGCGTGCGCGGCATTGGACCCGGGAGCGCCGTGCACGCCACCACCCGGGTGAGCCGACGATCCGGCCAGGAACAGCCTGTCGATCGGCGTGGACGCTCCCCCCAGCCCGGGCACCGGACGGAAGATGAGCTGCTGGTGCAGTTGCGCCGTGCCGCCGTTGACGGTGCCGCCCACCAGCGACGGGTCCTCTTCCTCGATCTTTCCCGGCGACTGGACGTACCGGCCGACCACCCGATCCCCGAACCCTGGCGCGTGCCGCTCCAGCGTCCGCTCCACCAGGGCGACATGGTCGGCGACCATCTCGTCGGTGTGCTCGACGCCGGGCGGCAGGTGGGTGTAGGCCCACGCCGACTCGGTGCCCTCGGGGGAACGGCTCGGGTCCGACGTCGTCATCTGGCCGAACAGCAGGAAGGGCCGGTCCGGAACCCGCCGGGTCGCCAGGTCCGCGGCGTAGTCGGTCAGACCGTCCAGGTCGACGCCCAGGTGCACGGTGCCGGCGCCGGCCGCCTCCGCGGCGGTCCACGGAACGGGTGTCCGCAGCGCCCAGTCGATTTTCAGGGTGGGCAGGTCCCACTGGAAGTTGCGCAGATCGGCGACGAACCGCGCCGGCAACCGCGACTCCCCCACCAGCTCGCGGAACAGGATCGGTGCCGTCACATCGGCGAGCACCGCCTGCCGCGCCCGGATCACCTCACCGCCCCGGAGCCGGACACCGGACGCGCGGCCGCCCTCGATCAGGATCGACTCCACCGAGCTCTCGAAGCGGATGGAGCCGCCGATGCTGCGCAGCCGATTGCCGAGGGACTCGGTCAGCTTGCCGGCGCCGCCCACCGGCACCGGAAAGCCGTAGCTCTGCCCCAGCATGGCGAGCAGCCAGCCGTACACCGCACTGCCGGCACCGTCCGGTGGCAGGTCCGCATGCAGGGCGTTGCCGGCCAGCAGCATCGGGCCGCCCACCCCGTTGAAGCGCTCCTCACCGAACCGGCGCACCGGCAGGGCCGCCAGCCGCGCCATCCGCAGGGCACCCGCCACGCCGAGCGTCCGGGCCAGACGCTGGACGGGCATCAGAGCGGGCAGCGGATGCAGCAGGGCATCCAGCACGGGCTGCCGGATCTGCTCCCACTCCTCGTGCATCCGGATCCAGGCGTCGCCGTCGCCGGCCGCGAACTTGTCCACCGACGCCGCCGTCGCCTGGACATCGCGGGACAGCCGGGCCGAGGAGTCGTCCGGGAACACATGGGTGACCACGGCCGGGGCGTGCGTCCAGCTCAGCCCGTGCTCGTCCAGGTCCAGGGCATTGATGACCGGGGACGCCGCGGCCAGCGGGTAGAACGCGCTGAACAGGTCCGACAGGTAGCCCGGCGTGGTGACCTCCGCCGAGCGCACGGCACCGCCCAGGTGCGGCGTCGCCTCGCAGACGACGACATCCCAGCCGGCGTCGGCAAGCAGGTTGGCGGCCACCAGGCCGTTGTGGCCCGCGCCGATGACGACAGCGTCCGGTACATCGTCTCCGCGGGTCGGCGTGCCGGCGCGGTTGGGTCCAGTCTTCATCGCTCGACCGTACCGCCGCTCATGCTTTACTGGGCGAGCGTCCGGCTGAAGCGACAGTGAGTGACGCGAGATCTCGTTCCGCCCGCAGCGGCGTGACGTTCCGCCATCGGCCGGCTGTGGCGGGCCGACGGATCGCAACTGGAGGGCACCCAGTGAAAGCACTGACCTGGCAGGGAAACCAGAACGTCAGCGTCGAGGACGTTGTCGACCCGGTGATCCAGCAGCCGACGGACGCGATCATCCGGGTGACGTCGACCGCGATCTGCGGCTCCGACCTGCACCTGTACGGCGTGCTCGGCCCGTACCTCAAGCCCGGTGACGTCCTCGGTCACGAGGCGATGGGCATCGTCGAAGAGGTCGGGCCGGAGGTGTCGCACATAGCGGCCGGTGACCGGGTGGTCATTCCCTTCAACATCTCGTGCGGGCACTGCTGGATGTGCGAGCGCGGCCTGTTCGCCCAGTGCGAGACGACGCAGATGCGCTCGCAGGGCAAGGGCGCGCAGCTGTTCGGCTACACGTCGCTGTACGGCTCGGTTCCCGGCGGCCAGGCCGAGTACCTGCGCGTGCCGCAGGCTCAGTTCGGCCCCATCAAAGTGCCGGTCGGCCCGCCGGACGAGCAGTTCCTGTACCTGTCCGACATCCTGCCCACCGCGTGGCAGGCGGTCGCCTACGCCGACGTGCCGAAGGGCGGCACCCTTGCCGTGCTCGGGCTGGGTCCGGTGGGGCAGTTCTGCGTCCGGGTGGCCAAACACCTCGGCGTTGAAAGGGTGATCGGCATCGACCGGGTGCCCGGCCGGATGGCCCTGGCCCGGGAGTTCGGCGCGGAGACGATCGATCTGGACAGTGTCGACGACCTGGCCACCGAGTTGATCGACCGGGTGAACGGCCGCGGGCCGGACTCGGTCATCGATGCGGTAGGCATGGAGGCGCACGGCAACCCGGGCGTCGGCCTCGCACAGAAGATGACCGGGCTATTGCCCGACGCGATCGCGCAGAAGGTCACCGACCGGGCCGCGCTGGACCGGCTCGACGCGCTGCACGCCGCCCTCAAGGCGGTCCGCCGCGGCGGCACGGTGTCGGTCAGCGGCGTCTACGGCGGCGAGATCGACCCGATGCCGATGATGGAGATGTTCGACCGCGGCGTCCAGCTACGGATGGGGCAGGCACACGTCCGGCGGTGGACCGACGAGATCCTGCCGCTGGTACTGGACGAATCCGACCCGCTCGGCACCAAGCGGTTGGCCACCCACCGGCTGCCGCTGGCCGAGGCGGCGAGCGCGTACGAGATGTTCCAGAAGAAAGAGGACGGCTGCGTCAAGGTGGTGCTCAAACCGTAAAGCCGCCCCGATCACGGGAAGCGACTCGTTCACCGGGAAAGCCACGATCATCCGGAAAGCTGCCGTACCACGCCTTGGAACAGGGCCGGCATCCGTTCGGCCAGCGGAACGATCGTGCCGCGCACCCGCGGAATGGCGGTGGCCCGCAGCAGTGACCCGGTGATCGCCCGGTACCGCCGGGAGGACCGCCGCCATTCGGATTCGTACCGGTCGGGGCGGTCCTCGGCCAGGCACTGGGCCAGCCGCCGGCCGCTGTCCAGGCCGACCGCGATGCCGTCGCCGGTCAGGGCGTCGACGTAGCCCGCGGCGTCGCCGACCAGCAGCACCCGGCCGGCCACCCGGCGGGACGCGGTCTGACGCAGCGGTCCGGCTCCCATCACCCGCGAGCCGGTCGCGTCTGAGATTCGCTCGATGAGGTCAGGGAAATCCCGTAACTGCTCATCGAACGGGGTGCGGTGCGAGGACAGGATCGCCACGCCGACCAGCCCGTCGCCGACCGGTGTCACATAAGCCTCGGACGCGGCGCCCCAGTGCACCTCGATGTAGTTCGTCCAGGGCGCCATCTCGAAATGCCGCCGCTGGCCCCACCGGCGAGCGCTCGGATCGGTGTTCCGGACCAGGTTCATCGACCGGCGGACGCCGGAGTGCAAGCCGTCGGCCGCGACGAGATACCGGGCGCTCAATCCGCAGGCGCGGACGCCGTGCCGATCCTGGACGATATCGGTGACCGTGCCGCACACCACCGGTATCGCGTGCTCGTCGACGGTCGCGCGCAGCGCCCGTTGCAGCTCGGTGCGCCGCACTCCCCTGCCCAAACCGTTGCGAAAGGGTGCCTCGGCGGTCCGGTCGCCGTCGCGGTAACGGATGCCGTGCACGTCCTGGCCGAGCGGGTTCACACCGAGTTCGGCCAGCAACCGCACCGCCCCAGGCATCAACCCCTCGCCGCAAGCCTTGTCCATCGGTCCCTGCCGCGGCTCGACGACGGTCACCGTCAGCCCGGCGGCGTGTACGTGCAGCGCCGTCGCCAGGCCGATAGGACCGCCGCCGGCCACCAGCACGTCGCTCACCGGCACGTCGCCCACCGGCACGTCGCTCACCGGCACGTCGCTCACGGGGTTGCCAGCTGCGACAGCGCCCGGTTCTCGATTCCGATCCGGACTCTCATCAGCACCGCGTTGAGCACCGTGAAGACCACGGCGGTCAGCCACGCCGAGTGCGTCAGCGGCAGCGCGATGCCCTCGGCGGCAACGGCGACATAGTTGGGGTGGCTGAGGAACCGGTACGGGCCGCCGGTGATCCGGGGCGCGCCCGGCACGATCACCACCTTGGTGTTCCACTGGTGGCCCAGGGTCGAGATGCACCACCAGCGCAGCCCCTGCGCTGCCAGCACCACCACGAACATGGTCCAGCCGAGCGCCGGCACGAACGGCCGGTGGGCCAGCCAGGTCTCGAGCAGGCACGCCGCCAGCAGGCCGACGTGCAGCACCACCATGAACGGGTAGTGCCCGGCACCGAACTCCGTTCCGGAACGGGCTTTGCTCCACGCCAGATTGCGGCGCGCGACCACCAGCTCTGCCAGCCGTTCCAGGCCGACCGCCAGTACCAGCAGGACGTAGGGCAGCATGGCCGCCTACCAGCTCAGCAGTACGAGTTCACTGCAGAAGCCCGGCCCCATCGCCATCAGCACGCCGGGGCTGCCATCGGCGAAGGACCGCTTGTTCAGGGTGTCGGCGAGGACGTGCAGCACCGAGGAAGACGAGAGGTTGCCGATCTCGGCGAGCGAGCGCCAGGTCAGTTCCAGCGCCTGCGGGTCCAGGTCCAGCACCGACTCGATCGCCTCGATGACCTTGGGGCCGCCGGGATGGCACACCCAGCCCGCGACGTCGGACGGTTCCAGCTGGTGCGAGGCCAGAAACGATCCGACGTCCTCGCCCAGATACCGCTCCACGAGGTCGGGCACCCCAGCCCCCAGCACGATCTTGAGCCCCGTCTCGCGGACGTCCCAGCCCATCGTGTCCGAGGTGTCGGGATACAGGTGCGAGCGCGAGTCCACCACCCGCGGCCCCTGGGAGCCGAGCCGGCGGGCCCGGTCCGCACCGAGGGCCACCACTGCGGCCGCGCCGTCGCCGAAGAGGCCGCTGGCGACCATGTTGGCGATCGACAGGTCCCCGCGCTGCAGGGTCAGCGAGCACAGCTCGGCCGACACCAGTACGGCCACCTCGTCCGGATGGCCGAGCAGGTAGTCGTGCAGCCGCGCGATGCCGGCCGCCCCGGCCACGCAGCCGAGCCCGAACAGCGGGAGCCGCTTGACGTCCGGGCGCAGCCCCACCATTGCGGCGATCCGAGCGTCGATGGAGGGCGCCGCCACGCCGGTCACCGTCGTGAAGAGAATGAGGTCGACGTCCGAGGCCGCCAGCCCCGCCTCTTCCAGCGCCGCGCTCAACGCCTCGGCACCGAGAACGGTGGCGTGCGAGATGAAGGCGTCGTTGCGCGCACCGAACTGCTCCAGCGCCAGGCAGTCCTCGATGGGCAGGGCGGTATACCTGGTGTTCACCTTGGCGTTCTGGTGGAATCTGCGCACCATGGCGCGCTCGCGGTCTGTCGTCGCGCACTGCGTGGCGAATGCTTCGGTGATGGTCTGCTGGTCGTAGCGGTGCCGGCCGAGGACTCCGCGGGCCGCCGCGATCGTGGTCATGGCACTCAGCTTAGGTCGGGCTGCCGGTCCCCGCCTATGCTCGGGCGATGGGGTCGAGGGCGCTCGGGCTGGCGCGCGCGTGCCATCCCGGCCCGGCGGTCGCTGTCACGCTTCTCGGCGGCGTGCTGTTCGCCTCGGCCGGGAACACGGCGGCCCGGACCCTGCTGGGAGTGCTCGCGGTGCTCACCGGGCAGCTGTCCATCGGCTGGTCCAACGACCTGATCGACGGCGCCCGCGACACCGCGGTGGGACGGGTCGACAAGCCGCTGGCGGCCGGTGAGATCGATCGGACGCTGCTCGGCCGGGCCGTCCTGCTCGCGCTCGTCGTCACGGTTCCCGCGTCGCTGGCGCTCGGCTGGCGGGCCGGCCTGGTGCACCTAGTCGCGGTGGCCAGCGGCTGGCTCTACAACCTGTGGCTGAAGTCCACGCCCGCGTCGCCACTGCCCTATCTGGTCGCCTTCGGCGCCCTGCCCGCCATCGCGACCCTGGCGCTGCCCGAGCCACGCTGGCCGTCGACGCTGCTGCTGCTCGCCGCGGGGCTGATCGGCGCGGGTGCCCATTTCGGTAACGTGCTGCCCGACCTTCCCGACGACGTGGCGACCGGAGTGCTGGGCCTGCCGCACCGGATCGGCGCCGCGGCCTCGGCGGTCAGCGCGGCGGTGCTGGTGCTGGCGGCCACCGCGCTGGTGCTGCTCGGCCCCGGGCATCGTTCCGTCCTCAGCGACCTGATCGCGCCGGCTGCCGTCCTCGCCCTGGTTGCCTACGGCCTTCGACCGTCCCTTGCCGTGCGGCGCTCGGCGACCGCCTTTCGCGCGACCATGCTGTGCGCCGCGATCGATGTCGCGCTGATCGCTGTCCGGGGTGGCCTGGGCTAGCCGGGTCGATTTGTATACCGGCGATTGAGCGCGCGATTCAAGCGAGAGCGACCAAGATGATGGTCAGCTCTCGGCGTCGCCGGACTCGGACAGGAAGGCCAGCGTCCGGCGCTCGATCGCGGCGCCCAGGCTGTCGGAGCGGTCGGGATGCTGTTCCCTGCTCTTGAGCTCAGCCTCGAAGAGGTGCCGTGGGACGTCGCCGGCCAGTCGCCGCGCGCGCTCCTCGAGCTGCCGGAAGACCGACCAGTACTGCTGCTCGTAGGCCTCGATGATCTCGAAGCTCCACATCCCCGGCAGCACGTTCCGGCCGACCAGCACGTCGTCCAGTTCGGAAGCCACTCCCGGATGACCGGCGCCGCGCAGCAACTCGGTGGCCTCCTGGAGCTGGCGGTCGGCCGTGCCGCACCGCCGATGGAACTCGTACAGCAGGCCGCGGGCGTACTCGACGACCTCGAGCGCCTCGGACAGCTTTCCCAGCGCGGCCACCGTGGCGTCGCTGACCCCGTCGGGCCGGCGCCGCGCCGGACCGTCGACATCGGCAACCGGCGGCTCCGCGGTGCCGAACACGTCCCGGGGATCCTCGTCGGGAGCGAGCTGTGTCATACCGACGCCTTTCGGAAGGGGTCACGCGGCCGCATGGCCGGTGACGCGGTGCCGCGCCCGCGACCCAGTGCCTCGACGAAGTCTTTCAGCACCACGTCAGCCGGCACCCGCGGCTGCCACCCGAGTTCGTTGCGGGCCCGGTCGATCTTGAGCAGCGGCACTCCCCTGGCGAGAGCGATCCAGCCGACGTCGGTGGGTTGCAGGTGCAGCGCCCAGGTGGCGTAGGTGCCGGCCCGAACCAGCCCCACCGGTGCCGCGGGCATCGACATCCCGGTCGTCTCGGCCAGCGTCGCACGGTCGACGGGTGGCTCGCTGGCCAGGTTGAACGCCCCGCCGGCGCCCTGCTGAATCACCCGCACGATCGCGTCGGCGACATCATCGGCGTGCACGAACTGGACGGCGAACTCCTTCGGCCACGGGGCCAGCCGCAGCATCCACGGCCGGACCAGGCTCAGCGGCAACAGCCGGCCCAGAAAGTACCGGCCGATCTCGGACGCGGCGTCGGGCTGCAGGATCAGGCCGGGACGCAGCCGCGTGATCGTCATCGAGCCGCCCTCGACGGCGTCCAACTCGCGCTCGACGGCGGCCTTGTCGACGCTGTAGGACGACTCCGGGTTGCCGGTGGTGGGCCACGACTCGTCCACCCAGGTGCCGGTGACGGCAGGGGCGTACGTCCCCACGGAGGACAGGTACACCAACTGCCCGACGCCGGCGCTGGTAGCGGCCTGGAGAACCCGGAGCGAGCCACCCTGATTGCCGCGACGCAGCAACTCCCGATCGTGCGAGGGCTGGATCATCCATCCCAGGTGCACCACCACGTCCGCACCCTGGAACGCCGACGTCAACTCCTCTTCCGAGGAGGCCGAGGCAATGTCCACCGAAATCCACCGGACACCCGAATACGGCTCGGCATCGTCGGGATAGCGACGGGCCAAGCCCACCAGTTCGAGGTCAGGCAGGGACGCGGCCTTCAGCGCGCGGAGCAGAGCGGTCCCGACGTTGCCGGTGCCACCGACGACAGCAATCTTCACAGTTCCTCCGAGACAGCGCCGAAGGCTGCTGATCCAACCCGGTTCCGACCCTAGTGAGGCCTGCAAGAGTGGGCAACCGGTCTATCGTGGTTCTACGGTTGCTCTCCCGCTAGAAGGCCGGGAGGCGCCGCGTTCGACTCCGGACTGCCCGTCCCCCGTGCTGCGACCACCCAGCGCGCCCGACGACGTCAGATAGGTTGGCGATCATGAGCACCCACGAGCTTCAACACACGCGCACCATGCGGATTCCGCGGAGCCGCGGCGCCGTCAGCGGCCTCCTCATCATCATCCTGGGCGCGTGGGGCGCCCTCATCCCGTTCATCGGACCGTGGTTCGACTACAGCTACCAGAACGGCAGATCCTGGGACTGGACGGCTGCCCGCGGCTGGCTGGAAGTCCTTCCGGGCGTGGTGGCGATCGTCGGCGGCCTGCTGCTGCTCGTCAGCGCCAACCGGGTGACCGCCAGCCTCGGCGGCTGGCTCGCCGCGCTCGCCGGAGCGTGGTTCATCATCGGGCAGTCACTGGCCGCACTGTTCCACCTGGGCAGCGTGGGCGCCCCCCTCAGCACCCACACGTCCGGGATCGCCATTGCCCAGCTCGGGTACTTCTACGGCCTCGGCGCGCTGATCCTGTTCCTGGCCGCCTTCGCGCTGGGCCGGCTGGCAGTGGTGGGCGTTCGCGACGTCCGGGCGGCCGAGCGCCGCTTCGAGCGCAAGCGCGCGACCGACCTGGACACCGACCAGCCGCTGAGCGGTGCCGCCGGACGCCCGGGCCAGGGCCTTCCCCCCGGCTCCGACACGGTGCCGAGCGGCGCCACGCAGCGGCTGCGCGATGACACCGCCCACCGCGGCGATGCCGGCCTGAACCGCGATGCCGCCCTGGACCGCGATGCCGCCCGGAACCACGGCGACTTCCCGGATGGCGGAACCGGCCGCGGCGCCACCCGGGCCACCGGCAATCAGCCGCCCGAAGGCGGCCGCTGACCTGGACATGGTGGATGCCATAGCCAGGCATATTTGTCAGACCCCTTCCCTAGTGTCTGGTGTATGACGTTAACGGGGGTGGGTGCGGCAGCGGTTGTTGCTGCGGCAGCGCTGCCTGTCGCGGTTACGGCGCTTACCGGTGCTCCGTTGTCTCTGGTGACCGATGATGAGTTGCTGGATGTGGTGCGCCTCGCGGAGCGGGCTCGTCGTCAGCTTGAGGCCTTTGATGCGGTGCTGATCACTGAGCTTGAGGCTCGTAATGTCGCCGGTCGGTTGGTGGTCCGCGGGTCTAAGCAGTTGTTGTCGGGGTTGCTGAACCTGTCCCCGGCTGAAAGCTCGTCCCGGGTTCGTCAGGCCCACGAACTCGGCAGGCGGATCAGCATGACGGGTGAGCCGTTGCCGCCGCTGTTGCCTTTGACCGCGGCCGCCCGCGGGGAGGGTTCGATCACCGCACAGCATGTCGATGTCATCGTCCGGGCCATGACCACGCTGCGCGCGGCGTCGCTGCCGGTCGATGAGCAGGCCCAGGCGGAGGCGTTCCTGGTCGAGCAGGCGCACTGCTTCAACCCGATCGTGCTCGCCGGGATCGCGAAGCAGTTGGTGGAGACCCTCGACCCCGACGGGCGCCTCGCCGATGAGCAGAGCCAGCGACGGCGGCGGTTCCTGAGCTGCCTGCCCCGCGGGGATGGGATGTACCGGCTGACCGCTGACCTGGACACCGAAACCGCAGCACTAGCCATGACCGTGCTGCACTCCCTCGCCGCACCCCAACCCACCAAGCCAGCCGCACCCGGCGACGTTGGTGAGACCGGTCAGCACGGTGAGTGCGGTGCGAACGGTGAGCGGGATGAGCGCACTCCGGGTCAACGCCTGCATGATGCGTTCCGAGCGGTGTTGAAACTCGCCCTGCGCTCGGGGGAGCTTCCCACCTCGGGTGGGGTGCCCGCGACCGTGCTGATCACCATGACCGCCCAGCAGTTCGAGACCGGCACCGGACTGGCCTCCACCAGCTACGGCCAGAAACTGTCCGTCGCCCAGGCGTTACGACTGGCCGACCAAGCCAGCATCGCGTGGATCGTGCACAACAGCAAGGGCGGGATCCTCAACTACGGCACCACCCGACGCACCGCCAGCACCACCCAAACCCTGGCGTTGATCGCCCGCGACCAGGGCTGCGCCTTCCCCGGCTGCACCGACCCACCCGAATGGACCGAGAAACACCACATCACCCCTGGTCCCACGGCGGACCCACCGACCTGAACAACCTCTGCCTGCTGTGTGATCACCACCACGACCGCATCAACACCAACGGCTGGACCATCACCATGAACAACGGGCTGCCCTGGTTCACCCCACCACCCTGGATCGACCCGCACCAACAACCACAACGCAACACCCGACCCTGACGTGGTGCGCGGCCCGAACGTCTAGGCGACGCCTCAGGTAGCTGCGCCCCCATCGGCCGGCACCACGAACAGACACCGGCGGATCCTGCTGATCTCAGCACGAACGCCTGGCAACGCCACGAACGTCCGTGGTCAGGAAAACTAGCGGGTGGTACGCGGCCGCCGCGCCGTCCGGGCCGGCGGCGAGGTGGTGTCGCCGGGTTTCTCGCCCTCGGCCACCGGGTCGGCCGGCTCGTCACGCAGTCCACGTACGAACGAGTTCAGAAACGCCACCAGCGGCACCGCCACCAGCGCGCCGACCACGCCGTAGAGCGTTGTTCCTGAGGCCACCGCCAGCGCCACGGCGAGCGGATGCAGGTGCACCGCGCGGCTCATGATGACCGGCTGCAGCACGTGACCTTCCAGCTGCACCAGCACGATGATCACGATCGCGATGACGACGGCCGCGGTCACCCCGTGTTCCAGGAAGGTCACCGCGACGCAGATGGTGCCCGCGACGGTCAGGCCCAGAATCGGAATGAAGGAGCCGAGAAAGATGACGACGGCCAGCGGCGCGGCGAGCGGCACCCGGAGGATCAGCAGCGCGATGAAGATGCTCAGCGAGTGGATGACCGCGATGGTGACCTCGCCCCGGATGTAACCGCCCAGGGTGTGCCAGCCGCGGTTACCCGCGATGTCGGTGCGCGGCCGGGCACCGGTCGGAATCAGGCGCAACATCCAGCGCCAGATGATGTCGCCGTCGCGGAGCATGAAGAACGCGCTCAGGATGGCCAGGAACAGTCCACCGATGAATTCGGCCAGCACCTGTGCCGTCGACAGCACACGCGAGGCCAGCTGCGCCTGGTGGCTGCGCACGGCGTCCGTGACGTTTGTGATCCACTTCGCCGTGTCAGCGCTGCGAACGTGGAACGGCCCGGTCTCGAGCCAGCGCTGGATCCGCTGCCCGGCCTGGCTCACCTGACCGGCCAGCGCACCGGAGTGCGAGCTGATCTGCGCGACGACGAACCAGCCGATCAGGCCGAACAGGGCGACCCCGCTCAACAGCACGATCGCCGTGGACAGGCTCTTGCGTCCGCCGAGCCGCTCCCGCAGCTTCGCCTCGACGGGATGCAGGATGGCGGTGAAGAACAGTCCGATCACCAAAGTGAAAGCTACGAAGCTGACCTTTTCGAGCACCCGCAGGAACAGGTAGGACGCGATCGCGATCAGGATCAGCCGGGCCGCCCACTCGGAGGCGACCCGCACCGGCCAGATGACCGCCTCGGCGGTGAGGCTGGTCATCGGCATGGCGGGTTGGTCGGCCACCGTCGGAGGTGGCAGCAACGGTGCCGACGGCTCGTCAGCGACCTCCGCGGTGGCGTCGCCGACGTCAGATGAGTTGAGTTCCGGCAGCAGCAGACCACCACCCTTCTGCCCGGAAGGACTCTTTCCGGCGGCGTGCCCGGAAGGGTTCTTTCCGGCGGTGGCTGAGTTCGTATCCGGCACGCTCACGGTCTGACCCTTCGATGGCGAGGACTTGCTGAGCCCTGTCACCGTACCCAAAGTCCGGCACTCCGAAGCTCAACCGTGTCCGCTGTGCCGGTACGAGGCGATACCGCGGGGTGTAGTTGCGGCGGTTCGCGCCCGTTCCACGCCCCTGACCACCCCTCGACCGCGCCCGGCCGGGTCGGCGGAATCGACTCAGGTCGCCAGGGCGCGCAGCTCCGGCAACACCTTGCGGGCATAGAACTCGAAGAACCCCTCGGCCTCGGTACCCGGTTGCGAGCCACCGATCTGCGAGATGTGGATATCGTCGAATCCCGCCTCGGCATAAGGGCGAAACGCCTCGATATGGGCGGAGAGGTCCTCGCCGCAGGGCATGCTCTCGGCGATCATGTCCGGTGTGACCAGCTGGCTCGCCTGCTCGAAGTGCCGGGGGCTGGGCAGCAACTGGGCAAGCTCGCCGGGCAGCTGCTCGTTGGGCCAGATCCGGTGCGCCGTCTCGACCGCCGTGCTCTTGTCCGATGACCAGCACACCTTGTAACCGGCCTGCATCGGCTTGCCTCCGCCACCGTTCTCGCGGAAGGCCTGGATCAGCTCCGCCTCGGGGCCGGTGGTGACGAAGCCGTCGCCGATCCGTCCCGCCAGCGCGGCGGCCTTCGGGCCGAACCCTGACATGTACACCGGCACCGGCTCGCCCGGCAGCGTGTAGAGGCGAGCGTTCTCGACGGTGTAGTATGGGCCGGTCCGGGTCACGAACTCACCTCGCCACAGCTCCCGCATCACTTCGATGGACTCCTCGAGCATGGCCAGCCGCTCGTCGGCCGGCGGCCAGCGCTCACCGGTGATGTGCTCGTTCAGCGCCTCGCCCGAACCCACCCCGAGGATGAAGCGGCCACCGTGCAGCACCGACGAGGTGGCTGCGGCCTGGGCGACGACGGCCGGGTGTATCCGGAAGCTCGGGCAGGTGACGGCGGTGGTGACCGGCAGCGAGCACACCTGCGACAGCGCGCCGATCATCGACCACACGAACGGGCTCTGACCCTGCTCGTCGTTCCACGGGTGGTAGTGGTCAGAGATCCAGAGCGACTCGAAACCTGCCTGCTCCGCCATCCTGGCCTGGTCCAGCAGTTGCGCCGGGGTGTACTCCTCGCACGACAGGAAGTATCCGATCCGCATGTCTTGTGCTCCTCGAAGCGGTGCTGCCCGCACGTCGCGACCGGCTGACGCGGCGCGGTGCGGACGCCTCGGCGCATTGCCGGGCCGGGCGATCTGCAGTTCGCTCGACCTTAGCGCCAGCGCCCAGACAGCGCCCAGGCAGCCAGCGTCTCGGTACCGCGCGGGGTCAGCCGTCCTGGCGCGCCTTTGCGGTCTCCCGGTCGTTGGCGCGCTGCAGGGCCTTCACCAGCTCGGGCTTGGTCATTGTCGAACGCCCCGAGACGTCCAGCCGACGAGCCAGTTCCATCAGGTGCGCCTTGCTGGCGTTGGCGTCCACTCCCCCGGCGGTTTCCCGGGAACCGGACCGCGCATCGGCCCCACCCTGGGCGGCCTGGCTGTCCGAAGGACCCTTCGCGCCGCCGGCCTTCTCTTCCCAGTGGTCACCGACCTTCTCGAACGAGTGCTTCAGCGAGGCGAACGCCGTGCGGTGCGCCCGCTCACCGTCGCCGTACTCCTCGACCGCCGCGTCGTGGGTCCTGATCCAGGTCTCCTGGGCTTTTTTCGGCGACCTTTGCAGGGTCGACGGCAGTTCCTCGCCACCGGGCATCGGGTGCTCCTTGGATCGGGTGGGCTGGACCGGCGGCAGTTCTGAGCGGTTGCCGCCGCGCCGTCTCAGCTTGCCGTCGGCCGGGCGCGGTTGGCAACCACCGCGACGCCGTTACCGCCCCCGCACTCGAGGCAGTGGCCGCTTCGAGCCGCAGCCCCGGTAGGTTGAGAGCGCGGTTCGATCAGCAGCCTGGTGACACCGGGCCGACCCAGCTCTGCGCCGGGGCGGCCTCGTCGGCGAAAGGACCTCAGGCGTGCCGCACCGCCCCCTGAATGAACGGCTCACCGTGGTGCTGCTGACCTACAACTGCGCGCGGTGGATCGAGCCGGTCCTCGCACACCTGCGCAAGCTCGACGTGCCGATCGTCGCGGTCGACAACGCCTCCACCGACGGGACGGCTGAGGTCGTGGCGGCGGCCGGGGTGCGGCTGATCCGGATGCCGCACAACGTCGGCGCCGCCGCCCGCAACGCCGGCGTGCGCGCCGTCCAGACCCCGTACGTCGCGTTCTGCGATGACGACGACTGGTACGAGCCGGATGGCCTGCCGATGGCCTGCGACCTGCTGGACCGGCATCCGCGGCTGGCCCTCGTCAACGCTCGGATTGTGGTGGGCCCCGAACGCCACCTCGATCCGATCTCCGCCGAGATGGCGGACAGCCCGATCGTCGAGACCGCCGACATACCCGGCACGGTGCTGATGAGTTTCATGGCGGGTGCCTGCGTCGTCCGGGTCAGCGCCTATCGCGAGGCCGGCGGGTACGACAGGCGGTTCTTTCTCGGCGGCGAGGAGGAGACGCTGTCCTACACGCTGCTCAAGCGCGGCTGGCAGCTGCGCTACCTGCCCGAACTGGTCGTGGCGCACTATCCGAGCCTGGCGAACTTCACCACACTCCGGGCCTACGGCATGCGCAACACCCTGTGGACTGCCTGGCTGCATCGGCGGTTTCTCAATGCACTGCGCTACACCGGCTTCGTCCTCGCCGATGCCCCGAAGAACGGGGCGTACGCCCGCGCGATCGCCATGACGCTGCGCGGGCTGCCGTGGGTGCTGCGCGAGCGGCAGCCGATGAACCGCGAACTCGACCGGGACCTGCGCCTCCTCGACGCCCGGCGGTTCACCACCCGGCGCAGTCTTTTCACCTTCCGGGATCGGGGCGCGACGCGGCCGGCGAGCTGGCAGCAGGGTGGCGGCGGCGCTCCCGTGGGCGGACCCGGCTAACTGGCCGGTCGCAGCAGGTTGTCTCCTCGACCAGGTCCAGCGACAGCGTCCGATAGCCGGCGTGGTCGAACAGCACCACGACCCGCCCCGGCTCGAACTGCTGCACCGTTCCGCGTCCCCATTCGGAATGGTCGACACCCTGGCCGATCGCGAAGGGCCCCTCCTCCAGCGGGGCCACCCGACCCGCGGCGCAGTTCTCGCAGGCGTCCAGACGCTCCTCACCGAGCAGCTGCAGGATCAGCCGGCGGCGGCAATACTGTGTCTCGGCGTACCTGCGGACCAGCTCCACGGCCGGCTCCGCCCGAGCGCGGCGCTCCTCGGCCCGGACGAGGGCATGCCCGATGAGCTCGACGCCGGTTCCGAGTCTGCTGCCGATACGCACCCTGGCCCGTTGCTCATAGGCTGCTCCGACGCTGACGAGGGCGTTCACCGAACGCCGCAGTCGCTGGTCACTGAGCCGCGTCCCGACCGCCAGCTCCCGCAGGTGCACCGGATCGGCGCTCAGCGCGTTCAACACCGTGGCAAGGTCGTTCTGGCTCGCGCCTGGCGGCCAGCGAAATAGCGGTGCAGGCCGTAGCCATCGGGCCTGGCGAACAGCACCGCCCGCGCGCGCTCGCCATCGCGCCCGGCACGACCCACCTGCTGGTAGTAGGCATCCAGGCTCTCCGGCGCGTCCGCATGCACTATCAGCCGCACGTCGGTCTTGTCCACGCCGAGCCCGAACGCGCTGGTCGCCACGACGACCGGCGTGCGCTTCCCTATCGGTTGCGATTCACCCTTGCCAGCACTTGCGATGGCAACTAGCGGTAGTCGACCGCGTGAGCACAGGCGCTATCTCGATGCCGAGCTGCCGCGATGACAAGCCGCCCGGACCGGCTGGGGCGAACCGGAGAGGGCTAGCTGGCTCTGCCCACCGAAAACGCTACTGCGCCGAGGCTCAGCCGGCCACCTCTGGATGCGACGCCGACGTTGCTTGCCGTGCCGATAGCGATGCCGGTGACCGTGCGGATGCCGATGACGAACGGACCCGAGGTGGCGATAGAGGTGGCTGATACCGGAGAATTGATACTGCCGTCGCAGGTCAACCCTCACCGCCGCCGGCGTTCCGCCTTGTGACGGGGCCACCACCAGCCGCCGGCTACGCCGTGCTGGCTGAGGCCCCCATACCGAAAGCGACGACCTATGTTCAGAGCACTCCTGCGCGGCGCTGCAGCCGGCGCCGCCGGAACGACCGCCCTCAACGCCGTCACCTACCTCGATATGGCGGTGCGCGCGCGGCCCGCAAGTAGCACTCCGCAGCAGAGCGTCGAGGTGATGGCCCAGAAGCTCGGTCACCCGGTGCCCGGCGAGGGTGCGCGGCACGAGAATCGCCTGGCCGGCCTCGGCCCGCTGAACGGCATTGCCGTCGGCGTCGGAATCGGGGCAGTCGCCGGGCTGCTGCGCCCGGTGCTGGCCCGGTTGTCTTTGCCGGTCGGGGCGACCGTCATCGGCGCGGCGGCATTGGCGGCGGCCAACATTCCGATGAAGCGGCTCGGCGTGAGCGACCCCGCGACCTGGTCGGCGGCCGACTGGGTCAGTGACGTGGTTCCGCACGCCGCCTTCGGCCTCGTCACCCACGCGACCCTGCGAGCAGTTAGTCCGAGCAGTGCGGTTGCGGCCGCGGCGGCCGGCAAGGCGGCCACAGCGGCTCCCGCCAGGACGGTGACCGCGGCTTCCCGCAAGGCTTTGACCGCAGCTTCCCGCAAGGCCTTCACCGCCGTACCGCGCGGAGCCTTCACCGCCGTACCGCGCGGGGCCTTCACCGAGGCTTCCGGCAAGGCGCTCGCCGCCGCTGCGGCGGCACGCAAAGCGGCCAGCTCCCGCATGGACAGCTCAGCCAGTTCCCGTACGGACAGCTCAGCTACGGACAACTCAACGCAACGGTAGCGACAAACGCCGGCGCCGCCGGGGACGAGAGTCCCCGGCGGCGCCGGTCTGTATCAGGGCTTCAGCCCGTGCGTGCTTCTAAAGCAGCTTGCCCAAGCCGCCGAGCTGGCCACCGAGGCTGCCGGTGTCCAAGCCGAACTTGGAGAGCAGTCCGGCGTGATCGCCGTTGTCGGTGTCGACCGAGTCAGGAAGCTCATTGCCGGCCTGGTCTGCCTCATCGTGCTTACCTTGGCTGCGAAGAAGCTGCAAGATCTGATCTTTGTCGATATTCATGTAGATCTCCTCGCGTCGGGAGCTGCGCCTGAATCAAATATGGTCGGTCAGCGGGTGTCGGTCGTTGGGTCCTCGATCTGCTCCTTGCGAACCTGCTCCGACACCGTCTGGTTCTCGGTGACCGTCTCGGTGGCGAGTCGCACGCGCTCGACCGGCACGGTCTCCTTGGTCACTACCGGCTGCTCGGCGTGCAGGGTGACCTCGTGCTCCTCTTCGCTGAGGTCCGGACCCGACAGGGCCTGGTCACGGTTCGCGTCGGTGATCGGCTCACGCTCGACGCGGACCTCTTCGCGGCTGACCGGCACCGTGGTGCTGACGTTCTCGGTGACGATGTACTTGCGCAACCGTGCCCGCCCGGTCTCCACCCGCTGGGTGCCGACATTCAGCCGCTCCTCGGAGCGAGTCATCGCGTCGTCGGTGGCCGGACCCGAAGTGTCACGGCCTACCACGCCCGTTTGCGATCCAGTGATCTCGGTGTTGCCCTGCGTACCGCCGGCGACCGTGCCGAGATAGCCCTGGTAGTGCGCGAAGAGAGCGTCGTTCTCGCTGTCGTCGAGGTGCCCGTCCGCGTCCATGTTCGGAGCGTCCTTCACCAGATTCTTGGGAACTGCCAACCGGAGGTTCTCACCGTCCCAATTCGATCCGTACAGCGGGGCGAAGCTCTCCTTGGTGCCGAGCAACCCGGTGCTCACAGTGACCCATTCGGGCTCACCGGTGGTGTCGTCAAGATAGATCTGGCCGACCTTGCCGAGCTTGTTTCCCTCGACGTCGACTGCGGTGCGGCCGATCATGTTCTGAAGATCCTGAGGATTCGTCATGCTGCGTCCTTACCGTTGATGCTGTGGATGTGGAGATTCGCGTGCACCCGAGGCGCGTTCCGGTGCTCACGCCCCGGGCGGCGTGTCCTATTGCTAGGAGTTTCGGCTTTCCTGAACAGTGTCCTTGGCGTCCGCGGCGCGGCCCTTGACGTCCTGAGCCGCTGAGGCGCCCTCTTCCTTCACGGTGCTGGCGGCGTCCGTTGCGGTCTCATTGACCGCCTGGACCGCTTCCTTCGCCGGCTCGCGGAGGTTGTCGGCCACCGACTTGGCGGCGTCGGTCACCATCGGCGTCGCGGTCTCCTTGACCTGCGACGCGGCGTGCTGCTCCGCCTGGCTGGCCGGAAGGAGCGAACCGACCAGCCAGCCGACGCCCATCGCGATGAGGCCGGCGGCCAGCGGGTTACCCGAAGCCTGTGACTTCACGGTGCTCGGAGCACCCGTGATGGTGTCGCTCATGCTGGAACCCGCGGAGCTGATGCTGTCAGTCATGGAAGAACCTGCCGAACTGGTGTTGGCGCCGATGTGTGAGGCGGTACCCATTACCTTGTCCTTGACGCCGAATACGGCGCCCTTGGCCTTGTCCGCCTGCCGCTTCGCGACGTTGGACGGCTTCACGGTCTCGGTCAGGGTGTTGACGTTCTCGGACAGGTTGCTGCGGGTCTGCTCGATCTCTGCGCGAATCTCTTCGGGGCTGCTCATCGGGTCTCCTCGTGTCCTGCGACGGCGCTGGGGATCTTCTTGACGGTTTCCGCCGTCTTCGGAGTTCCTTGCACCTGCTTGATTTCTTTCTTTCCCATCACGGCGAGCACCGCGCCGATGACGGCCCAGATGAGCGCGACGATCAACGCGGACCAGCCGTGGCCGGTCTTGTCGCCAAGGCCCCACCAGAGGGCGATGGACAGGAATAGCAGCACCATGTGGCCACTGACGCCGGCGCCGGCGAACATGCCCGCACCCTTGCCTGCATTGCCGGCCGACTGGCGAAGTTCCGCCTTCGCCAGCTCGATCTCCTGACGCACCAGGGTGGACAGATCAGAGCTGATGTCGGTCAGCATTTCGCCGAGGGATGGTCGCTCGCCGGAAGTGGTCGGCGGTTGGTCCAAAGGATGGCTCACAGCAGGCGGCCCTCGTTCGGGAAGCCTGCGCCCAGGTCCTCGCTGGAGGCGTACGGGCGGACCACGTCAACAGCCGGCACAACGGTCGTCATCGGACGGCCGGCGTACTGCTGGCTGCTCTGGCTCTCGCTCTGGTCCTGGGCGTTCGCCTTGATGCCACGGGTAAGCCGTCCGGCGACGAGGCCGGCGCTTGCGGCGACGAGCAGGAAGGCGCCCGGACGTCGCCGCGCGAAGTCCTTGGCCTCTTCGACGAGCCGGCCGGGCTCGCGCTCGTCCAGCCACGACGCGATCTCGTGTGACTTCTGCGCCGCCTGGCCCGCCAGGTCGGTGGCCACGCCGGACTGCTGGCCGTTGTCGACCATCGACTGCAGTTCGTCGCCCAGTGCGCGCAACCCGCCGGCGAGGCGCTGCTGCTGCTGGCCCGCCTGCTGGGTCAGTTCGCTCCGGGCTTGGTTCACAAGGTCCTTGGCTTGCTTGCCGGCCTCGGCAGTGACATTCGCGACCTGGTCCTTGGCCACGCCCGCGACGTGCTGACCGGCGCCCACGGCGCTCTGTCCCACATCACTGGCCTCGCTCTTGGCCACGTCGGTGACTGCCGGGCTGCTCTGCGCGCCGGATGAGCCGATGCTCGGCGCTGAGCTGGCACCGGACTGGCCGGCAGGGGTCATCGGCGGCACACCGGGCTCACCAGCCAGCGGCGTAGAAGTGAACGGCGGTGTGTAGTTCTCAGTCATGCGGGAACTCCCTTAATTAGGCCGGGACACGTCTTCTGTCTCATCGGCTCGGACGGCGGCGTGCGCTCTGGCGTTCGCGATGGGCGCAGCAGGCCATGTGCGCTAGCCGAGCCGCACGAGCCTACGAAAGCACCGGCACGTGGCGACAATGTTCAACGCCTCATCGGCGCCAACTGACAGGCTAAAAGGTCGTGTCCTGCATACGCGCGTCCTTCGCCTCCTTGCCCGGCCCCGGTGCGTGTTCACCGTGTTCGCCGAGCGAGCGCATTCCCCGCGTGCGGCTGACGGTTTCAACCACGTGGTGACTCAAGCGTCCCCACACAGAACGTAGGGCGAAGGCCCACCCATACGCAACTGCACCTCGATATCCAACCCCAATTTAACAACTGGACTTATCAGATGATACGTAGCCGCCTCCTACCCGGCCGCGGGCCTAGCCGTCGTGGCCGGCGCGTGGGTCCGAGGAGCCCCTTGCGGCTTCATCTGTATCCGGCGGAGCAGCGGCTGTATCACCCGGAGCAGCGGTGGAGTCGTCATCAGGGCCCGACCGTTGCCGAGAAAGGCCTCAGGCCGCGGACCGTCAGGACTGTCAACGCCGGGCCGGCCCTCGTCGGGCGACTCCAGTCCGGTGATGGTTTCGCTTACCTTCTGGATGAATTCGGACATCCGCCTTCTCCATTCGCGTCGGTCTTCTCAGGCTCTTGTCGCTGTGCTCAGGCTCTTGTCGGTCCGCTCACGGCGCCGCCACCTGCATACCTAGCTCGTCGTTCTCGGCGATGTCAGCCTCGATCGACTGGACGACGAAGCGGGGAATCGTACGAACCGAGAAGTGCGAGTCGGAGCGTCCGTTCGGGTGCGGGGGGCCTGGAGTAACTGCCTTACTCGGCGGACTGACGGTCGACCCGGCCTAACTCGAAGTTACCCCAGCGGCTGGCCGCTGCTATGAGTGCCGAACTGAATCGGACGGCCTCCGCCGCCGTGCTGAGTCGCCCGTGGTGAGTCACACCAGGGCTCAGTCGGCCCGGGCTCAGTCGCGCCGTGCCAGTGCGGAGAGCGCCTCCTCGGCGGCGCGCTGCACCTCGGCGGCGTCTTCGGCCGTTCGTTCAGCCTCATCCGACTGCCTCTGCGCGGCACGCTCGGCGGTCGAGGCCTCGTCCACGGCGACCCGCGCCTGGCGGAGCAGGTGCTCGAGCTCGCGGGCGCGGGCAGCGACCGTTGCCGCCCGCTCACGCGCCTCCTTCAGCACTGCCCGCGCATCGTTCGCCGTTTGATCGGCGCTCGTACGGGCGGCATGCGCGGCGGCCACTTCGTCCACCGCCTCCCGCAACGCGGCGCGACGCTGCTCGGCCCGCTGAGCTTCCGCCCGGCGCTCTTCAACCGCCTGTACTTCGGTCCGCTCAGCGCTGCCCCGATGGACTTCGGTGTGCTCGTCCTGCTGCTCGGACCCGGAGTCGGACGCCGGCTCGCGCACCACCGAGAGGTGCCGGCGCTTCGTCCGCGGAACGGCAACGGCATCGGTGACATCGACCTCGCCGAACCCGGAGTAGGACAGCGCAGCGGTCAGCCTGCCGGACAGCACCGCCGCTTCGGCGGCTTCGTCAGCAATCGCTGCGTCGAAGGTGGCGCGCACCTGGGCGAGCACCGCCTCCGTGACCGATCGGCTCGCCGCGGCACCCGCCAGCCGGACCAGCCGCGCCAGTAGCTGTTGCCGCTGCCCGGAGAGCTCCCGCAGATCGGCTCCGCGCAATTCACGCTGGGCGCTGCGCATCCGCGTCCCCAGCTCGGTCAGCTCTACCACTTCAGGCGGCTCGGACCGGGTCACGGCGTTGACCAGGGCGGCCGCAAGCACCGGCTTCTTCAGCTTGCCGATCTGCCTCGCGAGGGTCCGGTCACCCGCCGAACGTGCTTCGGCCACCAGGGTGTCCCGGCGGGCCGCGAAGTCCGCGGGCGGCACCGCATAGAGCTCGTCAGCCGCCTCGTCGGGGTCCATGACGGCCCGTCAGGCCAGTCGCGGCGGAAGGGTCACGCCTCGGGACAGTACAACGGCGGCTAACCCATCCCGGCTGCAGCGGTCCAACAGCCACGGTCAGATTCCGCCGGGCGGCCCGGCGGCCAGGTCCTCGCCGGGTTCGGCGGGAGAGATGTCATCGGAGTCCGGGCTCGCGGTCTCGAGATCGTCGTCCGGGTCGGCCTCATCGTCGCCGAGGTCGGCGTCGAAGCGGCTGGGACTCAGCTCGTCCGAGCCCGCGCTCGCGGTATCGGGATCCTCGGTCAGCTCGGCATCGGTGAACTCGGGGTCGCTCAGCTCGGGCCCGCTCGGCTCGGGGTCGGTAGGCTTGCTCATCTGGTCGCACACTCCGCTCCGTCGTCGGAACCGGCTGTCTGCTCAACCGACAATTGCTCGCGGCCACCACGGTATCCGCATTCCCGCAGCGGTGTTCCGAGGCGCACGCCGGTAACGTCGCAGGCACTCGACAGTGAGCCTGCAACCACGCCATCGCGATGCGCGTCCCGGCGCCGCGACGAGAGCTGGGCACGATGATGAGCACCCCATCCGACGAACCCGCCCTCGACGACGTGATCGAACCGACCGAACCAGCGCCTCGGGATCGGCACGAACACGGCAAGATGCCCAGTCGCCCGAACGACGGCGAGCTCGCACGCCGCACCGAGCAGGAGCGGGTCGAGGTCGGCATCGAAGATTACGACCCCGATTCGGTTCCGCCCGCAGCCGAATAGCCCGCTGGTCATTGTCGGTCACGCCGCAGAGGCGACGCTCTCTGCGCCGGAGTGTGCCATCGGCGACGAGCGCCAAGACCCGGCGATCCGCGAGTGTGTTGCAGGTGACCATCCGGTCACGTATCTTCCTACGGTGACAGACGATGACCTGGTCTTCAAGGCGCTCGCCGACCCCAGCCGGCGGCTGCTCCTGGACCGGCTATTCGAGCGGGACGGACGCAGTCTCACCGATCTCGAGTCGGAACTGACCATGACCCGGTTCGGGGTGATGAAGCATCTGCGGCTGCTGGAAGAGGCCAGCCTCGTCCTGACCCGCAAGTCCGGACGGGAGAAGCTGCACTTCCTGAACCCGGTGCCGATCCGCCTCGTCCACGACCGCTGGATCGACAAGTACACCGAACCGCACGTCTCCGCACTCGTCGAGCTCAAGCGGGAGCTGGAGAACGACGCCTGAGCCAGGCGGCTCGGCCTCCGGTGGCAGCTCAGCCGCGGTACAGCTGGACGAGCGGGCAGGTGAAAGGGTCCCGCTCGCCCAGGCCGACGCGGTTCAGGTACCGCACCACGATGCTGTACGAGCCGGCCAGCGACGTTTCGGTGTACAGCACGCCGTGCTTGGCGCAGTGCTCTCGAACCATCGGCTGCACCAGCTTGAGGTTGGGCCGGGGCATGCTCGGGAACAGGTGGTGCTCGATCTGGTAGTTGAGGCCGCCCATCATGAAGTCGGTCAGCCGGCCGCCGCGGATATTGCGAGACATCAGGACCTGCCGGCGGAGGAAGTCGACCTTCATGCTGGCGGGGACGATCGGCATGCCCTTGTGGTTCGGCGCGAAGGAGCCGCCGAGCAGCACCCCGAACAGGCCGAGCTCGACGCCCGCGAACGCCGCCGCCTTGCCGACCGGCAGCAACAGCAGCAGCACCGCGAAGAAGCCGCCGACCCGGAGCGCGATGACGGTGAGTTCCAGCCAGCGGTAGCGGATGTCGCGCTTGACGAGCAGCGCCTGAATGCTGTTGACGTGCAGCGCCACCCCCTCGAGCGTGAGCAGCGGAAAGAACGCCCAGCCCTGGTGGCGCGCGAACCACCCGGCGGCACCGGTGCGTCGACGGGCCTGGTCCGGAGTGAACGCGAGCACGCCGGACTGGATGTCGGGGTCGCGGCCCTCTTGGTTGGGCGCGTTGTGGTGCTTGTTGTGCTTGCCCATCCACCAGCCGTAGCTGAGGCCGGCGAAGCCGCACGAGAGCACCCGGGACGTCCACGCGTTCCAGGTGTGCGACGCGAACACCTGACGGTGCGCCGTGTCGTGGCCGAGGAAGCCGAACTGGGCACGCACCACCGCCAGAGCCGCCGCGAGTAGCAGCACCCACCAGGAGTTCCCCACCGCCACTACCCCGGCCCACATCGCGGCAAAGGCCGCCACCGTGAGCAGGATGGTCGTGACGTAGTAGCCGTGCCGGCGGCGCAGCAGGCCCGCCGCGAGAACCTGCTGGGACAACTCGGCATAGGCAGAGACGTGCTTCTCACGTCGGCTGGTGGGGACGGCGGCGGTCAGCGAGGGAGTCGACAAGAGAAGAACCTGTTCGGCGTGGGGTCGGTGGCAACGCCGCACAGGATGTGCTGGCACTGAAGGTGCTCTAACCGCCCAGCAAGCTGGGGCTTGTGACGTTGACAGTACCTACCCGGCGCCTCCCGCGGGATGGTTGCCCGTAGGCGACATTCGCGATCGGTGTTCACATCGGGTAAATCCCGACGACACGGGTGCGGCACGGTGCCAGGAGTAGGGTCGGCGACCGCCGAGGGTTAGTCGTGTGCCACACGAAGCGATGGCATCGCCCGAGGTGTTCAGCGGCAGCCAAACCAGGGCAGATCGGCGCTCGACATGACTGATCAAGGCACGACCGACTCGCACTCCCCGCACGCGGAATCCGATCAGCCCTCGGACGCGGCCGCATTGGTGAGCCACAACAGCGAGATCAACACCACTGCCGCGCTCGCGCACCGGTGCGGAATGACGCACCTTGCCAGCGGGCGGCTCTGCCTGCTATCCGAGCGGCACGCCGGCTCATGCGACTTCGTGCAACCATCGGACGTCGAGTCAGCGATCGCAGAGGGCTGACCGGGCCTACACTGCCGAACACCGATTGGACGGCAGTGTGGGAGTGATGGATGCGAGAGCGCGTGGCCGACGGCCCCGGCAGGCGGGCAGTACTGACCGGCGCCTCGCTAGCGCTGGCGGCGTCGCTGGCAGCCTGCACCCGGGGCCGTGGCCCTACCGCTCCCGCCGGAACCCCGCCCGCCGGCTCCGCTCCCGCTGGAACCACGGTGGCTGGAACCACGGCGACTGGCTCGGCAGCCGCGACCGGAACCGGCTCCGCTGCCCTCCCGACGGGTGCCGCCAGTACGAGCGCGGCGGTCAAGCCGACCCTGGCGGCCCTGTCCCGGCAGCTGTCCACGCCGCTGCTGCAGCCGAAGTCCGCTGACTTCGCCGCGGCGGCCCGGCTCTACAACCCGCGCTTCGACAGCGCCCCCGCGCCCACGGCGATCGCCCGTTGCCGGAGCACGGCCGATGTCGCGGCCGGCGTCCGGTTCGCCGCGGCGACCGGTACCCCGCTCTCCGTCCGGGCCGGTGGCCATTCCTACGGCGGCTGGTCACGTGGCTCGGGCCTGATGCTCGACGTGGCGCCCCTGCGCACCGTGTCGGTGGACACCGCCGGCGGCACGGCCAAGATCGGCGCCGGTGCCACGCTGGTCGATGTCTACGCGGCGCTGGCGAGCAAGAACGTCGCCATCGCCGCCGGTTCCTGCCCCACGGTGGGGGTCACCGGCCTGCTGCTCGGTGGCGGTGTGGGGGCGTTGACGCGGGCGTACGGGCTGACCTGCGACGCACTGCGCGCCGCCACCGTGGTCACGGCTGACGGCAAGATCCACTCCGTCGACCCCGCACACGACCCGGGCCTGTTCTGGGCGTTACAGGGCGGCGGAGGAGGCTTCACGGCGGTCGTGGACCCGACCCTGACGGTCCGGGCCGCACCCACGGTGCACACCTTCTATCTGCAATGGGACTTCTCGCATGCCGAGGCGGTACTCAGCGGCTGGCAGCAGTGGATCGGCAAGACCGATCGCACGCTGTGGAGCACCTGCAAGCTGCTGGCCGATCCCGGCGCTGGCCTGCGAGCGACCGTATCCGGTACCTGGATCGGAGCCGGCCCACAGCTCCAGGCGGTACTGGACCCGCTGCTCAAGGCCATCGGCGCGCCCACCACGGCGAACCAGCGCAACACCCTCGACTACGCCTCCGCGATGCTGCTGGAGGCCGGTTGCTCCGGGCAGTCCCCCGACCAGTGCCGGGCGGACGCGCTGAGCCCGCACAAGCGCCAACCTTTCGCGGCCACCTCGGCGGTGCTGGATTCTCCCCTTCCGAGCACCGGGGTCTCCACCGCGGTTGCCCAGGCGCGGTCGGCCCTGTCCATTCCGGGGCTGGTCGAGGGCGGGGTGTCCTTCGATGCCCTCGGCGGTGCGGTGGCAGACATAGCCCCCACCGCCACCGCCTTCGCGCATCGCGGCGCCCTGGCCCTGGTGCAGTACACGGCGACGTGGTCTGCCGCTGCCGCTGACCCGGCGCCGTATGACCGCTTCGTCCGCGGTGAGCGGTCGGCGCTGTCGCGGTGGACGGGCGATGGCGCGTATGTCAACTACGCCGACCCCAGCATCGGCAACTACCCGGCGGCGTACTGGGGCACCAACTACCCCCGGCTGCAGGCGGTGAAGAAGCAGTACGACCCAGGCAACCTGTTCTCGTTCGCCCAGTCCGTCAAGGCCTGAACTGCCGTCAGCCGGCTCGGCGCGGGCGGCTGACCACTCCCTTCACCAGCGCCGCGGCAGCGGCGTCCGGGCCGGCAAGCCGACACCGGCCGGGTGGGCAGAATGGTTACGTGACGACAATGACCGCGGCGCGCGGACGCGTCGGTTCTGGCACCGCCGTGTGGTTGACCGCCTTCGCCTTCGCGGCCGCGATGCTGGGAACGACGCTGCCGACCCCGCTGTACCCGCATTACGAGCAGCAGTTCCGCTTCGGCCCGCTGACTGTGACGCTGGTATACGCCGCCTACGCGGTGGGCGTACTGGCTGCGCTGCTCGCCTTCGGCCGCGCGTCGGACACCCTCGGACGCCGCCCCGTCCTGCTGGCGGCGCTGGCACTCTCGGGAACCTCGTCCCTGGTGTTCGTCCTGGTCGGTGCCATGAGCAGCGGCGGCCTGCCGCTGCTGTTTACCGGCCGGGTGCTGTCCGGGCTGTCCGCGGGCATGTTCACCGGCACGGCCACGGCTGCCCTGGCGGACTTCGCGGAAGAGGACAACCAGCTCCGCGCAAGTGTGATCGCGGCCGTCGCCAACATCGGCGGCCTCGGCTTGGGCCCGCTGGTCAGTGGCCTGCTTGCGCGCCACGCCGGCCGGCCGCTGCAGACCAGCTACCTGGTGCATGTCGTGGTGGTCGTCCTCGCCGTGGCCGCCATCCTGGCCGTCCCCGAACCAGTGCGCCCGGACGGACCCCGCCGGCTGCGCTTCCAGCGGTTGGGCGTGCCGGCCGTGGCCCGCGCCGCGTTCCTGCAGGCTGGCACCGCGGGCTTCGCCGGTTTCGCCCTGCTCGGGCTCTTCACCGCCGTCAGCCCGTCCGTACTGGCGCTGCTCGGGCACCACAATCCCGCCCTGACCGGCGTGGTGGTCTTCGCGGTGTTCGCCGCGTCGGCGGCCGGGCAGGTGGTGTCCGCGACGCTGCCCGCCCGACCAGCGCTGCTGGCGGGCACCGGCGTGCTGGTCCTCGGGCTGGCGGTACTCGGGATCAGCCTGGCCCGGTCATCGCTGCCGTTGCTGGTCATCGCGGGTGTCATCGGCGGGGCCGGCCAGGGTCTCAGCTTCCGCGCGGCGCTCGGCCTCGTCACCCAGGTCAGCCCCACCGAGCAGCGGGGCGGCGTCGCGTCGAGCTTCTTCGCCGTCGTCTACGTCGGTATCTCGCTGCCCGTGGTCGGCATCGGCGTGGGCACCCGAGAGTACGGGCTGGTCCACACCGGAGAGGTGTTCGCGGCGATCCTGGCCGTCCTGGCGCTGCTCGCCCTGACAAGCCTCGCGCTGCGTAAGCCTCGCGCTGTGTAAGCCTCGCGCTGCGTAAGCCTCGCGCTGCGTAAGTCTCGCGCTGCGTAAGCCGAACCCACGCAAGCGGAATCGCCTGACGGCTCCCTGACCGCGCATGCCTGAGAACTGGCGAAGTTCTGGTAACGAGACGCCGCCGGCCGGGCCGGATCGGCCTACCGTTATCGCTGGAGCTGCGAGCTGCTCATGGCGCCAGCCGGTCGAACGGAGCCCATCAATGACCGTCCATCAATGCCCGAAATGCGTACTGCGCTTCGAGCGCAAGACCGAACTCGACTACCACTGCCGCGAGGATCATCCCGACTTCCGGCACGAGTACCCGGTGCGGCACCCGGCTGCGGCGGACCAGTCGCATCCCGCGCCGCCAACCTCGCCGGCCAAGTAGCTCGTCGTCCCCCGTTCGGTACCGCAGCGGCACGGCGGCCGTTCCGTGACGGGTTGCATGCCTCCTCCTGTTGCATGCCTCCTCCGACAAGTGTAATTGTGTAATCACTTGATGGAGGTAATGATGATGAGACATCCCCACACCCACGAAAGTTCCCGTCGCGGCGGTCCCGGCCGAACCGGCGGATGGCAGCAAGCCAATCTTCCCGACGCCTCCGACGCCGCGCAGTGGCTCGCCGGCCGGCTTCCCGACAGCTGGTTCGTCGACAGCCCGACCGTGACCGTCGACCGTGAAGAGATCGTCGTCCTCGGCGAGCTGCCGCCGGTCTCCGCTGAACAGAGTGCGGCAGCCCCGAGGTCGTCAGAGCCGAGCCCGGCGGAGGCCAGTTCCGCCGCCGCCGAGGGCCGGATCAGCCGGTTCCGCGAGAGCACCCGAGCGGAGCGGATGGCCATCGCCACCGAAGCTCAGGCGCGCTATGGGCGGACGCTGTCCTGGGGAGCGAGCCTGGGCCAGCAGCAGACGCTGTTCACGCATCTGTCCACTCCGGTGATGACCCGGCTACGCCAGCCGGAGCGGCAAGTCCTCGACACACTGGTGGACGCCGGGGTGGCGCGATCGCGCTCAGACGCCCTGGCATGGGCCGTCAAATTGGTTGGCGAGCACAGCGACGAGTGGCTGACCAGCCTGCGCGCGGCCATGGCCGAGGTGGAGAAGCTCCGCGGCCAGGGTCCAGCGCTGTAGTCGGTGACGCCAGGGCGGGGCCGCCGACCAATTCCTGCACCCCGGGCCACCGCGTGGAGGTGGCGTTCGAGAAGCGGCTGCTTCAGAAGTGCGCCCCTTTAGAAGTCCCGCTCCCTTTAGAAGTCGGCGACGGCGGGGATGACCCGCTCGGCCATCAGCTCCAGTGGCCGCAGTGAACCAGCGCCGATCACGGTGCCATGCGCCACCTCGATGCCCAGGTCGGCAAGCTCACGCAGATGCGCGATCGTCTCGTCCACCCGTTCACCGTTCTCGCCTATATCGAAACGCAACTGGGCCGTCTTCTCGATCTCGGCGTAGTCCCGGCCCTCACGAGAGCAGTGCTCACGCAACACGTCGAGCTTGTGAGCGAGTTCCGGTGAGTCGAAGATATTGCAGGCATCGGCGTACTTCGCCACCAGCCGCAGGGTCTTTCGCTCCCCCGCGCCACCGATCAGGATGGGCGGATGCGGACGGCTGAGCGACTGCGGAGAGTTCAGCGTTCTCTCCAAACGGTAATGCGTGCCGTGGTACGGCCCGTCGTCCTCGCTCCACATCTGCTGGCAGATCTGCAGCGCCTCTTCCAACCGCTCGAACCGCTCGGCCGTCGAGGGGAAGAACAGCCCCAAGCCGCTCGCCTCGTCCCCGTTCCACGCCGCCCCGATGCCGAGCATGGCCCGTCCACCGGACAGCACGTCCAGGGTGGTGACCGCCTTGGCGAGCAGCCCCGGCTCGCGGTACACCACGGCGGTGACCACGGTCAGCAGCTTCACCCGCTCCGTCTTGCCGGCGAGGTAACCCAGGGTGGTGTAGGCCTCGAGCATCTCGTGCTCGGGTGGACCGATGTGCTCGATCTGCCAGACGTGGTCCATGACGCTGACCCGGTCGAAACCGCCCTGTTCCGCAAGCTGGGCGACCTCGGTCAAGCGGCCCGGCAGGGCGCTCGCGCCACCGTCCCAGGTGAAGTCCGGAATGTGCAGGCCAAGCTTCATGCCAACTCCTCAAGGTTGTGTTCCTCCATCAGATCAGATGGAGCTGACGGCGCCTCGCCGACTTCCTCGCCGGGCGTGCCGGGCGAGGTCGAGATTGGGAGGCCCGGATATGTGGGCCCCGTCCCTTCCGTTCGGCTATCACTGGCTCGGTACGTTCTCGGCAACCCGGTGGACCCCCTACCCCTGGTTGCTCACGGATCAATTCCTGGACCTGTCCATAGCTGAGCCCGTCCTGCTGGGCGCCGGCGACGCGGCAGGTCACCGCTCCTGCCGCCGCGGCGAAGCGCAGCGCCTGCTCAGGGCGCGCCTGGCTGGCCAACGCAGCCGCGAAGGCGCCGACGAAGGCGCCCCCGGCGCCGGTGGTGTCCACGACCGGCACCTCGTAGGCCGCGATCTCGAACAACCCCTCGTCCGTCTGTGCCAGGCAGCCCTGCGAACCAAGCGTCACCACGGCACCACGGGCGCCGCGGGCGACCAGCTGCTCCAACGCTGCGACCGCGTCACCCCGAGTCCGTACCGTCGAACCGGTGAGCGACCCGGCTTCGTTCCGATTGACGATCAGATACGCACAGCGACGCAACAACTCGTCGGGCAGTTCGTGAAAGGGCGCCAGGTCGCCGCGGATCTCCTGCGCGACGTGATCGTCGCCGAAGCGGCCGATCAACGTGACGTCGGCGCCGAGGCGGGCCCCGGCGACAGCCTGGTTCGCTCCCTTGCCACCAGCCATCCGGGTCAGGCTGCCGGCAAGGACGGTCTCCCCCGGCCGCGGGATCTGGGTGGCAGTGAGGACCAGATCCATGTTGAGGCTTCCGAGCACGACCACCGGTAGCGGCTCACGGCCGGGAACCCCGTTCCTCTCCGCGCCGCTCATGTGACGTTCCCGGAGGCAACGGGGCCGGCGCCTGGTTCCAGCGACATGCTGATCATCACTGTCGTCGGCCGCCGTGGTTCAGCGCGCGGCCGGTGCTTGCGGACCACGGTAGGCGCGGCTGCGCGCGCAGTCGCACCTATCGGAGTTGCCGGCGGTGTCAGAGGCCGCCGACGATACGGTCAGCGAACAGCTGCGTGAACCGATCCGCGTCGACATCGACAGCGACATTCATGTTGGGCTTCTTCTTCTTGGGGATGGTCTGCACGATGTCGTTGCGGATCAGCAGGTCACGCGGAACCAGCGTCGGCGCGTACTCGGCGAGATGTGAATCCGGGCAGTCGTGATGAGGCTCGGGTCGTAGGCAACCGCGATCGTCAACGGATCGTGCAGCCAGATCCCGGTGAACTCCGTCGGGATTCCCACGGTCAGGTAGATCAGCCGCTCTTGCTCGGGCCACGGCTTGAGTATCCGCGACACCATCTGCGCCGACTTGCTGCTTCCGGCGACCATCGCGTCGATCTGCTGCTGGCTCATCGGCACCCGCAGCGTCACGTCGATCGGCACGAGCGTCATGTTCGCCTCGGATCCGAGGACGATCTTGGCCGCCACCGGATCGTTGTTGAAGTTGTACTCCTCGATCGGCGAACGGGTGATGCCCTTCTCGTCCACGACCGGAACGACCACACCACCCATCATGATCAGGTGCTTGAGGTTGCGCACGAACGTGGGGTCCTGGCGGATCGCCGCGGCGACGTTGGTGACGGTCCCCAACGTGCAGATGGTGATCTCACCCGGATTCTGCCGAACCAGCCGCACCATGAACTCGACAGCCGACTCCGGCTCGGGCTTCTTGTCGGGGCACCGGGACCGACGTCCACGCCAGGCCGGTCGGTTTCACCGTCCGGCTGGGCCACCCCGTTCCCGGCCGCAGCACGGTCGGGCAAGGTGAACCGCCACGGTTTCGGATGCCCCGAGACCTCGGCCAGCACCTGATCCTGCTGGTCGCGCTCCAGCTCCACGAAGCCCCGTCCGAAGGTCGCGGTGCTCACGTGGATCCGCCGGATGCCCTCGACGTACGTCCGGCGCAGCGCCGCTATCCGGGTTTGCCACGCGAGCGCTTCCTTGCCCTCCAGCCTCAGAAAGCCCGTGCCGTCCGCGGCGGCGTAGACGTAGCCGGCCAGGTAGCGGTGTCGATGAAGCGGACGGCTCCGGCCTCGCGCGCACCCGGGTCGTGGTCGGTGGGAATGATGCGCGCAGTGGCCGCCTCCATGACGACCCATTGATCGCGATCGAAGAAGAGCGGCGCATCAGCGCTCCGGCCGGAGTCCTCCGCGACGGTTACGACGGACCAGTTCGCCTGTGATGACATGGTGATTCCTTCCCTTCGGCAGCGCGATCAGGTGCCGGCGGTCCGCCCGTTGGCGTGGGACTCGATCAGGTGTTCGGCGCAGCGCCAGGCATTGGCCATGATTGTCAGCGTCGGGTTGACGCCCGGGCCGGTCGGAAAGCCGCTTCCGTCGAGTACGTAGAGGTTGTCGACGTCATGGGCGCGGCTCCACTTGTCCAGCACGCTCTTAGCCGGATCGTTGCCCATCCGGGCTGTCCGTGCTGGTGGCAGGCGTTGCCGGTCGGCTGTGCGAAGTACACCGGGATGACAGTGCTGGCCCCCGCCGCCTCCATGACCTCCTTGTTCTTGTTGACCCGCCAGTTGCCCAGCGCCACGACGTTCCGTTGACGTAATTGGCCGCCCAGCCGTAGATCGGGTCCTGGATCTCCTTGTCTAACAAGCCAATTTAAGAAGTACTCGTGGAAGGTGGCATTGCGTGCGAGCTGCCCGCTGCTGTTGGCCAGGCCGTCCGGAAAGAGGTTGGACTTCGAGGCGAGCAGCAGCCGAGCCGACTCGATCGCACCGCAGCAGACCAGCACGACGGTGGCCTCCTGCTCGACCAGGTTGCCGTCCTGGTCCGTGTACAACGCCCCCGTCGGACAAGCCGGGTGACGTCATACGTCGGACAACCGGGTGACGAATCGCTAACGACCGTTGACAGTCATCAGATTCGCGGGGCATGGTGGTCCGTATACAGTCTACCGGACGGGCATTCTCAGCGAATACTCGCACGGGCCGCGCCCCCACCCCTAGCTGGAGAACCGCGTGAAATCACCCGATCTTCGCTACAAGGCGGCCGCCGCAACGCTCGCGGCCGTCACCGTCCTCGCCGGCTGCACCCACTCCAGCAGCTCCTCAGGCGGCACGTCGTCCAAGGGTGGCAGCGCCGCCTCGGGCTTCGGTAACCTGCCTGCGGCCAAGGGCACCCCCACGGACGGCGGCGTGGTACGCCTCGCCCAGTCCCCGGGCGCTGGGCCGAACTACATTTTCCCGATCACCCCGGCGGCGCAGGGCAGCGTCTACAACCTGTATCAGTTCCAATACCTGCTCTTCCGGCCGTTGTACGCCTCACCCGTCGGCAGCCAGCCGAAGATCAACACCACTGAGAGCCTGGCGGCAGCGCCGGTGTTCAGCGACGCCAACAAGACCGTGACCATCAAGATGAAGGACTCCTACACCTGGTCCGATGGTCAGAAGGTCACCGCGAAGGACGTCGTCTTCGACCTGCAGCTGCTCAAGGCCGCCGTCAAGGAAAGCGCCGCAAACTTCGGCAACTACACGCCGGGTTACTTTCCGGACAGCATCAGCAAGGCGGTCGCTACCGACCCCACGACGGTGACGTTGACGCTGACCAAGCCGTTCAACCCGCAGTTCATGTTCCTGAACCAGCTGACGTACATCACACCGCTGCCGTCCCACGTATGGAACCGCGCGTCGGTCGGCGGACCCGCGCTCGATGCCTCGGATCCGGCGAACGCCAAGAAGATCTATGACTTCCTCGCAAAGCAAGCCGGTCAGCTTTCGACCTATGCGACCAACCCGCTGTGGAAGGTGGTTGACGGACCGTTCACGCTGACGGCCTTCAACCCCAATACCTCGGGCCTGACGATGAAGCCGAACCCGAAGTACACCGGCCCGCAGAAGGCGCACATCAGCGAGCTGCAGCAGGTTCCGTTCACGTCGGAGTCGGCAGAGTTCAACCAGCTTCGCAGCGGAACTCTCGAGGTCGGCCAGGTCCCGTTCACCAGCCTGGCGCAGGTGCCCATCTTGAAGCGCAACGGCTACAACGTCTACGGCTATCCGAGCTTCGGGTTCAACTACATACCGTTCAACTTCAAGAACAAGACCGGGCACTTCGACGCGATCATCAAGCAACTCTATGTCCGCCAGGCGATCGCGCACCTGCAGGACCAGCCGGCAGTGGTCAAGGGGGTCTTCCGCACAGCGGCGTCGAACTCCTACGGTCCGGTTCCCGCCGTGCCGCAGAACGACTTCACGCCGGCCAACGCCGCGAGCAACCCGTACCCGTTCGACATCAACGCCGCCAAGAAGCTGTTGACCGACCACGGCTGGAATGTCGTGCCCGGTGGTACCACAACATGCAAGTCCGCAGGCAGTGGCGCCAATCAGTGCGGCGCCGGCATCCCGGCGGGAACGCCGTTGTCGTGGAACATGTACTACACCAACCAGCCGGCCACCACAGGCCAGCAGGTGACGGCACTGGTCTCGGCCGCCAAGCAGATCGGGATCAACATCACCACGTCGGCCAAGACCTTCAACTACCTGATCCAGAACTTCAGCGACGTCTCGGCGCCCTCCAACACGAGCAAGTGGGCCATGATGGACTTCGGTGGCTTCTCGGTCAACAACTACCCGTCGACCAACCAGATCTTCAACACGACCGGCTCGTACAACTTCGGTGGCTACAGCGACCCGAAGGCCGACCAGCTGATCGCGAACTCCGTTTTCGGCAGCGATCCCAAGGCGGTGTCCACGGAGGCGTCCTACATCACCGCCGCGATCCCGGCGATCTTCCAGCCGAACCCGGACCTGGTGTTCGCGTGGAGCAACAAGCTCTCCGGCCCGCCGGAAAGCTTCGCCAGCTTGACGCAGTACCGCATCGAGCCGGAGTACTGGTACTTCGTCAAGTAGCAGACCGATCCGCCGCCGGTCCGAGGCCAGTCCCGGGCCGGCGCCCCACCCCGGAAGAATGGAGAAGGCGCTGATGGTGGGCTACTTGATACGTCGGTTAGGCGTGTCGGTCATCGTGGTTATCGGTATCTCACTACTTGTCTTTCTGCTGTTGCACTTGATCTCGGCCTCGCCCGGACGAGCGGTCCTAGGTTTCCAGGCGAGTCCCGAGGCGGTGGCGGCCTTCAACCATGAGCACGGTTACGACCGAGCGCTGCCGATGCAGTACCTGAGTTACGTGAACTCCCTCTTGCACGGAGATCTCGGCTACTCCTACAAGCTGAATCAGTCCGTCGGGGCGCTCTTGAAAGCGAATGCAGGACGCAGCGCCGTGCTCACGGCCATCGCTCTCATCCTGGCCGTAGTGGTCGCCATCCCACTGGGCATCGTGCAGGCGATGAAGCGCAACACCGCCGTTGACAATGTGGCCACCGCGACGGCGTTCACGTTGTACTCCATCCCGACGTTCTTCCTGGCCCTGGTGCTCATCGCGGTGTTGTCCCTGAAACTGAACTGGCTGCCCAGCCAGGCCAGCCAGTCCAGTTCTGTCCTGGGTGTGCTCGGTGATCCGAAGTCGATGGTGCTGCCGGTGGTGACGCTGACCGCAGTGTCGGTGGCGGCATTCTCCCGCTACATGCGCTCGGCTGCGTTGGACAACCTGGCGCAGGACTACATCAAGGTCGCCCGAGCCAAGGGCCTGTCGGAGCGTCAGGTCATCACCCGGCACCTCGTGCGGAACTCGTCTCTGCCGATCATCACCCTTGTCGGCTTGTCGCTGCCGGCGCTGCTGGCCGGCAACCTCATCGTCGAGACGGTCTTCAACTTTCCGGGCCTCGGCCTGTTGTTCTTCAACAGCCTGCAGAAGGAGGACTATCCCGTCCTACTGGCGTACAGCCTCATCGTCGGCGTGCTGACCGTGATCGGCAATCTCGTTGCGGACCTCGCGCTCGCCGTCGCAGACCCCCGAATCCGACTGGGCTGAGCCATGACCATCCCGCGTGACCTTCCAGGAGAAACCGTGGTTACTACGGACGTTCAGGTGCTTCCGCCGCCGCCACAGGCGGCGCCCGAGGGCGGGGCCGTGCGCGAGACGACGCCGATGTGGCGGCTGGCGCTGCGCTCTTTCGTGGAAAACCGGCTGGCCGTCATCGGGGTGGTCATCGTCGTGCTGCTGGTGGCCTTCTGCTTCCTCGGCCCCGTCTTCTACAAGACGAACCAGTCCAACACCGACATCGGCAACACGTTTATGCCACCCGGCAATGGGCATCCGCTGGGCACCGACAACTACGGCTTCGATGAACTCGGCCGGATCATGAAGGGCGGCCAGGCCTCTCTGGAGATCGCCTTCCTGACGGCGCTGATCGCCACCGTCATCGGAACGCTGTGGGGCGCGATCGCCGGCCTCGCCGGCGGCATCGTCGACGCCGTGATGATGCGCATCGTCGACGTCCTGCTCGCCGTGCCATTCCTGTTCATCGTCCTGATCATCGCCACCCGGTTCAACGCCTCGGTGCTGAGCCTCAGCCTCGTGCTGGGGTTGTTCTCCTGGCTGGTGCCAGCTCGGCTCGTGCGCGGCGAGGTGCTCACCTTGCGCGTTCGGGACTTCGTCTCGGCGGCGCGGGTGATGGGCGGCACCAGGCGGGAGCTGATCCTCCGGCACCTGCTGCCGAACGCGCTGGGCACCGTGATCGTGAACGTCACGTTCCAGGTGGCCGACGCCATCCTTGCCGTTGCCGCGCTGGGCTTCCTGGGCTTCGGCCTGTCCTATCCGCGGGTCAGCTGGGGAGACATGCTCTCTGACGGCATCAACTACCTGTTGTCGGGCTACTGGTGGCTGATCTACCCGGTCGGCGCGTGCCTGGTGCTCGTCGTGATGGCCTGCAACTTCATCGGCGACGCCTTGCGCGACGCCGTAGACGTCCGGTTGCGGCGCCGTTGACCGGGACCACCGGCACGCCCAGCCGCCCCGCGCACGTCCCCGCCTCAACGAGGAGAACCATGCCACGCGCACTCGAGATCACCGACCTCTCGACGCACATCGCGCTGCGCCGCTCGGTCGTGCAGGCTGTGGGCGACGTGTCGTTGCACATCGACGCCGGCGAGACCCTCGGGCTGGTCGGTGAGTCGGGCTGCGGCAAGTCGATGACCGGCCTGTCGATCCTGGGGCTGCTCCCGCCCGGCGGCAGCATCGTCGCTGGCTCGATCAAGCTCGACGGTCGTGAACTGGTCGGCCTGTCCGCGAGCGAGCTCCGCAGCGTCCGCGGCAATGATGTTGCGACCGTCTTCCAGGACTCGATGACCTCGCTGAACCCCACCCGGACCATCGGCTACCAGGTGGCCGAGCCCGTCCGACGCCACCTGGGTGCCAGCCGGCGCGAGGCCCGCGCCCGGGCGATCGAGGTGCTGGGACTGGTGGGCCTGCCGCGACCGAGCGAGCGGCTCGACGACTACCCGCACCAACTATCGGGCGGCCTGCGCCAGCGCGTGCTCATCGCGATGGCCTTGGCCTGTGAGCCGAAGGTGCTCATCGCCGACGAACCGACGACCGCGCTCGACGTCACGATCCAAGCGCAGATCCTCGATCTGCTGGACGACCTGAAGGCGCGCCTCGGCATGGCGGTGCTGCTCATCACCCACGACATGGGCGTGGTCGCGGGACATGCCGACCGGGTCAACGTCATGTACGCCGGCCGCATGGTCGAGGCGACCGGCACCGAACAGTTGTTCGCCTCGATGCATCACCCGTACACGCAGGGTTTGCTCGCCTCGATCCCGCAGTTGGACCAGGACGACACCCAACCGCTGCACACCATCCCCGGGATTCCGCCGGACCTGGCATACCCTCCGCAGGGTTGCCGCTTCTCCGAGCGCTGCCCCCGGGCGACGGACCACTGCCGCGCGGTGGAGCCACCGCTGCTGCAGATCGAGAGGACGCCCGAACACGCCGTGGCCAGCGACGCCGCGCTCGAGCACCTGGCTGCCTGCTGGCACCCTGTCGACGGTCCCGTCAAGCGCCAGGAGGCGGACCCGGTCGTGCTCGCCCATCACGTGCACGTCCTGGCCACGGAGCAGCGTGACGACGCCAAGGTCCGGCTGCTCGACGTGCACGGCCTCGTCAAGGAGTACCCGGTCACCTCCGGCGCCGTGCTGAGGCGCCGGTCCGGCAGCGTGAAGGCGGTCTCCGACGTCTCGTTCAGCGTCAACCGCGGTGAGACCTTCGGGCTGGTCGGTGAGTCGGGCTGCGGCAAGTCCACGATCGGGCGAATGGTGGTGGCGCTGGAACACCCTGACCGCGGAGTCGTCACGCTCAGCGGCGACGACCTGACGACCATGAGCGGCTCCCGGTTGCGCGGGCGCCGGCGGGATCTGCAGCTGATGTTCCAGGACCCGCACGCCTCGCTGGACCCGAGGATGCGCGTCGGAGCAATCCTTCGCGAGCCGTTGGCGATCCAGGGAATCGGCAACCGCAAGGAGCAGGACGAGCGCGTCCGGGAGCTGCTCGGCGAGGTGGGCCTTCCGCAGAGCTCGGTGGAGCGCTACCCACACGAGTTCTCCGGCGGCCAGCGCCAGCGCATCGGGCTCGCACGGGCCCTGGCCCTGAACCCGCAGCTGATCGTGGCCGATGAGCCGGTCAGCGCGCTGGACGTTTCCATCCGCTCGCAGGTGCTCAACCTGATGAAACGCTTGCAGGCCGCGCACGATCTGTCTTACGTCGTGATCTCGCACGATCTGGCGGTCGTGAAGTACCTCGCTGATCGGGTCGGGGTGATGTACCTGGGTCAGCTTGTCGAGGTCGGCCCGAGCGAGGAGGTCTACGCCCGCCCCGCTCACCACTACACAGCCGGGCTGATCGACACCGTCCCCATCCCGGACCCGCAGGTGCAGAAGCGCCGGAACCGGGTGGGGATCCGCGGGGAGCTGCCGAGCCCGGTGAACCCGCCGTCGGGATGCCGGTTCCGCACCCGTTGCCCGGCCGCCCAGGACGTCTGCGCGCAGGTCGCGCCGCCCATGGTGCGCTACGGCGAAGGTCACTGGGCCGCCTGCCACTTTCCCCTCCAACGACCCCTGGACGCCGAGGTGGCGCCGGATGGCCGCACCGTGGCGACCGGTTCGGCCACGTCAACCCAATGACGAGCCGCCCCGCTAACCAGCTCGGGCGGATCTATGCGAGACCCCTCTAGGCGCCACGATGAGGCGACGCCCCGATCAGCGCTGCCTGAAGTAGCTCACCGACGAGGCGCGGATCATCGTGCCGGGAAGTCACCTTGCGGCGAGGCGCTTCTGGATCAACGTCACGGTGGGCGCGGCAGTCCGGCTGGACGGGGCTGGACTCAGCCGGCCGCGGTGGGTAGCACCTGGGTCTTGAGCCCGCCACCGGCGCGGAAGGCCTCGAGGGCCTGCCCGTACTGCTCGAGCGGGTACCGGTCGGTGATGAAGACGCCGGGGTCCAGCACCCCGGTGGCGAAGAGCTCCGCGGCGCGCTCGTAGGAGTGCAGCACGGCCATCGAGCCGGTGATGGTGATCTCCTTGTTGTAGATCCGGTAGGGCTCGATGGTGGCGCGTGCGGCGTAGTCGGCGACCCCGAACTGCAGAAACGTGCCGCCCGCGCCGACCTGTCCGAGGCCGGCCTGAATGGCGGCGACGTTACCGGTCGCGTCGATCACCAAGTCCCAGCCGTAGGGCCGGCTCAGCTCGTCGGCGGACGCGGCCACGGCGGAGGCTCCCTGGGTCCGGGCCAGCGCGAGCCGGTCCGGATTGAGGTCGATCATGTCGACGCTGACCGCGCCGGTGCGCTGCGCAAGCTTCAGCATCATCAGCCCCATCGTGCCTGCGCCATAGATGAGGACGTGCGAGCCCAATTGCGAGCGCAGCACGTCATATCCACGCACCGCGCACGACAGCGGCTCGATCAGGGCTGCGTCGGCGAGCGCGATCGTGTCAGCCAGTACGACACAATTCGCGGCGGGCACCGCGACATACTCCGCCGCGGCGCCGGGGTTGGTGACGCCGATCGCCCCCCAGCGCAGGCAGAGATTGCCTCTACCCAACCGGCAGTAATGGCACTCGTGGCAGTACAGCGAAGGGTCGACCGCGACCCGGTCGCCGTGCCGAAGCCCGTCCACGCCCGGGCCGAGAGACACCACCGTGCCTGCGAACTCGTGGCCCGGAATGATGGGCAGCGTCGGCGCGAATTCGCCCTGCAGGATGTGCAGGTCGGTGCCGCACAGGCCGACCGCGGCGACTTCGACCACGACCTCGCCAGCTGCTGGGGTCGGGTCGTCGACGTCCTCGATGCCGACCTTGCCTACTTCTGAGATGACGGCCGCCCTCACTTGACGGCTCCGAGCGACAAGCCCTGCACGAGCTTGTCCTGGGCGGCGAACCCGGCGACGAGGACGGGCAGCGAGATCGCGGTCGCCGCGGCGCACACCTTGGCCAGGAACAGGCCCTGGCTGGTCACGAAGCTGGTCAAGAAGACCGGACCGGTCTGGGAGACCACGCCGGTCAGGACACGGGCGAACAGCTGCTCATTCCAGCTGAAGATGAAGCAGATCAACGCAGTAGCGGCGATGCCGGGCGTGGCTATGGGCGCGACGATTCGGCGCATGATCTGGATCAGGTTCGCGCCGTCGATGGAGGCGGCCTCGATGATGGCGATGGGCACCTCCGCGAGGAACGAGCGCATCATCCACACCGCGATCGGCAGGTTCATGGTGGTGTAGAGCAGGACGAGCAGCCAGATGTTGTCGAGCAGGCCGGCCTTCTGGGCGAACAGGTAGATCGGCAGCAAACCCGCGACCGGCGGCAGCATCTTGGTGGACAGGAAGAAGAACATTGCGTCCGTCCACTTGCGGACGGGCCGGATGGACAGCGCGTACGCGGCGGGGATCGCCAGCAGCAGGACGATGATCGTCGACATGATGCTGGCGGTCGCGGAGTTGATGATCGCCGGCCACGGGCTGCTGCCAGTGCCGGAACCGAAGAACTCCCGCCAGCCGCCCAGCGTCAGCGGCGCCCCGAAGCTGGGCGGGTTGGTGGCTGCAGCCTGCTCGGTGTGAAAGGAGGTGAGCACCATCCACAGCACCGGGATGATGAAGATCAGCCCAACGATCCAGGCACCGAGGCCGATCCCTAGGGTCGAGTAGTTGTGGTGCCGGCTCCGGCGCACGCGGGGCCGGGCGTGAGCGGTGACGGCGGTGTCAGCGGTGACAGCGGTCATCAGGAGGTCTCCTCGTTGAAGAGCGATGACACGACGCGCAGCGCGAACGTGGCGATGATGATGGACCCGGCCACCACGACAACGCCCTGAGCGGAGGCCAGGCCGTAGTCGTGGGCGCTGAAGAAGGTCTGATAGATCGTGTACGGCAGGTTCGCGGTGCCCAGCGCGCCAGAGGTGAGGGTGAACACGGCGTCGAAGTTCTGGACGATGAAGATGCTGCCGAGCAGGCCGCCAAGTTCGAGGTAGCGGCGCATGTGCGGCATCGTGATGGCCCGGAACATCTGCCAGGCGTTGGCGCCGTCCACCTTGGCCGCCTCGATCACCTCGCCGTCGCGTGACTGCAGCCCGGCCAGCAGGATCAACATCATGAACGGCGTCCACTGCCAGATGAGCTCCGCCTCGACCGCGATCTTTCCGTGGGCGTCGATCCAGTCGGGCTGTGGCGGGTTGTGGCCGCCGAAGAGGTTCCATACCGAGTGGATGCTGCCGTTGAGCAGGCCGTAGGTGGGGTTGTACATACCGTGCTTGAACAGCAGCGCGGCAGCCACCGGTACCACCAGGAACGGCGCGATCATCATGGTGCGCACCAGGCCGCGGCCGAAGAACGACCGGTCGAGCAGCAGGGCGATGCCCAGCCCCAGGATCAGGCTGACGATGACGACCGTCACGGTCAGCACGATGGTCGTGAGCACCGACTGTCGCACCTGGGAGTTGGAGAACACCGCCTTGTAGTTGTCCAGGCCGGCGAAGCCCTTGCCGTTGGGATCCAGGGCGTTCCACCTCATGAACGAGATGATCAAGGTCGCCACGAACGGCAGCTGGGTAACGATCACCAGAAAGACCAGGCCGGGAAGCAGCGGCGCCCGCCGTACCCAGGACGCCTTGTCCCACTTGCGGATCGGCGCGCGGACCAGCGGCTGCTCGCTCGTCCAGCCCGGCACCGGACTGGTTGCTGTCACTGTGCTCATAGTTGCCTCCTCCTGCAGACCCCGTCTGCGGGCCGCCTGGTCGCGGCGATCCCGATCGGCTAACGCCAACTCGGCACGCGGGGGTGCCCGCCGTATGCGGCCACCCCCGCGTGCCGAGGGCGAGGCGGCGCCTTGCCGGCGCCACCCCGCCTGCCCGCTATTTACCCTTGTACTTATTGCCCGCTGTCTGCGCCAGCGACTGAGCCTGGCTCAACGCCTTGGACACGCTGGTCTGCCCCGCGATGGCGTTGCTGATGAACGTCGAGGCCTGTGTTCCGAAGTCGGTGAACTCGGGGATGTCGACGAACTGGATGCCGGGCGCCGGTCGCGGCTGAACGCCAGGGTTGGTGGGGTTGGCCGCGCTGATGGCGGCCAGCGTCGGCTTGGCGAACGCCGTGGCCGACTTGACGTAGTCAGGGTTGGAGTAGGTAGAGGTCCGCTTGCCCGCGGGCACCCGAGCCCAGCCGAGCTGCTTGCCGACCTCGGACTCATACTCGCTGCTCGCGGCCCACGAGACGAACTTGTCGGCGTCGCTCTGGTCCTTCGAGGCCTTCTCGACTGCCCAGGCCCAGGTGTAGAGCCAGCCCGAGCTCTTGGTCTTCTGCACCGGTGCGGGGGCATACCCGACCTTGCCGGCGACCGGGGACCCGGAACCCTCCAGCGAGCCCGCGGCCGAGGTTGCGTCGTACCACATGGCGACCTTGCTCTGCTCCATGTCGTTGAGGCACTCGGTGAACCCGGCCTGGGCTGCTCCGGCCTCGCCGTGCGCCTTCACCAGGTTGACGTAGAAGTTGGTGGCAGCGGTGAATTCGGGAGAGGTCACCTGGGCATTCCAGTCCTTGTCGAACCAGGTCCCACCGAAGGTGTTCACGACAGTGGTCAGCGGCGCGAGCACCTGACCCCAGCCGGTCTGACCGCGCAGGCAGACGCCCTTCATGCCCGGCGCCGCGCCATCGAGCTTCCCGGCCAGCGTCGCGACCTGGTCCCAGGTCGGGTTGGCTGGCATCGTGAGGCCCTTGGCCGCGAAGATGTCCTTGCGGTACATGAGGAAAGACGACTCTCCGTAGAACGGCTCGCCGTAGAGGTGGCCGTCCGCGGTAAGCGCCTGGGTCATCGGCTTGAGGACGTCAGCTTGATTGAAGGTCTTGTCGGCGGCGATGCTGTCGAGGTTCGCCAGCCACCCGTTCTTGGAGTAGAACGGAATCTCGAAGTTGGACAACGTCGCCACATCGTACTGGCCGGCCTGGCTGGAGAACTCCTGGCTTGCCTTGTCGCGCAGGTCGTTCTCGGGCAGCACCGTGTAATTCACCGTGATCCCGGTCTGCTTGGTGAAGTTCGCGGCGGTCAGCTTCTGCAGGTCCACCATCTGCGGGTTGTTCACCATCAGCACCTTGATCGAGTGGCCGCCGCTGCTGCCGCCTCCGCCGCTCTTGCCGCCCGCGCCACTGCACGCGGCCAGCCCCATTGCCAGCACCGGTGCCGCGATGCCCGCGACCACCCTCGTCCTCTTGCTGCGCATCCACATTCTCCTCGCCATAGTCGCCGAACACTGCCAGCCGCGCCCCTGAGCGGTCCCGCTCATATGAGTGGGACCGCGCTCAAAGTTTTCATTACCAAGATCGCCCTGGGACTCGCCAAGTGTCAAGCGGCTATGCCAAACTGATACGGCAGCCGCTCAGACGAGCGCAGCGAGGGAGCCGGTAGGTGGCAGGCGAAAGTGAGCTGATCTTGGTCGCGCGGGTCGCCCGGGGCTATTACCTGCAGGACAAATCCAAGACTGAGCTGGCCGAGGAGCTGGGCATCAGTCGCTTCCGGATTGCCCGGCTGCTCGAGTCGGCGCGGCGTGACGGCGTCGTCCGGATCGAGATCATCACGCCGGGCGCCCTCGACACGGAGCTGTCCACGCAGCTTCAGCAGCGCTTCCGCCTCAAGTACGCGGTGGTGCTCGACCTGTCCGACGAGGACCCGATCATGCTGCGGACCCGGCTCGGCGACGCCGCCGCAGAGCTCCTGACCGAGATCGCCACCCCGGCGGACGTCATCGGGCTGGCCTGGGCCAGGTCGCTGCGCCGCCTCGGTGACGCCATCACCAAGCTGCCCCCGTGCCCCGCTGTCCAGCTGACCGGGGCGCTCACCGGGCCCGACGGCAGCGACGTCCTCGAGCTCGTGCGCCGGGTCGCCCGAGCCGGCGGCGGCCCCGCGCACGTCTTCTACGCCCCGCTGCTGGCCGACAACGCCGACACCGCCCGGACGCTGCGCTCCCAGGCCGACGTCGCCCACGCCGCCGCGCTGGTCTCGAAGGTGACCATCGCGGTCGTGGGCATCGGGGCCTGGGAAGAGGGCCAGTCCACCATCTTCGACATCATCGATGCCGACGAGCGCGAGGATGCCCGGGCAGCTGGGGTACGGGCCGAAATTTCCGGCGCGCTGATCAACGACCGCGGCCAACCGGTCGAGCACCCGCTGACCCAGCGGATCATCGGAGTCACCGCCGACCAGCTGGGCCGCATCGACACTGTCCTCGCGGTCGCCTACGGCGCCGGCAAGGCCGACGCAGTGCGGTATGCAGTCGAGGGCGGTCTCATCAACGCGCTGGTCACGCACTCGACTTTGGCCCGGCGACTGCTGGACGACGGCGAGTAGCGCCGCGGCGGGCGCCGGACTGCTGCCGGGCCACTCCGGCGGACTTGGTGCTCTTCTCCACCACCGGTCTGGTCGGTCACCAGCACTGCAGCGTCGCGCCCGGAGGTCCTCCACGACGTAATCACGCAAGTCATCGCGCGGAGCTTCGGTTCCCGGTCGACGTCTGGCCGTAGCGCTGGCGGTGCACCGCGATGCCGGCGTAGAAGCAGTCCAGGATTCGGTCACCCTGGTTGCTCGGGTTTTGCCGGTCTCGCTGGCGTCAGCGAGCGCGGCGGCGGCGTTGACGGTCAGGGGCAGGAAGACCTCGTGAGGTCAGCGATATTGCATCCGACAGGCGAGGGGCGCCCGGCGAACCGGAACGCCCCTCCCCCGCGGAGCCGTCAGATCACTTCAGATTCGTCGGGGCGTCGGCTGCGTCGCCGATGCTGACGAGGTGCTGCGCGTACTCCTTGACGTTGTCCTTGGTGACCAGCTGACCCTCGAGCGTGGTGTTCTTCTCCACCGACTTGCCGCCGATCACGTCGGCGGCCAGGTCGGAGACCTTCTGCCCCAGGGCGTAGGGGGACTCGGCGTTGGTGGCGTACATCTTTCCGGCCGCGATGGCAGCCAGGGCGTCCGAGATGCCGTCGTTGCCCACCAGGACGACCTTGCCGTCGAGCCTGCGGGACTTGAGCGCCGCGAGGACGCCCATCGCCATCTCGTCGTTGGCCGCGTACACGCCGTTGATGTCGGGATGCGCCTGCAGGATGTTCGTCATGACGTCCAGCGCCTTGGCCCGGTCAAAGTCCGCGGCCTGCTTGGCCACGGTCTTGATGTTCGGGTGCTTGGCCGCCATCTCCTCCTCGAAGCCCTTGGAGCGGTCCTGCGCCACGTTCGTGCCAAGGAGGCCCTGGATCTCGACGATGGTCCCCTTGTCACCGAGCCCCTTGGCGAGGGCGTCGGCGGCGTTGCGGCCTGCCTGGATCGCGTCGTAGCCGACGAACGTCGCCAGGTCCCCGCCCTCGGGCTTCCGGTCGAAGGCCATGACCGGCACGTTCGCGGAGTTCGCCGACGTGACGCTGGCGGTCGCCGACTGGCTGCCGACCGGGTCGATGATGAGGATGCCGGGCTGCTTGGTCAAGGCGCTGGTTGCCAGGTTCAGCGCCGTCGAGTCGCTGTTGTTGGCGTTCTCGACGTCGAGCTTGATGCCCTTCTTCGGGGCCTCGGCCGCGGCGCCGTTCTTCACCGAGACGAAGAACGGGTTGTTCAGCGTGCTCATGATCATGACCGCCGATTTGCTTCCGGAAGCGGCCGTGGCGTGGCTGGATCCCGACGCTGCCGATCCGCTGCCGCGGCTGCAGGCGCCCAGGGACACGACAACTGCGCCGACGGCGGCTGACGTTGCGATGATCTGCATGCGCGAATGCATAGGAACTCCTTTGTGCCCTGAGGGCAGCTCGAATTGTTGGGCTGGAGCAACCCTGGCTGCGCCAGGGACTTTTGATTGCTGCCATTCCGGCCGGGGCCGCGGGAAGTCAGCGACTCACCAGTTCGTCGGCCGGCGCAGCGACGGCGCCCCCTGAGGGGCGCGACGGCCATCGGAACCAGGCCCGGATGGCGGTGGCGTTGCGGTCCAGCAGGACGGCGAAGAGGATCACGAGCCCCTTCACGACGCTCTGCAGGAAGGGCGATACGTTCAGCAGGTTCATCCCGTTGTCGATCACGCCGAGGATCAGTGCGCCGACGATGGTGCCGACCAGGTCACCTCGGCCGCCTGCGAGGCTCGTCCCGCCGATGATGACCGCGGCGATGGCCTCGAGCTCGAGGCCGGTACCCGCGGTTGGCTCCGCGGTGGACAGGCGGGCGGTGATGATGAATCCGGCGAGGGCCGCCAGCGCGCCACTGATTACGAAGGCCAGGACCTTCGTGCGGTTGACCGGAATGCCCGAGAGCTTTGCGGCCTCTGGGTTGTCCCCCGTCGCGTAGACGTATCTGCCGAAGCGGGTGCGAGCCAGCAACAGGCCGAAGACCAGGAAGATCACGATCATGATCCACACGGGCACCGGAACCCCGGCGGTGCGTGCCTGGCCGATGTTCTGGAAAGCGTAGTCGGACACGCCGATCGGGTTGCCCTGGGTGATCTGGAGAGTCAGCCCGGCGAGCACCGACATCATCGCCAGGGTGGCGATGAACGACGGCATCCGCGTTTTGGTCACCAGGAGCCCGTTGACCAGCCCTGCCAGCGCGCCGACGCCCAGGCCCACAACCATGCCGATCACGGTGCTGTGGTGCTGCAGGGTCATCGCGGTGATCGCTGCCGAGAAGCCCAGGACGGCTCCGACCGACAAGTCGATCTCGGCCAGGATGATAACGAATGTCTGTCCTGCCGCCAGCAACGCGGTCACCGAGGTGGCCAGGCCGACGTTGAGCAGGTTGCCTGAGGTCCCGAATGCCGGGGAGGCGATCGCCAGGGCGATGCACACCGCAATCAGCATCCATACCGCACGCAGCTCACGGGCGATCTGCTGTAGACGCGCCTTCATGCCACGACCTCCATTGCGTGTTCGAGCACGGCCTGCTGGGTGATCCGGTTTCCGGTGAGCTCCGAGACGACGCGACCGGCCCGCAGGACGAGCACCCGGTCCGACATCGCGACCAGTTCGGGGAGGTCGGAGCTGACCATCACGACGGCGACACCGGTGGCCGTGAGCTCGTTGAGAATCCGGTAGATCTCGGTTTTGGCCCCGACATCAACGCCTCGGGTGGGCTCCTCCATCAGCAGCACCCGCGGGGAGGTCATCACCCACTTGCCGAACAGCGCCTTCTGCTGATTGCCGCCCGAGAGGGTGCCGACGTCGACGTTCGGCGAGGACGCGCGCACCCGGAGCTGGGTCATTACGTCGGTCACCCGGTCGTTCTCGCGCCGACGCTGCACGACGCCGAGACGCTGGGTGAGGGACCTGAGCGCGGCCAGCGAGATGTTCTCGGCGACCGACCGGCCGGGGCACAGCCCGTCCGCCTGCCGGTCAGGGGTGATGTAGGCGATTCCGCGGCGGATGGCCGCGGCCGGCGACGACGCGGTCATCGGTCGACCACCCATGCTGACCGTGCCGGACTCGGCCGGCTCCAGGCCGAAGAGGGTGCGCAGCAGCTGCGTCCGACCCGATCCCATGACGCCGCCCAGTCCGAGGATCTCCCCCGCGTGCACGTCGAAGGTGACGTCCTCGAACGCACCGGATCGCGTCAGCCCTCGGACGCTGAGCGCCGTCTCCGTCCGCGCGTTCGCCTCCTTGGGGTAGAAGTCGCCCACCGTGCGACCGACCATCGCGCCCACGACCTGGTCGTGGGTCAGTTCCTTGGTCGCGCCTTCGAGCGCCACCGCGCCGTCGCGCAGCACGACCACGCGGTCGGCCAGGGCGAAGACCTCGTCCAGGCGGTGACTGATGTACACGATGCCGACGCCGTCGGCGCGCAACCGGCGTACCTGCGCGAACAGCTGCTCGGACTCGCGGTCGTCGAGCGCCGCCGTCGGCTCGTCGAGGATGAGCACGTTCAGGTGATGGCCGATCGCCTTCGCGATCTCCACCATCTGCTGCTCGGCGACGCCGAGCTGGCCGACGTCGGTGCGCGGGTCCACGGAGACGCCGATGCTGTCCAGGAGCTCGGCCGCTCGTCGGGCCATGCGGCGCTTGGACACCAGGAAGCGGCCGAACTGACGGCCCTCCTCGCGGACGAACAAGTTTTCCGCGACCGACAGGTGCGCGAACAGGTTCTGCCGGAACTCCTGGTAGATGACCTGGATGCCGCGCGCCATCGCGTGCTGCGGGTCGCGGAAGGTGACCGGCTCACCGTCGATGGCGACCGTGCCGCCGTCCGGGCGGTACACGCCGGAGATCACGCGCGTGAGGGTCGACTTCCCGGCCCCGTTCTCGCCGACGAGCGCCACGACCTCGCCGCCGGTGACGTGGAGATCGACCCCCCGCAGGACGCGGTTGTCGGCGAAGGACTTGTGCACGCCGCGCACCGATAGCTGCATGTCGGCCGCCGCTTCAGTAGACGACGCCGGCGGTGAGCAGCACGTTCGCGTAGGGGGTGAACTCCCCTGAGCGAACGGCTGCCCGGGCACCGGTGGTCGCGGCCTTGAAGTCGACGTGCGGCACGAAGGTCGCGGTCACTCCACGGGCGGACAGGCGGGCGGTGAGCTCCTCGAGCATCTCCGGGCTGTGCTGCTTGATCTCCTCCGAGATCACCGCTCCCTCGACCGCCAGCTCCTCGAGCACGGTGTCCAGGACGTCGAGGAATCGGGGCAGGTTCGCACGCACGGCGAGATCGACCCGTTCGACTCCCCCGGGGATGGGCAGACCCGCGTCGGTGACGACGAGCTGGTCGGTGTGGCCCATCTCCGAGATCACGCGGGAGAGCTGGGCATTGAGCGTTGCATCGTTGCGACGCACGGAAACCTCCTGAGGTGATGTCGCCGGCTCAGGCGACGACGGTGGATGCAGCCAGGGCGAGAACTTCGCCGCGCGCAGGAAGCGACGGGCTGGCGCCGGCCCGGGTGACCGCGAGCGCACCGGCGGCCATGCCGTGCCGCACGGCGTCCGCCAGCTCCACGCCGGCGGCGAGTGCCGCGCCGAGGGTGCCGGTGAACGCGTCGCCGGCCGCGGTCGTGTCCAGTGCCTGTACCGGGAAGGGCGGGAAGAGCCGGGGACGCTCGCCGGCGCTGACCAGGAGGGCTCCGGCATCGCCGAGAGTGATCACCGCGTGTCGTACGCCCCGGTCGAGGAACCACTGACCGGCCCGGGCGGCGCTGGACTCATCGGTGACCTCGACGCCGGTCAGGATGCTCGCCTCGGTCTCGTTGGGGGTGACGATGTCGACGTGCGGCCAGATGTCGTCGGGCACCGGAACGGCCGGGGCCGGGTCCAGCACGACGGTCAGCCCGGCCTGCGCGCCGGCGGCGGCTGCGTGCGCCGTCACGGAGGCACGGATCTCCAGTTGCAGCAGCAGGACCGAGACGTCGTTCCGAACGGCGGCCAGACCGCTGTCGACCTGCGCGTCATCCAGCCGTGCGTTGGCCAGCGGCGTGATGACGATGTCGTTCTGCCCGGACGAGTCGACGCGGATGTGCGCGACTCCGGTGGGCCCGTCGACGGTGCGGAGGAGGTCGGTGTCGACCCCGTGCTCGCGCAACCCGCCGGAGGTCAGCTCGGCGAAGGGGTCGTCCCCGACGCAGCCGATCATCCAGGTGGGGGTGCCGAAGCGAGCCGACGCGACGGCCTGATTGGCGCCCTTCCCGCCCAGCACGAGGGTGAAGTCGTTACCGAGCACGGTCTCCCCGGCACGAGGCAGCCGGTCGGCGAAGGCGGTGACGTCGGCGGTGATGCTGCCGACGACGAGAACTCCCGAGGGGCTCACGGCGGAACTGCCTTCCTGCATCGAGGGGACGGGGGTGGGCGGTGGCGTGCTGCCGGGCTCAGACACCGATCGGGTGCCAGACGGTCTTGGCCTCGAGGACGCCGAGCATCCGGTCCATGCCGGGTGGAGCGGCCCAGTCCTCGACACCGGGACGGCGCACCCGCTTCAAGTTGTCCGCCGCCGCGATCTCGAGATCCCGGGCGAGGTCCGCCGGGACGCCGGTCAGGTCGAGGGCGTCGACGTCCATGTGCGAGGCCAGCCAGGGCGCCAGTTCGGCGGTGGCGCCGGTGAGCAGGTTGACGACTCCCCCGGGCACGTCGCTGGCGGCGAGCACCTCGGTCAGCGTCACCGCCGGCAGCGGCCGGTCCTGCGACGCCAGCACGACGGCCGTGCAGCCGGTGGCCACGACCGGCGCCAGCACCGCGACCAGGCCCAGCAGGCTGGAGTCCTGCGGCGCCAGCACGCCGACGACGCCGGTCGGTTCGGGCAGGGTGAAGTCGAAGTAGGGCCCGGCCACGGGATTGGTCGTCCCGACGACGGCCGCGAGCTTGTCGGTCCAGCCGGCGTACCAGACCCACCGGTCGACGGCCGCGTCCACCTGGGCCATCGCGGTGGGGGTCGAGATCCGCTCCGCCGCGGCGACCTCGTCGGCGAACTGGACGCGCCGGCCCTCGAGCATCTCGGCGACGCGGTACAGGACCTGACCGCGGTTGTAGGCCGTCGCCGCCGACCAGCCCGGGAACGCTTTGCGGGCCGCCTGGACGGCGTCGCGGACGTCCTTGCGGGACGCCGCGGCCGCGTTCGCGAGGAACTCCCCTGCCGGTGTGGTCACCGGGTAGGAACGCCCGGACTCGCTGCGGGGGAAGGCTCCCCCCAGGTAGAGCTTGTAGGTCTTCCGGACCGGGATGCGGTCGCTCATCAGGTCGCCTCCAGGCGTCGGGCCGGCTCGCTCGTCGTCAGGTACGGCGCCAACCCGTGGCGGCCGCCCTCCCGCCCGTAGCCGGACTCCTTGTAGCCACCGAAGGGGCTGGTCGGGTCGAAGCGGTTGAAGGTGTTGGCCCACACCACCCCGGCGCGCAGCCGGTTGGCGGCCCAGAGGATGCGCGACCCCTTCTCGGTCCAGACGCCGGCCGACAGCCCGTAGGGGGTGTTGTTGGCCTTCTCGACCGCCTCGTCCGGGGTGCGGAAGGTCAGGACCGACAGGACCGGGCCGAAGATCTCCTCGCGCGCGATCCGGTGCGCCTGGGTGACACCGGTGAAGACGGTCGGCGGAAACCAGAAGCCTCGCTCGGGCAGCCTGCAACCGGGCGGCGACCAGCGGCCCGCGCCCTCGGCGTCACCAGCGTCAGCGAGCTCGGTGATCCGCTCGAGCTGGGCGGCGGAGTTGATCGCCCCGATGTCGGTGTTCTTGTCCAGCGGGTCCCCGAGGCGCAGGGTGCTCAGCCGACGGCGCAGCGAGTCCAGCACCTCCTCGGCGATGCTCTCCTGGACCAGCAGCCGCGAGCCGGCGCAGCAGACGTGGCCCTGGTTGAAGAAGATGCCGGTGACGATGCCCTCGACCGCCTGATCCACCGGGGCGTCGTCGAAGACGATGTTGGCGCCCTTGCCACCGAGTTCCAGCGTGGCCTTCTTCGCGGTGCCGGCGATTGTCCGGGCGATGGCCTTGCCCACCTCGGTGGAGCCGGTGAAGGCGACCTTGTCGATCCCCGGGTGCCCGACCAGGGCCTGCCCGGTCTCACCGGCCCCGGTCAGGATGTTCACGACGCCGGGCGGCAGATCGGCCTGCTGGCAGATCTCGGCGAACAGCAGCGCGGTGACCGGCGTGGTCTCGGCGGGCTTGAGGACGACGGTGTTGCCGCACGCCAGCGCGGGAGCGATCTTCCAGGCCAGCATCAGCAGGGGGAAGTTCCACGGGATCACCTGACCAGCGACCCCGACCGGCCGCGCGTCGGGACCCAGTCCCGCGTGCTCCAGCTTGTCGGCCCATCCCGCGTAGTAGAAGAAGTGCGCCGCGACCAGCGGCACGTCGATGTCCCGGGTCTCCTTGATCGGCTTGCCGTTGTCCAGGCTCTCGGCGACCGCCAGCTCGCGGGCCCGCTCGGCCACGATCCGCGCGATCCGGAACAGGTACTTACCCCGCTCCGATCCGGACAGCCGGGACCAGGCCCCCTCGTAGGCCCGCCGGGCGGCGGCGACGGCACGGTCGACGTCCTGGGCGCCGGCGAGTGCGACCTCGGTCAGGACCTCCTCGGTCGCCGGATTGACGGTGGCGAAGCTCCCGCCGTCCACGGGATCGACGAACTGCCCGTCGATGAACAAGCCGTAGGACGGCCTGATGTCCACCACCGCCATCGACTCGGGCGCCGGGGCGTACTCGAAAACGCTGGTCATCGGGAAATCCCTCAGTCGATCGTCACGTAGTCGGGGCCGGAGTAACGGCCGGACGCGAGCTTCATCCGCTGCATGAGAAGGTCGTTGAGCAGGCTGGACGCGCCGAAGCGGAACCACTCCGGGGTCAACCAGTCGGCCCCGGCGGTCTCGTTGACCAGCACCAGCTGCCGGACGGCGTCCTTAGTGGTGCGGATGCCGCCGGCCGGCTTCACGCCCACCTGGCGTCCGGTGTCCACCCGGAAGTCCCGGACCGCCTCGAGCATCACCAGCAGGACGGGACCGGTGGCTGCCGGGCTGATCTTGCCCGTCGAGGTCTTGATGAAGTCCGCGCCGGCGACCATGGCCAGCCAGGACGCCCGGCGCACGTTGTCCAGGGTGGCCAGCTCCCCGGTCTCCAGGATCACCTTGAGGTGCGCGTCGCCGCAGACCTCCTTGACCGCCACGATCTCCTCGAACACCTGCAGGAAGTGACCGCTCAGGAAGGCGCCCCGGTCGATCACCATGTCGATCTCATCGGCGCCGGCCGTCACCGCGTCGCGGACGTCGGCGAGCTTGATCGGCAGGTCGGCGCGACCGGACGGGAACGCGGTGGCCACGCTGGCCACGGCCACCGCCGAGCCGGCGAGCGCCTGCTTGGCCGTCGCGACGAGGTCCGGGTACACGCACACCGCGGCGACCGCCGGGACCGTCGCGTCGGTCGGGTCAGGACGGCGGGCCTTGGCGCACAGGGCCCGGACCCTGCCCGGCGTGTCCGCACCCTCCAGCGTCGTCAGATCCACCATGGAGATGGCGGTGTCGATCGCCCAGGCCTTCGCCGTGGTCTTGATCGACCGGGTCGCCAGCGCGGCCACCCGCTGCTGCGCCCCGACCTCGTCCACTCCGCGGAGCCCGTGCAGGAATGTCCGCAGCGACCCGTCGGACGACGAGATCTCCGGCAGCTGCACCGGTGAGCGACTGGACAACTGGACGGTCATTCGGACGTCGCTCCCCCGCTGCGGGCGCGGAGCCGTGGGCGAATCTCCGGGGCATGGGCGGCGGACGGGGCGCGGGTGCTGCCTCGCACGAGAAGGGAGGTGTTGAGGACGATGTGCCGGCCGTCGTCGAGGATCCCGTCGGTCAGCCGGGACAGCAGCAGGCGCATGGCCAACGCCCCCTGCTCCACGTCCGGGCGGGCGATGCAGGTCAGCGGCGGCTGCAGGAGCGAGCCGAGCGAGAGATCGTCGAACCCGATGATCGAGATGTCGTCCGGCACACGGACGCGCATGTCCCGGAGCGCCTTGAGCGCGCCGACCGTCATGAGGTTGTTGGCGGTGAAGATCGCCGTCGGCGACTCGGGAAGCGCGAGCAGTTGCAGGGTGATCTGCCTGCCGGACTCCTCGCGGAAGTCACCGGTCATGTCGTAGACCGGGTCCAGCGCCAGATCGCCCTCGGCCAGGCCCGCGAGGAAGCCGGCGCGCCGGCCACGGCCGGGAGTCGTGTCGGTGGGGCCATTGATCATGGCGATCCGCTCGTGCCCCAGCGATACGAGATGGGACGCGGCGGCGCGGGCGCCTCCCTCGTTGTCGACCAGGACGACGTCGAAGGCCTCGCCGCCGGAGACCTCCCGGTCCAGCAGAACCGCCGGAACGCCCGCCTCGCTCAGGGCGTGAGGGCCGAGATCCTGCTCGTGCGCCGGAGCCAGGATGAAGCCGTCCACCCGCGGCGTCAGCTCTGCAAGGATGTCCGCCTCGAGCTCACTCGACTCGTCGCTGTTGGCCAGCAGCATGTGGTAGCCGAAGCCCCGGCTGGCCTGCTCAAGCCCTTTGACCACGGCAGCGAAGAACGGGTTGGTCACGTCGGGCACGACAACTCCGATAGCGCCGCGACGACCGGACTTCAGCGACTGGGCCATCGGGCTGGGCGAGTAACCCAGCTCCTCGACCGCCTCGCGGATCACCGCAGCCGCACGGACCGGCTGGCCGGCGAGCCACCGCGAGACGGTGGCTGTCGACACTCCGGCACGCGCCGCGACGTCGTAGATGGTGGCCATGAAAACCCCTCACTGAAACCGGTACCAGATAACGGTTGCAGATGAGAGTGTGACAGTCAACACGGTGAGGCGCAGCGGTTACCGGATTGTTACCGGGGGAGGTCCGAGGGGGTGCCCAGGTTGCTGGTGTGGAACTACGCCGCCAGAGCCATCGGCCGACGGCCTGGCTTATCACTCGACTCGTCGAGTGAACACAATTGCCCCCACGAGGCTCGAGTTCACGACGCTCCGTCTTACGCGGAACACCGAACGGCGTCGTGAGTTGAGGGGTGGCCCTCGCTGACCGGACGTCGGATGCGGCGATCCCGTTTGCCGTCAACGCCGGCGGGCTCGACACCGACGCACGCACCTGGCTGCGATCCCGGTCAGCCCGGACATCGTCCGGCTTGGAACGGGCAGCTGTCCGGTTGCTGAGCAACTCCGAACGCGGTCCGGCGGGCGGGGCCAACCGGCACATCCCGGGGCCCCGCCCAGAGACAGAATCGGATGACGAGGGCGCTGGAGCAACTCGAGACAGCTGGAACGAGAGGTCGCGGCGCGATCGGATGCGCCCGTGCCGCTCGATCTGACAACTGCTTCGAGACGCGATCCGTCACGACCCGGTGATGTCATGATCTGCCTGTGCCGCAGGACCCTTGGGCCGCGTTGGCTGCACCGTTCGTTGAGGGGGCGTACGCCTCCGTCAAGGGGCGGGTCCGGACGTACGTCCTGCACGCCCAGCTGCTGTGGCACCTCCCCGACCCGCCGGCCACCGTCCTGGACTTCGGCGGGCGCGCGGCGCACCAGTCGCTGCCGCGAAGCTGTCTCCAACTGGCCCAGGTTCTCGGCACCATTGCGGAGGTCGCAGAGAACGCCAGGCAGCTCATCGTCGCGAACCCGACGGTGGTGAGCAGCCCGGCGGGCGTCGGCCGGTGATGGTCGAAGGAGAGCCGCGCCACGATCTCGTAGGCAGCGCGCAGTAGCTGACCCGCCGGTGAGGCGCGGTCGTGGTGTATCCGCGCCTGCCGGCCTTCGTCACCGACTACCGCGCCCCGCTCTACCACCGAGGGCCCCGGATGGAGCGCAATTTCCGACTGGAGGCCCAGGTCTCCGGCACAACCGAAGTCGACGCGGAGCGCGCCTTCGTCGCCCGTGCTGCGATCGGCCGAATGGTGAAAGAGCACGAGGTCGCCGACTCGGTCGTGGCAATGCTTCGCAAGCCCGGATGTCCGGCGCCGACGTCGACCTCTCTCTGCCGGAATGATCGCCTAGATGCCCGCTGAACGGGGGACCAGTGTGAGGCGCAGGCTCGCGTCACGGGCATCCCGCTGCACTGAAACGGCGCCGGAATGTGACACTCTCCGCCTCGTGCAAACGGTTCGGCGGCGCCGTTCAGAAAAGCCGGGAGCGCCTACTTCGGTCAGAACCGCCGCGAAGGGAACGACTTGAGCAGGTGGGGATCCGCGTCACTGGAGTGACCGTTAGGGCAGTCGAAGCTCACCGCGGTCCCCAGGTGGAGTTCGGCGTGGGCGACGATCTTCCACCGAACCGTACCGATCTTTGGCTGATCGTCGTCGAGGGACCGGGTCGTGGCGCACACCAGGCACCGCACTTCGGTCGTGCGATATTCGACGGTGGCCGCAGCCCCCGGCACCTCGGCGACAGCACTGGTCATGTGTGGCTCTATCGGCAGCTGCGTCGTGACCGCCGCAAGGGGATCCGCTTGCGGGCACTTCGACGTCAGGAGGCGTGCTGGTCGCCGAGTTTGTCGAGCAGCAGGGAACGGGCGAGCGTCGATGCTGGCAGGTGCCGCTGTTCGGCGGCTCGTTGGATTGCGTCGTATTCGGACTGCCGCAGCCGCAGGGTCAGCATGCGAGATCTGTTCGGCCAACTGATCGAGGCGTCGGCTGGGAAGTCGGCTTCTGGGTCGGCGTCTGCAGCGGCCTCGGCGCGCACCGCCTCGTCCTGCAGCTGGCGGGCTAGCTTGGGGTCAAGTCGCTTGGTCATGAGGTTCTCCCTCGGTGTACAGACGCAGGGCGCGGCCGGTAGCCGGCCACGCGGTCATACCGTGCAGGTCGCCGTCGAGGTCACGGTAGGCGAGTACGACCAGGACCGCTCCGGCGCGGGGCGAGTAGCCGATGACCGCCGGGCGTTGACGCGTGAGGTTCAATATGGGTCCACCTGCACGGCGTCGACGTCGTTGACTGCCTCGGCAGTCCAGTCCACCTCGATGTCGACCGCGCCGGGGTAACGCTGCGAGCGGGTCAGGTGCTTGGCAGCCATCTCGGACCAGATCACCTCCACCGATCAACCGTACACGAATGTTGTACAGATTCGGACACTGACAGGTATCAGCGTGCGCTGCGTGGATGCCGCTGCCGCCCGACAGCGGGTCGACCTCACCCGTAGGGGATGTCAGGTCCGGACTGTTGATCGGCCACGCCCGCGAGTCTCCACCGAGGAACAGGATCTGACCGCGCAACGCGACGGCCCGGCTCGGCGTCGACCCTTCCCGGGTGTACTCGAGGATCGGCCATCGTCCGGATGACGATCGGACACCGGGACGCGCGTCCCGGTGTGTCGGACTGGAGGCAGCGCCGCCGCCGGTGGCCGTGTTGTCTGGCAGACCGCAGCGCTGGTAGGACTGGCAGTCATGATCCTGCATCACGTCTTGGAGGGCGCGGGTCCGGCGGTGCTGCTGCTGCACTCGACGGCGGCAGACGCCCGGCAGTGGCGACCTCAGATCCGCGAGCTTCGCGGCGAGGTCACCGTCGTGGCGCCGGACCTTCGCGGGTACGGCCGGTCGCCGCTGGGCTCAGAACCGTTCTCCCACGCTGGCGACGTGGTGGGGTTGATGGATGAGCTGGGACTGGACCGTTGCGCAGTGGTGGGCTCCTCCGGAGGTGGCGCCGTGGCGCTGCAGGTCGCGTCCACGGTCCCGGAGCGGGTGAGCGCCCTGGTGCTGCTGTGTGCCGCGGCCGAGGGTGTGGAGCCGACCGCTGACCTGCGTGCCTTCGCGGAGCGGGAGACCGCACTGCTGCACAGCGGGGACGTGGCCGCGGCGACCGATCTCAACGTCGACATGTGGTTGCAGCCGGAGGTCGACGCGGCCACCCGGCAGCTGTTCCGCGAGATGCAGTCACACGCCTTCCAGGTGCAGCTCGCCGCCGGTGACCAGGTGCACGAGCAGGACGTGGAGGTCGAGCTTGCTCGCATTACCTGCAAGGCCACCGTCGTCTCCGGAAGCCGCGACCTGGCGTGGTTCCGCGCCGTCGCCGACCACCTGGCGACCGAGCTGCCCCGAGCCGTCCACGTCGACCTGCCGTGGGCCGGCCATCTCCCCAACCTCGAGCGCCCGACCGAGACGACACAGCTGATCCGCAGATCGATCCGCCCCTGACCACGGACAGCCTGGTTCGACCCGTCCCGCAAGGCTCCCCTCTCGGACAAGATCCGGCGTCCCGTGCAGCGGGCGAACGGCCACATAGCGATGCAGCACCGCGTCAACTACCGCTGCAAGTCACAGTCGACCGGTGGGCCGACGTGGGACGGGACCACAAATGCGATTGTGGCCACGCGAGTGTGTGTCCGCCCGAGCAGCGGCTTGGCGATAACCTGCACCGTGTTACCGCCCCCTCTCGGCGGGGATCATTGTGGCGGGGACGGCGTAGGTGACGATGTTGTCGTCGTACTGGCGCGCGGCGCTGTTGAACGGGCCACCGCAAGTGATCAGCGCCAGTCGGGAGTGGCCGGTGGTCGCGAAAATGTCACTGGGCAAGGCGTCTTTGTGGTAAGTGCGCTGGGCGACTATCACGTAGCGGTGCTCGCCCTGTTCTGAGTCCACGATCATGATGTCGCCGAGGTTCAAGTGGCCGACGACGGCCAGCGCTCCGAGTCCTTGCCGGGCGCTGTCGACGTGGCCGTCGAGCACGCTGGTGCCGCTGACGGCGCCCGGGGACGGCCCCCCGGACCACCACCCGAGGGTGTGCACGTCGTCCGGTACGGCCAGTGCCCCACCGACGACGTCGACTCCGACGACCGGAGCATCGAGGTGCACGGAGGGGATGACCAGCCGCGTCGGCCGCGTCGTCATCGGGCTGGTGGCGGTTCCTGGCCGCACAGGGGCACTCCTGTCTGGCCGCGCACTCCTGTCTGGCCGCGCACTCCTGTCTGGCTGATGCCCGGGGCGTGGTTCCTCGGGACGTAGCAGGGCTGTGGCTCCTGGCGTGCTATCCCCGAGGATCGGGACTCTGCCGGCTGCCGGCACGACGAACTGGCGACCAGGGGCCGGCCCTTCGGCCAGCGCCACGCCGGCACCGGCGGTCAGGGCGACGCCGAGCAGGACGCCCAGCAGGGCACGAGCCGTGGATCTGCCCCGGTGGGCGTCGACTCCGCCGCCGGCCTGGTGACGGGACCGCGGACGGGAAACGGAGCTGTGGCGCACCGGCCGTCAGCGCTTCCCCGCGGGCCGGCGGAACAGCCTCCTGCCGAAGGCCGCCGCCAGCACGACACCGGCAGCCAGAGCACCGACCTCGACGTCGTGGGTCACGTCGCCGGATGGGCTGGCGGCCTGCCCGCCGGTACCGGCGTTGACCTTCGGGGTAGTGAGGTCGCCGGACGAGCCGGCCGCAGCGGCCACGGCGGGTCGGACGCTGACCGTGTGCGGGTCGTAGACGCCGAAGAACTGCTCGAAAGCCAGGGCTTGCGCCTTGGTGCCCATGGCGTCGGTGGTGAAACTCAGCAGCGGGATCTGCTCGCCATTGCGGGTGGCGTAGGCGGTGTAGCGGGTCGTGGGGCTGAGGCGGGTACCGGAGAGTTCGACCATGTCCAGCCCTTTAACCGCCCGTACGGTCAGCAGCACCTTGCCTGGGCCCTGCACCTGGGTGGGGGCGTTGACGACTTGCCCGTCCAGACCCTGCCGGGTCAAGCCAGCTGTCCCCGGACCGTCGGGGACGGCGTTGGCGACGTAGACCAGCGCCTGGCCTTCCTGCCCGACGTGCAGCGTGTCGATCACCGCCCGGCGGGCGGTGTCGATGACGTCAACGGTGTCGGAGCGCTCGTTGACGACGTAGACCCGGGTGTTGTCCGGGCTGGGCCAGATGCCGTGCGGCTCGCGGCCGGAGGACTTGACCGCGGCCGCGTAGGTCGGGGTGGCCGCACCGTGTCGCTGGTAGATCTTTGTCTCATCCAGGCCACCGACCGTGACGTAGGCAAAAGACCCCGCCGCAGTGGTGACGAAGTTCGGGTGGTTGGTCGCCGGCCCGGTGTCCAACACCGCGCTCACCCTGGCGGTGGCGGTGTCGATGACGCTGACCTTGCCGACCTTCTTGTGCGCAGCCCACAACTGCTGACCGTCGGGGCTGAGCGCTTCGTCGGAGGAGAAAGCGTCCGCCAGACCACCGATCCGGCTCACCACCTTGCGGGTCGCGACGTCGATGACGTCAACGGTGGCGGACCGGATGTGGTTGACATAGGCGGATTTGCCGTCCGGGCTGAATACCACCTTGGAGGGGCCGGCACCGGTGGTGATGTGTCCGACGACGCCGCCGTGCCGGGCGTCGACGATGTCGATCTGGGACAGTGCGCGATCAGCGACCCAGACCTGGCTGCCGTCGGGGGTGAAGAAGCCTTCGTGGGAGGCTCGCCCGACGTCGGTCTGGGACACGATGCTGTTGTCGGCAGTCCGGAGCACCGTGACGGTGTTGCTGGTCACGCTGATCACGTCGAGGTAGCGCCCGTCTCGGGAGAATCCCAGTCCGTGAACGTCGACCGCTTTGAGGTACTGCGGGCCCAGCACGTCGTCCAGCCGTTGGGCACCGAGCGGGATGGTGCCCAACACGCGGTTGGTCGACGGATCGATGACGGTCACCGTGTTCGAACTCTGGTCTGCGGTGTAAACGCGGTCCCGCGACGAGATCGGCTGGGCGCCCGGTAACGCCGGGGCCTGCACCGTCACAGGCAGCGGCGCGGCGCCGGCGGGCAACGTGGTGCTTAGCGCGACGACGCCGAACACGGCGCCGGTGAAGAGCGCAGCCAGGACGGGACGGCGCAACGGGGGCAGTAAACGCATACGGGCTCTCTCAGGTAACGGCCGGCGGTTTAGGTAGTAGCGGTGAGGCGGGACGTCAACGGCGAGCTGCTGCGCCTCGCCGATCATAATCGGCTCTAGCTCGTCCGGACGAACCCGTGCTCCAGCAACGCCTGGTGCAACCCGGCACGTGATCATTTACCCGAACCTGGGACGCGACCGTCGCGCCCGCGCGCTGCGACGATGATGGTCGGAGGCGATCGACTAAGGGAGTGGACATGGGCAGCTGGGGAAAACGTGCGGACATGCTCGTGCATGCGGATGAGCCGTTTAATGCTGAGCCGCCGGCCGCTGCGTTGGGAGCTGCGTTTATCACTGCGACCGATACGTTCTACAGCCGTAACCACGGGCCGATTCCCGATCTGGACCCCACCACGTGGGAGCTCACCGTCGACGGACTGGTTGACACGCCACTGCGGTTGTCGCTTGCGCGACTGCGCGAGCAGTTTCGGGAGCACACGGTGACGGCGACCGTGCAGTGCGCGGGTAACCGGCGGGCAGCGCTGATCGCCGTGCGTGACATTCCCGGTGAGGACCCGTGGCAGGACGGGGCCACCTCGACCGCTTCCTGGGCCGGGGCGCGCCTGAGCGATGTGCTGACTGCGGCCGGGCTCGACAGCCTTGCCCACAACGATCCCGGTGATGTTCATGTGGCCTTCAGCGCACCCGATGTCTCCCAGCTGGCGCAGCCACCGCAGGCCTACGGCGGGTCGGTCCCGTTGGGCAAGGCCCTGTCCGCTGAGGTGCTGCTGGCCTGGTCGATGAACGGTGCTGCGCTCACCGCAGCACATGGGGCGCCGTTGCGGGTCATCGTGCCGGGCTGGATCGGGGCGCGCAGCGTCAAATGGTTGCAGCGGGTGACCATGCGGCGCGGGCCGTCGGACAACTACTTCCAAGCCGTGGCCTACCGGTTGCTGCCCCCGCAAGCCGACCCGATGACAGCCGGACCCGGCGATGGACTGTCCCTGGGCCCGATCGCGTTGAACAGTGCGATCCTGTCGCCCGCCGATGGCAGCACCGTCCCCGCCGGTCAGGTAACGGTCGAGGGTTACGCCTTCGCTGGCGACGGCCGATCGGTCGCGCGGGTCGACGTGTCCGTAGACGGCGGCGACAGCTGGGTGCAGGCTGATCTCGGTCCGGACCGGGGCGTGTGGGCGTGGCGGCTGTGGCATGCGGAGGTCGCCGTGCCGGTCGGGGACACCGTCCTGGCGGCCCGGGCGTGGGACTCCACCGCCGCCGCGCAGCCCTCGGACCCGGCCCAGTTGTGGAACCCCAAGGGATACGTCAACAACTCCTGGCCCCGAGCGGCCGTGCACGCCACACCGCCCTCGGCGTGAATCCGCGGCCGCTACCGTCGCGTAAGCATTTCCCGCCACGGATGTTGGCCGCCACAATCTTCACCGGCGTCGCGCCCAGGGCGGCCGGGCACTTCTGATGCTATGTCCGCACCTGGTTCAGCACGCCGCGATCGGTTACACAGAGGCACATTCCTCACCGGTGTTCAGCGGGCTGGGTACCTGCCTGGAGTCGTTGCGGTGGCCCTGGGTGGGGGTCATCGTCGGTGTCGGCTGGTGGGTCCAGCGACGCCGGGTCGACCCGACGACGGTGTCGCTCAACGCGGCGCTGCACCAGTCCGTGCCTGGGTTGCCGCTGCTGGCGAGGGTCACCGATGCGGTGCTGCAGATCATCGCCGTCGATGTCGGCGGGTCATTAGGCCACGAAGGTGCCCGCCAAACGGGAGCGGCACTAGATGAGTGAGTCCGTTTGCGGCTCAGGCGCGTGTCGCTGCCGGAGGTGGGAGGCGGTTCAGACACCCTCAAAGGCCAGCTCACCCTCGAAGAACACGGCGGGCGCACCCTGCCCGGCGTCTACACCCGCGTCGCGGCCCGACTACTCGCCATGGCCGCCGCGATCTAGCACAACTGGAAAACCAACGCCCCAGTCAAACGCTCACTGATCGCCTACCACCACTAAACGCCAAACGGACTCACTCTGAGGTGCCTTAGCCCGGATGCACCCGCATGAGTCGGTGATCAGCGGGTCGTAGAGCGAGACTCGGTAGATACCCCCGCTCACCGGATGTTCGACGGTCACGGAGACAGCACCGGTGAATCCCCCGCTCACCGAATCGTCTTCAAGCCTTCGCAAGCTTGTGTCCCCGGGTGATCACTCCGGGTACGGTCGAATGACAGCGGGCGAGTACATACCGCCTTCGCTCAACCAGCGCTTCGCCATAAACCTCTTATGCCACCCCCTTGCCCGGTCGAGGAACACACCGGGCCGGAGAGGGGACTGGTGGTGTGCGGCGCCCGGACTGCTGGTGGCCGTCAGGGCGAGCGTCACCGGTGCGGCGAGCCGGCGGTGTGCGTGCTCGTGCCGTTCGAGCCGGTTGCGGCGTAGGTGCGCCGGTAGGCCCCCGGTGACAAGCCGACGGACGCCTGCAGGTGCTTGCGCAGCAGGACCGGGTCGGCGAACCCGGCGGCGGAGGCGACTTGCCCGACGCTGAAGTCGGTGGACTCCAGCAGTGACCGTGCGTGGTCGACCCGGCGCTGGTTGATCCACTGGTGTGGGCTTTGCCCAACCTCGGCGCGGAACCGGCGGGTGAAGGTGCGCACGCTCATGTTGGCGTGCCGGGAAAGATCGGTGAGCGAAAGCGGTTCGGCGAGCCGATCGAGGATCCACAGGCGAGTCGTCGAGGTCGAGTTGTCCGCATCGGGCGGCAGCGGGTGGTCGATGAACTGGGCTTGGCCGCCGTCGCGCCAGGGAGCGACGACGCAGCGTCGGGCGGCGGCGTTCGCCACCGAGGCGCCGTGGTCGCGGCGCACCAGGTGCAGGCACAGGTCGATGCCCGCAGCTACCCCGGCTCCGGTGAGGACGCGTCCGTTGTCCACGAAGAGCACCTCCGGGTCGACGTCTACCTTAGGGAACAACCGGGCGAGCTCGCCGCACAGGCCCCAGTGAGTCGTCGCTCCTTGGCCGTCGAGTAGGCCGACAGCAGCCAGCAGGAACGCCGACGTGCAGAGACTGACGATGCGGGTGTGTGGCCGGATGAGCTCCAGGGCGGCACCCACCTCCGGTGGCACCTTGGCCACGGCGAGCAGCCCTGCGGCGGGCTCGTGCGTCGCGATGACGACGGTGTCCGCGCGCGCAAGCAGGGTGTGGTCGTGCTGCACCGTGATGCTGAAGTCCTGGTTGGTGCGCACCGGCCGCCCTCCCAGCGAGCAGGTGGACACCTCGTACAGCTGCCGCCCGGCCGCGTCCACCGCTTGGTGCAAGACGCACGCCGGGATGCTGAGGTCGAAGGGCATGACCCCGTCGAGGGCGAGAACGGCCACGCGGTGCGACATGGCCCGAATGTTACCTTCAATGTCCCACGAGCCAGTTCCGCGGCTGCGTCCACTGAGTCACGCTGCTGCTATGACATTGCATCGCGACTCGTTCTTCATCGGCGGCGAGTGGGTCGCCCCGCGCTCCTCGCAGCGCATTACGGTCATCGACGCCACGACCGAAGAGGTGCTGGGCAGCGCCCCTGAGGGGCAGGACGCCGATGTCGACGCGGCTGTGGCGGCGGCCCGACGCGCGTTCGACGACCCGACCGGCTGGTCGACCTGGGCACCTGAGCAGCGGGCCCGCGTCATGCGCCGGCTCGCTGATGCGCTCGACGACCGCAAGGACGAGCTCACGCGCCTGGTATGTCGCGAGAACGGCATGCCGATGGCGCTGGCCCAGATGCTCGAGGGGGCGCTGCCCAGCCTGTTGCTGCGCTACTACGCCGACCTGGTCTGCCAGACCCCCGTCGAAGAGGTCCGGGACGGCATGTTCGGGCGCCCGGTCGTCGTGCGCCGCGAAGCCATCGGGGTTGCTGCCGCCATCGTGCCGTGGAACGCGCCCCAGACCCTTGCCTCGGGCAAGCACGCCCCCGCCCTGGCGGCCGGCGCGACGCTGGTCCTCAAGCCCTCCCCTGAGACGGCGCTGGACTCCTACCTGTTCGCCGAGGCGGCAATGGAGGCCGGCGTCCCCGCCGGCGTGATCAACATCGTGCCGGCAGACCGCGAGGTCGGCGCCTACCTGGTGGGGCACCCCGGCGTCGACAAGGTGGCCTTCACCGGGTCCAGCGCCGCCGGCCGCCGGGTCGCCGAAACCTGCGGCCGCCTGCTGCGACCGGTGACGCTGGAACTCGGCGGTAAGTCGGCGGCGATCGTGCTGGAGGACGCCGACCTCAACCCCGAACTCATGCGCCAAGAGTTTTTCGCCGCCACGATGATGAACAACGGCCAGTCGTGCTTCGCCAGCACCCGCGTGCTCGCGCCGCGCAGCCGGTACGGCGAGGTCGTCGACGCGGTCGCGGCGCTGGCCGAGTCGCTGCAGGTGGGGGACCCCCTGGACCCGGCGACCCAGGTCGGGCCGTTGGCCAGCGCTCGCCAGCGCGACCGGGTCGAGGGCTACATCGCCAAGGGCAAGGGCGAAGGGTCCCGGCTCGTCGTCGGCGGCGGCCGGCCGGCCCACCTGGACCGCGGCTGGTACGTCGAGCCCACCGTGTTCGCCGACGTGCACAACGCCCAGGTCATCGCGCAGGAAGAAATCTTCGGCCCGGTGCTGGTGGTCACGCCATACGAGGACGAGCGCGACGCCGTCCGCATCGCCAACGACTCCGACTTCGGCCTAGGCGGCTCGGTGTGGACGCGCGACGCCGAGCACGGCCTGGAAGTCGCGCGCCAGGTGCGTACCGGCTCCATCGGCATCAACCAGTACATGACCGACCCGATCGCGCCCTTCGGGGGTGTCAAAGGTAGCGAGCTGGGCCCCGAGGGACTGGCGAACTACCAGCAGCTCAAGTCCATCTACCGCTGACCCGACCTCCGGGTGGCTCAGCCTCATGCGACTGCCTGACCACCACCATACCGACCGTCTCTGTCGACGAACCAGGGAGTCACCAATGAAGACCCAAGCTGCCATCTGTTGGGAGCGGCGGACCGAGTGGTCGGTGGAGGAGGCCGAGCACGACCCACCCAAGGCCGGCGAGGTCCTGGTGCGCATCGGCGCCTCCGGCCTGTGTGTCACTGCGACGAGCACATCGTGCAAGGGCGGCTTCCCGTTCCTGCTGCCGATCGATGGCGGTCACGAGGGCGCCGGACCGGCAGCGCTGCGAGAGGCCCTCGACGACGTGCGCCGGACCGGCGGCCCGTGACATGGTCGCCGGTCCGCGCGCTCGGTCCAGGCGGTCGGGGCTGCAGATGCCGACGCAACCCTCGCAGGGAGGATCTCCTTTGGCGCGTGAAGTAACGACCTGGCCGGGCGACCGGAAGGTCGCGGTCATGGTAACGGTCGCGCTGGAGCTGTGGTCGGAAGGTCACTGGCCGGTGTACGCCCCCATGGCTGCCGCATGGCCCTTACCGGGTGTACCTGACGCGCACAGTGTCTCCTGGTCCGAGTACGGGGCGACGACCGGAGTGTGGCGCCTGCTTGACATCATGGCGGCTCGCGGCATGCTCGCGACCTTCGGCACGAGTTCCGCGGTCGCTGACCGGTTCCCCGACGCCGTGCTCGCTGCAGGACACGAGATCGCCGCGCATTCGGTGTCCCAGGACGTCCTGCCGGTGCACCTTGACGTGTCCGACGAACGCGACAACATCCGTCGGTGCGTCGACACGTTCGAGGCGCTCACCGGCGCCCGCCCGGCCGACCGGCTGGATGAGTCCGCGCGCGACCGCTACGGCACACACCGCTGCGCTGCTCACCGAGGCCGGCTACTCGTGGTCGGGCGACTACAACGACCGGGAGCTGCCGTACGTCGTGCCGACGCCGCGCGGCCCGCTGGTGGCCATCATGCACAGCGACTTCACCGACGTGCGCGGCGCCATGGCCGGACCACGGACCTACCGAGACGTCCACCGAGACCTGCTCGACCACCTCCTCCGGGCCCCGGGACCCGGGACCCGGGATCCTCAACCTGACGATCCACGCGCACGTCGGGGGGCGGCCGCTCCTGGCCGACATGTTCGACCAGGTCCTCGACCACGTCCAGCAGGCGGGCGACCACGTGTGGGTCGCCACGCACCAGCAGGTGGCAGCGCACGTGCTCCACCAGACCGGACAACCCGAAGGAGTGCACCGACCATGAACCAGACCCTTGTCATCGGCGGAACCGGCGCGATGGGCAGCACAGTCGTCAGACACCTGCTCCAAGCGTCCGACGGTGCCGTGAGCGTCCTCACCCGTAATCCGCAGTCCGAACAGGCCGTCGAGCTGACCACGCACGGTGGTGGTCGGGTGAGGATGGTCCAGGGCGACGTAAACGACCCGGGCAGCCTGAGCAAGGCCATGGCTGACGTCGCGCGCGTCTTCTGCAACACGGACTTCTTCTCCACCAGGAGCGCTGTCGGCGAGTACCGGCAAGGACTCGCCGCGCTGGAGGCAGCGCGCGGCGCCGACGTCGAAAAATTCGTGTGGTCGTCTCTGGACAGCGCCGTCACCTTGACGCACGGACGCCTTCCGGTGCCGCACTACGACGGCAAGGCCGCCGTCGCAGCGCACATCAACCTGCAACGGTCCGAGGAAATGATGCAGCAGGAGGTGGACGGCTGGTACAGCGAGCACGTCTCGGTCCTGACCACAGCGCCGTACATGGAGAACTTCCAGCTACGGCTGGCTCCGCAGCCAGGGCGCCTGCCAGATGGGCGCGACGGGCTGACCTTCGTGCTGCCGCTGGGCGACGGCAGATACCCGCTGATCAGCCTTGAGGACATCGCCTGGTTCGCGGTACACATGTTCGAGAACTGGCAGGCCTGGGGCGCCCGCGATCTGTCAATCGTCGCCGACAGCCTGACCGGCGAAGAAATCGCGGCTGCGTTCGAGCGCGTAACAGGAACGCCGACCGCCTACGCGCCGTTGCCGCTCGAGGTGCTGCGAGCATCCGTTCCCGACGTCGGGCACGACTTTGCCGCAATGTTCCAGCTCTTCCAGGAACGCGACGTGCTGGGCCAGGACCGCGACACCGAATTGCTGCACAAGATCCACCCGGGGCTGCTGACCTTCGAGGACTGGCTGCGGACGACCGGGTGGGACGGAACCGAGCAGCAGGTCCAAAAATTCCCCGTCCGCCTGCCCGAACACTAACCCGGGGCTTTCATGGTGACGGCGCGTTGATCAATTGAAAAGGGCTCCAAGCCAGACAGGATCAGGGTTGTCGAGGCCATGATCACGTCAAGCGAGGAGCACCTTCAGGGGGGAGAGTAACGGGCTGTATCCGCGCGTGCGGACCGACACGGCCGGGAACGCGATGGTGTCGCAGGGTGGGGCGGTCGGGCTGGTCGAGACCGTCCGGATCGTTGGGCTGGACCGGACGCTGTCAGAGGCGTTGGTGCCGTGGCGCAAGCCGAACGCTGCGCACAACCCCGGCAAGATCATCACCGACCTGGCGCTCTCGCTGGCCGTTGGCGGTGACTGCCTGGCCGACATCGCGGTGCTGCGGGACCAACCGCGTGTGTTCGGGGCGGTGACCTTGGATCCGACGGTGTCCCGGTTGGTCGACACCCTCGCCGCCGATGCCGGCAAGGCCCTGGCGGCGATCGACTCCGCCCGGGCGGCGACTCGGGGCAGCGTGTGGGCGCTGGCCGGGGCCGACGCGCCGAATCATCAAGCCAGCGTTGATGAGCCGGTGATCGTCGACCTCGACGCGACCCTGCTGACCGCGCACTCGGACAAGGAACAGGCGGCGCCGACGTTCAAGCGCGGGTTCGGTTCCACCCACTGCTCAGCTTCCTCGACCACGGCCCGGACGGCACCGGTGAACCACTGTCGTCCTGCTGAGCCGCGGCAACGCCGGGTCGAACACCGCCGCCGACCACATCGCGGTCGCCAAGAGAGCCCTCGCGCAGCTGCTCGACCACCGGCCCGTTAAGTTACGAATTCCTGGCGCAGGACACTAGGTCGTGACGCTGGTGTGGCCGAGGACGGCGAGTAGCTGCAGCGTGTCATGGCTGGGGGTGCCCGGGGTGGCGGTGAAGACGAGCAGGGCGTGGTCGGTGTCGGGGTCGATCAGGGTTTGGCAGTGTAGGTCGAGTCGTCCTACCTCTGGGTGGGTGAAGCGTTTGGGTGCGGAGTAGCGCAGGCCGATCTCGTGTTCGTCCCATAGGGCGGCGAACTGCGTGCTTTTCTCGCGTAGTTCTCGGGCGAGGTCGGCTGCGGGCGAGTGCGGTCCGCCCCGGGCGGCGGCCTGTCGCAGTTGAGCGGTGAAGGTTCGCCCGTGCAGGTCGTGGTCGTCGGGGAGATAGATGGTGCGCGAGGTGGGGTCGGTGAACCACCGGTACACCGCGCTGCGTGCCGGGCCGATGTAGTGGGTCTGGTCTCCGAGCAGCGCGACAGCCGGCGGGGTCTGGGCGAGGGTTTGGCCGAGTTCACCGATGATTTGGGCTGGTGTGTCTTGCAGCCGGTCGAGCACCCGCATGAGCGCGGGGGCGATGTGGTCGGTGCGGGCGGTGCGGCGCGGGGTGCTGTGGCCGGCGAGGGTGAACAGGTGGTCGCGTTCGGGTAGGGACAGGCGCAGCCCGCGGGCGATCGCGGCCACCATCTGCTCGGAGGGTTGCGCTCCGGCGCCGCGTTCCAGGCGCGCGTAGTAGTCCGGTGACATGCCGACCAGCGCGGCTACTTCCTCGCGGCGGAGCCCGCCGGTGCGGCGGCGAGGACCCCGTGGCATGCCCACGTCTTCGGGTTGCAGGGCTTCGCGGCGGGTGCGCAGGAAGGTGCCGAGCCCGATCGGGTCCATCGAATCGTCTCCTCCCGGCCCTCTGCTGATGCGTTCAGCCTAGGTCGACGGTCGGCGTTAGCCAGGACTTCCCATTCAGTGGCTGAACGGGTCCTTGTTCCGGTTCCGCGTCCGGCGTTGGCTTGAGCGCAGTGACCTCTCGATGAAGGAGTGTTGATGATGAGCAAGTGGACGCTGTCCGACCTGCCCGACCAGAGCGGCCGTACGGTGATCGTCACCGGCGCGAGCAGCGGTCTGGGCCTGATCGTGGCCCGCGAGCTCGCCGCGGTCGGCGCCACCGTGGTGCTGGCTGTGCGGGACGTGACCAAGGGCCGCGAGGCGGCCGCCCGGCTGCCCGGCCGGACCGAGGTGCGTGAGCTCGACATCGCCGATCTGGGTTCGGTGCGCGGCTTCGCCGCGGAGTGGTCCGGGCCGATCGACGTGCTGGTCAACAACGCCGGCATCATGCAAGTGCCCCTCGCCCGCACCGCCGAGGGGTTCGAGTCACAGTTCGCGACCAACTACCTGGGCCCGTTCGCGCTGACCGGGTTGCTGCTGCCGCACATCACCGACCGGGTGGTGACGGTGTCCTCGCAGCTGCACCGGATGGGCAAGGTCCACGTGGACGACCTGAACTCGACCACCCGCCCGTACAAGCCATCGGGCGCCTACCAGGACTCCAAGCTCGCCGAGGTGCTGTTCTCCCTGCAGCTGCAGCAGCGCCTGGACGCCGCCGGCAGCCCGGTCCGCTCGATCGTGGCCCACCCCGGGATCGCCTCGACGAACCTGGCCCGGCACGCAGCGTCCGGCAAGATCACCCACGCCCTGCGGTTTCTGTTCAACGACCCGGCCACCGGCGCGCTGTCGATCCTGTACGCCGCCACCCAGGACGTGCCCGGCAACTCCTACATCGGCCCCCGCGGCCCGGGCCACATGAAGGGCCATCCCGCCCTCGGCAAGGCCGCCGCTCCCGGACGCGACACCGACACCGCCCAGCGGCTCTGGGCCGCCACCGAACACCTCCTGACCGCTACCCCCGACCCGAAAGCGACAGCATGAACATCACCGACAACACCATCTTCATCGCCGGCGGCACCTCCGGCATCGGCCTCGGGCTCGCGCTGCGACTCCTGGACGCCGGCAACCGCGTGATCATCGGCGGCCGGCGCACCGAACTGCTCGAGCAGATCGCCGCCGAACATCCCGGCATCGAGACCGTCGTCATCGACACCGCCGACCCTGACTCGATCACCACAGCAGCAACCGACGTCCTCACCCGGTTCCCCGAGCTGAACGTGCTCGTCGCCATGGCCGGGATCATGGAACCCGAAGACGTCCACACCGCCGATTTCCTGTCGGTGGCCGAGCGGACCGTCACCACCAACCTGCTCGGCCCGATCCGGCTGATCGCCGCGTTCGCCGAAACCCTCGCCGCCCGACCGTGCGCCGCGATCATCACCGTGTCCTCCGGGCTGGCGTTCGTGCCGCTGTCCCTCACCCCGACCTACAACGCCACCAAAGCAGCGATCCACTCACTGTCGCGCGGCATCCGCATCCAGCTGGCCGACACCAGCATCCAGGTCATCGAACTGATCCCCCCAGCGGTCCGCACCACCCTCATGGGTCAACAGGACTCCGAGCGGGCCATGCCACTGGAGGCCTACCTCGACGAAACCATGACCCTGCTGCAGACCCAGCCTGACGCCGAGGAGATCGTCGTCGACAACGTCAGATTTCTGCGCGACGCCGAGGCCAACGGCAACTACCGGCACATCCTCGCCCTGCTCAGCAGTCACTGACAAGTGGACACCGAAAGGAACAACCCGTGACCTCCTACATTGAGTCCGCTGACCACGCCGGCATCTTCGTCCCGCATGCCTTCGACGAGCACACCGTCGACCTAGGCGAGATCCGGATGAACTACGTCGTCGCCGGCGACCCGGAGAACCCGGCGCTCCTGCTGATCCCGGCCCAGACCGAATCGTGGTGGGGATATGAAGCCGCCATCACCCTGCTCGCGGACCGGTTCCAGGTTTACGCCGTCGACCTGCGTGGCCAGGGCCGTTCCACCTGGACGCCTGGCCGCTACACCCTCGACATCTTCGGCAACGATCTGGTTCGCTTCCTCGACCTCGTCATTGGCCGTCCCGCCGTGGTCAGCGGCTTGTCCTCAGGCGGCACCATCGCCGCGTGGCTGGCTGCGTTCGCCAAGCCCGGCCAGATCCGCGCGGCGGTGTTCGAGGACGCGCCACTGTTCGCCTCCGAAGCCAACCCCTCGATCGGTCAGTCGATCCGGCAGGGTATCGGCCCCATGTTCACGGTGTGGCACAAGTGGCTCGGCAACCAATGGTCGATCGGAGACTGGGCCGGAATGCAACACGCCCTGCCCCACGAGCTGCCGGCCTCGATGGCCCAGACACTCGCCGGAATGGCGCCCGCTGGGTCCGGCGAAGCACCGGCCGGGCCACCGCAGGACCTGAGGGAGTACGACCCCGAATGGGGCGACGCCTTCGTCTCCGGCCGCGCAACCGCCTCCTGCGATCACGAAGCGATGCTCACTCACGTGCAGGTGCCGGTGCTCTTCACCCACCACTTCCGCCAGATCGACCCCTTCACCGGCGCACTCATGGGAGCCATCTCCGACCTGCAGGTCGCCCGCGTCGAACAGCTAGTGACCGCCGCTGGCCAGACGTTTACCTACTGCTCATTACCCACCATGCCGCACTCGATGCACAGCCAGGACCCGAAGCTCTACGCCGACACCCTCACCGAGTGGTACGCGGCGTTGCCGGGCGCGGCCTGAACCGTCAGATCGTGTCATCGACATCGCGGTAGCCGACCGGCTCGCCACCGGCGATGATCGGGGCGTGCCGCGCCAGGCCGGCGTTGAACCGGGGCCGGTGCCCGCTGGCTCGTCGATCACGGCGCCCGCCTCGTCGGCATCGACGCCGTCAACATCGACAGGACCGACGCCCCAGGCGGCGGGAACCAGGCCGCACACACTTTGCTGCTCACCGCCGGCATCCCCGTGGCGGAGCACCTCACCGGCCTTGCGCAGCTGCCACCATGCTGAGAGGCCACCCATTGACCCCGAGCAATGCTCAAGATCGACTCGCGGCATGAAACCCCAACCAGACCGCGTCCTGCACAACCTCAGACATCCCATACGTACGCACATGCGCCTCCACCGAAAGATCATCTTCCGGTGGTGCACCGACCCATAGAGACCGCCATGGTCTAGGAGACGAAGCGCGAGCACCTAGTGGGCGAGCAGGAGCAGGTGTCGGACGTAGCAGTCGCAGCCGCCAGCCTGCCATCCTAAGTAGACGACCGGTCTAATAAGTGTTAGTGTTGCTATATGCCGCCCGGTTACACCGCCTCCCGCCAGAGCATCCTCGAGGCCGGTCGGCGGACTGTCGCCCACAAGGGGTGGGCTGCCACCGGTCTCACCGAAATCCTCAGCACTGCCGGTGCACCCAAGGGGTCGTTCTACCACTACTTTGCATCCAAAGACGCCTTTGGCGAGACCATCATGCGGGACTACTTCATCGACTACCTCGCGGACATGGACCGGATCTTCGCCCAGCAGGGCCGTTCTTCAGCCGACCTGCTGATGGAGTACTGGCTTCATTGGCGCGAGACCCAAACCCTCGAGGACTGCCAGGGCGAGTGTCTAGCAGTCAAGCTCGGGGCCGAGGTGGCCGACCTGTCCGAACCGATGCGCCTTGCCCTCAAAGACGGAACGACGGAGATCATCGAGCGGATCGAGCGGGTCATCCGAGCCGGAACCGCGGAGGGCTCCCTGTCGACCGATATGGATGCGCGCGCTGTGGCGCAGACGCTGTACGACCTCTGGCTGGGCGCCAGCGTGATGGCGAAAATTCACCGAGACATCGCCCCGGTCGACAACGCCCTCGCGCACACCGCGCGGATCCTGCACCTCTGAGCAGTCTTTTCCGCACCTTGCCGGCAGCGCGGGATGCACAACACCATTCGTAGTCGACCGGTCCACTACAGAAGGAAGTACACGTCATGAAGGTTCTCATGGTTCTCACGTCGCACGACGAGCTCGGAAACACCGGCGAAAAGACCGGGTTCTGGCTCGAGGAGCTGGCGGCACCGTACTACCGCTTCATCGAAGCGGGTGCGCAGGTGACCCTGGCGTCCCCGAAGGGGGGCCAGCCGCCCCTGGACCCGAAGAGCAACGATCCCGCTGCTCAGACCGACCAGACCCGACGCTTCGAGAACGACCCGAGCGCAACCGCAGCACTGGCGAACACGGTGCGCCTGAACTCCGTCGCGGCGAAGGACTTCGACGCCGTCTTCTACCCCGGCGGTCACGGTCCGCTCTGGGACCTCGCCGAGGACGGCGACTCGGTGGCCCTGATCGAATCGGCGCTGCGCCTCGGCAAGCCGGTCGCGCTCGTGTGCCACGCCCCCGGGGTCCTTCGCCACGTGCGCAACGAGGACGGCACCCCGCTCGTGCAGGGCCGGAAGGTGGCCGGTTTCACCAACACCGAAGAAGCCGCGATGGGCCTCGTCGACGTCGTTCCGTTCCTCGTCGAGGACGAGCTGAAGCAGCTGGGCGGCATCTACTCCAAGAGCGGCGACTTCGAGTCCTATGTCGTCGAGGACGGCCTGCTGATCACCGGGCAGAACCCCGCCTCCTCCTCCTCGGCGGCCGACGCCCTCCTTACGAAGCTCGCAACACTGACAGCATCAGCGCACACCGAGTCCTGATCGTATCGAGTGTCATAGCGACCCCGGTTAGAAAAACTGAATCCTGACGGCGTGTCCGGAGGCTCGATCCTTTGAGGAGGATGGGTCTATGTCATCTGCGACGTCGAGGAAGTACCCGCCGGAGTTGCGTGAGCGGGCGGTCCGGATGGTGGCCGAGTGCCG
>JAABUT010000197.1_pt1 | contig 111239 bp, 89 predicted proteins | sample 5559281 | NCBI WGS metagenome assembly JAABUT01 (sample SAMN10711880, study PRJNA513359) | rock metagenome | isolation source: Antarctica rocks | place: Antarctica: Victoria Land, Ricker Hills nord | collected 2016-01-04 | reverse complement strand
CATAAAAACAAAAAACCCCCCACAAAAACCCCCACCCCCCCACCCCCACCCACCCCACCCCTCCCCCCCCCCCCCCCCAAAAAAACCTCCGAATTTCAACCATACACACACACTACCCCCTCCTCTAATCCCTTGCTTCTTTTCGGGGAAAAAAAGGTGTTTTAGCCTTTAATGAATATACAGGGGACCGGGAGTAAGAGTTAGAGAGTGAGAGAGAGAGAGAAAGAGAAAAGAAGGGTGGAGTGTACAAAACATGAAAACATGAGGTATTGCTATGGATGGATGAAGGTTTTTTGCTGGTTGTGCGGTTTAGATAAAGATATATATATATAAAAAAGGGGGGGGGGAAGGGGCGCGGGCAGTTAGGTAGGTAGGTAGGTAGGTAGGTAGGTAGGTACATAGCTCTGTTGTAGTGAAGTTGGCTGGCTGGCTGGCTGGCTGGCTGATCGTTCGTGAGAAGAGAGCAGCTGGCATGGTCGGGGTGGCTGAGTAGCTGCCGTCTGCTTGGTAAAACTGAAATTTTGGGACTGGACTGTACTGTAGAAGCGAGTTTGTTATACCTTACATAGCACTCGATAGGGCTTTGCGAACATAAGGTATGTATGACGACGCGGCGGGTGAGTACCTTGGTTGATTATTTGACTGTTTTCTATACAGCTAAGTCGCGTGTATGTATCATAAGATGCATGTGTATGTACTACGAAGCAGGAGGCTAAGAAATAAACGAACGCGTGATACAGCGAAGCAGCAATGTTATGGAAAGCATATATATTTAAATGCCTTGGCTATGTAAGTACCTATCCAGCATACATGTATGAAGCGAAACTCGATTGCTTTGACTATGACTAGACTATAAAGTCAATGTGATGGATTTAGCCATCGAGTATACGAGTATATGAACACACATACTGTAAAGCCAGGGTCGAGGAAGAAATGACGCGTGCTATGTATGAAGCATGTTCTTTAGGGCGTGTTGTGAAAGCGTGTTTATGGAGCGTTGTTTGTTTGAGCCAGGAGGTAGGTTGGGCGAGTAGGGGTTGGCACTCGGAGTAGGTAGGTTGCTTGGCAGGATGCTCGGTAGGATGTCTAATCGATTTGGCCTAATTGGCTCTGCAAGCGCGGAGGTATGTGCTGGGGTCGTAGAGTGCGCTGAGCCGGCGCAGGCCATTACTGAATAGGCACGGTGAGGCCTGAACCGTTTAGGGCTCTCAGGGCCAGCCGAGCTAAACCAATTTTCCCGAGCCCGTTCCCAAAGTACGGACCTGGTGAGCTGTGATTTGGTTACAGGTCAAGCGTTAGTGACTGAAAAGGTTTCAGAGCATTACGCCTGATATATAAATAGAATCGTAAAATCATCGTTATATTTCGCTATCATTGTATAGCTTAAAGTGTGTAGCTTCGAAAGCACAATCAACAACATCACTTCTTTTTTTTCATTATCAAGAGTCCGCAGTAAGACGAATGCCAATTTCGAGAAAAATAGCATGGCCACACTTCACGAGAGATCGTAATCGCCTGCTGACTCGGCAAAATAGTTATAGCCATGAACTTGTGCGCCAACCATTGAGAATTGATTGGTTCATCGTGGAGATGTCGTGGTGGTAAGAGCCGCTACCGTTCCCAGGTTCATCCCTGCTAGTTGTGAAGGGATTCTCGACGACATACAGAGAGCTCTGATAGATGGCAGCCAGTGCAAGCTCTTGCCCGCTTTCTTCTCCATCTTCTAACCGCTTCTGTAAGCGTGACGCGATCTCATTTGACCATGTTATGGGTAGGGGGTGTTGTTCACCAACATATTCACGCAGAACAGCTTGCCAATCCAATGCGACACGGGGTTGGGAAAGCAGACTACGAACCACGTTACAGCGGTCCCAGTGTGCCGTGGTACAGCCATCCTCCATATGTTGTGCAATATGCGACAACCGGCTAGTGGTATTGTCGAAACTCATGACACAGAACCCGCAACCTAGAACCCGTGCAGGAGGTTTGATGCTCCACATCTCGACTTGCCTGCTAGCGTCAGATACGCCATGCTGGGTTCTGAGATGCCTGACAAAGGTGTCCTTGCGCGCCCACTTTTCTTTCTTTTCATAGCACGACTGAGCCTTGTGACCGGCCAGGTGCCCGGGGTCTGGATCCTCTGCATTGCAAAATGCACATCTCTCGCCATCGGGTGTGAACAGAACCGGACCACTTGGCGAGCAAACATACTCGATATCTGGATAGTGACACCGCTCGTGTCTCCTCCAGGTGTCTTTGTCCTTGAACGGCTTGTCACCACAGACGGTGCAGAAATATTTTATCTCAAAGTTGGTGGTATGATGTCTGGCTAAGCGCCGATGATTAATGGCAACGGAATAGCCGCCGGGGATATTGCGAGAAGGATACTCATCGACTATGCTGCCTCGGTCATACGGTGAAAGTGAAACATCTGACGAGAGAGGCCTCAAGGCTTGCTCTGGACCATGTTCTGAAGCATCTGCCAAGCTGTACATGTAGGAGGTTGAGGGGTTGAGAGATATGAGGGAATGGTTTGCACCAGAATTCGTTGATTTAATAAATAGTTGCGGCCCAGGGGGCCACGACCCTGGCCCTGGAAAAATATTGGTGCCATCAGTATGATGAGTGCCCCACTCGGACGTGATGTGCCCGCTCCGCAAAGTTTCGGTAGGGTTCAGAAAGGGACCCATGTGGGGCTCTGGGATGGCTCCGAAATGATATCCAGACGGACCTGTCGATTGATGATCAGCTTTATGCTGGTCGAGGGGATTGAGGGAAAACGGTTTACTTACCGGTAGGATTAGAGCGAGCCGAAGCAGTCCCTGGTAAGATAGCATGGTGGGGGGAGCTGACGAAACATTGTGAGGCTATTTGTTGATCGTTGCTGAGACAAGACGACCCTTCGAACGAGGACAACTCTGTTAAATATTGCCCGTCATGGCTACTGAGATGAGACGACGGTACGCAATCGGTTTGTTGGTTTGTTTGACTGAAGTTGGCAGGGTCGTAGTAACAATGATACTCAGGATTCAAAGGTTCTTGATTCGATGTAGATTCCGTCATATCTAGCTAGTATACTTGACTTTCCCTTTCGTCAATCTTAGAGAAACGTCACATGACAGGAAAGCAGTGAAACGACGTTCGGATGTTCTAATTATGGTGGGGGTCCTGTGGAACTAATATAGAACCCATTCACGGGTTTAATACTTCATCTGCTATGCTTGTCACGTTCACGGGGAGCCTTCTTCCAATTCCAGCGAAGGCTATGGCAGGTGGGCAGTGGGCAGGTGGGCGGGTGGGCGGCGTGGGCGAAAGCCTCATGCAGTAGGATTCAATCCGCTTCCCAAATCCAAGTACGAGCGCCATGTCCCGTCGTACGATGCCAAAACCTGGGTGTGTCAGCGGCCATTCCTTCATACTACAGAATGATATTTCCCAAAGGAAGCAGCTGCACGAATGGTGCCATCGATGCCGATCCAAGAGAGTTCGATACGGGGAGATGCCGCGAAATCCTGGCTTAATGTGACCTAGAACGGAATTGAAAGCGACAACCTCAATTATCTGTCCCTTTCATCAACGAATTCTGCCGAACAACCAAGCGCACGGTAGCCAACCATATCATCTTCCGATTTAAGGTCCAAAGCCCATTGGGTTTGATGTAACGCTCGGAAGGAGCCTGGCAAAAGTTCTAGCACAGCGACGTGGCGTCCAGGGTTGATATCTCTGCCGTGGTTCTTTGCAACAACACCTCTTTCCGGGTGTATTCAAGCGCTAAGGTATCCAAGTCAGCCTGTGTAGGTAAATTACATGCAGACGACATCACTCACTATGCGCGTTTGTTTTTAGTGATCGCTGGACTGCTGGTGGGTTGTCCTAAAACAAGGATGACCAGCAGAGGGATTCCCGGGGACCCCTCTAGGCGAGTCAACGAACTGAGGTGTGTCCAGCCGTTGACTGTCATTTCTCCATTGCGCAAGACCAAAGTAGAGTGAATGAGGCGATCTGGGGCAACTGCAGAGTGCAGACCTTGAGAGGTGTGGTTGACTTATGAATGTTCTACTGCCATAGGGCTAATTGGCCGATTACCGACAGAAGGCGCCAGCCTCAGTACACTAAAACTCGCGGAATCTGCAGGACCCTTGTTAAGAAGGCGTTAGCCTCAATAGACTAAAAGTTGCGGAATCTGTCCCATAAAGCCACGACTGCGGTTTTTAGTTACATGAGTCGATGATACATACTACAAGGCCTACAGCAGGGATTTAAGCTGTATCAGCTAGATCAAGAGGCAGGTCGAAACCTGCTCGAGAGGGTGTGAGCCGATGAGCCACAACCGAGTCGGTGGAACAAGGGAATGGAAAGCAACGAGTATTTCCTATCCAGCTTGGCGTGCCCCACAGATTAGATTAAAGGTACAACCTAGAGTAAGGTAGTTAAGGGTACCTTACCACATTTGAAACGAACCGTATGGTGCTTGTCCCCGCAGCCACACGAACACCTCCGCTTCTCTCACACTAAGGTACAATACCTTAAGGTACCTACTCCACTGTCGTATTCAAACGTGACCATACGACCCTTGCATGACTGGGACTGCATAGGCGGAATAATCTATCAGTATTCCAAGCTGAGTAGCCGTTGTTTATTGGACGCTGTGGGGAGAACAACATGTATCATTCCTTGGGATAATCTTTTGCTGGTTGCTTGGGCGGTCGAGCGGTCGAGCGGCAGGAGACACTTCCTTATCAACGCCTCCACTCTCCAACAAGTGATTGATTGGGATGAGAGATTAGCAAGCCGAGTTGAGTGGTTCCATCCACATGTGGGTGCTACCTGGGATACTATCTCCACCACTGATCAGCGGCCAGCGATGGAACCCACCTGTACGCGGTGCTGGCTACGAACCTTCTGTCTAGTTACAGAAGAGCCTAGAGGTTACCAAACAGACAAATCGACACGTCGATTGAGACCGAGCATCGCGTTGCGATGCTCACAAACAACAAGTTCACATGGCTAGATGACCATGTGGCCAAACAGCGAACGGAAGCCCACGTCGAAGTGGCCAGCTTCCACATACGTAGACCAAAAGCCCACCTAGCCCTGTCAGCTAGGTGGTCATACAGCGAATTCGAAAGCTCACGTCGAAGTGATCGACTTTCACATACATAGATCAAAACTCACCTGCTCGTTCAGCTAAACGATCATACAGCGAATTCGAAAGCTCACGTCGAAGTGATCAGCTTTCACATACATAAATCTACGATAATGTGAAGCTCGAGATCTGTTACTTGCGCAATCAGCTCACAATCTCAAGCACAGCTCTTCATCACTCATTTAATCAATGTGATTGCACAATGTACGATTGATCTACAAGATATACTGTCTAGAATCTTAAGTCGACTGCTTGCAGCAGTATTTTCTTGAGCTCATCTGACTGAGTATGAGAAGTGAATTCAGATTACAGCAAGTACTAGAATAAACAACAGTGTGATTTTTTAGCTTTAAGAGTCTGTATATATATACGTAGATAGTATGCTGTGCTTCATAGTCTTTGACTGCATAAGCACATTAAAATGAAGAAGAAGAGAAAAGAAAAGAAAAGAAAAGAAAAGAAAAGAAAAGAAAAAAAAAAAAATCACACTGATCAGCCTTATGTGGCAGAGCGGTAAGACCTTCTGTTACCATTTTTAGCCGTACATGGATACTCGGGTAGTCTCCCCGCCTCATTCCCATTCGGAGTATTAACCGCGCATGATTCCCTGCATCGGCGATTTTTGAACCGGCCCGCGGGTCCTCGCCTTTCTACTCAACCATCTAGGTACTCACCACCCTACTAGTACACCGTGCAGCAGGTGGCTGAAGGTCTGAAACCTTCCCGCTCCTGTAAGTGATCGCTCAAATCACCACGCCTTAGCATGGGCTTGGAAAAGGTTCTATCGCGAACATTCTCTGTATATTCGGCAGAAACGCAACGTACGTCTGCAAAAGCAACTTTGATCTACCTAGAAGACTTCAGCCCATGGGCTGGAATCGTGACAGCACCATCTGCAACTTATCTGCCCTGATATGTACTCATGTAGAACGTATTTCATGGTGTCCTGACTGATGCTTGTGGCTGTTCTGTTGGCTATTTATTGAGGAAGTTCCATGTAAGGGCATCGTGGGCACTCCGTCTGGCCTTCTCTTATCTACGCTTCTTTTATCGAGTTCATATTCAGCTTCGTTACCATGCTCGTATTGAGCGCAATGGCCATTGTCAATGCCACAAGAATGACCAACTTCTATGTTCTCCCAGATAATGCATTCTCCCATGAACCGACCGCTGCGTCTCAATGGACTCCAAGCATAGATACAGTGTTTGCAATTATATTTGGTGTATCGAATGCGGTTCTCGGAATATGGTCAATTCTCTTGATTCGGAGGAAAGCGGTCGAAGGTATAGGTATGTAAGGCATTGCCACTCATTCAAGCCTTGAAGTCTCTTAACCTTTGTCCGTCATGCAGGCAACGACCCTGAGTACGTTCTTGAGCCGAAGTCCAAGGAGGGAGACTAAGTTGATGCTGCAGGTCATAGGAGAAGCTCGGCGATTTCCCGGTCCCTTCCTCTATTGGTGTAAGATATCTGGACTTGACGGATTTTGGTTGTTTATTGGCGTTAAAAGCGTAATCTCAAGCATGAAGTGGAGGGTATTGCTACTTTCGCCCCGCTACACACAAAGACAGTTCAGCTACTCTTCGCAATATTATATTTTTCTTTTATACGTCGTTCATACCTCGCTTACTAGAGGCAGTTATCTCTTGTATACCTTTCTTGATAGGCCAACTCTTCGCCCAAATTAGCATTACTATGGCTCTGCCTAATCTCGGAGACAGGAGAACAGAGAGCCCTCGAATTCCAGTTTGGTATGCACCGACCCAACCTTTTCTCTTCTACGTGAATGCTAGGTCCTCTTTCCCTCAAGTACTTGGCCTTACGACGGGTTATGGAAGTCCCTTTGTTATTCTACCTCGATCCCTTTCTTCTATAGTCGCGGATCTATAGAATGAGAGACAGACGTCAATGTCCCAAATTAGCTTCGAAAATCTAAGCAGTTGTCATATTTCCAGGTTCCCATATAACAGCAGTCAAAATCCCTTTCACGCTATTCAGGTCCTAAACTATAATGGTAATGAAACGAGCTGTAACACACAAGCAAAGTTTTCTGTGTGCTTAGTGTTCAACTATCTCTACTAGTTGTGTTTTACTCAGATAAGGTACAACGATGTAGTTCGAATTCGCTTCGAGACCTGAACCCCCACGACACCAAGCTAGTCAGCATTCCTCATCACGCTAAATATCCATCACGTGTCAATTTCGAACACATAGGTAAGTCTTGAGGGTGTAGCTACAAGTCATCTCCCCCAACTACAAAATTATGCGGCTACTCCTTGTGATATACGGGCTTCTGCCTTACTTTCTCTCCCTTGCTTCCGCCACTGCCCTGACTTACAAGCTCGCCCCGAATGAAAAAGCCTGCTTCTTCGCCAACGTCGAGCAAAAGGGCGCGAAGATAGCTTTCTATTTCGCCGTGAGTTTCCTGTTACTCTACAGCTATGCGCGAATAGCCGCTTGTTGCAATCCCGTGCTGATCTGTATTGGCATCTCGCAGGTACAATCAGGTGGTTCCTTCGATGTCGATTACACCGTTACTGGTCCGGGCGGCAGAATAATAATGGAAGATACGAAAGAGCGGCAACTAGATTCCGTGTTCACGGCAAAGGAGGAGGGTGAACATCGATTTTGCTTCAACAACGAAATGAGTACTTTTGCAGAGAAGATGGTGGATTTTGAGATCGCTGTACGTTCAGCCCCCTTATTCCTTCTTCTCCAACCCTCTCCATCCCGTCCTGTTCTGCTCTGTAATCCTATCAATCACCAGACCAAGCTAACGAAGACTCCCTCAGGTCGAGAATGAATCCCGCTCCGCCCAGCTTCCTGCCAAACAAGGCACCTCCCCCGAACAAACCACCGCGCTCGAAGAATCGATTCTCAAAGTCAGCGGCCACCTCTCTACTATCAATCGTAACCAGAAGTATTTCCGAACACGCGAGAATCGAAATTTCAGCACGGTCAAAAGTACGGAAGGAAGGATATTCAACTTTAGTGTTGTGGAGAGTGGTTTGATGGTCTGTATGGCTGGGTTACAGGTGTTTATTGTAAGGTTCTTTTTCCAGGGTGCACGGAAAGGTGAGTTTCCATTTCTCTGCTTCCGAGGCTTGGAAAAGTAGACACTGACTTTTGATGCAGGATACGTATGAGTAAATTCTTCGAGTATCTTGGTAGCGTTTCGAAACTTGGTGGGAAAATCGGGTGTATAATAATACCCGGAGTTATCTCAAGAGTGACTTCCGAAGACATTGTTACGTTTCATTCACAGGCTTGGCATTTGCTATTGATTTACATCTACCCTGTCCGTCATATCATCACAGTGCAGACAGAATGCCCAGCAATTTTGCCCAGGATGATCCACCCGGACGACAGCCCTCCCCCTTCTATTGATCTCTGCGCTAGCTTGTATGGAACCAGACACTTTGAGATTACTCAAAAGGCCTTTATGGTTCCCTCAAACGGTTCAGATTTACTCCAGAATACCCAACATGCCACCCAGAGCGCAACAATTTTTACATGACTCATTCTAGCTTTCGCACAACAGTACACCTTCCTTTCTCTTTTTCAAAGAAGCAGCCCACCTGCTACCTTTCCGGCCGGCTGGAACCCTCTTCCCTAACAGCGTTCTCCTCTGTTCGGATATCTTAATCAGTGCAAACCCTAGTTCTCCTATCGGACCTGTTCCCCAGCCCCTTTCCTGAACTGGCTAGACCCTGAGGCAAATGGCAGTTACTTACTTGGTTTTAGGTTGTCGTTTCATATAAAGATGGCGTGGGTAATTTGATATTGGCCTATTTTATGGTACACGGCTGCTGATGATTAAGGAATCTGCATTGTGAGGAAAGAATGGGAAAGGGTGGGGGGAGAGTGTTCGAGACTCCGAGAGTGTTGTACGAATATGCGTGAGAAGTTTAGGGAAGCTTTTGTGTGAGTGGAAATTTTTGCGCATGTGGTTGTATAGATGATGGGAGGTTATGTGGTGCTTATGCTTTGGTAACATGGCTTTCTCGCAACATGACAATCACTTATCTGTATAGAACTAGCGGTCCTCTTCTCCCAATTTGTTTAGCATTTGTTGTTCGAAGTGAACAGGTGCAAAAAATGTGTAAACAACACACATGACATAGGTCAACAGCACGATTGCTGGAGAAGATATAATTTGACTTCCACAGCTGGGCTCATAAGATCTGCTAGCCCATTGAAGTATCTCTCTTGATATCGTTCATCGTTGCATCTCACGGCAGACAGGTCTTACTGATCCTCGAGTTTCCTTGCTGAGGATACACTTAGCGTTCCGCTCCTGGTATCCCACGTCCTGGACTATTTCGGCAATGTCTGCTTTTCCGGCTTCAGCCGAGACGGCCGTCAACTTCGATGGCTGTCCTGCAGAAATCCAGGTCGCTATCGCAGAATACTGCTCAACCCGCGACGTACGGAGTCTCTGCGCTACGTCGAAGCGGCTCTTTGCGCATTGCTTACCTGTGCTTTATCGCCATGTCGACCTAAGCTTTCATAACCGTGGCAATCTAAATTTCACCTACCGCCGTGGCACTCAAATGGATTACGAGTTTTGCGATCCATCCGAGATACCGATTCCTACCCAGACTACCCCTCGAGGCATTAACATCGCTTTCGAGCTGTACAACCGTTTTGAGAGAATGAGCAGTACTCAACCTAAGCAGGCGAATTTCCTGAAGACAATGCTAGCTCATCCCGAGTACGCCCCGTACGTTCGATCTCTTAGCTGGACACTTCTGAGCTGGAACCACGAGCTGCCTATATCTATACAGCTTAAAGAGGGTATTCAACAGCAAATGAAGCAAGTATGGAATGTCCTGGGAACTCTGCACAATGTCAAAATTCTCGATCTGGCTTACCTCTCAAATCACCTGAATACCGATTTGTCACGTCAGTGTCCAGCTGTTCTTTTCTTCAATGCTACGTCTATCCGTCTTCAAGGAATGATGGAACATTACCTTGCCACATCCATTTTACATTCAATCGACCCCGCGAAGCTTACACACCTATGCTTGGACAATCTGTACGACTGTGGCCGAAAAGGACCATTTGTCAGATATGATGGCCAATGGCATGCCGATAACGAAGAGGTGGGACGCGGGTCGTACTTGGTGGATCAAGGACGACAGGCACCAGGACCTATGTCTGGCTTACTCGGAGAGCTAGAAGGCCGCTGCACAGCTTTGAAGTCTTTGACATTGCGCACGAAGCTAGACTGGTATGAGCAGTCAAACCCGTTTGCGCTACGGGATAACACAGTCTACGCCGAATGGGCGCACTTTCTCCAATCGGTGCGAAACACGTTGGAGTGTTTCCAATTCGAGCAAAGACCCAAGGTAGTCTCGCCACAACGAGTGTCAGCATCACCGAGCAGCAACGTCGTTTTTTTAAACGTTTTCTACTTAGACTTAGACTTTCTCGAAACGATTTTCCAGGTATTGTTGCAGGTTGGTGATTGGCCCCGCCTGAAAGCCTTGAACTTGAAGGGAGTTGGTCCCTTCAGCCATAATACCGAGGTAGGTGAGCAGATGAGACGGAAACTGAGAGCGAAGATTGGATGGGGCATGCTGCTGGATTTTAATGTAATGACTTTTTGAAAGGCTCTTTAAGTTACATTGGTTCAGATTGTCGGTGGATTGGCCAATGTCTAGAATAGTATGCTCTGAGCAATCGATCCTAGAATAAATTCAATATGGATCGAAGTCTAGGCATAAAGACGAGCAATGAACACCTCTCCCAATGCAAAGCTTACTGTCAACTTACAAATACGGTAGAGTCTACCTGCTTTTCAAGAGAAGAAAGTTAACGTAGATCAAGAAATCAAGAAATCAAGAAGAATCATCGTTTGATTGTAACAGTTTTCTCGAGCCAAGAATCGAAGTACAAACATCTGTAGTCCTTGTCGACCATATGTCCCTTGTATATGTATGTTCTTCTATCATTCAGCGCTGCTGTATAGACAAGAAATCCCCAAAGCCAGTCCTTTTAAAGGCTTCTCCTAATAGGATCATCACCTGGGTCTCTTACCAAGTCTACAAATTGTTTGCGCAAGATCAAAACAAGGTAAATCTTATCGCTAATTTAAGACAGCTACCACGCTAGCGCGTAGCGCGCTTATGAGTGACGTATGAGTCTAACCCCAGATAGGTTTGTTTACTTCTCCGAACCCTTCCAATCGAAAAGCTTGATGCCAACCCGCCATTTGAATTTGTTACTTGACAGTCTGGTCAACGCTCATTCGATTTTGATATATAGTTACACTCGTTATTTCGTGCCACCCACAATCGTTTGTAATTCTAGCAAGCAATTTCTGGCAGCGCGGTCCACCAGCGTACTCGCACAGCTCAGAGCTTTATTTCGCACGCCCTGGATTAGGCCCTTCACTTACTACGAAACAGTGCTTCAATAGAAAGCTATAGTTGGGGCCTTAAGAGCTTGGACATAACAGTAAAATCAGACGACTTATGATCAGCAATGGCACATGTGGCGCCCAGCCTACCTTCTCGCTTTCCCTGCTGGTGTCGAGCAACCTATTCCTGGGGAGGAGAGTCGAAGCGTGATTTGGGATTCATTGAAGGGGACTTGATAGAATGCCTAAACGCGGGCGATGGATCATGGTGGATGGGGCGCTTACACCGAGACAAACGGGCAATGGGAGTTTTTCCCTCAAATTTCGTCAAGGTCCTAGACGACAGCTTTCGGCCAATTAGTCGAACAACAAGTCCGTTGCCACCCATGAATGGTACGGGAACGCTGTCACACTCCCCAAGCGCAACCACTTCCCCACAAAAGTCGAAAACATTTCGAAAACCATTCACAGCTTATGCTTCGAATCCCACAAAGGACGGTGCTCGCACACCAAGTCCAAACATAACTCCCACAAAGACTAAAACATTCCGCAAACCCTTCCAAGCGTATACTCAGGCTAGTTCGCCAAACCCGGCAGCCGCTGCTGCACACCTAGAAATTAGATCTAGAGGACCATCACCAAATCCGAGCCGGCAACCAAGCTATGTACAGGAACCTTCGATACCGCCCTTATCAGGGTACAATTCACAGTACGGTTCGCGCGCTCCTTCCCCTGCTCCGTTTTCGCAGTGCCGCCCGGCGTCCTCCAATGAGCCTCCAAGATTTTACGACGATGGTGGCTCATCCCCGCCTCCTCCTGCGCCACCTCCGCATCGAGTCGCGTATACTGCTCCTGTTCCTCGAGGCTCTCCATCCCCTACGCCATCTATGACGGATCGCTACCCGGCAATCTCTAGGGGACACTCTCCTGCTCCTACGTCTCCTGGGGTTCAGGGCATGACACCCTCGCCCTTGCGCGATGCTATGGACGATGTCATGTCTTCACTTCATCACATGGAAATGCGTAGGGACGAATTGTCTCCTCCAGAACAAGACCAACAACCGCTTGATCCGTGGTCACCAGAAGCTTTCGATGAATTTCGATCGAAACCACAGAGAAACCGGGAACGGCCACGGTCCTCTCTGGGTATCGGTGCTTCGCAATTGGATGATGAAAATTATGAGATGAACCATGCGTATGAGGATCGGCATATATCGCCTTTACATGATTACGATGGCAGTCCGCCACATGTAAGCAAGTATGTAGAGCGCACCGGGAATCAACTACTTACTAGACAAATAACCGATTCACGACCTCCGGATGAACTATTCCTTCCCGAAGATGACAACGGTCCGGCGCCGGCTCCGCCCCCTAAAAACTCCCCATACCAGCAAAGACCGAATTCATCACTAGACGTGATGAACATGAGGTCTGATAGCATAAGTTCTGGTCGAAGACTGAAGAATCGTAAGTCTGCATACGAACTTGGCAGGGACATGCTAGGCCGGACATTTACGAGTAAATCGAACGCTACGAACTCGTCAAGTGGAGTCCAAAGTACAGCTACCAACAGTACTACGAGTACATCTAGGACAAGTCAGAGTATCATGAGCGGGCACTCAGCAGGTGGCTTTAGCGCAACTAGTGCTGGAAGCTTAGCCAGAAGGAAAGGATTGGGAAGTATTAGCAAAAGCAGGCCAGGGAGTGTAGTAGACAATCGGCATGATGCTCTGCTTGGCCTCCGTGGAGAACGTAAAAACATGGGCCCGCCAATTTCTATGAACAATAGCAGCCATTACTCAAGCCAGGGGTCTAGACCTGGTTCAGCTGCTGGAATGGATTGGTCTGGAAGCGTAGCAAACTCGGATCCTCTGCTGGGTGGCCTAACAACCCCAAAAGCGAGGAAAAGTGGGTTCTTCAAGAAGCTGGTGGAATCCGCAAAGACTGGAGCAGCTAGTGCACGAAGCAGCATTGCTGCTGGACAAGGTGAGACACCTCGGCCGCCAATTAAAAATTTGTTACCGAGTGGAGTGACTGCTATCGCGGGTGGTAGTGCCGCAAGAGATATGGGTCTTGGAGGTGGCAAAAGTGGCATTGATTGGGTCCAAGTTCGGAGGGATATAAATCGATCGAACTCTCTTAGCCGCAATGAGAGAACAGAGAGGATCGAGAGATGCCAGATGATGAACTATCCCGTGCTAGCCCCGGTAAATGAGTTATACGCAGCTGCCGATGGAGATGAAGGCGCAGACCGGTTACCCATCGAACATCCCACGGAGTATCGAACAGTAAATTTGCAACTTGTGGACAAAAGTGCTCGCTTTGTCAACAGTCTTCCCCCTATGACAAATCCGACAAGTTTGGCCCAGGGCTACGTTTGTAGACCTTATCGAAGTGACGTGCAGAGATTGAGGGCAATCTTCACCTGGGTGAGCGAGAAAATTGCTTGGGAGGAGGACTTTGAAGGGGAAGTAGACTCAAGGCGTGTCATCCAGATGAGAAGAGGTTGTGCAGAAGAAGTTGCGGTACTCGTGATGGAGATGTGCTCCGCTGTGGGCTTGCATGCAGAAGTAGTGAGAGGATTTTTGAAAGCACCGGGCGAAGCTGTTGATTTGGACAGCAACCCTAGGCCTAACCACTGGTGGAACGCTGTCATCGTCGATGACGAATGGAAAATCATTGATTGTTCTCTTGCGAGTCCAACAAATCCCAAACGAGGACAGTACTCGAGCGCTGGACCTCAAATCGCGGAATTTGGCTGGTTTCTATCAAGACCAATGGAAATATGCTACACCCATGTGCCATCTCACCCCGAACAGCAGCATATATGTCCCCTAATAGCCCCAGATATCCTTCTTGCTCTACCCTGCGCGTGTCCTCCATACTTCAAAAATAACATCCAACTCATCGATTACGACACCAGCCTCATCCGCATTGAGGACCTCGAGCTAGTCCATGTCCAATTCACAGTCCCTCCCGAAATCGAATGTCACGCTGAAGTCACCACCCGCACCTATGCCCGTGACGCCGACGGCGACTTCTTCGAAAGTGGCGACACTACCACCACACGTGCCCTTGCCCAAGCAGAATGGATCCATGGCCAGAAACGCTACACCGTCAAAGCGCTCCTCCCTGGGGACGAAGGCCAAGGAACCCTCAAAGTCTACGCAGGTGCCCGAGGCCTCATGCACTCCATAAAAGACAACCCGTACCCTCTCGCATTCGCCCTCCCCATCACTCACACAGGGACCAATCCACCTTACGAATTCCTACTTCGCCACCCCACGCCCCACGCCCAGCGCCACGACCTCTACGTTGCGCAACCCCAATGCGCCCGCCTAGCCGTCAACAACACCTTCGTCTTCGCCGTCCGCCAGCACCCCTCCTCCCTCCCCGCCTCTTCCCCCTCTCCCCGCCCAAACTCCCCCAACCCCCTACGCCCTGGCTCGGCAATGTCCATGCTCTCCTCCGCCACCGGAAGCGACTACTTTTCCCCGCCCTCGTCCGTGTCCGGCGCATCCTCCACATCTAACCAACAAACCCAAAACCAAAAGCCGGCAAAACTGGCGATTCAGGCGCCCAGCGGAAAAATTCTGAGATTGATGCGGAAAGCGGACAATTTGACAAGTTCGGCGGGAGAGGCCGGGGATGGGGGCGTGTGGGAGACGATTATTAAGATTGGGGAGAGGGGGACTTGGAGGGGGTTGGTGCTGGCGGATCGGAGTGCGAGGTGGTGCGTTTTTGGGGAGTGGGAGTGTGTTTGAAATTTTTGGAGAAAGAGGGTCGGGAAAAGTTTGCTCTTTGTGTTTTGGGGTTTGGGTGGATTTCCCCTAGGATGTTGTAATAGTTGGCGTTGCATTTTGAGGCGTTGGGTATAATCTGGAATGTGGAATAAGGGGCGAGGATGATTGTGATGATATAGAGGTAATAGTACAGATGGCGTTGGTGTTTGTGTCATATTGGAACATTGGTATACAGGGTGGTTCCTTCATACAAATCCCGACGGTTTTCTGGAAGCATATCAAATACATATTCTAACATCGCAAACGCATTGCTGCACCTAAATCTACCCACTCCCTCGGACCTATCGAACCCGCTCCAAACTACCTCCACTGCACGCCCTCACCCCCATCCCCACCCCCCGGTGCCCCCCTCAAAATCTCCCACAGCCGCCCCTCCTCCCGATACCCATGCGCAATCACATTAACCAAACACCACCCCTCCCTCACCTGCCTGAGAAACCGCCTACTCTCCGCCCTCCGTACGCACCTCGCCCACTCGCCCCAGATCCCAAACGCCTCCTCGACCCACGCGCGGAAACTCACCTCCTCGACCATCGTCGCCGTGACAATCTCCTTGCCCGGGAAGGACCCCCATGTCACGGCGTGCACGGCCTCGCGGGGCTCGCTGGACTCGAAGGTGCCGGAGGCGGTGCCCATGTACCAGGAGATTTCGGGGGCGATGGAGGTGCAAGTGAGGTAGGGCTTGAGGCGGTGGAAGTGAGCGAGGGGGAGGAAAAATTCGACAAAGGCTTTTTGGAAGATGAAGCCGCCGGCGGGGCCCCAACCGTGGATGTGGTGCGCGGAGGGAAGGCCGTCGACGGCGGGTTGGGAGGCAATGGTCCAGTAGGATTTATCTCGCGTTAGAGCGAGTAGTTGTGGGACGATTAAGGCGGTTTCGGGGGATAGGGTGGAGGATTCAGACCAGGGAAGTTGTGTGGGGCGATCGCCGGAGAGGTGGGAGGTGAAGAGGTTGGTGATGTCTGTGGTGGAGGTCGGTTCGCCCCAAAGGGCGCGGGCGTCAGCAGGGGAGGCGGAGATGGAGGTCGGGGAGTATGTTAGTGGCGGGGCGAAGGCGGGGGAGCGGGCGTCGCCGAAGCGGCCGTTTGGGTAATCGTCCCACGTTGCTTCGCGGCTGTTATGGGTTTTGGCTAGATCGGCCGCACGGGAGGGGGAGCTGGAAATGTTAGAGTGCGAAGGTGGTGAGGTGGTCAAGTGGTTGTCAGAGGTGGCGGTTGATGAGAGACGACGGGATGGGATGGCGAGAGGAGAGGTGGCGCCGTTTGTGGTGGGGTGGGTGGAGTTGATGCCATTGGGGAGGAAGCGTTTGTCGTCAATTGCGGAAGTGTCGAGTTCGTTGATGAACGAGGGATCAGGTATCAGATGACATCTTTCAAGTATAAATCCGACGGCTTTTTCCAAATTTAAGGTGTAGAAATGGAATCCTCTGGGACCTTTTGACTTCGCAATTTTGATACCTTCGATTATCTCACTGTTGACATCTACACCCACGCTCTTGACCGCCTCATCATCTCCCTTGACTGGTTCCAATCGTTCCAATAGCTCTGGTGGTACCTTTGCATGACTGAGCTTAGTCGTCCTTTTTAGGATTGAATAGCTCTGGATGGGCATTAATCCAGGGATTATAGGTATATCTACAAAAACCCCTGATTCGTGCTCCCTTAACATCTTCTCGAACTTCGTATAGGCGTTTAGATCGTAAAATAATTGTGTCATTATGAAATCTGCTCCCGCTTTCGTCTTTTCTATTAGATATGGCAAGTCGTGCTCTGGACTCTGCTCGGTAGGATATGACTCGTCCGCATGTCCCTCCGGATACGCAGCGACACCGATGCAAAAATAGTCTCCATGCACTCGCCTGATATACCTTACTAGGTCTATTGCCCAAACAAAGTCCACATTAGAAGCCTCCTCTTCGGTGTCATCCGCTTCCTCGAGCCTGTATTCCTCGTCCCTTGGCGGATCGCCCCTCAAGGCGAGAATATTCCTCACACCCATTGCTTTCGCCTCTTCCAATGCTTCGTCTACTATCTTCCGCTTCATATTCGTACAGGTCAGGTGTAGACATGTTGTGAGGCCCAGTTGCCGTTGACATAGCTCGGCGAGTTCAAGAGATCTTGAGGAAGTGCAGCCACCGGCGCCCCATGTCACGGTTACGAAGAGAGGCCGTAGAGCATTGGACATGCGCTCCAGACGAGATTGGAGGTTTGAGAAGCCCTATGATCATTTTTAGTATCTATTAGACTAGATGCAGGCTGGGAGAAGTGATTACTGTTTGAGTTTTGGGTGGAAAGAATTCCAGTGAGACGTAATTTGCGCCATGAGGTAAAGCGGCAATTTTGTCAGTTATTTTTTCCATTGTTGGCGTTACAGATGAGGGAAATGGACGGCAAGGTGAGCTTGAGAGTGTTTTCTGTCAGTCATTGTTTGGACTCTGCGGTGGTACAATCGAAGTGAAATCCCAATGGGGTAAGATCAGAAAAACTGTCATATGCGATAGAATCTCTTGACAGCCAGGTGAGATGAATCTCCAAAACTGGGTAGGTATAGAGATTGGCCCAATTTACGAGATTTCACTCAACATTTTCCAAAGCTCATCTGTCACAAATAAGTTTTTATTAAAGTGGCGAAAATTTCATAAGGGCTACTCGTATCTAAGCGGCAAGTCACATGGTATCTACATCAAATTGAATCGCTCCAATTCCTTGCCTCCAAAGTTGAAATTCAGGAACGACATGTAGTATGTGCCCTCTTAGTTAAAAAAGCAATGAAACCGGCTTCGGTGTCCTGCTCTCAAGCTTCAAGGGGCTCGGAACGGGCTAAGTCGTTTTCTCCGCAAAGCCTCGCTGCTCCAGATCTTCAGCGTCAGCACTTGGGCTTGGCAGTGAAGCCTCAATAATCTTTTGCTTTCCGTCATCCAGCGATCGATAAGGCTGTGGGTTCTTCGTCGGCCCCCCTTTTCCTTCTGTCTTAAAATGATAGCCTCTGACCCTGGAGCAGGTGAGTATACTTTCAAGTAGAAGGTCAAGGATTGTAGTTTTGTACCTTGGGCCTTGGCCCGTCTTTGCAGGCAATTCTTCCTCGTATGTCTTATTGAATCGTATTCTCTCGCTTTCGTAAGACCCGTTTGCTATGCTGCAACGTACTCCGGCAAAGAAGCCATCAATGACGTGATGATTGTGCACTTGTAATAGCACCCATCCAAGCATTTCGTTCGCACTTAGTAGATGGTGCAGATACGCTCGATGATGATTTCTGCAAGCGTAGCAGTCGCAATTTGCGCGTAGCGGATCTAATACTGTAGCGTGCATAGTGGACCACATATCGATTCCTAGAGGTAGCAGTCCTTGGTTCACGCCCTGTTGCTCTGCAGGAAAAGAGAAGTCGAGGACAATCCCAGCATCTGAAGCCGCACCAACGAAGTTCACTGTGAAGATATCTATGCCAAGGGCTACCTCATCAAGCAATCTGTGCGGGCTACTTGGCTCTGCCAAGGATAGCCGAGGTAAAGGGTGTAGCTCTTCTGGTATACATTCAATGGAATTAACATCATAGACAGCCAGCCCTGAAATATTTTCTCTGAGTTCGTCCTTCAGGGCATTCACATAGTGGTTCTGCTGTCCTAAATCGATGGGCAGAATTGGTGCAAACAGCGCAGTCTTTGATGGCTTCTCATCCTTGTCCGTCAACTCAAATACCAGCTCCTCGGTCCAAGCAAGCGTCCTATCACCCATTATCTCCAGCCGCTTCGGTCCCGGCCTCTGTCCATGAACAATATCCCCTAAACCTACGGCAATATCGGGTTGCAATATTCGTACAGCATCTGCGTAATCTTCAGATTCGAGCATGCCAAACCCTACAGCTGTCAGGATCGAGACGCCGGTATATGTATTGGGGACTGGACTAGCCAAGGGGGGGACACGGCGTGGACCAAGGACGAGCAGTGCATCTTGCTGAAGAGCTATGAATCTTCGCAGCGGAGACTCGTTTTGAGGACTGGGAAATTCAAACACCGGAGGCACTTGCTTGGGGGCTTTCTCTATGACTTGCTAGCTCCAGTAAGAGCATACCTATCAGCACGCCTCTTGTGGAGATAGTGAGATCACCCCCAGCGGCTACTCACAGTCCTCAAGCGCAGCATAGATACCTTTAATTGCACTGTTATCCCTCATCATATCCTGAGTAAGATGTGGCACGGTGCCTCGCGAGCTTAATGCGACATAATGAGGTGTGTCAATCGTTCTACGGCCATCGACAGAGAGTGTTCCAATCCTGAGCCCACTGTCGGTAGAGTCGTAAGCACGAAGATCAAACGTGAGTGGTTTTCCGAGCGCCTGCGGTGGCTGTTCTGGCGTTTGTGTAGCCATAGCGCAATTGACCCACTTGAGGTGGACTAAAGCACTCAACCACAGCCCGACCCCTCAGGTTACTGCATAAACACCAAGAGGTTGTCAGCTCGCGATAGAGGAGAAGCTGCAGTCTGACATTAGGAAGTTAAAGCTATCCTGTCGACAGTGAACTCGGGAGCGTCCTATCTGTAGTCTACTCTCTAGCGTCGCGTGGGAAGCTCAATTAGAACACCAAAAAGACTGCCGGAAAAGGCGCTCAATTACATCGGAAGCTACCTCTGGTAATGTCATAAGGAATAGATATGTAATGACCAGCCTGTTATGTTCCCTTTAAAGGTGAATCACGTATGATAGGTATACATCAACGTAGCAGAGCAACAACTGTGGTGATGAAAACGGGCTTTCTCGCTTAGTGTCCTCAATATGATTTTCGATTTTTTGCTAGAATACATATTAGAGGGAAGCGGACCGCACTGGTTAGCAGCTCCCTTATTAAGTCAGGTAAACCCACCGACTCCTCAGTCCTCACAGGTTATTTCCCGCTCCCAGGAACGATACCACCCCAGCGCTTACATCACTCTCAATCTGAAACAAGAAGCTCATCCCTATTCTTCTTAGAAAGCATCAGTTCCTACCATTGATGATCATATCATCGTGTAATCAGTCCATCTTAGTTAAAAGAGAAAGAAAGGCAGTTCGAAGTGTGGAAGGTGAATGGAGCAACAGGTCTTGGGTCTACAACATGGCGCTCTAGCTTCACAGGAATTGTATTGTGACAAAGGCCGCTACTCCCGTGGTACAGACTGAAAGTGGGAAAACGTTCTAAGATACCGAAGGACGAGCGTCAAAAGGCCACCAATTTTTTGTCAATAACTCCTACTTATCGATTCTTGCTTGCCGTGACTGAGGTTAATCAGCGGCGGCCTAGATAATCGACACAAGGACATTCTCCGGATAGTTCAGGTCTACACCAGGAGAATTTTGGTTTACCATCTGTCGCCTCTATATGCTCTATTTCAACTCACTGTTCTGTACCGCGTCCAAGGGTAGGCTTCAGTAACCAGGGCTATTTAATTCCCTTGTTTTGAATCAACTATTGGTATGTTATTTGGTTCGCAAATGCAGTGCCATAACCTCCAAGCTTGTATCTCTGTTCTTAAAAGGAGCCTATTGTATGCTTCTTCGCGGTGTCCAAGTAACCTTAGCCTTTTAGGGCTCTCAAACCATCATCCTCTGGAGAAGGCTTCTCAATTCGCTACTCTGAACTGGCTCTCGGTGGGCGTGCAGAGAGAATTAGCAGTCAGAATGCTCAGTCCACATCTTCTTCCTCTAAATCATCTGCTCATCAAAAAATTCTTTGGACTCGCTGCGTGTGTACGTGCTCTTCCTCAGGAATCGCTGTTGAGGGCCGTTTACTCGAAAGCGACGTGTTTGTAAACGTTCGTCATCGCCATTGCTATTGCGTTCAAGAGGTAAAAAATTGAATAGGCCGCGGTTTTGTCCAATTCTTTACAAATAACAGTCGATGTATTGTCGACCATTACTACACCTAAGACAGTTCCACGGTACTAATCTGATATTTGGTGAGACTATCAAAACCGTCTTAACACGGCAAAGCTTCTTTTTGGTTGCTTGGTGAAGGTTTACAAGTACGTATTACAATGTCAATTTGAATGAAAGGATTTCACGAACGATCAACGGTAAACCTTAGGGGGTTTGATGTTTCAATTCACAGTGAAGTCTAAATCAGCGTACTTCTTGTGGGAGTCGCTCCCTCCTTCCATATCCTGAACTCGAAAACCCCAAATTTAAAGCCGAAACTAAAGTTGAAATACGATAGCGAAAAATCGAGGTCCTAATTTCTGAAATCGACAGATTTAAGAATTGCGAAGTCGAAAGTTAAGTCTCGAAATCTGAAAGTCAAGAATTTCAATATCAGAAGGTTTGATATCAAAACTCTCAAGAATAAAAGGCGAATCTCATGAAGTAAAATTCGTAGACCGCAAAGTTGAAACGTTATACACACTCTCTTCTGAAGACAAACCAAAGATTAGACGATGACATGAGGAACGTTGCAGATATATTTAATCCCTGCTGCTTCAATAAGGAGGACACACCTTGACGATGACGACGACCTTGTTGCTCAACTTGCTCTTACTTTTATCAATGGTGAAGAGGGGGTGAGAAGGGGGTGTACATGCAGTAAAAGGTGGTTTACCAACATTGGGATCCTCCTTTAAGCTCGAAGCTTCAGACTCAAGACTCGGAACTTAGAAAATTGAGATCAGGGCTCCAAACCATGAACATTCTTATCTTGCGGTTCTCGTCATCCCGAACATCGATCTCTGAAGGTCAAAATTATGACCTGCATAGTGCCCCGTGTTTGTGGAAGAGTCTTCGAATCACCAATTAGTGGATCCGCCTTCAAGCTGCAGTAGTCAGTATGTACTTGGAGCTGCCAAATCGGGAATTGAGACACTTTTATTATGAAATGAAAACTTAGACGTCTGATTTGGTATTGATTATATGCAACTACAGCTCCTTTGCACACGATGCTATGGCAAGATCGAAATGCTGGAAGCTCTATTAGAGGAAGCGAAGCATAGGCCAAGCGAGCATAGATATGGAGATACTCGAATATTCACAACCAAGATCATCTTTGCATGGGTTTCCTCCCCTTCAGGGCATGCTAATTCAACTACCGACACTCAACTTCCTTCATATCTGTACGTACGTCACATATCTCACAAGCACTTAGGCCCCCAAGCGGCCTTTTAGGCAGATCGAAGCCTCAGAAGCCGCTTAGAAGCATCAAGAACTTCTTCTGTTAAAGCAAGTGAATATATGGAGCAGGTGAGTAAGTAGAATTAAAGACTTCCCGGCCGAATCCAAAAAGACGATAGTCGAAACAGATAGGTAGCTCACCTATATAGTTCCCTGTTCCCTGCAATGGGATTGCTGGCAAAGATGTATGGGCGTGTCCCCTATCTAAACCCGCTCTCGCTAGCAGTTACGTTGGGGTTGGAGGCTCGAATACGTGAATACCTCTCCTATTCGTGGGGATGTTTCCCGCTTTCGACACGCTTGCAGATAGCTCCCAGTCAAGGTAGCCCGAAAGATAGACTGGGAGGAAATTTTCTGGAGGCTTTCGGCTATTAGTGACGAAATTCTGACGGGTCTTTTCTAGATTCAGTATAAAGTTCTGTTTTTTTTATGTGGTATAGCTACAGTGCCAAAAAAGGGACAAAGAATCAATGGGTCCGACCAATTTCGGCACATCTGTTGAGCGGTCCATTTGCTACGATGGCCAGCACCGGACTTTGTACGACCGCAAACCTCTATTTTCCATAATTCATTGTGTGATCGTCTTCGTCTTCGGTGTCCGATCCGAAATCTTCCAACACTTCCTCCTCTGCGTCTAATACGTCCTGAACATTCCTCTCGTAGGTATTATTGGCAGGACGAGATCGGCGAGAAGGCTGGTTATTGCCGCCATCCCATCGTTGTAGGTTCGAGGACTTTGACTGGCTGCCTCTGCCACGGTTCGTTGGCGTTTCGCTGTATTCAGTTTTAGAGGTGCGTTTGCTAGCCCTGAGGTTATTTGGCTGTCCAGGATGGCCTGTGTTATTGTTGGGTACTGGGGACGCTGGCCCAGTATCGTATTGATCGAGATCATCAATATCGGAAGACGCCCTGAAGTCGTTGTGAAGAACGCCACCATCCTGAGGATACGCTCTCCTGGGTTTTCGATTGACGTTGAAGGTGGGTTTCAGTTGACTGTTGGGTGTGCTTGCTGGTCTCATCCAGACCGCTGACGCTTGCCCCCAATCATCCTTCCGCGTACTCTCGTGGAAGGCTCTTTCGGACTCGTTTCGACCATGTACAGACGTAAGATATTCATCGAAGTCTTCCGATGCCCTGGCCACCTTTTCAAAGTGCTCCACTCTAAGTACAGCTCTCCGTCCCCTTAGCTCAGGTCTGTCAATGTTCAAACCATCTTGCTGATCTCTCAATTGTTGTTCCTTGATATCCTCCGCCAAGTCATATTCAGCCAGAGCTATTGCAGTCTGAAAGGCATTGCGGATTTGACGCCCGTTCCATCTAGTGCCAGATGCATTTTTCCGGAATCGTTCTTTAGCAAATGCAATGATTTCCGCTTTCTCTACCCTGTATTTGTCGTTCGCAACTGTTCTTTTGAGATTCACTTTCCAGACTTTCAAAGTCTGCTCGCCATTCAGTGGTGGATAATACAAACTGATATGGATGCGAGATCTAAATGCCGGATCAAAAGTCCCAACCCGATTAGTGGTAAGGAACAATATTCCTGAATAGTACTCTAGAACTCGAAGGAACACTAGCACCATATCAGTTCGATCATCGCCAATTTCTGTATAACAGGCCATTGGGGGGGATGCCTACCAGACACAAGGCTGTTACGCTGCATATCAGATCCAGTCCTTTTAGCCAGAAATACATCTGCTTCGTCAAGCTTGGAATTGTAAGTAAGCATTGGTATGAGCTGGGAGCCAAAGGTTGGGTATGCAGTACCAGTAGAACGCAGCCCCATTTATGGGCTAACTGAAAATTCTTTTCCAAGTTCTTCTCAACGATAGGTGCACTTTCACCAATATCGCCTGAAGCCATGACAGTGAGCGGGGAAATGTTCTTAGATGGGAAAAGGGAGTTGTACCGCATGTTATAGGAAAGAGAGGCCGAGCAGTATAATCAGCAACACACTCTAACACGGGGTGATTAGAACAACATGCCCACCGGCAAACTAGATAGGGCTATACCGACCGGTAGTAGATGTTTTCCCAACTCCCGGCACACCATGCAGCAGCATGATAAGACCCTTGCCTAGCTAAGCTATTAACATAGTTTCTCATTGTCTTGGTGTGCGGAGAACTAATTACCCTTGCCTTTGACCAAATCAACTTGATGCTCTTCGTAATCCTTACCTCCATGCTCCGGAACACGATCGTGGGTCTTTACCAAAGCTCGAACAAGCTCTTTGTGTCCAGGAGGGAGGACCAATTGTTCAAACCCGTCTGTCTTTTTGGGGATATCTCGGATGAGGTGTATTTTGAAAGCAGCTACACAATGGTAAGTCGCTGTTTGATGTAAGGTGTTTCTGATCTCATCATACCCCATGTGCGAGAACGAAGAACGAATCCAAAGACATGGCCAGGTAGCAACAACATGTCATCTTCCTCCAAGATCACCTCATCTGTTGACGCTCCTGTAGGCTTGATAACAACACGAACGTCCTTGCGCGATATAGGGTATGTCGTGAGCAGCTCCATCATACGCTTTTGGTCGAGAGATCCATCCTGATGAATGTAGTCATTGTTACAGCAACCAGGTTGGACGCATAGATTCATCTTGACGGACGATTCAATCGTCTCTCGTCTGTCTGACAGGGTGGGAAATCGCGAGCTGAAGTCCGGAGCCCATGTGGCGTTGTTTTGAAAGGTCGTTGCAAAGTCTACGATGATCTGGGAGTCGATCTCTTCCATTGGCTCCTTGGTTAGTCCAGTATAATGATTATGTTTCTCTTGTACTAGCTCTAGGTATCTTTTGCCCCTTTCGCGTAGCTCACGCTTCAGTAAAGCAGAGTTCTCGGCATATTTGAGCGGACATGGAAAAAGGCTGGTAATGAGTCTAGTTCGTGCGTACTCACGTATCTCAAACGACGTCTGAACTCCGGAGAATTCCTTCCCATCAAAGGTAACATATACACACGTGACCGTGAAGGGACTGATCTTCTCGTGATAAGAATCCCAGTCTTCGTTGGAATTTTTGGAGTCCTCCGGTTCCACTCCCATAAGGTATTTTCTTCCACCAGAAGTGTGGATAATTCTAAAAGCGTGAATTTGCCCGCCTTGAAAGCGAGCCGCAGGCCAGTAAATCTCTTCTCCTGGCTTGAACAGATGCCACAAATCGGCAAAGTAGACATTCGGGGATGGGTCATTCACTAGCTTTTTGACCTGTAGATCAATATAATGATCCATGAATCTGACAAGGACACGAAGTCTCTTGAGGGCCGCTTCAGAATCAGAACTTAGATCTTCAAGATCTCCATCATCAGTCACGCCAGCTACATTCTGCGACCCCAGACTGTCGGACGCCATCTCTGCGTCGCGACCGCCTTGGCCTCTGCTGCTGTTGGCGGCGGTGTTACCATTGTGGGCAGGTTTCGTCGTGTTTGAACCAGAAGCTTCCGTGTGAGTAAGTGTAATACCCTTCCATTTTTCCTCGAGCCCATCAAGGAATTCTCTGATTTCGCGATCGTAATTGATCAGTAACTTAAAGGGTCTGAGGATTACAAAATGCTCTACGTCTATTGGCACAGCTGTGATTTTAGTGAGTATCTTGATAACCAAGCTGGAGTTGATCCGGATACGCTCTGGAAGTAGACTTCGGATCTCGCTTACATCTTGAGAAAGCCGTGGTTGAGATGCAACAGTTTCGACAGAAAGATGTCTCGACATCGCATGGCTTATTTGTGAATGAAACCTTGTACGGCGCATGTCAACATAGGGATCTCCGAGCAGCACATCGATGACGTGTTTCCGCGCGGACGGGCTCTTAAATTCCGACCATGTCATCTCACATGAGCTTAGTATCAAGCTTGGAGGAGGCACTGATTCCGGAGGCTGTTCCGGCTCCTTGCTAAGGATCTTAACCTTCTTTTCTAGGAATTGCATTCGATCCTCCATGAGTTTGATGTACTCGAAATGCTGCCTCACTCGTTTGGGAGCCGCCTTTTTCCTTGTCTCCAGCAGACGACGCGGTTGTACGACTTCATATATATCAATATCGGTGCCATCGCTAACTGCCTCATCGTCTTGCGTTTCAGGGCTTGACTCTGTATGGCCACTTGTGGGCTTTACTTGGGATTCATCATCTGTGCCGGCGTTTTCTTTGCCCTCAAGAACAGACTCGGTCGATAACCTTCGGTTTTGTTGGCTGTCGGAATTGGTTGTTAAAGCATTCACGCTCGTTGGGGACGTCGCTTGTGTCTCGGGCTGGCCCTGCTGGGTACGAGTACGAGTACTCGTACTAGTGTCCGCGCCAAGCACCAGACTTTGCTCAGCGACACGTCGTTGAAGTCCGTCCAAGTTCGACATCTCGCAGCTTCTTTGACTGTTATACAATTCTATTGCTGTCAGAATAAATCGCTTTTGATGGGGTAAGGAACAGCTTATCGGAATCTCCGTAGTAGTCCTGCTTCGAGGGGAGAGGAGATTGTGCGCTGAACGAGTCTATTAAAAAGCATGGCCATCCCATGTCGGTTTCCGTGATGTCTGTACTCCCACACCTACCTCAATCCTGTAAAAACGATTCGGGAGGTCGAGCGCCGTGTGGTCCACTGATCTTAACTCAGGCTCGTCTACGATTGTATTCGATCTAGATCCTCGGCAGAGATTCTCGGCGCATATTTTTTCAAGAAGACTTGGTCTTCTCAGCGCTGTAGCCTCAGATAAGTTGATTCGAAATTCTAAGCGGCAGACACCACCTTTGACCTCTTGTCCCGCTAATTGGCCAGCTCCGTTGTACCAAATCAAGGCAGTGGGAGCTTGTTGGAGGACTTGCTGGCTGAGGACTAATAAAAATATCTGCTATACTTCTAATAGCGATCGTCATCGTGCGGGACGTGGCTTTACTCTTTGTCACCATTTTTTCCCGCACACAATCTATACAGAATTGCTGGAGTAGCTTAATGAACCATCCTTCCAACGATGCTATATGCTTGATTTTCTGTCTTTGGCTGCAGAGATTATTTGACTCTGCATTAGCTGATCCGATTACCGGACCCAAAGGCTTAGCTACCCCTATACGAACAATCTCATACAAGGAGGCTCAAAGAGCAGGCTACAGGAGCAGGAAATTGGAATGACACAGATGGAAGACAATACTTCTCCTGCCATTAATCTCACACACCCTGCCAAGGAATATGTGGATAACAGGCTGGACGCAGACTTCCATCCCAGTTTTGCTAACACTGATGTCACCTATATTCCGCAATTAGACCGCTATGGTGACAAAGAGGAGAGCTCTCGGTAAGCTACCGTGCCTGATGTCATCAGAATCCAAGTTAATCCACTCGAAGCCTTCGAATCTGGAACAATGCGAAGCAAGAGAGAAATGAGTTCGTACGAGCCTTGGAAAAGTACCAAGCAGAAAATGGAGAGGCTGAAAGGGTTCGACTTGATTTGCCAGATAAAGCAGCCTGGAAAGCGGTCCTAGACGTGGCGAACGACGCGGAGAACAAATACAGAACCACCACCGCCAAGGGCGTCAATGGTGCCCTTCACTGTCTTTGCCGAAAGCTCGGAGACTCCGGCAACACCCTCCTGCAATGGTTGAAACTCCTTCCAGATGGTGACTATACTAGTGTACTCTGTGGTGGGCTTAAGATGATCATTCAGGCAGCCGTCAAGACGAGCGAGCTCCGTGAGACAATCTTCAAGGCTATCAGACAAATACCAGAAATAATCAAGGACGCAATGTTTAAACTTGACCTATACACTTCTTTGGTATTACGTGAAAGGGTTTCAGATTTATACAGCACCATCTTAAATACGCTTAGAGGTATCGTGGAATGGTATAATCGAAGGTCATCCGGTAGGTCAATGACAAGTACCGGTCGTTTACTTTCTGACAATCCACAGGCCGCATCATACGGTCTGTGTGGGAAGGGAGCAAAGCCATCGTGGGTGGCTCTGCTTATGGTAAGGAGATTGAAAAAGGCATTTCGAGGATCAAAGCTAGGGCGGCGGCAATGAAAGACGAAGTCGAGAGATGCATGCATAAGCGCCTTGGAGATGTCAAAACCAACCAAGCTTATCGTGAGGAACCAGAGCAGATTCCTGCCCAAAGACGCATATGACTGAGTCTCATTAGACACGCTTCAGAATGCAGAAACTTTAACGGCGAATAAGCAGGTCTTGGAAGTTGTCAACAGAGTGTATTCAGACCTGAAGGATATACAACGTGAAGCAGGCGCTCGTTGGGAGCATCAAGCTCTATGTAAGTTCGCGCAAACCGAGAGCTGTATGGTGATATAAGAAAACTGACTTTTATCAGATTTTCAAGGTAAAATTTTAGCTATCGAGCGCGCAGTGACGCCGACACCTCCGTTGAAGAAGGGCAAGTCCTTGAGCACACCAGCTGATTGTTAGTGCTAACGGAAATATACAGGTATTTCACCACGCAAACTTCTACGCATTTTGAGTACGTCACCGCAGGCTGCTCAGGAAGATATTCCTATAGTTCTCAAGGAAGGCTTGGGACCAGATTTTCCTACAGGCTACCAGGAACACGCTCACCGTTTCCTAAATTCTTCCGAATTGAAAGCTTGGTTGACCGTTCCTTACTCAGGAGTCCTCATGGTCAACGGTGATCTGGACGGCGACCAGAAACTTTCACCCCTATCCGTGGTTTGCGCAATGCTGTTAGAGTCTCTTGGATCTGTCGATGGTGCCCTCTCCATGAACTTCTTCTGTGGGCTCCATACGCAAATCGGAGATCCTGCGACTGGCCCAATTGCCATGATCAAAAGCTTAATCGCGCAGTTGCTTTCTCAGCACTCTTTCGATTTGGACTTTATCCATCTCAAAGACCAGCAAGAATTAGAGGCCAACGATCTGGACACCGTATGTGACTTATTCAGCAGGCTTATAACACAGGTTCCTCAGAGCACTCCCATCTTCTGCATCGTTGACGGCATATCTTATTATGAGACATCATCTCAGCGTTCAGCAGCCTGCTTCGTCATGAGCAAAATACTTGAACTTATTGACGAGGCAGATGTCGTGCTTAAATTGCTAATCACGGCACCGGGGAAGAGCGCGTATGTCAAAGAAGGGGTGCGTAAGCAAGATATCTTATGGTTGCCAGAGCTAGATCATGCTGATTCTGGTTCACCTCATAATCGTCATCTGAGAGAAGCGACTCAACTGCGGATTCAAGAGCTACAGGAACAGATGGACTACGACGAGCAGGATGGTATTTTCGAATGAGTACTCTGCTTTCAGGAGTACAGCGGCCTTCTATGACAAATGCGTCGAGTTGTCAATCGTAGCGGTTGTGGTTGAGAGCAAGTTGGTTTCTTTTATTGATGATACAGGCCTTTTACTGGTCGTCTGCAGATGCAATGATCCGCTTGAAAATGTTGGATCCTTGCTCATTTTCCCAGCTGCCCTTGTAAACTCTGTTTTTATTTTATCCATGCGTCGCTCAAAACCGGAATAGCCCGTTGCTAGCAATCTGTGGTCGAAAGGTCAGACTTATCACCAAAATTGAAAGCACGACACCGATGAAATCTGCACACAGCCGTAATCGCTCGTCCTAGGCTAAACCGCATCATGTCGCGAAAGCAACATCCCACAGCAGCAATAACACTTAGTGTAACCATACTGAAAACCCACCACCTCCATTATCCGAAAAGCACAAGCAGCCTCGCGCCAAGTGCTGCTAAATCACTATAGCCTAGAAAGATCCCACTCGTATTTACATTTGTATTCGCCTTGTCTGCTTCTCAAGCCTAAATGCCTACAGTAGTAAGCCCCGCAGCCGCCTTTCCAAATTCTCGGAGTTCTTTATCTCCAACAGCAAGACCCTGCATGCAGGTGGTGCGTGCACCCGATACTATATAACACAACGCCTACTATAAAGCCAATCAAAAGGCCGGAACCTATCGTAGAATTTTTCTCTATTTTGAAAAAAAATTGCGGTGAAGTCCGGCTGGCGGCTGAGACTAATGCGTTTATTTCTCTGTTATGCAGTCATCCACGAGGCTTCGGGGCAACTAATCCTTGCTATGCAGGGTCGAGCGTTCTTGGAGTCGCGAGGTTGGTTTAGAGGTGCCGGGCGAATTCCGTAAGAGGATGATGATGGGATGATGCCTTGATAGGAAACCGTTGATGAGTATTCACGAGAAGTGGGTGCTTGGGTTATTGTTCATGTGGAGAGATTGCCAAGGTTACGGCTAAAAAAAAGGGGTATTGCCGATATCTGAGGTCTCGTTGCACTTGCAATAACGATATCTAAGCGCTGACCCAAACATCGAGTGTGGAGCCTTATTGTTTCAACGCAGTGTAGATGACTGATACTGCAACCTTCAGTTGCATCGTAGCTCTCTACTACTGCTGCCGTTTTCTAGTCAGTACATAGGAGTGCGAAGAGATGAACTTCCAAGAGTGAGCCGTGCGTCATGTCGCCCCCCTCTGACAATATTTACTCAAGCCAAAAGCCATAACTTTGACCAGTTAGTTGATGGAGGAAATAAAGGTGGACTTGGGACCCTTTTATCTCAGCTCCTGGAAACGCCGAGAAGTGCATGTAACACACTTCGAAAATTGTGGACCTTTTTCATGGAGATCTTACCTGGAACAAGTAAAATCTCATAAAAGAGTGATAGAGAGCATGATGTTTCTGCATTGTTCACAGCGCAGCTTGTATCCACTCATTTGGAAATGTGTAAATGAAGACGTCGCCCACAGACTGAGTTAAAAGGCCGTGCATGCTTTCACATTGACCTGCTTACGACTTTGTTACCGCTTTCGGTTCATAGTTTATTGTAAACATCAAAATTCACTCAGAATGACCACGTTTTCTGGGCACAAAAACCGCGGGGGTATTGATCGTACTTGGTAAAACGAGATATCGGCGATCATGGCTTACGGTATAGGCACTTGTTATTGGCTTCTCACATACTCTCCCCCTTCATCCACATGACTTTTCCTTGTTTACCACTATCGATGTTGAGAACCTGGCCAGTAACATGGCCACTCCACGCCTCACTAGCTAGATAGACAATACTCTTGGCAACAGAATTTGGTGGTACGGGCTTTCCAAGTGCCGTTCTAGAAACAATCAGCTCTGGAACTTGTAGTACATACCACTGACCTACGTAGCTTGAGAATCTAGCCATAGCTGGTCCGGGTTCGCTTCGCAATCTTTGCGGAACTGTGGAGTATCGACTGGACCAGGCGCGATGGCATTCACCCTTCCGAATGCATATCAGAAATTACCTCTAGAAAGCAACATCAAGATGGGCCAGTCACCTAGCACCAGGGTGAATCCTGGCAACATCTCCTCGCAAACTCTGCACCAGTCCGACCTGCACGGCGCTCTTGCCACTAGCGTAATCGGGGTTCGACCTCTCGCCAAACCAGCCGCTTTCACTGCCTACAATTATAAGACTTACGTTCTTCAAGTTGGGTTTCGCATGCGCCTTGATCTGCCTTAGCCAAGTCCGTGCCGTCAGAAACGTGCCCTCAACGTTGACCTGATGGGTACGGCGCCACTGCTTCACGGTCATGTCAACGATAGATTCATGGTGAGGTAGGACACTGAGGTCCAAGCTAGCGAGGGCAATACAGCATTGGACTGCCACACCAAAGTGATCCCGGGCTGATTCGAAAGCTTGCTCAAGCTCTGATTCTGACGTGATATCGACCACGATTGTGTATAGATTCGTATTTTTTTCAGAAGTATTTGTATGCTTCTCAAGTTCACTAAGCTTCTCACGATTTATATCCAATGCAGTAACGTTGGCTCGTGCCTGAAGGAACGTATTGACCGTTGCAGAGCCAATAAAACCAGCAGCGCCGGTAACAACCACATGTGTACCTTCTAGGCCAAGTCCCAAATCGATGGATGTCATCTTCAACGTCCTGTGTGTACTGATCTTTGCGAATTGATACAATATCAAGGACGTTATCAGCCGCCGCTTACAGATTAGTGTAGGCGCGATTGCCGAACCGTGCCTTCCTAGTATCAATGTCGGCAATCTACGTTTGAGTTGTCATTGCAAACACCATTCTATCCCACACGTAGAAGCTTGGTGTAGATCCTGCGCCTCAATGGATACCCAAGAATCTCCTTCAACTCTGGTAATTGACCAAACAACCATCCTGTCCCTTTTTGCAGCACTCAGTCTCCTTGTGACTGCCTACATCGCCTCCCTTTACCTCCTTCATACTTCCACGACCACTAAATTACGAGTCATCTTCATCTGGCACCTCTTTGACGCCCTAATTCATTTTGTTCTCGAAGGCTCCTTCCTTTATAACTGCTTCTTCACCTTTACCGCGATTCCTCACAGTACAGATTATCCGCATCCAGCGTCCTTGACGTCTCCTGCCGTACACTTCCTCGGCTATGCAGACAGGCTTTATGGCAGTCAATATGGTACGAGCCCAACAGCGAAGCTCTGGCAGGAGTACGCGAAGGCGGATAGGAGATGGGGCGGGGCTGATCTTACAGTCATCAGCTTGGAGCTGCTAACTGTGTTTGGTGCGGGACCCTTGGCACTGTGGATCTGTGAGTTGGTGAGAAGGGGAGATAAAGCAGGAAGGCTATGGTTCTGGGCTAGTGTGTTAGCCACGGGAGAGTTGTATGGTGGTGAGTTCAACAGGCGACTCTCAATCGACCGGACCGGTCTTTCTTGATGCCATGACGAGAGTATCACTGACTCGGCACGATAGGCTTCATGACGTTCGCACCGGAATGGCTAACGGGTAGCCCAAATTTGGACACCAGTAACTTCATGTATCTCTGGGTATACCTGGTCTTCTTCAACACGCTGTGGGTATGGTTTCCTTTGTGGATTCTATATGAAGCATACAACAACATAAGCTTAGCATTTGCGAGGGCAAGTGGCGCCATTGGCACGGAAGCGAAGAAGATAGCTTAACAATTAGTTGAAGAGGTGGAGATAAACGGCTTAGCAGGGTAAGGTAGCCTTGAAATCTATATATCTCACAGATTGTCCAACTTCCGATCACGCTTTCCGAAACTAGCGCTATTATGTCCCTGAAAGCTACTTCCTCAGTGTACCCGAATTATCGTTGGGGAGGGTTCCAATCAACTAAGCTCCGTCAACTCATAAGACTTGCCTCCAACCTTATCATCATCATTTGAATGCGAGTCTTTTATGAACATAATAACGTCATATATCGGATCATGCTTATCCGTGGCCCCAGCCGCGGAACCAGGGTACAAACCCGCCTCTCATGTCATTCCAAATTTTCCGAAAGTCTAGAGGATGAAGTGTTACAACTGAAACCCTTTTTTACAACAGAACTGCCGTCTAAAAGGTATCCGAACGAAAAGCTTCATCCGCTAGGTGAGGGCAACGGCGTATATAATGGTCCGCTGAACGAAATTTCTGTCGACGTCGGAGTCGCAGAAGCTCACAGCGGCATTTCTACATATAAACTTGCGGGAGAACCCGGAATACGAATCTTTGTTGATGTTACTGAAGTACTGTCTTGAGGTTTGCTTAGCGGAGGATTCGATGCTGGTGCTGGTGGGGGGTTTTGGGGGGCATTGTCTAACGCATGAGATGGGGTTTTAGGTCGCTTTTTAGACGGTTGGTCACCTCGTACCGGCGGGTTTCGTTTTGGGTGTTTTGGCTGCTTCGGCGGCGGGCCAGTCGTTGGGGGCAGGCCACTTTTCGGTGGCGAACAAATAAACGGGGGGGAGGCAGGCCAGGGGTTAGCGACGGAACAGTCTCATGCTGCCATCTTTGGGGCCATCTGGATTTTATTCCTGGCGGAAGAACGGTGCAACCAGGTGGAGCGTCGACAGGAACCGCCACATCCTTGAAACCTGTATTTACGCTCAAATCTATACTGACACTATCTTGGCGAAAAGTTTCATTTGTTCTAGGTCAACACTTCTGGATTACTTATAAGCGTATTTGAGGACAGAGTTGGCCTATTCGCCGATGTCGTTGAGTACCTCCATTACCTTTTGTCGAGGCAGTGCGAGTATTTTGCTAATAACCTTACCGGAATTCTTCACATTCTCGTATCTCAAGGCAACGGAGTCCTTTCATATCTTGCATATGGCACGATAGTATATGTAAAGGGTTCGCTCCTAGCGAAACTCTTGTTTCTCTTCTGGTTCCATAGACACCTTTTCTTGTCGAAGTCCCGAAAACCGTCGCGCTCACGTCAGCCTCGTTTGAGTGTTCCAAAAGATATTGTGTCTTGGTAAAGGGAGGACTGTTTGAAGAAGTTGGCGTAATGTGAAAGGCTTTCTATTCGTATTATGTTTCACGGGCGTAACGTGATTGGAGAATAAGCTTGCCTTCTTACTGTCAATCTCATTCTCGATTTTTCCGTCATCTTGAGCATTTCTCTTCCTCTTTTCCCTTGTCTGATTTTCCATGGCTTGTTTCCGCGTGCGATCTTGAGATGCGATTGTAACAATTACTCTCAATAACTGTTCCCAAAGAAATCCTTGAGCACGATAGCACTACATCCTTTACTCTTGAATGCATTCTGCAGTTATGAGTCCGACTGAATTTCATTTTTTCCCTTTCCTTGAACCCATCCCCATGATCGGTATTTGGGCGATAATGCGCTCATGTGCAGCAATCGTTTTTTTTTTGGATCTCTTCCGTGTTCTGGTCGTTTGAGCCTTGTATTGAGTACTTGTTTCAAGACTTTGCATTTTTGATGTTTCATCACTAGACTGTAGCGACGATGGTGTTACCGAAGAGGTTTTCAATACTTTGGGCAGAGAGCTGCCCGAGTGTCGAACTTATGATTGATGGAGTTCGGTTCTCCTGACTGCCTTTGTTGTGATGGCGTGTGGCATTGTAACTGGCTTGGCTTTTTTTTTTTTTTAAAAGAAATAATGAGATCAACAGTAGCAGTGAAACGACAAGTTTTGATCTAGACGAGGCTCGTGCAAATCCTCGACACTAGAAATGAAGGGTCTGTGTCGGAAATTTTCGCACAGAAAGATTAAATCTTCAATTCATGAATACTGAAAAATCTTCCACGTTTTACGCTCGTCCTGTGCCCAAGCACAGCATATATACGGTTTCCTAGCGCTAAATTCTCTTTTCATCTGCACTTCCCACGTCCTGACAGATCTCACATCCCAAAACACCGAATCCAAATAACAGATATTACTAACCACCGTATTCAGAAAAGGTCTTGCCATACCCCAAAATCTCAGTCTCCACATTCACCTCTCAGCAAGCGCACCGCTCACCGCCATCGTCCTCAGCCTTCGAGTCCCGCCGACCGCACTCTCTCAAACCCCTCGGTCCAGAGCCACGACAATAGTTCCGAAGCATGTTCCGAGTCAATCAAGCGCATCAAATCCACCTAATCGTATCAAGCTACATATCCACCATCCCTTCTCATCTCGGTCCCAACTCCAATCCACCGACCGAGCCCACAGGGCCCACATCGTAGCCTCTGGCTTTGAACCCACCAGGTTTGTTTGCGATTTCCATTCATCAAGCGCATCAAACCTCAGGTAATGTCATTATTATGTCAAGGTGGAAAGCTCTGCAGCTTCGGAGGCCTCGAGTACTACCTCCCAAAAACCCCCTTTTCAATCACCATGCTTTTCCGCTTGGAGCAAAAATTCTCTTCCGACCTTCGTCCGCCTGCATCTACTGTAATTTGAATGAACGAGAAAAGGGGATGCGGGGATGGCTTGGAGCTTTTTGTGAAAGGAGTTGAGGGAGGGGGGGAAGTTTGTGATTTTTGAGTGAGGGGAAAAGGGTGTGGATGAGAGTGAAAGATCTGAGGAGATTGGCAAGAAAGTTCAAACGGGGGGTTGAATCGGGTGGATAAGAAGAGCGCGAGTAAAAGCGGTCCCGCAGAGCATCGGTCGTATTTATATATATTTCTGATATGATTCTCTCTAAAACCCATGACCCATAAACCCTTTCCTACGCATCCCCCCCATCTCCGCCCACCCACCCCCTCAGTCCCCCTTCCCTTCCCTTCCCAACCCACCACCGCCTCAGCACCGCAGCAAACCCCCCCTCACAACCCTAACGTGTGATTGTGATTGTAATTCATACACCCTTGTGACATCGGTTTAGGCCCGACCCATGAGGGACTCTATGCTATGTGTATCGAACGGACAAAACCCTCTGGGGGAGAAAATCGCTCGCCGACTACACGACGACTTCACGTCGCCGAAACAGTAAGATTGACACTATATTACCAGTAATGAACCTATAGCTTCTATTCAGCGCGTGACGCTCGAGTAAACTCTTGATGAGAGTGTCTGTGCTGTTTGATTATAACGCATCGTCTTTGCTCTGCTCTTCATTGACGATATTCTATACAACGATGTTCCGATTCGATTCTCGATTCGAAGACGAAAGACGTTTTCTTCGCATTCATGATGCTCGTGATTGTAACGTACGTAGAGCTGTGTTCTCTTGCTCAATGATTGTCATTCATTGAGCAGAGAAATATGTAATGAAAGAGAGATGCGCACGATGAGAAGATAGAGTGTGATTGTACTGAATAATTCTTTTCTTCTCTTGATTTGACTTGTGTCACGTAGACGTTGAATAGATTGTTAGTATAGACGTGCGATCGCAATCATTCGATGTTTGACTTTGATCAATAGAAGAGAGTGCGTTCTGATCGCTCTCTTGCGCTCTCAATTTTTCATGTAGATAGATGTATGACTTGACGTCAAGTAAAGAAGGTGAGTTCAAGTCTCTTCAGTATATCAGCGTGATCGACGAATCACTACTTCTTCAAACACTGTAATCACAACTCTCAATACTTGAAACAACTATTTTATCTGATATCTTTTCATCAATTACTTGATGACACTGTCGATGTGATGAAGATGTTTCGATATCGACGCAGTCGACGAGTCGCAAATTCTTCGATCACTTGTAATCACAACTCTCAGACTCTTTATCTAGATTGTCTAATCACTAGCAGTATCTTTTCATCTCTTACTGACATCGACATGTCATTAATCTTCTTCGTAGATCGATTGTGATTGTTAGAAGAGAAGTTGTTGCATGAATGAAAACTCTGCACGATGACTTTCCTGATCACGCAACGTTCTAACATCATTCGAACTGCGTCGAATTGAGATCTCTTGGCTCTTCTGACTTCTATTCGAACACAGAATAGAATCAAAAGGTTCGTAGTCGACATCACGTACAGGTGAATCTCGTTGTCAGCCCAACCCTAACGTGTATGTAACAGATAGCGTAAAGGTAGAAAAGTGGTTATAAGCTCGGACGAGTTGAGCGTATTAAAGATATGGGAGTGGAGGGCTGAGATGAAACGCGCACAGGATTTCATGTCAGTTGCGAGAGTCGAAATCATTAGGGCTGGGAGAGAGATACTTGGGAGTACTGTAAGGTAGGTAGGGTGGCAGGGGAAGTATGTAGCGGGATTTGCTGGAAGATGGGTGATGGAACTAATGGCGCGGGATATAAGGGAAAGTCCGAGAAAGAGTAGAAGGGGGCGGGCAAGCGCTTTGATGGGGGTGTCTCGACGAATCCATGCACACACCACCACCTCCCCAGGACGAAACTCGGATGGCTGGCTCCCTCGGACGATCTAGCGGTCACAGGAACCACTTTACCAATCCGAGCAAAAGAATTTCTTCATCCGAAACCAGCTACTCTAAAATTACACTCACCCCTCAACTTCCCCTACCATCCCTCCCACTCTCAAATAAAGCAACTCTAGCATACACAGTTCCCCCCATCTATGCAGATGACGTCTGATCTCATACGACATGAGACATTTTCAGAACAAAAGAAGAATACTGCACTTGCTATTAAAGCGCATGAGCCAACATTCAAGTGTAATAAAAGAAAAGCTGTACATCCCGCAAATACTCATTTTTTATGTCGTCGTGGTTTGCATGACTGTCATTTTTAATCCCGCAGATAGTCATCTACCAAGCTCCTCCGACCTTGCTCCTCGTCTTCTTCTCTGCCCCTAGCTGCGATGGCGTCAGCGATTTCGTTCCTTCCTTCCATACCATCATCGGCGGGATCGGTAGTGAAGTCTGCAAAGATATTATCCAGACTGGGGCCCGACTGGTCATTTGCATAATGATGGCGCGGCGGACTCAGCATACTGTGGCTTGGTAGCTGAGACGCAAACTGCTGGTTTGTAGGGCTGAAGAGGTTTGGATCGAGGCTTGGACCAGAACCGCGACTCATGGGAGAACGAGGTGGGTAGCCTGGAGACCCGGGATAGCTGGAATGGTGATTGTGGGTATGGTGGTTTGGGTGATAGGGGCCAGTAGCGTAAGCGGGCGAGCCGGGATGGTGTGGAGCATGCTGAGGAGAATTGAAATAGGCAGTGTATGTAGGATCCGTGTGTGTCGAAGACAGGGGCGCAGGAAGTCGATGAGAATGGGTATGAGCATCTGGTCCGTTGCTGGTAGAGGTTGAATGAGGCGTATCGGATCGGTTCCGACGCTGTGGCGCCGGCTGAAGGTAATGGCTCTTGTTTGAATGTGCATCACTGGATTTGCGCACTTTGGCGAAGCTATGTGCCTTGGTGCGGTACTGCTGAGGAAGTTTATCCGGGTCGTCAATACCTAATTGCGTCATCATCTTTTGTTGTTTTGTTGGACGAGGCTTTCGCGTGGAGAGAGAGCTTTCAAGCACAGGAGGAGCCTCGGGCGCGGTTGGAGCCCATTTGTGGAGCTCTTGGCGGAAGAAGTTGGTCTCGAAGGTCAAGAGAACCTCTGCTCCTTCAATTTTGCGCAGATAGAAACGCTGTGTAGTCACTTCTTCCGGCGTTGCTATCAAGGGATTGGTATATGGGCGAATATATTCCCGGAAACTCTGGGCTGTGCCGACGATTTCTTCGAGCGTGTCTTCCTCCTCGGGCTGAAACGGTAAATCAGGTATCTCGGCTTGCCAATTTTGTAGGTCTTCAAGCTTGGGACGAGCTGCGTCGCGTGGGATTTTGACACGCCAGTCGCAGATGGGACAAGTGTACTTGTCGTCCTCTTTGACCTTACCACGAGCGATCTTGAGGCATTTCCCGTGGTACCTACTGATGTCAGTCAAGTTCTTCAGAAACCGAAAGGTATAACAGTTGCGGCCGTACCATTCGTGACACAACTCGCATTCGATCATCATGCCAGCTTCCGATTGTCGGCACATACAGAAAACATCCCTCGCTGATTTGATATCCTCAGCATTCTGTGAATCATCGGGCGATTGCTCTCTTGATGCGGGCTCCACCGGCATCCTTGGCTTGTCTGATAGTTCGAAACAGTACGAGTTGTGGTCCGCAACGTAGTTCATATGAACATGGAGGATATGGAGTGGTGCATTGGCCTTCCCAAACAGCTTCTTTCCCTTGCGCATCCAATCTTCATGACGCTTGATCTCCTTTTCCAGGTCGATAGTTCCATTCGGCTTGCTGTTAAGCTCAGACAGCCCGTCAAGGACGTCGCGCACGTCCTTGTACTTTGGCCTCTTCCTGAAATCCGGGTCCTTGCATTTATCGTACATGGACATGATCTTGTGTTGAGCTTCTCTCTGTTTTGTCAAGATCGCGTCTACAGCGGCAAGAGTCTCACGCGACACTGGTAACGACGTTGCTTGCGTAGATAAAGCTTCGAGCTGCTGATAGTGAACAGCCTCGACCGAAATGAGCTCCTTTGCTTTGGATTCCCAAAGCTCCCCTTGCGACTGCTGCTCCTTGTAGTGAAGCATGTGCTCGTTGTGTTCCGGTATACCGATTTCAGTTCCACGTGCAATCAGCGATGCCACATCGTCCAATGTCTGAAATTGCTTTCGCTTCTCCCGAGCTTCATCGTTCCACTTCATCTGTTCGACAACTTTATCAAGTCTCTCAACCTCTGGCACGTCTACATTGAAGCCTTTACCCTCTTCAGCTAGAGCTTCGAATTCCTGTGTGGAGCGCAAGCCCGGGCTCATGAGTGCGGTCCTCGCCTCGCGCTGGAACTTTGCGATTGCTTCGGAGCGTTCTGTAAGTGTTATGATTTCGGGGCAGTCGAAAGAGATATCTTCTGCCGTGGCCAGAAGCTTGTGTATGTTCTCGATTTTCCTTAATTCGCGATCTCTTTCTTCCATTTCAGCAGCTTTCGCGCCTTTTCGCCAAACCCGGTCGTTTTTGCGTCTATTTTGTTGCTTACGCGTAATGTAGTTCATCGCTTCGTCAACCCACTCATTGCACTTATTAACAAAAGCTTTCAACTCGGCCAGTCCGGGCAGATCGTACGGTATTCGCTCCCCTTCACTTACCATGGATTTGAGGACTTTGAGCGAAGGCTTCGCCTCATCTTCCAAAACTTTGTCCAGTTTTTCTTGCCATGCCTCTGGCATATTCGATCGGTCGATAACTTTCTGTACGACGGCATTAAGCGCGTTGTCTGCTTGTCGGTACACAAGACAGTGGTCCGGGCTCGTGAAGCGTTGCTCTTCGCCGGCCTCACAACACTCATAGCTGCCAGCATGCAGGAGGCACATGACCTTTGAGGTGATTCGACACCGAAAGCGCGACAAGTAGGTGTAGGCCTTGCAGTAACAGCATTGATACTCTGCTTCCGGCACATCCTGTTCGTCAGCCTCGAATCCGAGCTGACAGGGCGAAACACTTTCGGTTGCCGATTCATCAATCTTACAAGAATGGTTGTTGAGCTCCTTATGGCGCTTCAAAAATTCTTGCCGCTGCCGGAGCTCTCGATCTCGCAGGCGCTGGAGAGCAGGAGCAAGCCACTTAGCCGTCTTGATGGTTGTATCCCGGCCTGAAGCCGTCATTAGTAGTTCATCATGTGAGAAGCAAGGCTGCTTCCTAAACTCTTGAAGCCTTTCCACGCCAGCTTCCCCAAAGGGTTCCCAATCGTGCGGAGCAAAGTTCACCGCTTCGTTGAAGTTGAATCCGTGATTGAAGCCGGCATGATACGCTTGTGGGAAGGTAATGACGAACTGGCCAGCCCGTTGATCCAGCGCGTACACATTGACGCCCGCTTTCTTCAGTTGATCTGGTGGCAGTAAAGTGACGAGCTGGAAGAGTAGGTCAGGTTGAGTTTCGAAGAGTTCTGGTACCGCTTGCTTCATTGCCGCCTCGAATCGCTCCGCATCGGCTCCGGGAATACCATACCATGTCTTGGTAGCACCAAAGTGCTGGTAGTTGGCAGAGTAGCTATAATGATCCTCATTATGCCAACAGAAAGTCGAAAAACACATTCCAACATATAGCCAGGGCACCGTCATGCCGGATATATCCGATTTGATATGCCGGAAAAGCGACTCAGGATGCAAGGGAAGGATATTTAGATTCCACAGATTTGTGGAATACGGATCCAGCGGGCTTTTTTCAATCGTGGGGAAGCCGCTGCCATGCGTCGTCGAATGTATATCGGCGCCATATTCTACCTCAACCATCTCCGTAATGCTTTCAACCAGCCTCCAAAACTCGCGTTCAACATCATCCTCGGTAACCGTTCGTTTGCAGTTCAGGACCGGGTCAAAGGGCATCTTTGGTGCAAAGTAGCTTTCCTTGAAGTTGTGGGCCTTTTCCTGGAATTGTCGTAAAGAGTATATACCACCTTCCTCGAACCCAAATTCGCCCGTTCCAACAAGACACCGCGGGCAATTCCAGTCGTAGTCGAGTGGGATCTTAAGTGGTGGATCTAGACAATACCGATGGTAGCCATTCTCACAGCCATCACATATTAGGAGTGAGGAGCGATCCTCGCTCTTCCCACAAGCCTCACAAAGCTCACCGGGTTTACAAATCCCGCGGTCTGCTTGAATCCTTGGTGTGGAGGGTCGGAGGAGACTCATATGTGAGCCAACAACAGTCGGAGCTTTTTTCAAACGCTTGCTTCGGCGACCATTCTGATCGTCGCCATCGGCGCCCATAGAATCGGTCCCTGACGTACCGTTTAAGCTTTCGTGACTGATTGTTCGCTTCAAGGGATTCGAAGTATGTCCGTTGGTCATGTGAGCTGTGCTCGATACCGCACTTCGGTACTCTGGTACATCTTTTGCGGGATTCATGAGGTTTTCGATCGGGGCCTGAGGCTTGTTACCAGAAACAGCGCTTTCGGCCTCCCGTTTATGTGACGAATTAGATACGTTCGCCGCCTGAAAAGAAGCTGGAGTCATGTTGATCGGAGTGAACCCGCCAGCATTCACCGCTGTGAAGCCGGACGAAACTACTGGCGGTGTTGGTTGGATGACTGGAGTGCCACGGTCAAGGGGCTCTTCAGCATCTTTAAGGGATGCATTCAGAGCTGCAGAGGCTCGTAGCGCGGGAGAATCGTCTCTGAGGCTCAATGGTGTGTTTTGACTCGACCTCTTCATAGGTGAATTGGCTGATGAGGGGGTGAAAGGCCCACCATATTCGAATTCAAGCTGTTGTTGAACCCCTGGTTTGGCGACCCGTAGATACTCTTCGTATGGGTGAAGCCATTTTTGGTAGGAGTTCTTGAGCGAAGTCGAGAGCGAAGACATGATTTTTCCACTATATCCGAGATCACGACCTATTTCCGCCCATTTCTTTAGCTTGCACACCTTCTCAAACCCACCTCGTGTTTCTACTGCCTTCTTCAATTTGTATAAATCGAGCGGACGCTTGTCGACACTTGGGAAGCGATTGAGGTTCATGCCATGTTGTTTGTGGAATTTGGCCAATTGATCGAGGTAATTGAGGTTTGTCCGAGTACCTGGTTTAATTCAGCGACCGTCTTCCAACGTAGTATTTCTACATGCCCAGAGGGCTTGTAATCCAAGCTCCGACTCACCTCCTTCTACTGAATTCAACTCTTGGCGCCGTGTACGGAAGTGGAACTTCTAAATTCTTGTCAGCTTGTATTCCCATCCTGATCGCTGCCCTGCCCTGCCCTTGCTGTTGAGGGGTCGGGGCTGCAGTTGAATTCGCAACGTACCTCTGTGTCTATGGCAAACTCCGGCTTCCAATTCTCTGGTGGAATAATCTTACATATTCCGTACTTTCTGCCCTCGGGTGCAATCTTCCTTATATATTCCATCGGATCGGCAAACTCTTCCTCTGTCGGTCGGAACGTTGGCGCATCCTGCAGGCCATGGGGGCGTACCCTCTTATTTGTCTCTCGCACGGCCAAAGGATGCCCTCGCCTCTCGACCGTCGACATATCCAAAGGCGGGGCCCGGCGGGCGCTGAACGGGATGTGAGGAGCATAATTCGGATATGTGCCGTTGCTTGGATTGAGTGTGAGGTTGACCTGGAAGCTGCCAGTTGATGGAGTTGCATGGATTCCGACGCTGGTCGAGGCAGAAGAATTACCTCCGGTCGAAGGAGGCACCACCATTCTGGGGGCGAACGGAAGAGAAAGCTCGGGTCCGTAACAACGTCGTACAATTCCGAGTGATTTCTGATATTCATGCGGTCCACAGTCGAACAATGGTGGTGATGAGCAAACACCAATTCTATTATGGTGGTTTCGCAGAGTACATCAGATCAGCGTGGGGGGATCAGATCAGGCCCGGGTGTGAGAGAGTGACTGGGCTACTTTGGGACAAGTAATGTGGCTTGCATGTTCATGGCCGAATGAATGAAGGCGAGATTGCCCTTACTTGATAGCGACATTACCAGCCGAACCGCAGCGCATTGAAAAGAGCATTCGTAGTGTGCTGTCAGTAACAAAGTGAATATGGAGACGGAGGATGGCGATGGAGATGGAGATGCGGGAAACTACGACAAAGGCGAGATGGGCGATATCATGTTGGTGCTGGGGTCATGGCTTGGCGCAAGCCCAGAAGAGTTCGTACTGAACAGAGATCGCTGAATATCAGGCCGAGGGGTATTCTCAGACTTCTCTCGATAAAGTACAAGAGAAAACTCAGCCGCTTTCTTTAACACTCGTGTCATTTTATCATTGCAAGTCGCACTAATTAATACTGTGGTCAATAAGAAAAGTGCGATTGTTCTCTCACTGTTACTATTCACTTCATGTTACTGTATTCTACATTACTTTCCGTGTAAGATTCCCACGGCCCGCATCTAGCGCGATTAAAAACCCCCAAGCCTGATACAGTAGGCGCTCACGGCGCTCACCGAGCCTCATCGTTTTCTGGGTCAACACCACGCGTGTCACTATGTACAAGGTACCTACTGTGTACCTATCTAAGATATCTACTCTCTACTACAATCACACGATACCCAAAGGTTAAGAGGGTTTTCCCATCAATGGAAACAAAACCGATTCCTGCCTTTTACTGCTGCTACCTCCTTCGTTCCACTTTTCGCCGTTCTGCTCTCTATGTGGGCTCGACGCCCAACCCAAAGCGTAGACTAAGTCAGCATAATGGCCTTTCGAAAGGAGGCGCTGTCAGAACCTCGCGAGAGAAGCTCCGACCATGGGTACCTTGGTCTTCAAACGTCCTCATAGCATAATGACCATCTAATTGGAGTAAGGAAATGACTTGTATTGTGACTGGGTTCCCATCAAATATTGCAGCCTTGCAGTTTGAGTACGTGTGTCGCAAGTCTGCGGGTTCCATTGCGTTGCTATTGCCTATCATATCCAAGAACCTTGATGCATCCATCTTTTGTACTGGGCTTTTAAGACCATGGAACCCCTCAAACTGGCGTTTTACATGCTTTGGATGGCTGTCACATGATCTGATATCTCTGTAGGTGGGCTTGGCAGAATTCGCACTTGACAACGAAAATCGCCCAAGACCAGCGCATTACTGTGAGAGAGACCATAACGCGCGTCTCTTCGAAATCTGGCAAAATCCGTCGACGGCCGGCACGTCCTCGTTCATCACTCACGGACAAGCTCTCAAATTTACATCTACTACTGCGAGTCCCAAGTTTTGCTAGATGGCCCCTGGAGGTTCGATTCTTCTGTGAAGACGTCTACAAGGTCTGGCAGCGTTGGAATGAAAGAGTTAACGGGAAGATCAGAAACGGTATCCAAGTATTCTTAGATGTGACGCAGCAAGCGGAGTTTCCAGAAGGTGGTCAATCCCCACCAAGTGCTCAAGCGAAAGGTAAACCAAAGAAAGAGACTCGTGGAAGTGGTGGAGTTGAGAGTGTCAATGTCGGCTATGGCGGGCTCAAGAACCATGTGGAGAAGAGCCTGCGCATTTTCGACGACCGTGAGGCACATTTTTGTGCTATCTGCGCCGAGAGACTTGGGTCTCCAGCCGGAACGGCATTAGTGTGCCCAAAAGAAATTTGTCAAACAGTGTCACATATGACCTGTCTTTCTAAGCGATTCCTTGACGAGGAGGGAGTGCCAGGTTCCGCGGTTCCGATATCTGGTAGCTGTCCGCAGTGCACATCGACACTTCAATGGATCGACCTAGTCAAAGAGATGAGCTTGAGAATGCGTGGCAAGAAAGAAATGGCTCGACTGATGAGAAGACCGACGGTGCGCAAAAGGAAGGTTATGAAAGGTGCCGCATCACTTCAAGCTGATGAAATGGCCAACCAAGTAGAGGGCGATTCCGATGAAGAAGGTGATTACGACCTTGCAGAAGACGCTATACACCCTTTCTATGAGACTGAGGAACTGTTGCCAGCAGACTGGTATCATCAAGTCGATGGTGAAGAAGATGTTACGTCGGTGACCAGTGCAGATTCCGACTTCTCGAATTGCATGGACGCTGCGAGTCCTCCAACGTCGAAGCTGCCGGCTCAAAGGCTCGAGGTCGTCATCGAAGACAGCGATTGGACTAATGCTGAAATCCTCGACTGATCGCGCATACGTTACTCTTTATGACTTACGTTTTGCCCACTCATCCGATTCCTCGAGCATGGTATGGGGGCCTGCGTTTATCGCGGCCAGTTTTCAGCTTAGTCTGTCCAAGGTAGTATGCTCCGCAAGGGTTGCGTTATTCCCTCGCCTTGAAGCATCACCTCGACCAACCCCGACATCTGTTCTGTAACTTTGTCTATTGATTGGTTGGCATTAACAACCCGAACATCCTGTCCCTCCGGCAGCGGCAGCAGCTCGAAAAACAACGCCCTCACCCTCTTCTGCATCCTGCTATTCTCATATTTCTCCACCCCGAACCCTCCTCTACCCGCAGCAGCCTCAGGCATGATATCCAAGAACAAACAGATATCCGGTCTTGGCAGCCCAACCTCTGGCTCTCGAGCCCACTTTATTGTAAGATCTGGCCTATCCTTAGCTGCCGAGTAAACAATCCCAGAGTAATAATAGCGATCAATGACAATTGTAACCCCTTCTTCAATGTCTGCCCGTATCTGCGCCGCTGCCTCCCATCGGTTGGCAGAGAATAGTAGATGGATCACATGGTCTTCCTGCTTATCTTCGCCTTTTAGGTATGCATCGATTGACTTGCCGATTGGTGTTGACCTATCTGGCTCCTACCATCAGCTTTTTTAAAGTAAATGTAGATTTTTACGAGCTTCTCACCAGGAAATCTCATGCGCTTGACCTTGTGGCCTTGTTCCTCGAGGCGATTGCATAGACGCTCGCATTGTGTGGATTTACCAGCTCGGTCGAGGCCTTCGATGACTATCAGAGCTCCTCGACTACGAGTAGACATTCTTCCCACTACAAATTTGCCCTCTTGGCCCTGTCTAGCTAGAGCTTCGGTTTTTATGCCAAACTCGGGGTCATCGTTGTTCTACAGTAGCGGCGTATGAAAACGCTAGCACGCATGGAGCTCGGACCGCCCACCAGTCGTTCAGGTCAGGTACCTTATGATAACTTGATAAGCACACGCACCAGCTACCTTAGGTACAGCACGATAATTGGTGAAGTGGCTAAACTAATATCCGAAGTGTAAGGTATGGTCTTTTTGAAAGACGTGTGGTGGTGCTTGATTTAAGTGGCTGAGATAGTATGCACGTCTTGGCTAGATCTGACTGGCTGGCGAAAGTAGATACCCGACTTCGCATCGAGGCTTAAGACCACAAGGCTGCCATTATCGGCTCTATACGGACTGCACATAAACTTCTATTGGGCCTACTATGCTTCTTTAAACCTCTTTTGATATTGGATCTCATGATCCATTTCAAATGGCTTGTACGACGGCAGCCTGAATAGAAGCAGCTCAATTATGCAAGTCCGTTGCAGCGCTTACCTTCACCCATGATATCAATGCTTGTAAAGACGACAAGAAGTAACATTACAAGGCAAGAATGGCAGAAGCGCTAGAAGACCTTTCCAGCGAGCAACAACATCATGCCAGTTCCATTAAGTCTTCTGGCTATTGGTGTTGCAAAGTCTGCCATGATGGTCCCAAATCAAGTTTCCAAAACTACTGTAGGAACTGCGGTTCGCGAAGAGAATTGAACAGCATTTCCGATGGCATGGATCTCATCAACTCCGAAGGTGAAATCGCAAATAAGCAATCATCAGAGTTTAAGAATCTTGAAGTGCCTGCTTCGGATTGGAAGTTGGCGATGAGGGGGAAAAACTCTGCTTCTACCAAAGAGAGCACAGGCCTTACATATCACGATATTGGGGTAAAGCGAGGAAAAGACGGACTTCAAGACTGGGCTACACGTCATTCAACTGTTGGCGTTAAGGTAATGAACAGTCGGTTACGTGTGGTATCAAGACGTCCCGGTAAATTCGGGATTAATATATCCTTTTCTGAAACTCAGCTTGGCCAAGTTTCCACAGCCATTGTCAAGCCTGGCTTAGATGTCAAACCCATGAAGAAAGGCCTAATGGACGGTCACCGGTCTAGCAGTGTGGCACCGGCAATCGCTCTCTATGTCCGCGCTCTCCATGATTATCATGCAGAAGACAAGACGAAGATAAGTTTACGTTGTGGGGATATCATTCAAGTCGTCGAGACTAACGAAAGCGGTTGGTGGGATGGCATAAAAAATGGCAGTGATGGTTGGGACGGCAATCATCATACGGTTCGTGGCTGGTTTCCAAGCAACCACTGCACATTCAAAACCTACCAGGAACCATTTGCGAGTGTAAGTCAAGCAGAACCAGTTATCTCAGGAGGAGAAGTCGTAGACTGGAACAATGCTACACAGACTGTCATTCCCTATGTCTATGCTTGTTTCGATTATGAAAGTGAATGTGAAAGGGAACTTAGCTTTCGGAGAGGAGATGCAATTCAAGTGATTGACCGGCCGGATAGCGGTTGGTGGGACGGCGTCAGCAATGGCGCTCGCGGTTGGTTTCCTAGCAGTTATTGTACAGAGCATATTGGTCATCGTTCAGGCACTAGTGAGGCCCAGAAAGAAACAGACCGCATAGGAACTGAGGGCGACTTCGAAAGTAAAGATAATCTCTATAGTTGCACAGATAGCCTTGCTAATGATTCATCGAACACCAAGCCTGGCGCAGGGAGTACTTTGGAATCTGTTGACGCACACAGCCATCAGAAAAGAATCAAGGGTACACGATCCCAAAAAGACCATGGAGAGCGTCCTTATTCTAACATCCTCTATAGTCATGAGAGCTTGCGATGGCTGCAGAAGAAGGAAAATCAAATGCGACACTGCTACGACCAATATATGGCCTTGTACAGCATGCGTAAGACTCAAATTGCACTGCGTACCTCCTACGTTGAGTTATGACCGTACTTACACGGGGAATGACAATTTGTCTGAACTCGAGCGTGTGTCGAACATTGATGATTCAAGCGACAGCTGTGAGAATGTCCACGGTCAGCATATGAATGCAACCCAAAGTTTTATGTTAGAAAATTTTCAAGGACAGAGGCACGTTTCCCAAATACCATACAATGATGCCCTCGCAGTTGTCCATACTACCTCATACCCATCAAAGGCGCGACACAGACCAGCAATTGCATGCCCTAGTGAGTGCTAGTCTCAAGCCATTCTGGGGTTCCTGATAGCTGATCTAGAGTGGATTGCCGAAATCGCAAGATCAAATGCGGTGAAGAGGAACCAAACTGTGCAAATTGCGTCGAGAACAACCGTAATTGCGAGGGCTACGCTATGCGGTTGAGTAATGAAACCCAACATGATTCACCCCAGCTGAACTCACCCTTCTACCGTGGCGAACGCACGAGGATTGCGAAAGAGGCGCGGACGACTGCTCCAAGAGCGCTGGTGGTTGTTCCGAAGGCGAATTTAGAGTACGTCAAGCACAAAGCTAGTAACGAGCCTTTACGACAGACTGCCGAATCCCGTTCGATGCAGACCTCAGACTATAAGGACATAGATTCGAACCGTTTCACCAGCCTTAACATTTCCGTACCTCAACATGCTACGAAACCCTCGTCTTCTCCAAAATTTAATGTATCGAGAAAAGAGCGACGAGTCCACAGAGAGAATCCTGAAGAGGAAATGTCTACCCCTCCTGACGTTGTGACTGACACTTCATTGCTAATAGAGGAAGTTTGCAGCGGCCCAGAGAGCCTGTCGAAGGAGTGTATTCCTCTCTTTACAGGACTAAGCAAAGCGGAATGGCTTTATCAAAACGTTAAAGGCGTGCTGAAGCCCACTCTATGCGTTATCGGTCTATTATTTCTACTTTACACACCGACGGGTATGACTGAATATATTTACGATATTGGTATGATTTTGCCTTTGCAATGGCAGAGACATAATATATTCGAGATTTCAACCTTCGATTTCTTCATTACCAAAATATCGCAATTCTTGTCTTTACCTCTGTCGATAGCACCTTCTATGTCCTTTGTGTGGTACTGCTGCTGGTCGTTTGTAGGGTGTTCACTCGTCTTCTCGTGAGTACTTTACCAGCTTGGCAGTGAGCACTCCGCAGCTGACTGCCTATCCTAGGTTTGTAGCGAAGGCGGAGATGTTGGGACTCGAAGAAACGGTTGAAATATCATCGAGAAAATGCTGGAAGCACAACGTAAGACAGGCATTTGCCTATCTATCGTACGTCCTAGAGCCACCGCTGGGGAAAGGCAAAAAGCGTATTCATTGGACATGCGTAAGTGTTTTTCTGAGTTCAACCCAACTTCAACAGACTCTCCATTGGCCTAAAATATCTGAGTGGCCGAGCTGACAAGTTTACGACAGCGCTGCGGCCATCAAATATTTGATGACTTTGATGAAGTACAACCCGGTGCCGCCGAACGATTGGAGCAAAGACTGAATAAAGATGGTGGTTTCCGGGAACAAAATAGTACTAGCCACAGTAATGCAGGAGGATCTTTGAATAGCAGAAGTAGTACTCTTAGGAGCGTTCTAAGTTCGACTTGGCTTCCGTGGAATTCGGCTCAGAACACATTGCCCTCACTGCCTCTGCACCAGAAGCAGAGCGAGTCTGGCCACCCTTCCCAGACTCTCGCCTCTCGCCGTCCTGAAGGCCTCTTTCTCCTATTGTGTATCCCGCATCGGAAGTACGCCACTAAACTAGTTCACATGGACGTTTGCACCTTGCAATCAGACCGAATATTCTTCCCAAAGCTAAAGACTCACTATCATGAAATGCGACGCCGATGGAGCTCATTTTTCTCCTTGAAGACCCTCAAATCGATTCAATTTGTGCAGTTCGAAATAGAGCGAACTCGTCGACATCCGGAAAACCAACGACATCCCTCCAGAGACTAAGAAAGACAAGTACCGCTACCAACCCATTCCCGCCGAGGTCATTCCTCCAGTCGGCGAGAACCATCTCATGCATCTATACGATCATCCCGAAGACGCAGAGAACACTGGTGTCTGCTTGCAGAAGATACCTAAAAAGGTGCGGGAGCGCTTGCTAGTATGTCCGAACCGTGGAACAGGCCTAGGCTGGGGAATCCACTTCGTTGAGGGCCTCAATTGGACGAAGCTATGGTGGCTGGGGCTTGTTGGGTTTCTTACTAGTATTGCGTTTGGAGCGTTTTGGTCTGTGGTGAAGGATGATATCCAGGGTGGATTCGGAGTTACGGCTTGTATGATGGTGGTGTTGACGTTTACCATGGGGATATTGCAGGCGGCGTTTGAGCCGAAGTGAAAATCCAGGTACGTGGAGTACGGTACTAACGAGAGTCTGGATGGATGTGACAGATACCACTGGGCAAATTTGACGGATTAGGGTTTCGTTTTGGACTGGGTTTATGAATATACGACTGCAGCAAAACCATATACCACGGAATGGGAACAGATCTAACGAGACATCGAGTTGTTAATGACATACTGTAATCATACGACTGTGCTTCCCGGTTTGGACATCCTCTCCTCTTTCGACTATAATCATATCTACATTTCCACGTGTCCAAATTACGATGCCGATAATCAAAAATTTCCATTTGTCTAAACAAACAGGTACACTTTCTCTCAAACACTTCCGCCATACCGGCTGGCTGAGATTTCCAATTGGACGACTCCTGACCCGCCTATTGAAATCATCAAAGGGGAAAATTGACCTGTAATGATTGCAGAGGGCGAGATATCCTGTAGATCACCGCGCTTCCAAGAGCAAGCCGCAATATCAAAAAACCAACAAAGTTAACAAAGTCAACCCTAGAAGACCCCCTACCCACAACCAATGCCAAAGACCCGGGTCTTCACTGTCCAGGAGATTCATACAAAGGTATTTGACTGGGTTAGCAAGAACAGCATCTGAGTCACGCAATTGAGACGACACCCGGGTGGGACTTTGATGTGGGCTTTTGCTAAGCTAGCTCAGCAAGGATCGGGGGAATACCTTCGCTTTTGAGAAGTCGTGGTGACTTGAAAATTATAGAGACCAAATGACTTATACCTGTGGTTAGGGGAAAAGTATATAACAAAGATAGATGTGGAGGCTGGGAATGGGCCTCGGTGGGGATGAACGAAAACACTGCTTCATGAGTATCGGAGAGCGTGTTGGAAAGACAGCTGCTCAAGATCATATTCACGCTCGAGGGAGATTGAACGACACAATCACAGCGTTCGGAATTTTCAGGACGTCTCATCTATGTTCATTTGCCATCGTGGCTTTTATCAATCGCCAAAACCCGAATTTATCGTCATCATTGATGTCCTTCTATCTCTGTTCCCCGACCTTAACAAACGACCTATGGCTTCTCATAGATCCAGTCAAACTGGCTTTTCTTGTATTCGATGACCTCGCCCTTGGCGAACCACAGTGCGATCTCCTTCTTTGCGTTTTCGACGCTGTCGGAGCCGTGGCAGACGTTACGGCCGACATCCTTTAAGCCGCGTTAGTAATAGCTTCAAGGTTTTTTCTAGGAGAGAAGAGAACGTACGATGGCGTAGTCCCCGCGAATAGTACCTGGTGCTGATGCTAGAGGGTTGGTAGCACCAAGGAGAGCTACGATTTGGTCAGCCGGTAGGCAATTGAGTAAGTGTGAAGGATTAAACCGTACTTCGGCCAGTCTTAACAGCGTCTCGGCCTTCCCAAACCATAGCACAGATAGGACCGCTCAGCATATAGGTGACGAGACCCTTGAAGAAGGGCTTCTCAGAGAGATCTTCGTAGTGCTTCTCAAGGTGCTCTTTCGAAGGTGTGCATAGCTTAATGGCAGCAAGCTTGTATCTACATGGTCTATTAGACTTTGGACGTTCATGACGGGCGATCGATTGAGGAGGGACTTGCCCTCGCTTCTCGAAGCGGGAGACGATGTCGCCTACAAGTCCGCGCTGATAATGATTCAGCATTTTCTCCGAAAGAGCATTATTGGCAGAACTCAACTGCATACCTGAACACCATCTGGCTTGATAGCAATGAAGCTGTGAAACTCTCAGCTCACCGCCAGGAACTGCAAGCGGGGGCATATCCTTTTGACCACTCACGTCTGCTCGTTAGCACTCATTTTGTCTTCGATTTCCTGCTCAAGTCTCGCTCGGTGAGATTGATTGAGATAGGCTTGAGTCTTTGGGCTGAGATATTTGTATATGGGAGGATCTTGAGAAGAGGAATCTTCAGTGGGATGCTCGTTATTATTATTGTCGGCCATGGTTTGGGTTTATCGTAGTGCGTGTGATGGTGGGGCAGGCTTGGTCTGTTTTGGGAGATGGTGCGCGTGCTACTGCAGGTCGTCGGGTAAATAGATTTAGCTTCCGTTTAGTGGATACGGCGGACGGATGCGGCCTTGGGTGCAATATCAAAAGGGACAGGCACGACAGGTCAATATTGACTTGAAAGAACATATTGTACATCTTGATGCTTTGAATTCTGGGGTACACATCGTGGATCGGTGCTCATCATGTTTCTCTTTCGTGATGTTTCCTTTTTGCTATCTTATCTTGCCGTCTTCGCTTTTGTTATTCCTGCAGGTAAGCCAGCAGTTCCGCCCCAACGCCGCGTTGAATAATTCGAGGTAGAGCATTAGAGGGCAGTGCTAATTACCGATAATCTGTAGTCTCGGTGAAACATGAGAACTTCAAGACGTGCGACCAATCTGGCTTCTGCAAAAGAAATCGAGCCTATGCCGATGAAGCTACCTCGAAGGGCTCTTCTTGGACATCTCCATACACACTCGATCCAAGTACGATATCAGTGCAACAAGGCCAACTAAAGGGCGTTATCTCAAAATCTGTTGGCGACGGGGCGGGAATTGTGCGACTACCTCTCACCATCGCCTTCTTAGACTCTGGAGTCGCGAGGGTTACTGTAGACGAGGAGAAGCGACAGAAAGGGGACATCGATCTTCGACATGGGAGTGTGGCGCGCAAAGAGCGCTACAACGAGGTCTCCAATTGGGCCATAGTCGGTGGGCTGAGCCGAAATAAGGGGGCTACAGGAAATTTGAGGGAAGATACTACGACCGTAACGTACGGGCCTGACAATACGTACAAAGCTGTGGTACATCACTTCCCATTCGCCATTGACTTCTACCGAGGCGAACAGATCCATGTCAAGCTTAACGGAAAAGGCCTTTTGAACTACGAACACTGGAGACCGAAGGTAGAGATAGAGAAAAAGGAGGGGGAGGAGGAAGAGACAACTACCGAGGTTTCCGAGGATGAGAGTACCTGGTGGGAGGAAACCTTTGGTGGAAATACAGATTCCAAGCCCAAAGGTCCCGAGAGCGTAGGAATCGACATCACTTTTCCAGGCTATGAACACGTCTTTGGTATTCCAGGGCACACTGGACCGCTGTCGTTGAAACAAACTCGGTATGCCTTCGCTGTCGATTGCTTTACGTGACTAACATCATCTAGCGGTGGCTCTGACAACTTTGATCAACCTTACCGACTCTACAATAGCGATGTTTTCGAGTATGAAATGGATAGCCCTATGTCATTATATGGAGCAATCCCATTTATGCAAGCTCACCGCAAAGATTCTACTGTCGGAGTGTTCTGGCTCAATGCTGCTGAGACTTGGGTTGATATCGTCAAGGCCAAGGAATCAAGCAACCCATTGAGCCTTGGAATAGGGGCCAAGACGGACACCCAAACTCATTGGTTCTCGGAGAGTGGGCTGTTAGATGTTTTCGTCTTCATGGGTCCGACTCCCAAGGATGTGATACGAGATTACAGCGCTTTGACTGGATATACCACGCTACCCCAGCAATTCGCGATAGCATATCATCAGTGCAGATGGAATTACGTATCGGATGAAGATGTAAAAGACGTTGACAGAAAATTTGACAAATTCAAGATTCCGTACGACATCATTTGGCTTGACATTGAGTACACCGACGGCAAGAAATACTTTACCTGGGACCCTCATACCTTCCCTGACCCAATCGCCATGCAAAAGCAGCTAGATGACCACGAGAGAAAAATGGTCGTAATCATTGATCCTCACATCAAAAATGAAGGTGGCTACTCTGTAGTCGAGGAGCTAAAATCTAAATCCCTCGCGGTTAAAAACAAAGACAACAATATCTACGAAGGCTGGTGCTGGCCCGGTTCCTCCCACTGGATCGACTGCTTCAACCCCTCCGCCATCTCCTGGTGGCAATCCCTGTTTTCTTATTCCTCCTTCCCAGGTACTGCACCCAATACTTTTCTCTGGAACGACATGAACGAACCCTCTGTCTTCAACGGCCCAGAAACCACTATGCCAAAGGATAACCTCCATCACGACAACTGGGAACATCGCGATGTGCATAATCTCAACGGTTTAACTTTCGTCAATGCCACTTACAACGCCCTTCTGCACCGTGACCCTGCCTCGCCGAAACGCCCCTTTGTCCTCACCCGCTCCTTTTTCGCCGGTTCTCAGCGCATGGGCGCCATGTGGACCGGCGACAACCAAGCCTCTTGGCCCCACCTCGCCGCCTCCATTCCCATGGTTCTTTCTCAAAACATCGCCGGCTTTCCCTTCGCCGGCGCTGACGTCGGCGGCTTTTTCGGAAACCCATCAAAAGAGCTTCAGACTCGCTGGTTCCAGGCCGGGGCTTTCTACCCATTCTTCCGAGGGCATGCGCATATCGACACACGTCGTCGCGAACCTTACTTGGCAGGCGAACCATACACATCCATCATCACGCAAGCTCTCCGCCTCCGCTACAGCCTTTTGCCAGCCTGGTACACCGCCTTCCACGAATCCTCCACCACCGGCGCCCCCATCGTCCGGCCCCACTACTACGTCCACCCCTCCGACACCGCCGCCTTCGCCCTTGACGACCAATTGTACCTCGGCTCCACCGGCCTCCTTGCAAAACCCGTTGTCACCGAGTCCGCCGACTCCGTCGACATGTATCTTCCTCCTGGCGAAACATACTACGACTACTTCGACTACACCGCCCACCACGGCGGCGGCAAAACCGTCTCCATCCCCGCCCCCCTGGATAAAATTCCTCTGCTCATGCAAGCCGGCCACATCTTCCCCCGCCGCGACCGCCCCCGCCGCAGCAGCGGCCTTATGAAATTCGACCCCTTCACCCTGGTAATCGTGCTCGACGACACCGGCCGCGCAGAGGGCTCCCTCTACCTCGACGACGGCGAGACCTTCGACTACGAAGCCGGTGCGTACATCCACCGCCGCTTCACTTTTTCCGACGGAGTGCTTTCCTCCTCGGATTTAGCGCCAGAAACAGCAGCGAGTTCGAAGAAGGCGAAACAGTACCTGCAGACGATGAAGGATGTGCGCGTCGAGAAACTCGTGATTATTAACCCGCCTGTTTCGTTTAGGGATATGACGGAGGTTAGGGTGGAGGAGGAGGGCGCGAAGGGGAGGATGGTGCAGCTGAAGTATATGGAGAAGGTGGGGGCGAGGGCGGCGTGGGCGGTGGTAAGGGATCCGGGAGTGGGGGTTGCGAGGGGGTGGAGGGTTGGGTGAGTGTGGTGTGAGTGTGCGGAGAGGTTTTGGGAGGGGTGGCGATGGCGATGGGGGGTAGATAGAGGATATCGAGGGGGTTGTATGGGTAGATACGAACATTGTGATGGTTAGTGTAGGTGTACATTATTTCGTGGACGATAGCATAAAACCATTCCAATCCCAAAACAAGCACCACAATACCAATCCACCTCCCTCTCCTACATATCCACCCCATCACTCCATGCCTCACGCATTCATTGCTCCTTCAGAAACTGAAACCAACGACATGGCATCGCATCGCATCTTCAGCCTCCATATCAAAGCACGGAAAAATCAAAGAACACATCTGCCAACACCTCAAATTTTGACAGTCTTAGGCTTTTCCCAGTGTCTAAACAATCGTCTTATCATCATCATCCCCAAACTGTATTATGTTTTTTTTTTTTTTTTTACTTTTTTAAAATGCTACTTACTACTGTACCCGTTAAAAGCGCTGGCGATAAAAATCGGCCTTGGCTTTCGTTTCTGCACTTTGTGAACAAGGGACTATATTATTGTGAGGACGAAGGGCGAGGGAGTTGCTTCGTGCTTCTAGAGGGTTCTTATCTTGTGCTTTACTCTTGTTCCTTGTGCTGACACGGTTGGGGGAGTTGTGGGGGTGGGGGGGATTGTCCATGTAGGAAATTAGGAACGCAGCACTCTCCAAGCAAGCAGGTCTCATTCCCAGTTCTAATTGTTAAAGGTCGCTTCGCTTCCACAAACCGTTACCAAGCGACATCCGCCCCGTAGAAAAATGTGTATGGAAGCCGCCGTTCCAGCAAGAAGCAAAAAATGGATGAGATTAGCAGGGACTCCCTTCGCTATGCCCCCGTCCCCTGCACATTGGAGTAAAGCAAGAAGAAAAGAGGAAAGACGGCAAGCAACGCAGCGATCTTTTCCAGCCATAGCTTAGCGCCTAAATTGCTTTTCCGGAAGAGCCTTCTTGGAGATAAATGAAGGAAAAGAAAAGTAGTTCAGTCATCAATCTCAACCACACTCGTCTGCCTCTTTCTCTCATTCTCCGTCTCCCTTCCCTTCTCCTTAGGTCGTCTCGGCCTGATCCCAACTTCTTCGTTCTCCTGCCCCGCCGCTGGATCTCTCGCGGGAAGTGCGTCATGACTCCCAATATGCTCAATTTCCTCACAAAGGCTCTTCGGCAGTGCTGAGGAAGGAAGCTCGTCATGGCTTTCACTCTGCTCTGTTTCTTCACGGGGTCGTTTAGGGAGTATGGGCGGCGAGGAAGGGGGTTCGGCAGGGTGGGTGAGGGGTTGGGAGTCTGCGATTTCGGAGGCGAGGGTGGGGGAGGAGAGGGAGGCGTCGGGGTTTTGAGGTTGGAAGGAGGGATTTGGGACTGTAGGTTGGCTGTCGATTATTACGATGGAAGGGTCTTTTGGGAGTGTGGGGGCGGGAAGCGTGGGTTCGAGGTGAGGTTGTGCAGGTTCGGTTGCTTTGTCCTTGGCAGGTAATTTTGTAGGTCGATCAGTAGCTTTGCCCGACTCCTGCGAGTCAATTGTGAGTGCGCCTTGCAAAGCGTCAGCTCTTGTTTTCACGGTTTTCGAATCTGCATCTGCCTCATGGAGTCGATTTGAGGCGCTAGGCACTGTCGCCAATTGACGGTTCGTCTCATCGGGCTGAAGGGGATCGCTAGACGGATTTGGCTCAGGCTCTTTTTGCTGCTTGTCGACGACTTTGCCGGCCAATTTTACCTTCTCCCTCTTCTCCTGGAGGCGTTCGTTCTCCTGCTCAATGTGAAGTGTTTGGATCAATGTCCGTAAGCTGGTACGCATCTCGCTTGGATCCATCCTCGGCCAATCCTTCTTGATATCATACTCCCGTTTTACGACCTTCTCAACAAACTCCTTTGGGCTCTCAAGGAATTTGTCCATGTACCCAAGCAGGAATAAACCACAATCACTGAAATTATCCTGTTGAGGTATCTGCTTTGCTGTCATGCCTTTTAAATGCGATTCATCGAATTCCAATCCATTTCGCTTTGCTATCGCTTCTTCACGCAGGTAATGTTTGAGGATCCTGATAGTCGGCGGATGAGCGGCTCCAAGTGAGTCAAAGGTGATGATGGCTGGTTGGGTAGCGTCAATCTTTTTGACTGGTGGAAGAGACTTCCGCTTCCGTTTCTTCGAAACAGAAGCTTTTGAGCATGGGTCTTCAATGGTGGGTTCGTTCTTTTTCGGCTCGGCTTGTGCTTCTTCACGTGCGTCTGCTGCTTTGGGTGCTCCTGTACCCTCCAGAATTGACGATTCCGTAATATTCCCCTTGAGTTGTGCATCAAGCATCTCCTGGTCCTCCTCTCTCGATTCATTGGCCGTTAAGATGCCGGCGCTGAGATCCATTCCGCCATCTTTTTGCTTATTCGGTAAAGACTTTTCTGCCTCCGTCTCCAGACTCATGTCTGCAAACGATGCGGTGGGCTCTTGCTCTTGAGGCACGTCATCCATCAAGTCTGGAATAATAGCGCGTTCGACAAGAGCAGCTGGAGTAGTGACTGGGTCAACGGACTCCGCAGGCCTTTCATTGGGAGCCTCGCCGGCGCTTTCAGGGTCAGAGTGAGGCGGTGCCACGATGTCATCCTCTTGAGCGGCCGGATGTTGAATGAGTTCAGGCAGGTTACAAATAATTGCAACATACCAATGAGCCGATTCGTTTATAGGCACAACCACGTAATCATAGGTAAAAAGATCGATACCTCTTGTCCACTTCTGGACACTCTCGTAATTGATCGGCTTCTTCCCCCTTTGCGTGTTTGTGAGACTCGCAAAGAAGAACGTGTTGAAGAAGTAGACTTTCCTCAAAAGCTCCGGCGTATTTTCTTCCGCTTGGTGCTCGAGAAAGCGAAGATAGAATCCAATGAGGTTATCATTAAGATATTGTCCTTCATCCAAGCGCTCAAGATCAGACCATTCGACAGTAGTCTTTTTCTTTCCGACTTTAGGGTAAACCAGAGATTTGGCCCAATGGGTACCCAGACCGAACTTTTTCGAATACCTTTCTTCTTCTGGGAAGTCATCAAATATCGGAGACTGCTCTTTCGGCTTTCTGAATCTTGCACGTGTTTCAATTTGCGATTGAGGAATATGGGAGTTCTGAGCTTGACTATTCTCAAGTATACTATCCAGCCTTGTTAGATGATCTACTTCGCCATTCATAGTATCAATCCCGGGATTGCTTGTATCGTCTCCTAGGATGTCTTTGAAGATTGATGCAATTTTGCTCTGGGCCTTTGGCGCTTGCGAAGTAGAATCTTGGTAGCTTCCACCGGTCAATCGATCAATTGTTCGAGGTCTCACACGTGGACGCTTAGAATTACCATGCTCCAATGCCTCTTGGTCTCTCGCCTCATCACGTCGCTGTTTATTCCTGGTAGCAAGCTGCACATCTTCGGGCACCTGCGCCACGACGGGGCGAGCAAAAGATGAGGCCTTACTATGCTGAGCTATGTTATTGCTGAACATTCTTTCCATTATATCCCGAGGTTTGCTCGCTACCTTGAGTTCATTGCTCTCTTGTAGCCTCGCGATCAGATCACGAGAATGCTTTTCGGAATTAACTTCTAGGTCTAATTTAGTATCGTTGTTACCGCTTTTAGACGACTCGAAGCGCATTTTCCCACCGGACTCCGCCCAAAAGACCTTAAGTAACTTTTTTGGCTGGATTCGAAGACTGGTATAGCTGGTTGCAAGGTTTTTGCCCTCATCTAAAACGACATAAGATTGGGTGTTCTCGTCAAATTGGAGGCCAAGACTGTTCGACCTCTTCCATTGTCCAGCAAAACTAATGCCGGCTAAAGGGATACCCCAGGACGCCTTCTTCTCTTTGTCGTAGGATGAGGTCTTTTGACCTTGACGTTTTGCACCAGAGTTAAAGAATGTAGTTGGGGGAATCATACTTGGCGGTAGGCGCAACTCCCTTTTCGGAGAACCCAAAGCCTTCTGGGTGGATGATAAATCTTTCGTAGGACTATCGCGGCGTGACCTTGGCTGTGGGGTCATCCGCCTTCCTGGAGATCTGTTCACAACAACTCCTACCGTGGTTGCACTATCAAGCTCATCAGAGCTACAGCTCATGTCCATACTTCTTCGCTTGCCGTTGGTATCCCTGAATAGGTTTGCAAGATTTCCATCTTGAGATTTCGGGCCATTTTGAGCTCTGACCAGGGAAGGTTGTGTCTCAGGGTTTTCGAAATGTCTTGAGCGTTCCCCATTATCCCGTAGTTGAGAAGGCTTATTAACGCCCTCAGCAGCCGACGTAATTTTCGTCGGGTCTCTTGCGGTCCCCCGATAGGCTGGCGGAGGCCTGTGCTTCTTTTTACCCTCCACTGATCCATCGGCCCTCGAAAGATCGATTGGATTGGACTTTGATGAAGCGGAATCTATTGGTATTCCAAGGGTATTAGATGATGTAGGGAAACGTGGCTGGAATCTGTCGCCACGATACTTAGTCTTTTTCTTGGCACTGCTATCCATGATGTTCTCAAGTGATAGATATTCTGTAACGCGATTGTTGGTAAGAGACTTTCCATTGACGTACAGGGCCGAACCCAGACTTTTACTTGAGGCTGGTTTATTTGATTTATCGTGAGATTGCAGACGCTCAAGGGTATAATCCTCTGGGTTCAGACTATCCAGCTCTTTGTCGGCAGTGCTCTGAATTGGATCCGGAGAATAGGTTGATAGCCCTGTTTTCCGTCGCTTGGCATCAGGTATCAAGATGTCAAGGTCCAATATCTGAGGGGCCTTTCCAACATTATCGCCAACAACAACTTGAGTTTCCAAAGCTCGTCTCTTACTCCCACCGAAGCCTCGCGTAGTTGAAGGTTGCGCATTTGAGAGAGGCACCTGTGAGCTTGTGTGGAGAGTATTTCTGGGTTGGAAACCACCACCAGGAATCTACATAAAATTCGTCAGCATTCACCAAAAAATTGGACAGACAACATACTTTTCCTGCCATACCCCACACCACACGTTTTGCCGACCTGGCTATAGGTATGGCATCTGTGTCCCGTAAAGTACTGCCAGTAGAATGAGTTAAGAGTAGATTCTCAAGAGACCGGGATATAGTCATACCGATGTTGTCCAAGGTATTGGAGCTCGTCCGCAGAGGTTCCGGACAATCTCTGGAATTTGAAGCTTGCTTCAGTCTGGCTTGGGGTTTCTGAACCATGAACTGGAGACTGGAATTGACAAGAAGCCAGAGAGTTGGGGTACACTGTATCATTCTTTGTCCTGGCTTCAAAAACTTGTTTCGGTCGGCGCGTTGACGTTTGCTGTGAGAATGATATGTGATCAGTCCCAAAAGCCAAGTGCGGGATTATCTCCGCCAATGGAATTCTTAAGTCCGAGGCCAAATTACTGCTCTCTCTCTTGCAGACTCCCGCACTCATTTGTGCTGTTTCAGGCGGTGCACCGATCAGGAATCCCCCTAAAGATATATCATAGCTACGGGATCAAAAGACGCTCTGTGTCGCTCACCTAAGCTTAGCTGCCTTTTTCAAAGCGGAGTATGTGAGGAAGAAAGCAAGTTTCCGTATTGAAGATATATGTATGACCCGTTTGACTGACATTGAAATAATGATAGTAGTCACGTAAATGATATCAAGATGATATTAGAAGTTCTAGCTGAGTGAAACGACAGGAAATAGAGTGAAGTCATCGGATGAAGGTCTTCGGCATGAAATGGTTGAGGTTTTGGGCTTGGACTTCTCACATCACATCACCAACAATGTTACACAATGGTTGATCTGACAGCGATTAGTCTCATATAGCGATCAACGAGCGACCGTCTGTTTCTCGTAACATGGTCTCAGCGCTATGAACGCGAGAACCAGGTATCCAATAAGCGTAATATACAACATATGGGCTCAATGGGGATTCTTGCAAATGCAACCATCCAAAGATGCAACAAGGATGAAAATAACCGCCCACGACATATATGCATTCGCTCAATTCATCAATAATCGTACAGCTAATTCTTTTCCCTTGCAGGTCATAATGACGGTTGCTTCACCTTCTCTGCATTGGATTCGTCAGTCTGGGTATCACGCTTCTTGCTCAACCCGTGGTGCGGACCTGTGCCGGCACCTTTCTCCTGACGTGCTTGTTCAATGGCCGAACGTTGTGCAATGCTATCGTCATGGCTCTTCCAGACAATGTTGGTATCGGGAGGAAAGACAAGAAGGCGCTTGATAGTCTCACTTGCACAGCGTTAGCCATTGTCGACAGATTAGAAGAGGGGCCAACGCACCGAATCTTGATGTTTCTTCCACCATCAATCCTCGTCCAGACGCTAAGCACATCCTCACCACTTCTCACACTTAGGACGGCACCGCAGACTTCCTCCCCAGCCTCAGCGAATTGATCGCCGACAATCGCAAGCAAGAGATCCTCCCAGTATCTGTCCGATACCCCTTTTTTCAACCTCACAATCCATTTTCCACCCCTCTTGTTTTCCTCATCCTCCCAAACAGGCCGAATGCCTTTCCTGAAGATGTGATAGTCGGACACTGAAGGAAGCGTAGAAGGGCGCTTAAGATGAGTGTATACCGTCCAAAAGGCTTCAGCGGTGGAGAACGATACTAGTGGTATTGTTGACTTCTCGTAGTCCGAATATTTTGACGTTGGCGGTCTGTACCAAACGATCCAGGTAGACTTAAGAGGATGTTCTGATGCTGCGCTAGACGATCTGCTGGTGAGGGATGATGTTGAAACCTTCGGCTTGTTATCTGCCCCTTCCTTCTCGGAAGTGCCAGGTGTTTTCGGAGTCTTGGCGGAAGACCCAAAAGACGCAAATGCGCCTGATCCAAGCCCAAAGGCGGAAGAGGCACCGGTTGTAGGAGAGGCGACGGTTGTAGCGGACAAGGGGGAAATGCCGTTGAAAGGGTTAGATTTGCCGCTAGCGGAACCCTCACCGCCAAATCTTTTCGCGGCGGAATAGGGACGGGGGGAATCGGTTTTGTTGACCTCTTTATTGGTACTGTTTGAATTGGACGTAGACAGGGAGAGCTTGCTGGAGCTTTTGCGTCCGTGGTCAGTAGATTCGCACGTAAAGAGACCCGCTGAATACCCACTTGGAGCGGCGTTGCCACAGGTTGTCCATGAATACCGTTTATAGAAGCGATGTTAATTCAGAGCGATTGAGGCAGTTGAAAGGCCGCATATGCTCGTGGTGCAACGGGTGGTAGAATTGGGGGGGGGGTAAAGAAGCGGTACAAAGCAAATTTTGCCTGTTGTGTATGACTATGCTGGTGACAGTTTTGACAAGTTAAGAATGGATCTTTGAGGAGTTACAGGTCAGCAGTGCGAAGAAGTGTGTTTATGCGGGGGGTGTAGTACAGAGTTGGAGAGAAGGATGTATAAAGGTCAATCATGAAAGCTCTCGAGTGAAGGATTTGGCCGCCGTCAGGTACGGAAATGTTTAGCGGCATTTCCCCACTAGAGTCTAAATTGGACCCCTGTCACTGTCAAGTCTGTCAACTTCCGTCGGTTTTTGTTTTCCCTTCTTCTTCTTCTCCTTCTTCTATATACAAGACCACCAACTCAAATCATCACCAGCTCGAACTCAACTCTTTCTACTCAGCTGGCGACTCCGATGTGTAGGTCGAGAGTACGCCCAACCCGCTTCTAAAACCGTCATCACGAGGGCCGCCTTGTGCGAGCTACCCATGATGCGGTGACGACCTGAATATCGGGACATCCTATCATCTTTGCTGCCAGGACACCTCCATACTTTGGGTCATGAGGCCTCTCAGGTCAGTGGAATTTCTCTATAATCTGTTGCTCTTTTGCATTTATATGAAGACACCACAGCTCTGGTAATCCGAGAGCTCAGCCGCGTGTACACTCTTGCTTTTACGCTTGGCGCTGGTTGGGTATGAGGTTGAAAGGCAAAGACTGATACGAGGATAACCTGATCAATTATACCTGTTTACTTGGCCCAAGCAGCACTGACTTCTTCAAGTAGATGCCCTACACTCTCGTATGTGACTAGGTGCACAAGCACTTCTTTGTCTGAGGTATACTCTTTTGGGGACCGGTAAGAATAGGTAAACTGTTATTAATCTAGCTTCCATAGAATCTGGAGACTAGATCTTATGCAAGAGAAGCCAGTCTTCATCCTCGCCATTGTCGCATGCAATCAGTCTGGGCAAACAGCAAGAGTCGCCAAACCTTAGAGGAATTGCCCCCTCAGCCGCTCATAATCTGTGCACTACCGCCATATGCCCCGTTACGACCCCAACCATTCCATGACTCCCTTCTGGCCTGCAACAACCCTCTTCTTTCTCTCCTTTTCCCACCTCTTTACACAACCCCTACAAGCCACCATCCCACAAACCTCGACCTCGCACACCCAGCTCTGCTCTTCTGCGGTTTTCTCACTGCATCCCCAGCATTTAATAGTCTTCTCCTCGATCTTATTCTTCGTTTTCTGCTTATATCCCCTTTCGCCAATGGCCTCAACCCCACGCTCCTGGAAGAGATGCCCGTCCAGGAGGCAGTGGTGCCGACCTTGACTTCGATGCGCCTGTTCACTGTTCCTCGAGCTTGAGACACCTTCGCTTTCGTGCTTTGGCATCGAAGCCCTCGCTTTTCCACCATCCCAGTTGGTCTTGTTTTGCTTGTCCACTTCCACTCCCCTCACCTTCTCCAATTGCTCTCCCCTCCCCCTCTCTATCTGCTCCTCCCCCTTCTCCAAAACCAGCTCCCCAAAAACATCTTCCCCATCAACCACAATAGGATCAAACCCTCCCTTTCCCCAACTACTTCCCCAAAGACTATCAAGCGTCGCCCTAACAGCCAGCCTCCTCTCCAGCTCATGGATGCTCTGCCCCTGAACCGATCCCGCAGGCGACAAGGTACCGATATCAGACACGCTATCCTCGAGATCGCTGCTATCCAAACCTCGAAGTCCCAACCCCTCCACTCGCATACCGTCACCTGCCCCACGATCCTCACCCACCACCGCCTCCTTGCGCACATCACCACTTCCCCCACCATCCGCACTCATGGTGTCCAGATACTCGCTAACAGAAAGCGGAGAAGGCGATGGCGCTTTCATGGGCTCGGGACTGAGACTCGGAGATGCTGGAGGCGGGAGGTGAGGTTTGTGCGTCATGGCTGATTCATGGAATGGATTTTCCAGCTTTTCTCTCTTCTGAGCGAGAGATGCTCGCGGGGGTTTGGACATTTTGCCTGTTGTTGTTTTTCCGTGGAGGGGAGTGTGGAAATGAAGGTTGTGTGGTGGAGGTGGAGATGGAGGTGGAGATGTTTTTTTTTGCACTTGTATGTGAGAATCAAGAAGTGAGTCAAGGATGCGGGTTCGTTCTTCACATGGCTTTGAGTGAATCGAAACTCAGCTCCCCTCTTGTTTGAGGATAGTATGCCCAAAAGCAAGCTGCGTTAGATATTCACACCTAAGCCATAGATGCTAGTCATACATCCCTTGCTTCTAATTCAACCCCCGAGTTATACCAGCGCCAAAGCCCTCGACAGCCTCTAAGCGCAGAAGCCTCGCATCGTACCAGAAGCAACACCAGTCGCTATGCCCACCCTTCACTTTTCGAAACACCCCCATAACACATCCTTCAACCATCGCTTTCCCCCCTTCGCCCCACCTCACCTCACCCATCCCCATCCTTATACCTCGTCCCATCCCTCAGCTCATGCACCCCATACTTGCCGCCTAGTTTCCCATCCGTGTACGTAGTCCCATCTCGCAACTCGTGCCTGACAAGCCGCCTTGTGCGTCGCGGACTCGGGGTGCTGTTTTCATGCGATGCTCCCCTCTCTTCTCTGTTCTCGTCTTCTGAGCCAGGCTCATCGACCCAGGTAGTTCCGTCCCGCAGCTCATGCCGAACGGCCGCCCTTGTCTTCCTCGGACTCGGCGTAGCTGTCTCCCTTCTCCCGTCCATTTCCTTCGGCTTCGGCTTCCCTTTCTCCTTGGGCACAGCAGCTTCCAAAATTTCTCGTTTGTCGCTGGAAAGACTTGCCCACCAGCCCCATAAACCTCTCACAAATCCTCTCTCCTCAGCTGCAAATTCCACTGGTGGGCCTTTTATCTGCACTTCCTTTCCCTTTCTGAAGACCGCCCAGGCGCTACTGTCCGTGCTTAGCAGCATCAATTGCTTTGCCTGGCTCTGCGCTTTGAAGTTCCGGAGCAGGATTGCATCGCCTTGTGCCACATCCGGAAAAGCAGATTTATGGGGACGGAAGATACGGGTGATGGTGATGGGAGGTTGGGACGAGGCGGAGGAGGGATCGGTGATGTAGAGGGATTGGTAGAAATCTTTCGGACCGGTTTTGGCTCGAGTGGGGGTGGTGCTGGAGACGATAGTGGCGAGTACGTCGGTGGGGGTGTCGAAGTGTGCACTGAGATTAGAAAGAGGAGCAAAGTAGGAGAGGGTGGTTCGGAAGCCGGGGTGCTGGGTTGGTTGAGGGGCAGTGGGTGGAGGGGTGGAAGGCAAGGTTTTGTGGAGCCTTGGGGACTGTCGTAGGGTTTGAAGAGCGGGCACTACGGAAAGATTGTCTTTCCGATGCTCTTCGTCATCCGAGGCAATTTGTCCGGTCGAATGCTCGCTGTCTACGCTGTCGCTGTCGGTGTTAGGGATAATTTGGCTGGATCTTTTTGGTGCGAACCACGGGCTTGCGGCATTAATACTTCTGCGAGTCCGTGGTGACTTGGATGAAAGACTTCTTATTTCTTTCAGCCTCTCCACAAATGAGCGTCGTTTTGGAGTAGTGGGGAATAAGTTGGTAGCAGAGGCATTTTGGGTCAGACTTGGTGTTGGTAGGTCTTGGTCTCCATGGAGAGTTTTTAATGATAAAGATAATTCTTCCGATAGCAACTCTGTCTGCTGCGTTGGATTGGGGGTCAGAAGCTGAGTTTGGAGCTTTTGATCACTTGCGGGAAGCATTTCCAATTTCTCTTCATCGATATCTTCTTTCACTTCCTCGCTTGTTTCCTTAATTTCCTCTTTCATCTCCTCTTTCACCAGTATTCCAAATTCCGGTTGGACCTCAATATCTGGAGATTGAGAATATGGGGGTTTTTCTTGAGACAACTGGCCTATCGCAGCGGTCTTTTCAATCGCTGTGACCGATTTCCTGCTCGCTGCAAACAGGTCAAGTATATCTGGAAACTCGTCGTCAGGACTATGCAGTGCCTCGTCTATAACGTTGGAGATATCGGTGACGGCGTCGATAGAAATTTGATCATTGCCCGCTTTACCCAAGCGATGCAGTGAAGTAGTGTTTGTCGTGGGTGATCCTTTGTCACTAGTGATGTGCAACTGAGATTCGACGGTCTCTACATCCACAGGGTTCAAGCCTTGCAATGGAGGCAGATCCTTGGCTTGAGCTTCTTGATTTGTCTCAAGGTAGTTATCTCCAAATGGTGTTCCATCCCCGGTGTCCTGTGTAATCATGAAACTGGGCTCTTGCAATGTATGCTGAATTTCAGTCTTAGGTTGAAGGTCTTCTGGCTGAACGTTTTCTGACTGAATGTCTTCCGGATAACCTTCGTCTTCATCCTCACTTTCAAGGTCGATGATTTCAACGTTCGATGCCCTTGGCGGGATACTTGGTGTGTCCATGGCTTCTCCCTGACCCTCTACCACTGCAAATGGTCTTGAGAGGTTTTTCTCAGATTCACCGAGTTCTGCCTTTGCGTCGTCTTGAAGGCCTACGGGATTGGCTTCTACACTGCTAGAATGCGGTGCAACATGGACATCGATGGCATGGTCCTGAACGAGTCTTTGCGCAACGTCTAGAAGGAAAGATTCCTTTTCGAGTCCGCCAGTGTCAATGTCTCCGTGTGGCCTCCGTCTTGCATCAAACATTTGTCTTTGAGATTGACTGGAGGAGGTTGCCATGATTTCACTATCGTTTGAAGTTTCTGCTCCCTCGTCCTCTCCGGCATCGTATTCCATGGTGGGATCTTTGATCGTGTTGGCCACCTCAGCCTCTGGAGAGATCTTCCTATCCCCAGCGTTATTTCTAATGGCACCTGTCTTCACAACATCTGCCTCTACACTTTCGCTTTGAGTATGTAGGAGAGGAACACCCTCGACATTATGTCTAGTTTCATCTTCGGCATCAGATTGATTGTTGATGGGTTCTCGCCTTTCCTTGGTGGGAGTGATAGAGTTCGGAGTCGATCGACTCCGAGAGAAAGCCGACCCGTCCAGACCGAAATAAGATAGTCCATTCGGGCTTTCCGCATCCGCAGCTGATATATGACCGTTTTCGAGCCTCTCCGACACGCGCTCTTGGTATGGTTCAGTGAGAGACAATTCTCTGCCCTCAGCTTCACTTGCCGTCCCGTTGGATACGATTGAGAATTCAAGCTCTCCATCAGAGCTTATAGACAAGTCGGAACCCCCGAAACTGGACTCTTCGTCCATTCCGCGCTCAGATAAGTCGTCATCTAAATCTTCATCAGATGTTGTTGGCTCTGCAGAAGTTCCTTGCATCAACGACAAGCCTGGAGTTTCCGCCAACTCCAAGGACTCTGGAGCTGGGGACAGGACTACTGAGGCAGCAGCCTCGACTTTCTCGGCTAGTGGAGATTCTTTCGAGTCAATAATCGAAGCCTCGTTGACCGTTGCACTCATAGGAGCAGACGGTGTATTTCGGTTCTCCGTTGGGCCGGATACCATCGGTTCGTCTTCATCAAAGCCTCCTGTAGTACTTTGCAGAGACTCTTGGGATTCTGTTACTTCCTCGCGTACGCTTCTGCTGCCAAGAGTATCCGCGTGCTCTGCTATAAGCTCACCTATACCTGAAGTAAGTAGTAAAGGCACCAGTTCATTCTGCGCTTCAGGTGTACCTTGTAGGACCTCTCCAGTAGCATCTTCGCTTTGCTCCAAGATAATGACAGTTTTGTTTGCTTTCTCACTGGAACGGCCAGAGCGATTACTTTGATCCTCTTCGATACCCGCTCCTTCATTTGACTGATCCTGTACAGGGCTGAGGCTTTTCGGAGACAGGCCTGCGCTAACTTCTACTTCTCCAATAACGGCTGCCGTTGGCTCGGTTGCAGGGCCGTTAACAGAATGTGCCCCCTTTTCTGGACTCGGAGTTCTATCCGCAAACCTCCATTGACCGCTTTCTCGCCCAAATTTGGTTCTCTTCCTTCTCTTGTTCTCTTCGGAGTCACTCTCTTCCTGAAAAGGGTCATACTGCAGGTTCGAGTGGTTTGTGGACATACGGCTGCGCTTGAGAAACGCTGGGGAAGACCATGTCTCGGTGTAATGTAGCTTAGGGAATGTAAATACACTGGAGGAAGAAGGCGTATGAGGCGGCGTTGGTGATAGGGCTTGCGGGGTTGGGGAAGGAGCCGGGTGGTCGATATCCAACAGCATGGGCTCGTTCGATTCGCGCTCAATCTGACGATTTTTATCAGAAAGTGCCTTTACTCGTAATTATAGGTTCCATACCTGAAAGGCCAGGCGCTCCCCAAACCGCAGCTCCCACTCCACGCCATTTCCCGGAGTTCTTGGTGTAGACTCATCCTTCGCCCATTGCACTCCTACTAAGCACAAGCTAACCTGAGCCCCAATTGTTATACCAGCTCTCGCAACGGCCGTCGCGCTTGAGCCTGTGAAATGGATTCGGACTTGTCCTTTGTGTTTTCGCAAACGGAAATCGGGCTCCACAAGCAGCAGACTGAGTGTTCTGCTGGATGAGGAGTATGGCCATATTAAAGTCACTATTCCTGCGATCGAAGTGTGCTGTGTTTCGAGGGAAGGTTTTAAGTCCGCGATTGGAACCCTTTTCTGTATTTCGTTCTGTGGTTCCGCCGGAGGTGCCATGGTCAGCTTTCAGTTGACTTTGCAGGGACCATGATGTCCTGCAATGCACCAAACTTCACGTCAATAGTCCTGACTCAAAATGCTCTTTGTTGACGGAATGTGAGCAGCATAAAGGTAGAGTAGAATATTCACCGAACCAAAGTCAGAGATGTCGAGTACCCATAACCATACGCCAAGCCCGCCTTGACAGGTCCGGATGCGGCCGAGGGCGGGGCGGAACTTAAATTGCGCTACTCTAACCCCCCCCCCCCCCCCCTTCGGAGGGCTTTCTTCGACTCTAGATTGTCATCATCATGAGATTTCTCCTTGACTTATACTATAAAGCGAATGAATGGTCTTGACTGTTTCATTCTTCACTACGTCATTAACACTGTTGTATATTCTGCTTGTATCTAATTAGACTCGTCTTATTTGATTCTTATATCAGAAACGCTTCCTTCCTTTAGCCATGGACTTCACACCCTTCAAAGATATCAGACGCATCGCCATCGTTGGGGGAGGACCTGCGGGTATCGCCACCGCAAAGTACGTCATTGGTCTGTTTCCGCGAGCGCCTGTGCCGGAGCAAGTGCTAAGTCCGTATCAGATATCTCGTAGCAGAGGACCACTTTTCGGTGATTGATGTTTTTGAACAACAATCTTCGGTTGGTGGTGTCTGGGTTTACTCGCCAGATATCCCAAAGGGCAAAACGGAAGTTCCGCAGACGAATCCATTTCAGCCACTCGAGGAGCCAACATGGCATTACAGAAAGGGAAAAACTCTAGAGGATAGTAGAGTGGCTCGAGAACCTACATTTATCTCGCCAATGTACGACCGTCTTGAGACGAATATCCCACGTTGTCTCATGAAATTCTCCGACAAGCCGTTCCCTAAGGACGAGCAACTATTTCCCGGACACGAATCTGTGCTTCAATATCTTGAAGAACATGCAGAAGACGTCATGCATCTTGTACAGTTTAACACCCAAGTATTAGACGTCAGCCGGAGATTTGTAGACGGCAAAAGAGAATGGTCGATCAAGACTAAAAAGTTAATATCCAAGAAGATCACTGAGAAAACCTACGATGCCGTCGTAATAGCGAGCGGGCACTACAAAGTCCCCTTCGTACCGGAAATCAAAGGCATCAAAGAATGGAACAAGGCCTATCCCGGAACGATCTCCCACTCGAAATTTTACAAAACCCCCTCAGACTACTGCGGTAAAAAGGTCCTCATAGTCGGCTACTCCGCCTCGGGCGTAGACATCGCCTCCCAAATCAGCACCCTCAGCACCCACCCCCTCCTCATCTCCCAAAGATCCCCCTCCCTCTTCTCTCCATCAACCCCACCCTGGGCCACCCCCCTCCCCGAAATCATCGAATTCCTCCCCCCTTCCTCAACGCACCCAAGAGCCATCCGCTTCGCAGACAACCATACCGAATCCCACATCGATGCAGTTCTCTTCTGCACCGGCTACCTCTATTCCTTCCCCTTCCTCTCGTCCCTACGCCCGCAACTCATCCGCACTGGCGAGCGCGTTCAAAACCTCTACGAGCACCTCTTCTACACTTACGACCCTACCCTCGCTTTCATCGGCCTCCCCTTCCCCATTATCCCCTTCCGCACCTGCGAGTCCCAAGCCGCCGTTATCGCGCGCGTTTGGTCCGGCCGTCTCGACCTCCCCTCTCGCTCCTCCATGTCCAGCTGGGAAAACGGCCGCGTAGCTGACCAAGGCTCTAGAAGGAGATTCCATGCTTTGAACTTCCCGCAGGATTTCGACTACCATAACGCGTTATGCGATTGGGCGATGGAAGCGAAGCGGCCGGAGCAGGGGAAGTTGCCGCCAAAGTGGAGCGAGAAGGAGAGGTGGGCGAGGGGCAGGTTTCCGGCGATTAAAAAGGCGTTTGTGGAAAAAGGGGAGGGGAGGAGGGCGGTGAGGACGATGGAGGAGTTGGGGTTTGTGTATGAGCAGGGGGTAGGAGGATAACAACGGAGAAGAGAAAAGCTCGATGATATGAATGAACCGATTTTTCTCGGGCTTGGATCCCTCTTTTCTTTCAGTGCATTCCCAATCTCCCCCCATCGCAAACGCCACCTCAAAACCACACACCCCTCTCGAAAAACCCTCGCAACCACCCTCCATCTCCCCTCTCCCCCCCCACCCATCCCCCCACCCATCACCCATCACCCCCCACCTATCATCCCCACCCCCCACCCCCCATCAACCCCCCATCACCCCATCACCCATCCCCCCATCATCCCCATCATCACCCCAACCCCCCATCAACCCCCCATCAACCCCCCATCAACCCCCCATCAACCCCCCATCAACCCCCCACCCATCCCCCATCCCCCCGCCCATCCCCCTATCACCCCCACCCATCACCCCCACCCATCACCCCCCACCCATCAACCCCCACCCATCACCCCACCCCCCACCTATCACCTATCACCCCACCCATCACCCCCCACCCATCACCCATCACCCATCACCCATCACCCCCCCCCATCCTCCACCCCACCTACCTCCCGCTCCTCCAAAAGATTTCCTAAACCAAAAATAATCCAAAGCATTTAGATAGCAGCGTCGACGGGGATGGGGATGGGGATGGGGAGGTGGGGTACTGTGTGAGAAGAAGAGGGGAGGGGGGTGGGATGGTGTGGTGTGGTGTGCTATGATGGATGATGAGGAGGAGAGAGAGGGGTGTGTGTGGATGGCGTGCTGTGATGGATGATGAGGAGGAGAGAGCGGTGTGTGGGATGGTGTGCTATGATGGATGATGAGGAGGAGAGAGAGGGGTGTAGGATGGTGTGCTGTGATGGATGAGGAGGAGAGAGCGGTGTGTGGGATGGCGTGTTGGGAGAGAGAAGAGGGGGGAGGTGGTGACGGGTTTTTTGTAGGGATTGGGTTGGTGGTTTGGATGGGTTGGTGGTTGGTTGGTTAGGAGGATATGGCTGGGTGGAGGGGGGGGGAGAGGGACGGTCGGTGGATAGCATGCATGGATTTTGGAGCTGGAAATATCGCATTTCACTTGGGGGGAAAAAACATCCTACAGCAACTCGTCAAACCTTCTCCCCCTCCGCAATCCCCAACCAAAACTCTCCCCCCAGCTCACCCCGTCCCCCACCTCAACCCACTCCCCCCCCTCCGCATCTCCACCCCCAGCAATCCCGCACCACCCATCCCCATCGGCGCCGGACTCGCACCCCTACTCCCCGGACCCCTCGGACTCCTCGGCTGCACGCTGCTGCCTCTCGTCTGCACGCCAGCCGCCCTGCCCCGCTTCAGATCCCGGACTTCGTCTTCTTTGCGGCGGAGCAGGTCGTCGCGGTCGGCGAGGAGGGATTCGATTTCGGCGACGCGGGCGCGGTGGCGGCGGACCTCGGTGTCGTTGTTTATGAGGGCGAGTTTGGTGGCTTCGCCCGAGGCGCGGCGGGTGAGGATCTGTTGGGGGTTTGGAGTCGTTAGTGGTGGGGTTATTGTTAAGGGAGTTTTTGGTGGTGAAGGAGGGTTTTGCAAGGGTTTTAAAAGGTTATTAGTTTGCAATAGTTAGAAGGCGTTCACTTTAGAAAAATGCTTACAGTCACTTCCTTTTCAAGGGCGGCGTTCTGAGAGGCGAGTTCAACGGCAGAAGTAGATGCTTGTTGGTACTGTTGACGGGTAAACTCAAAATCCCTCGTCAAGCTTTCAATCTTCTTCTGCTGCACAGCGTTCTGTTGCGCCGAGGCTTTCGCTCCCTGTCTCAAGCCTTCGAACTCAGCGACAGCAGGAAGAGGGGAATCAAGCAGGCCTTTTCGGGCGTCTTTAAGCTCGATTTCGAGACGTTCGCGGTTGGTCATTAGGTTGGCAACGTCGGCGGCGCGTCGCTCGAGTTTGTCTTCCAAGGAGGTGACGTTGGAGAGGAGAGAGATTTTGGAATCGCGCTGTAGGTGGGAGGAGCGAGTGAGGGATTCATAGCGATATTGGAGGGATTCAAGGGAGTCGATGTGATCTTTAAGGCGGTCTTGAGTTACAGTGATTGTGTTTTGGAGTTGCTTCTCTCGCTCAGCAAAGGAGTTTTTTGTGAAAGCGATTTCATTACGGGCGTCTAGAAGTGCGGTACGAAGTTCTGCTACTGTCTGCGCTGAAGGCTGGATTATAAAGTCAGTGATAAGGTTCTATCAGATTAGAAAGCATGCTTTACAGTGAGCGAAGAATTTTGCGTTGTTGAATCGCTGATATGAGTAATCTCTCCTGCAGGGGTCGGTATGGTCCTTGGTCGCTTTTGCATGGTAGATGTGCCTTCAACGTTGTCCTAATACAGTCAGTAAGACGAGATACAGATAGATTGCAACGGCCAATACCCAACATACCAAAGCTCTTTTTAACGAAGCAGGTGCTGGAGCAACGTTTTGTTCCACGATTGGCTGAGTGTCTGAATGAGCAGATTCTGTGTCTTGGGATGACTCCAGAAACTCGATGCCCTCAATAGGCCTAATGGAGGGAAATGCCCAATCCTTCTCTAGTCCTCCAGCTTCCAAGAACGCCGCAACCTCTTCAGCGGCCGCTACAGAGCCATGCTCGTCTGGTAGTAGAAGGCCAACTTCATGCCGCGTCTGCGTCATACAGCTGACAATCTTTCGCAACCGATCGATCGGGTCTATCGAATTCGGCAAACATCGTTCTATATGCTCAGCAGAATTGTAAACAAGAAGATGAATGATTGGCGATAGTTGGCCAACCACGGTCAGATGGCTACGCAATATGCCAACTTGCACATCTTGTGCATCAAAAGAACCGTCTAGAGCAACGATAAGATTGGCTGCTTTTGGAAGTGTCGCCGCTCCTTCTTCTCCAGAGGCTATCAAGCTCACCTCCATACGCCCTTTTGCGATTCTCGAATCTGATCTTGTCAGTGTATCTGGCCGATTGTAGACAACGTATCTTCCCTTGAGAAAAGTCTCGATTATATCAAGTAGACGACCTGGTCGTGCAACGATCCCAATATGCAAATCTAGATGCCTGATGCAATGGAAAAGATGGCGGAGGAATTGAAACTTGGCACTGCAATTCTCGGCCCAGACAGCTTCATCCTCTGAAGATGTTTGCTGTTGAGCCATCAAGTCCCCATTGTCCAAGTCCACATGTGTTGTGACTTGATTGACACGACGAAGCATTTCCCTGACCTCTTCTACCAATCCGTCATCCGGTATTTCATCTTTCATCAGATTCTCGATAGCTTGTCGGTAGTAATTGATGGTTGAAATGTATTGATCTCGAACTCGTGTGTTCATGGATAAGGGAATGACAAACTCCATCCCCCCGAGATGCACTGGGTTCAGCGTTGTAATCGTTTGTGAGTACGACATTTCTCTATGGAATGAGAGCTTACTAGGTTGGTTTGGGGTGTGAGGGTCTGACTGAGAGATCCTCATCGGTAACGGCACTTCGACAGGCACTTCCATAGGCTGAACTTCAAGACGGCTTTCTGGAGCTCCCGGGCTGTTGCTGTTGTCTGGTATGACCGATGGTGTTCTTTCGTTATCTGGTCGAGGGGAATGTGACTGTTCGATGTTGGCCTTCAGTGCAGCTATATTAGCTGCAGAGACTGCAGCAGAGGTTGCGCGCATGTTCTTTAATTTCTCCCTGAAAGACACGCCTGCCGGAGCAGTAGCCATGACAGGTCTTTGCGCAGCATCTGACGAGAGATCCGTCTGGGTTTGTGGCACTTCAGCCATCTCGGAATCAGATACCGAAGGCGGTCGAGGGGGTACCCTCGAATCTAGAATATGTGGATATTGCTGTCCGAACGTGGAGATGATAGAACCTGGGATGTTCTCGATATCGGCGTCTCTAGGTTCGATTGAAGACAAAGGAAAGTCTTTGATGTCTTCAAGCGAACGGGTATGACTTCTTGACTGGGAATTTGGGTTTCGCTGGCTAAGAATCGTGCTCTCGGTAGCCTGCGTTATTTGGCTATCGGCAACTGTATCTTCAGATATAGCAAAAAGCTCAGGCACAGCTGAGTATCGGCGGAACAAGACCCCCAAGTTAGTACTATCCACCGATGCGTGAACAAGTTCTGAGTTTTCAGAAACGAGATTCCCACTTCCGGAGGAGATTTGAGACGCCGAGTTTACAGGCTTAGGAAAGAGTTGTCCGCTCTGCCACAGATCGTCTATCTCGCCGTTAGAGAGGCCTAAGTAGGGATTTGGAGGCAATTGGATATGGTTAAACGCGGACGACTCACCAGCTGATGTGGCAGATGTTGTGTGAGTTGCTTGGCTGTGAGAAGGTTGATTAGCTTGAATTTGAGCGCATGTATCGCCTTCAGGACTATTAATGCCTAATTTTTGGCTTTGTGTGGAATAATGACTCAATGGTTCATCGATTTCCTTTTCGGACGAAGAATTGATGTCTCCAATCAGTTCCGCAGAGGCCGGCGATTGAGTATCTAGGTCTGAGGATGTTAGCGTCTCTTTGACGCTGCTGCTCACTAAAAGCTCTGCTGATCGCGCGGAAATTGGACCCGCGTAGTTTTGTTCACGGTGAGAAAGTGGATTTGGATCTGAAATACTGCGAGAGATCTGTCCGGGTCTAGTGTGGTTGGCTCGCAAGAATCTTGACGATGCTCCCGAGGGCAACGACTTTGATCGCGAAGAGTGAGCGCCAAGATCTTGACTTTCTGGGGGAAGGAGATCTGTGGAGTCCTCAATAGGATCACTGGATTCTTCTATAGGCGAATGGGAAGGAACGGGATCGGAAAGTGAGAAAATAGTGGAGGCAGCGTAAGATGAGGTGCTGACAACACAATTCTCTGTTCCAGGCTGGGTGACACTCTTGTTACCTGTAGACGTAGTTGACGTTGGGACGTAGCTTGAAGAACCCGGCAAAGATTGCGAGTCTGGTATCACGACGTCTCGTTCGAACTTGTCCGGCCTTAAGTTTTCGGAGAGAGGCGAAGATTCTCCAATTCCAGAGTCTTGGTGTTGCAAGAACGACCATGTGATGTTCGTACTCGATAGTGATGATTGATACCGGATATAGGTGTCCCTTTCGAAGCTGCTGTGCTGTGAAACGAGCACAATCAATTTCGGAGGAGTGAGTGCTTGAGTGAAGGATACTTGGTCGCTTAAGTCCCCAAGACTCTCGCCTAGATCTTGTATATCAGACGAGGACCCTTCGACTGTACGTTGCGGCCGTTCTTTGCCAGTCCGGTGCGCTCCAACGCTTGCTTTTCGGCTTGCAGGTAGACTCGCACTTTTCTCTCTACGCCGCTGCCAGGGTGAACGGCCTGATCTTCTGAAGCTTTCAGAAGAAAAATTCTCTTTCCGAGATGCGACAACAGCCTGGTCAATATTCCCCTTTTGTCGCTACCGTCAACCGACATTAGCGCACTGCCCGGACTGTATAGAAATCGTGAAGTTGGATGAAAGAGAGTCAATTCCCGTATAAGGTTCTGGTGAAGATAAATCACGTACGTACCCGGTCGGACTTGTACTTTTCCCCAGTAACGTGGCGATTCTGCCAGTCTACAATATATTGTTTTGGCTCCTCTCTAGTACTTGCTCCCGTACTACAAGATGTGCCTTTACGCCGTGGGAATTTTCTTGTTGTTTCAATTCTATCTTCCGCCTGGGAAATCCAGAGGCTTGATAGTAGTTTTGCTCTCTTATTCCGAGGATTATCTTCTGAAATAGGAATAGGGCTGTTCTTGCGTTTCCGTGAACTCATGCTGCGCGTGTCCCATTCGGCTCTACGCCATTGGTTGATAGTACCGCCATTGTGGGTTCAAAACACTGTACAACTTAATTGACGCCTCTAGGGTAAGAGTCTCGTCTCTCGTGTATTAAAACCTCGATGATAGCAAGGTGGTAAGCATATTGCCGGTTTGAGCACAAGTTGAATCCCGGAGATATGATAGAATTAGCGCCGCACGCTAACCCAAACATGACATTGCTTTTTTATACCTACATTTACGGAATACTCTCTACCTTATTGGATTACTTTCCCCAATGATCCACTGCATATGATGTATGCGGCCTTACAGTCGTAAAAACAGTCAATTTTACTTTTGAATAATATAGACTGGAAATTGAAGCTCTAAATCCGAGGTCTGAAGACACATACACTCTAATAGTCCCTTTCGATGACCATGTTACACCTAGAAACTCGTCCACCAAGATTTTATCTCACTCCAATGCTCTTATCCTCTCCTTAAGCGTCCTCCCTTTTATAGTTTCGTAACATCAAGTTTATCGTCGCGAACCACCCTCCAGCTTCAACAAACGTTTCACTTGCTCCAAGCTGAGGCTTGCCAGAATTGTACGCCGCTTACGGCACACGTTCGTTCATTGAGTTTTCAAAAAGGGCTACAAGCTGGTGCGATCGTTGACGCTTCAAGATATCATTGGTATGCATGGTTATCATTGATGTGGTCAGGGTAAAGAAGGTCGGAAGCAGAAAGATGACGGTTTGAGAGAGGTTGCGAATGACTTGAACGGCGATCTAATCATTCCTCAAGGGCAGGCGAGTAGACAAAGCTGGGCGGAGATGGAGTCGAAGGTAATGAGGTCTTAGAAGCCTTAGATGAAGGAGAAAGATGTGGCTGGCAAGTGCCTTGGATTTTTCCTTTTTTTTCTTCTTCTTTAGTATAGTTTAGTATAGCTTGGAAGTGAAGAATCAAAAGGTTGAAGCGCAATGAGGACGAATACACTACTTCTCACATGAAAGTAGGTTCACTTCATTTCCCACTCTTCCAGTCTTGGGGGTAGAAACTTGGAATAACAGTGGATAATAACGATTTCACTCTTTTTCAGGTTGAACTCTTGAAAAAGGAGATGCGTCCAGTCCAGCGTTCGAAATGATTAACAATCCTGTTCGCCATTAGGTTATCTTGACTAAATCATCTTTGGTGAATACATAGGATCCCGACAAATTTCCATATAACATCCCAGCTTTGATTGTGCTTTTGTTAGGGATGAGGCTCAAGAGGCCGAATAAACCATGGTTTGTCACCAAAGGTTTGAGAAAACGAATGCTCAAGGTAATCCGTTGAAGCAACACGCCATTGAATTGGTATACAATGGTGGGTTTAAAGTGAATCCTATGTTATAGATACAACTTTTCGAGTGCGTATATAAGACGCGCAAGCTTTCAGATACCCCCCAGGTAAAGAAGGTAAGCCGAGCCGAACACGATTCCCAACGCCCCCAGATAGAAACATTTCTATCGTACCGATAAGAGACGCCATATTTGCTGTCATATCTCATAAATGCTATGCGCATACACCCGTAACACAAATCGCAAGAACTCCCTAATTGAAAATGACGTGGCAGCAGATCCCCAATCTCCTATCTAATTTCCACGCTCTCGTTCAGTATTTCCGAGTGAAAGGCGCGTTGGTGCAGCGGTCGAAGCCTCTGTTGATGGACGACGGGAAGAATTGGTGCTGGTAGCGACATCCATCTGATGCTGGGTATGTTTGTGCATCGACCTATGGAGATTGGGTTAGAATATGGATATGGCTAGCACATGGGGAGTAGGTCATTCAAAGATGAATGAAGAATATTGCTCCAAGACTGGAGAGCTATGTAGGCGTGGAAACGGACGTTGTATGGGAGAGGTACACACCGAGAGTAGGACGAGATGGCATCAACAGGGTCGTCGAGATTGCAGTTGGATTGGAAAGCATCTTGGGCGCTGGGAACGCTGGCGTAGGAGACTTGCGAAGCCATGATAGCGTTTCTGTGCAAATGGACTTGGAAATTTGGAGGTAGGTAGGAATGTATTCGTATATTTTTTCGATCTTGACGTTGAGGGCGTGCTTATAGAGATGGAGATGGAGATGGTGGCTATGTTCCGAGCTGTTCACAGAGGGAATGTCGACTGAAGTGGTGAAGCAAGTCTAAATATGAGGTAAATTAAAACAAAGCCATGTCTTTGGGAGCAGCTTTCTGTGATAAAGAGCTGACCCTATCACAGTGACTCAGCCATTATTATTATTATTGAGGACCCCATTTTCCCCCTGCTTCAACTTGACGTATCTCGAGTCTCGACGGCCAACCTGCAGGTGAACCACAGATTGATGTCATCTAGCGCTTCGCTTAAAGCGTTGCAGCACAGGGCGGAATCGCAAAGGAACGATGGTGTAGGCAATTCGCGATCGAGTGGCGCTATTGGCTGCTAATCGCGCATCATCTAGCGTCATGGCGCGCTCAGCCTCAACGCGGCTTGCAGGTGTGGAAAGTCGCTAAGTCCGTATTCCGGACAGGGGGGTGCATCGCACGATCGAAACCGCGCCTCATGAGTGCGATCCCCATTGTTTATCCAACATATGAAACGATCGTCTCTCGCAAATCCAAGCAGATGATGTTGATCATCTTCATCTCCATCTTCATGATTCGGCCTCCTCTCGGCGCGACGCGATGCTGCTTGCTCCGACTGCAAGATTGGAAAGAATAGTCGACGCACGCCTTTGCTATCAAACGGTCAACGTCAGAAGTCGCCACGTCTTGACGTCGCGAACGTCGCGACTCTGCATCATCCGGGTAAGCTAAACGGGACTGGGCGTACAGGAGACGGGACCAAAGCAGCGGATCAAGATGATTCGCCACAATACGGCGAATCGTCCATCCGTAACTTCTCAATAGCTACAGCCTACACAGGACAGCCTTGATGAGCTTGAATTAACGGCGTGGAAACGACGTGCTGACAATAAATGTGGGAAGCTGTTCAGGAAATCCCTGGAGGAATCGCTAAGGAAAAGTTCGCTTTCTAGTACTCCGCTCAATTGGAAGAAGATGTGCGCACACCCAACTTCAAAAAGGGACAAGGTGAATTGTGTATTGGTCAATCCGCCCCGAGGAATACCGTTTTAGCCTTAATCGTACACAGCCCTCATATGTTATCAACGCTTTGCTTATTGTTTTGAAACAATCTTGGACGTTCTGTCTTGGCTGCTGGGTCAACATAGGGAAGAGGCAGTTCGGAATACCTCCTGCTTTCATATGGCGCTCTGCAGCATCTCTTCGTCTTTCGTCGCTGCTAATTGATTGTTCATGATCCCATTCATTCCCCTCCCGCCAGTCGGATCTTGGCCTCGACCTTTGACAGCGTCATCCACCTCTAATCTCCAGTCAGTCGTTTCAATACTCCTCATCCGACATTGACATACCTGAAATCGAGGGTCGCAACTCACCATCATAATCATCCCGCTGCCCCACCCACCTATGCATCTTTTCTCTTCGAAACTCCTCCAAATCCCACTCGCCGTCTTCCAACGCCCCCTTCCCAGCAATCCACACATACGTTTCTACCTCCACCTCCTCACCTTCAACGTTGCCCCTCCCTTTGTCGTCCCCCACCTCCTTGAGGGTCTTGACCTTCACTCTCCTCCGCTCGTACTCGTCTCCTTCAAAGATGTCTAGTCGCCAGATATCACCTTCGGTAAGGCCACGCACACATGTCCCGCGCACTGAGGAATCCGGAGAGTCAATAATGGCAGGGTAGTCGCCAGATCGGACCTTGTGGCGGCGGTAGGAGTGCAGGATTGCAGGCTGAGTGGTGAGGAGGGATTTCTGGAAATTTGAGGGCGTTGAAGAGCCATAGCAGACGCGGTAGAGGACTTCTTCAGACATCTATATAGGCAATTAGAGGAGCGTTGGCCGGCCTTAGGAATTCGATACGCACCAAAGTACCTGCACAATGGTTTAGCGAATGCATAGGATGAGGAAGGGGGAATGCTCAGGCCATACCGTAGAAGAAAGCGCTTTGATCACCCATAATATCTAGCAATCTGAAGAGCAGGTTGGTTTAAGGTCCGGGCTAAGCAACAGCGGTGGACTAACGGTCGACTAATTGACCACCTCGTGAACTGGTTTTTGACCAAAGTCGATGCTTTAAAAATTTAGGGCATACAATGACTTGACCACTTGGCGCAATCTCGCCAACTGTTGGTTCACATACTCCACCACATCTCAAAGGCAACTTGATATAGGAAATTAGAAATGTAGACAACAGGAATCTATGATGTGCTTTCGGTCGTCAATTGAATGAATATGAACACTACCAGACAAACAGATGGCTAGGTATACAAACGAAAGCAATTAAATCTTCAACAAGAACATTAAGCAATTGAAAGTTATTATCTACGGAATTCAGTAGTACTACGTATCACATATTTGGTTGATAGTTATAATTGGGCCTGATAAGATTGTACCATTAGATCTCACTGGCGCTTCGCAGCCAATCGCGCTTACAAGATATTTTTAAGCTCAATTAACCAACAGGCCATCTGTAGCTTGTCAACTTTGGAGATTTTATCCTCGAGTTGACAGATCTCTTTTTCCTTTCTCATATCTGGTTGTGCTGAAAGATGCTACGATAATGATCTGCCGTTCCTCCCTCATCCACCAATCTCTATTCTGCGTGCCCCCTTCCACATGGCTCTCTCTAGCCTTTTCACTTCCCTCATAAACTCCTTCGCCCCAATATTGTACTTGCTCCCATTGAAGCGCCCCCCTCCCATTGAGAATGCCCTTGCTGATGGTCTTCTCAACGCAGCCTCATCGTCTCCCCTATAACCTCCTACGCCGACCAGATCCTCTCCATCCACCGCACGCGCACCTCCGCGGGCTTTTCCCTCGACATTCCTTTCATCATGCTCTCAGCCTCCATCCTGAAGATCTTCTACTGGCCCGGCGCCCGCTATGATATATCTCTTCTCGTTCAGGCTGTGATTATGGTGGTTGTGCAGTCGGTACTACTAAAGGTGGCGCTTGACAACCGGCCGCCATGGAGGGGAGAAGGTCCGTTCAAGAGCGTAGATGATGGGAGGCCCTGGAACTTCTGGAGGTGGAGGTCACAAAGGCCGTAAGTGGACATACCCTGATCCCTTCAAGGAGCCATGCAAACGGACTACTCAATGGCTAAACATTGAGGAAAGCTAACGCCCGACCCGATCCACAGCTACTGGGAATTCCTCCTCCTCCTCCCCCTCTCCCTCCTCATCATCCACACCCTCCTCCGCCCCACCTCCCACTCCCTTTACACCCACCTCATCGGCTACCTCGGCCTCGCCATCGAAGCCATCCTCCCTCTCCCCCAAATTTTCGCAAACCAGCGCGCCAAATCCTGCAAGGGCTTTCGCGTATCCGTGCTTGCGAATTGGCTGCTAGGAGACGCGATGAAGATGGGCTTCTTTTTTGCGTCGGATGCGGGCAAGGTGCCGTGGGCGTTTAAGATGTGTGGGATCTTTCAGGCGTGCTGTGATGCGGGGTTGGGGGTGCAGTACTGGGTGTATGGGGATGGGCCGGGGGAGGTTAGAGCGGGGGAACGGGAGAAGAGTGCGAGGTTGGGGTGATGGGTGGGTGGGTATGTAGTGCATCATGTTCGAAAATCGTATGCATCGATCGGCGTTGTCCCCGCAGCAGCACGTTTCCTAGAACGGGAAAGCGACAAATACCACTTTTACTCCAAGCCAAGGGCCTAAAATATACTCTTCAAGCGCCCTCCCGCAAAAGTTCCTCCGTCCCGCCCTCGAATCAGCCCTCTACACCCTCCCTCTCCCTCTCCTTCGAAGGAAACAAATAACCCGCACCTCCACCCATCCACCACCCTTCTGCCAACTCCCCTGCCCCTCCGCGTCCGCAATCCAGAAATGCCACCACCACCGAACCCTCGCGTCCCGAACAAGTTCAGCACACTTGTTCCCAATCCTCCCAATATCTTAGCGGAAGCCGAAGGATGATGAGAAAAATGATGTGGCGCGCTTGTTTTGCGGTGAGAATTGCACAATGGGGAGAATTAGGGGGATTTGGGGCTTTTTCTGATCTTGGCCCTGGGCATGTATGTGCCTTGGTGCTGTTAGATGTCGCCCCTGTCCTTTCGATCTTCTCCCAGGTGACTTTTCTCTTACTTCTTTGGGGCGCCTGTCCTGCCTCTCTGCCCTTTCGTCTTTCACCTAGGTTACTCCTCGCTGCCTCTGTCTGTCCTTCGCTGCTCTTTCGCACTCCTGGCTATCTCTGCAGCGCAAACCCAGCATCTCGAACTCGCAAATCAAAGCCTTCCTTTGCTCCACCACATCTCCAGAACCCCTCAAACCAGTCTCCTCAATCCGAATTGTTTTTTTTTTCAGAAACAAAAACATTCACTCGATGCCTTTTTCTTAATCACATCCTCACCCCCATTTTCATTCCTACCATCCGCTTCCCGTTCGCACCACGCCACCCTTTTTCTCTTCCTTCCCATCTCCATAAAAAAAGCTTCTTACTTTTTCCCATCCACCATTCCACATCTCGGTTCTCCAAAACCAAAAACCCACAAACAACAACCCAACCCATCCTCCCAAAAAACCACCAAGATCAACAACCGCCCCCCCTCACCCTCACCCTCATCCCTCCATCCTACCAAAAAAAAAAATCTTCACCTACCGTCAACCCCACACCGCTCCCTCCCCTCCTCCTGCTCACCCTGGTTCGCCAGCAAGCTTTGCTTGTGTGTAAAAACGGCAAAAGTGGTTCTTGGGCTGGATACAGGGATTTGGTCTCGTTTTGGAATTGGGAAAATGGGGGGAGGGGAGATTTGGTTGTTCAGGGTAGCGAGAAAAGGGGGGAGTTGGGAGGGTGCAGGTGTGAGGGGGATGAGATTGTGGGGAGGATAAGGGTTGGTGCTGGAGAGCGGGGGGGTGTTTTTTGTGGTTGAGAAGTCACTTGCATCTCCTTCGTCAATGCTACTGTATCTCCAGATCAATGAGTCGTTGGTGGCAATGAGAACTTCCCTGCCATCAACACCACAGCATGAGCACTAAACCCATGCGATACCAACAATCCGACGGTAAAATATGCTTTCGTATAACGACATCCTCTTGTTCGTGTCATAATCTACAAACTTCGTGCCTATCACAAACAGACACGCCTCAGCTCCCAAATCCCTCTTTCGGTTTTGCTAGAAGAATGCTAGCCCCCTTCATAAACTCCGAAATCTAACTGTACCCACAAAAACGTCCGCATGCCTCACTTCGCCAAATGCAACCAGTCCCCAGCATTACCGTATGAATATCGAATCACCTTTGCTGGCGGCGCCGCGTGATTTGTTCACGTGGTCGAGGCCGAGTTGGTCATCGGCGGTTGTGGCGATGGTGGAGATGTCGTCTTCTAGTTCTACTGTCAGCCCTTTGTGGTACTTGGGTAGCGGATGTACAAGTGGAAATAGAAGCTATTGCATACCATCAGTTAGGTATGTAGGTTTCGAATATGCGGACCGGTGGACTATGGCGAATTTGATCTTCTCGAATTGCTTGCCCTTGAGGCTGATCCGTTTTGATAGTCGCTCCTTGGTATCTTTGAAAAGCTCGTCCTGCATTCTGTTCAGCAGATCATCATGAACCATACAAACGCGCTCGACTTACAGGCTTAATGACGAACTTGAATGGAATCCCATGCACCTTACTCGGCTCTTTGTCATAGTGAAAGCAGTAGATTGCCGTGTCGCCCTCCACTGCATTTTGCTCCTCCTCGGGTATTACTTCCGCGTAAAGAATGATGGATTCGTTAATGCCAGCAACACTGAAGTCTTCGGGAAGTTCCTTGTAAACTTTGCCAGCGTGAGCTTCGTAAACTCGTGTGTTTTGTATGGTGGCGTCGTCGAGATTGGCTTTCTTTTGAAGGCCAGGAAATATATCCGAGACAACGCCATTCTTTGGTACGAGAATGTCGTAAGTCTCCTAAGCACGTCATTAGCCACATCGACTCATAATTTCCAGCATTCGATACAAACCTCTTTCTGGATACCTTCGCTGACCCAGGTGACTTTCAGAATCTTTTTAGTATCCATCTCGCTCACGCTCATGTCCAAGACTTCGTAAAACAGAGCATCAGATCGCTGGTTGGTACTATTATAGCTGCCAAATTGTGGGCTTAATACTTGGAATAGATTCTGGTTTGGGAGGCGTTTAACGATGCTTTTGGGTTTGTTGCTCGTAGCATTAATTGTAGAAAAGCGTATGTGAGTCGAGTCGACTTTCAAATGTTCTCCAACCTTGGCCGAAAACTGGTCATACGACATTTTTCGGCTAAGGGCAAGTTGGAAAGTGTCTTCTTCGCGGTCAGTAGGAATCCTCGGGAAGAACCTTATGATTATGCGGTTCAAGAGGTAGTCGTAGAATTCTCGAGCATCGCTGTAACCGCCAGACTGGGAGACTGAGGAGGCTCTGATGATGGTGTTAGTCGCCACCAAGAATGTTGTCCAGCATCTGTGACTTACTCCTTGTCTGACAATACTTTCTGGAAACATACAATATCGCCATCTTGTATTTCTGCTTGCGCCAGTGTCGACTTCGGTTTCATTGGTTCGATCATAGAATGTTTTATCTCCTATTATGAAAGTCAGATAGTCGACAGGTGAAGGTCTTGATGATCGACTCGCCTCATAGAGAGCTAGGGTGGGCATCGTCGTTTGACTTGACCAATCCATTAATTGTAGGATCATAGGAACCATATCCGCCACTTTTGCGTGCTTTCTTATATAGATATGACCCACACCCTTCAATGACTGAGCTTCGGCATCAAAGTACTTGAGAAAAACTAGGATTGGCAGATTGTTGCTCGTCTGTGGTTGCATATCAGGCCAGACCGGCTTTCCGTTCTCCAATGTCTCAGCTGTCTCAAACCAGAGACGGAAAAGCTTGTCTCGACTGCCATACTTGTTGTGAGCCTCGTCAATGGTCATTGATGGTTCCTGAAGCGGCTGGTCTGGTCGCACTGTCTTGTTCTGACGATTCACCATAACCCAAAGGCGAACATGCTCGGGCGGGACTTTGTTCTCCTCAGCCAAAGTCTTGGCGAAGTCGCCTACAGTTGAAGCCCTCAAGACACGATAGGGTTTTGGCGCCGAGGACACTGCAGGATCATTATCCCAGTTTGCGAGGTCAAAGCCCTGATGAGCTTTGAAGTTATCCTCAGTGGCAACGCCAATGGGAAGATACAGATGTTGTTCCTCCCGGTCTCTCCTTCGTCGCTCCAATGCTGCTTTTTCCTCAGCGAGCTGCTTGCCTATTCAAATGTTAGTGGCTGCCCGCGAGGTGAGATAACGGACCTACCAATGTGAGGTGGTGTATCGTTCTCCGGAACGTCCACTAGAATATCCTTCAACCGGCTTTGGCGAATGTAGACTAACATGTACGCACTCATTGAACGCTTAGTAGACAGCGTTCTTGTGTAGGGATTCCGCACTCCGATGCCACCATTAGGGATGTTAGCGTAATCACCACCGAAATTCTCTTCCAATGCCTCCTTCATGGTTGCTCTCGTCACTCTATCGTCATCGAACTTGTAGAAATGCCCATCCGCGGTGGGTTTAATAAAAGCGTAATAATGTCCGGCGTTAAAATCACCGCTGTGCACCAAGACTCCGTGGAGCTGATAGATATAGAGTTCTGATTTATCTGCGTTTTCGGAAAGGTACGGCGATGCATCGAAGATCTCGGGGAACTCGTAGCGGTCGTTGACTTTCATCATGGCATCACGATTAATGTCGTATTCGAATCGCTTGAGCTGGAGGTGTAGAATCTGGGGGAAACTTTCAAATATCACCCCCTTCTTCGCATCTTGCAGGCCATATCCTTCGGCGAAATATTTGTTCTCGCCGTCCATAGTTTCGACCTGTATGTAGTCCCTGAAACTGTCATCTAGGTTCTTATTCCCGCTGACATTGAGCTGGATGTCCCAAAAGTCTTCTATCCTTGACGATTCGTAATCGACATTGATGCATGATATGTAGGTCTTCATCTTGCCTACAAACATCTTTGCAAGCGCATTTTCGGCGTCTGTGCCCTTCATTCGCGCTTCCATCCGTTCCATAAGTATTCGAGACAGTTCCTGAACGTCTTGTTGTTCGAAAATGTGTTTTGTTTCCCAACCGAAAGATGCAGTTAACTCTTGGGTGGATACGGCGTCTTCATTGGTTTGTAGAAGGTAAAACAGCCTTTGCAGCGCCCACGCACTGTTTCTCCTTTCGGCCTCGTGTTCCGTTGGTATCTGGTAAACAGCCTGTAACTTCTCAGTGATTATCATTGAGTCTCAAACAAGCTTGTTGTACCTTGCGAAACGCATTGGTGAAATATAATGATTGAAGTAGGGAATTAAGATAACATGTTGCCCCTTGGTTTTTGAGTCCAACCATGCCAGTCTGTTCTTTCGAGTTGTAACTATCCAGGCCTCAGCAAAATCCCTCAAATAGAGGACAACGACCAACTTTAGGAAGTTGTGCCATAGAACTCCCGTCGGGTCTTTGTATATGCGGACATATGCAGTACAGTTGACGGCATCATTATCAACCATGGGCCGCCCTCGATCCTCCCATTGTGGCGCGAAGAGTTTTCGGATTTCTGCAAACCTTGTGAAGCCCCAATCGCTCTCATCGGCGTTGAATCTGTGGTTGGCAGCTATATGCGCCTGTCAGCAAAGGAAACTTGAGGTTTCCGATCCGGCTCCTTACTATGAAGAACATATAGTGATGGGTCTTGTGTATTCCATAATACCAACGTGAATTGCACACAGGCATACCAGCCTTCTGGTGGTTTATCCTCCTCTTCGTGGCCTTGTTCTAGGTAGAGAGACGCAAAGTCGACGTTGTTGCCAAAAGGGAAAAGCAATATCCTCCTACAGGCCTGTTAGCGCCTTCGTAGTCCACCGTAACGTTGTGTGGCCACATTTATAATGAGCGAACTGCATTCCACCTACCAAGGGTGTCCACCACATTCGAATTTTGGTCCGCGCTCCTTTTTACTGAGGCCTCTGTAATTCTCAATATTCCAGGTGTGAACCGCTTCGTTTTCTATCTCTAGGTCTGGCGACTTGGGTAAGAACCGCTCTTTCATGCCCTCATCTATATGTATCAAAGTCAGTGTCCAGAGAGGATGTTGGAATCTTCGGCGGACATACAGTCATCTGCCAGCGGTTCTGGCTCAGACTCATCGAGAGAGCCCTCTGGGGTTATTATGGCAACATCTGGCTTCTCATCGACCACGTCATACTCATCAATGAGCATGTCACCTCCTCCTCCGATCTGCAGAGCGCCCAGTTGGGTCTTCAAGTCAGCCACGGCCTCCCTCCCCTCCGCGGAATCCACCATGTCGCGGTCGAGGTTGCGGCTTACAGGATCCATTGTACAAGAGAATCGTTTGGTGAAGGGAGGAGCTCCCAAGAAATGCCACTGCGCCTAAGCAATGTTTGTTGGGCAAAAGTGTTCCTTTTTGGTAGAACAGAAGGTTGATGTGAGGTAGTCTGTTGACGGAAAGGTGCAGCTCGCAGGCATGTGTGACTGCTGGGCTGCAGGGCAGAGGGTCGGGGTTGCGTCTGACGGAAATCGCTAATGTAGCAGGTGATGACGCTTTGTTCCGATTCTTGTAATTGTACTCGTTCCAAGCTACAGACAAGGACCGACGTCGATGTACAGCCCGGGGTGGGGGGGGGGGGGTACTCTCAAGGTCTCCTTACTGGCAGCTAGATATCACCAGGACGAATATCAATAATACATGAACGCCAATCAGGTATTATTCGTGGTATTGTATGTTGAATTGAAGAACATCTTTAGCTCCCGGAAAACACCTAGAGAGTAGGCAGGTAAAGTGTGGGTGGCGTTGGTTGGAGGATCAGAGCACTCGGAGGCATTCGTTCTTAAGGCGGCAAGGGACGAAGTGCTGGCTATCTACTCTCACCTTACGATCCTGCACTCTGTTCCTATCACCACCTCAAGTACTGCAACGTTTAGATTTCCTGATGGTTCGGTGAACAAATACTGTTCAACAAACGCACATTCGGTTAAACCTCCCGTGCATGCGATGGGGGGCAATTCCGCTGCATATGCACCTTGAACCGCGCTTCACAAAGTACCAGTCACGCCGGTACTAATGTACTTCGTCTTTCTCCGCTCGCTCTCAAGCAAAAGAAAGCACAAATTATACAGTCTAATGCGCTTGACATTCCCAATGTCCCAATTCCGTTCCTACCAATGACCCAAGAGGTGGTACTCTTGCAGAGATTCTACTGCATGGCAGGTTGCAATGCTTCGTTCTCAACGCCAGTGCACCCAAAGAGCACAATGGATGAGAACCGAGAGTTCGTGCGCACAGAGACGCATTGCATCAGCTACGCCTCCATGGCGACCGGCAGCGGTCCTGGATGAGTAAATGCCCTTCCCCATCTTTCGGACTGTCCCCATCTAATTCTGTACATAAAGATGGGTTCAGAAAGAAGCGAAAGCCATCTCTCTGCGTCAAATGACATTCTTTGGCCGAACCCTGAGTGAAAATCGCCTGATCGGCTCTGCGAATTATGTCCGAACGGAGCTTCCCACAAGGTTGGTCTATCTGGACTATCCTCGTAGTGGCCCTAGTCTAACCAGGTCCAGGCTTGCTCATCGCCTTCGTGATATGCAGACACTTCCTTATGTCGTGGTTACCAATCCCCATATTTCACATGTCTACGAGCTGTACTATAAGGCCTTCGAGACTCTCCGAAGGGTCCGCGAGATCAAGACTGTAGAAGAAAACGACCGATACTGTACAATCATTAGCCAAACCCTCCAGGAGCACCTAACCGTGATACCAAGGCTCGCAATGGGTGTGCTCGAGTGTCAGAACTTGATGCGTCCCGAGGAGATGGACAAGTTCATGAATACACTTCTAAAATCTGTAGGACAGGCCTATGTCTCAATGTACCTTCAGCGCTGATATTCTACCAGCGAATTTCACGTCGGGTCATTGCTGAACAGCACCTCGCCTTGACGGAAACGTTCAATTCACCGTGGCATTTCCCAGATGCAAAGCCTCATTCTCAACACGATCCCAATGCGGATTTTGTCGGCGAAGTATTTTTACGGTGCAATGCTCGTGAGGTCGTCGAAGGATGTTGGGAAAGAGCAAAAAGCCTTGCGTTAGCGGCGTTTGGCGCTCAGTGCAAGCTGCCAGATATCCAGATAGAGGGTCATCTAGACGCTACATTTCCTTATATCCTCAGCCACTTGCAATACATCATTGGAGAATTACTCCGAAATTCGATTCAGGCCGTTATTGAGCAACGATCAAATTGGCCTGAGAAACCAGCGCCAATCGAAATTCTTATATGCGAAGCACCGCAGCATGTAATCATAAGAATTTCTGACCAAGCAGGTGGAATAGCAAAAGATATCCTACCCGATTTATGGTCGTTTAGTAATGGACCAAGGAGTCAGACCTACTTGAAGAACCTACAGCAGGTCCCAAGAATGGCGGCCACTATGCAGGAGCTCAAGGGTCCGGCCACTACAGCTGTTGAACATATGGATAATGTTAATACACAAGGAAGCAGATCGACCGACGAATCCTTGAGCTCACTTACGTCCCGCCCACCGAATTTGAGGCTCGGCATGGGTTTACCTATGAGCAGAGTATATGCTGAGTATTGGGCTGGGAGCTTGGAATTGCATAGCCTGGAAGGCTATGGTGTGGATGCTTTCCTTCAAATATCAAAGCTTGGCAACAAAAACGAGCAGCTGACCACTAGAGCAATCATGGACGCAGTCTGAGTCTTGATCTCTCAGTCACTATGGCATGTTGCTGTTTATGCAAACCGTAACCGCCAGCTTTCTCGGTCGCACCTTCCCTACCTCCCGGCTTAGCAGCAATCTCGATATTTGCCTAGCATCAGTGCTTTGAACACACTTTACTTAATTCATCTGTCCCACTCACCAGCGGTGCACGTTTTTCGATTCACTCTCCAGTGAAGACTGCTGTCGCTGTGTTTAGCTGCAGATTTTATTAGTATATTATTCATTTAGCCACAGTCCGTTCCGTCATGACTACACCAAGGTCTTCGCAAGCCGTTCAGTCAGTCGAATCGCTATTTAATATACTGGAAACTGCCACACTAACTTTAAGCAAAGCATTCCCCACAGGTTTTTAAGTGATATCTCCAACGGTGCCACAGTAAGCCGTGCGTCCTCATGCGCCAACCGCAACAATACTCCAGTCAGAGGCTCAGCTTCTCTTTTGGATACCCGCAATGACAAGAGAAGAACCTTATCAAAGGTGCATGGCGATCTTTCCAACATCAGACCAAAATCACCTCCTCTCTACAGCCTATCAGCCGCTTTAGGCACACTTCAGATAGATAGCCATTCTACGCAAGGTCTTCGCCTCTCGCACGATCGTTACGTGGATGACTCACATAACGTATGTTCGGAAAGAGACCTTCGTGAACCGCTTGGGAGTTCCTGTGCACAAGACGTCCCAGTCTTCAGATCATCTTTGGCGGCCCAGTCGAAACAGTGGTCGACATCAGAACTTGGGTTCGAACCTACAAAGCGGGGTTCTCATCAGGTATGTTGAAGCAGTCTATATCGGCTATCTGCTGTGAGATGTAATTATCTACTAGTATGCAAGGACACCCAGATACAGCCTTGGGTCTCCCTTAGTCCCGTCAAGATTGAGGAAACGCCGCGCACACACTCTCGAAATACTAAAGGACACTCCTCGGTTTGATATACGTGGACTTAGCCTTGGGTATGCCTCTGCCTCGGATCTCTACGGACCTGTCATCCGAGCATATCCAGCTGAGGATGGACGAGCCGCCGGAAGCGCTACGACGCTTGACTATCTAAAACTACGTCCGCCCGTGGAACACATTGATGTCTGCACTACCTGGAAAGGACTGTCACTTACGGAGGCAGAGCTATGGTTTCAGTTGAACCGGATTTTCAAGACATGTCTTGAGAACCTGATCGCAGATCAACTGCAAGAGCAGGATCAGGAATTTAGGCAACAGCAATCGAGGAGCGCTCCCAACGTCGTTAAAAGTTCAGCTACTTTTACCTTTTGTTGTCGATCGGTCTTCAGTCGCACCAAGTTGAGCGAGTCCATGATACGTCTCCTACAATCATCACAGGACTACATCTTGGGCTTCCAGACAAGTGATCTCAAGAAACTGCTTCGATTCTTCCTCACATCGTGCGATTATTTAGTGGATATTGAGCGCACTGGATCTCAGAACACTGCCATAGATTTGCGTTTTCAATACTCCCAACCCTTGGTGCCGCAAGGCCCACCGAAACTCGCGGTGGAGGCTGGCTGGAGCCCCGACTTCTTGACATTCGAGCAACTTACCATCGTTCCACGCGAAGGACATGAGCTTCGAATTATCCCCAGGTATAACAGCAATGCAGTCTTCAGAATAGATGGCCAACATACGGACCTCCGGTACAGTCTCGAGACGCCGCTCCCTTGGCTAACTTGGGACGATCAGATCCAAGGCTTCAAAGGAGTCGTGCCCATGTACTCCGAAATCCGGGGTATGGACAGCAAATTTGGAAAAGTCTACAGGCCAGGACGAGTTGGGCCTCATGCTGTTGTAAATCAGCTAAGAATTGAATTGAAGGCTATGTTCACCGAATGTTATCAGCCTTCTCTTCGTCTTGAGCGAACTGTCCGTACCCGGCTTACACTAAGAGTCATACCATGGTATGCGCTCGACAGCGCGATTGCTCCAGATAACGAGTCAGTCGTCCCGATAATGCCTGGAACTGCCAGGCATTATGTGGACGAACTATTTGTACGTGGAATTTCTGAGCAAATCGATCCACGGAGAATTCCGGCAGCTCAGGTTCAGGTTCGTTGTGTTACTGGGCTAAGCTCGCTGTTAGGTGGTGATGGCTTGCTTAGCATCGGGCTGAGTAGTCCAACGTCTTCAGATCGTTCCTCCACTCGTAGATTCGACAGTGCAGGAAGTTCTACCCTAGGCTTGCAACCACACGAAAAGGAGGCGATTTCGGCAGAAGCGAGCAACCAGTCCTCTCTGGAGAAATGTAACGATACGAAGACTTCCACTGAAGGCTCGCAAAGAGCTGGAGAACGTCCAAGACCGATTAGGAAGCCTACTGGCTATTGGGACCAGTCTCTCACATCTGTATCTGGCAATCTAATATCGTCTACTCTGAACTTGAGGTATGAGGAAGATGCATCCATTTCAAGTGAAACATCAACACAGTCTCCGCCAATAATCTTCTACAACCGCTACTCCGCTTTACGTGGGCTAAAAGAAAATATCAATAGTAGTAGCGATGAAAGCGACGATGAGAGCAGCGTCTCCTCAAGCCAGTCGGCGATACCCCCCAGCGAAACAAGGTTGCTCTACGTTTGCGTTGAAAACGGTATACAATGCAGGAGCCGGCCCGAGAAGAATACAGAACCTGGGCTGGGTACTTGGCCTGAAGATATATTCTCGGGCAGCGGTGGTGTAGCAGTTTCATTTGACGATATTGACCTTCTATAGTCGAAAGACGAGAAGTGATTCATTTGGGAGAGGGATGATCAAGCGCTGGCGGCTATGGTCAACTACGGGGTTTAAGCTTCGGTCCTCTTTATGTTGATCCAGGACGAATAGCATTTTATCTTGTGGTTCATGAAGGATCCTGTTAGTTATAGCTTGTCCTATCAGGTACAAATGCTGAACATGTTTCATAAGATGGCCCGAGCGAGATCAATTTGATGCATTGATGATTCCCACGAATATCGAAAAGAGATATGAGACGGTGAAGTCCAGAGTGCTCGTACCGTGGGTACCTACCTATCATACGGAGTACTCGTACGGAGGTACATGACTCCCGTTGGCGGGGTATTTATCTACAGTAGGTTGTCAGCTCCTGCCAGCACATCAACATCCTGTCAAACTGTTAACTAAGCTGTCCAAAGCTGCCCTCACGCACCTCAAACCCTTCCCATCATCTCGATACCCAAGTTATAGCTCCGAAAGACTAGAATGGCAGGCACAGATCCCATTCCAGCGATCCTTCTAATTATAATCACCATCTTCGGTGAGTAGTCTTCCAAGTCTAGTTCTCGACTTGTGCCGAAGTCTTCACAAATGCAAGGCTGTCTTCGGTCCAAAGCTGACGCTGTTTGCAAATAGTCCCTCCTGTCGGCGTCTTCATGATCGCTGGCTGCGGCGCTGACCTCCTCATCAACATTCTCCTCACATTCCTCGGGTTCGTCCTTTCAGTACTTCGCCATGCGATCGTCACTAATCTTCTGCAGCTACTTCCCTGGCCATATCCATGCCTTCTATCTTGAGTACGTCTACTTTGAGCGTCGCGACAGAAGCCGCCTTGGAACCATGTCGGCCCAGCGGGCGCCTGGTGTTTACAGCGAAAACGTGCAGAGTGGTGGAAGGACGACCTATGGGACTGTTCCAACCTAGTTGATTGGAAGAACTGAGAGGACTACGGTTGAAGGGTGTCAGGATTGGGCAATGCGAGTGATACCCACAATGGCACTGGAATTTGGGGTGCAATGGCGTACACTTTGGGCTCAACGAGTCCTAGGAGTACCCGTACGTTACCATATTAATTATCGAGATTGGCATAGGCACAGTAGTAATGCTCTCGTGAGGCCACAACTACTACGACGTAGTCTAGCTTTCTAGGCTTTAAAGTCTGAACTTGTGCCTGGGGTAAATTACGGTATTCATTTTAGCGCTCGTATTCAGAAACGCTCCTCGCAGCTCCAGCCAACCTCATCTCCAGCTCTGAGCTCCTACATCAACCATGTGTGGGATACAGAGAATCAATCCACAGCCACCACCCTCGCTGAAGAATCACCTACTATGTTTCTCCTCTATGATCACTTACATCAATAACCATAAACGTAATACCACGTTGGGCTTCGACGTTAGCAACCGCTGCTAGCCACGCCGCAAAGTCAAGCACAAGTGAAATCGCATAAATGGCAGCACTACGGAAGGCATAGATTATCAATGAAGATGTTTGGAGAGAGCTACACGGGTTCGGGGGTTCTTATATGTGAACATGAGGCTACCCACGAGCGCCAATACTCCTAATGTGGTGTAACTTCGCTGTTGCCCGCTTTTCATCCTTCACTGGAACTCGACTTGAGGACGACTATATCGATCTTACCGTACTCACCACAAGACTCAGATTTGGAATGAAATATCTGTTGCTTCGAGATTGCTGGGAAGCCTAATATATTGGGAACGCGAATTCCCTCTAACAAGCCGCTCATCGAATACCCGACTTCTACAATACTTTTCTTGTGGGGTGTATCGATTGAACTCAACTTTACGACCCAATAGCCAAACAACGCCTCCAAGATGTATAGCAGGTATGACAAACGACCGAGCACTTTTGTGGGTAGGGTGCAATGATTCCAACAGATTGTAGCGCTGGACCAATCAGTCCTACTATGGGTTGCATGCATGGTGCTGGCCTGTAATGAGATCTACTTCCAGTGGATTTCTGGTTGACTACGTATCGATTCTCTTATAGGGAAGGGTATGCTCGAAAGGGGCCTCGGTGTGCCATGAGCTTGAGCGAAGTCGACAAAATCGACAAAGTGAACGGCCCTCTACGCTCGTCTTGTGTGGTCTCGTTAATTTCTGAGTCTTTTCCTTGACCGTCCCGTAGATAGACATGCTTGTGAGATGAGATGCGATGGCTTTAGGCCTCGACGCATGGTCATGGCTTTGCCAGGGGAAAACAGGCATAGACTGCCGAGGCAAAACGGGTCGCCTGAGGCCGTTTGCAGCGCGCAACAACGTCGTAAAACAATGTAAGAGAAGGAGACCGAAGGACGGAGTAGTCTCAAAGGACGACACCTAGGAATCTCATATACTGTATCGTAGCAGGTAAGCATCGCAATGGCGCCCCCTCCACATCTAAACTCCGACCTCACTAGGCTAACTCTCTTTGAGCCGCCTCGCTTCGCTTGACACTAAAACTCGTAACGGTATTTTTCATTTGACAGGGTATCGAACACCATTACCACTGACCCAATGACTGCAGTGATTACATGGCTGCGTCGCATCGGAGTCCGTTGATGAGAGATCAGTGGAGATCCGAAGACAAATACAAAGACGATACACATTACAGTGGGAGGGGCACGGGCGGTCACCGCCGAGATTCGCCGTCAGCCTCGAAGCCTCAGAACGATACTGACATAGGTGTGAAGATCAGAGGCAGAGCCGCCGCTGACACGACTACCCGGCCATCCTCGCGAGGACAAAGGTTAACACAGCACGAAGGCTCGCGGAAAGAACCCCCCAAGGTGTCGTATCGTTCGCCGCAGCGGCGCTCAAAGGGTGAGGGGCCATCACGACGTCCTAGGGAGGTCGGTTTGGAACGGTTTTCAGACCAATACCCAGACCGATATCAGGACCGGGACACTTTTAGGGCGTCTGTGAAACAGCGAAGATCTCGCAGTAGAAAACCTTACCAGGTGCCAGCTACCCGCAGAGAGGACCGAAGACGAAGTCGTAGCCCAGTAGTATTGGACCGAAACGACAGAGCACCACGCATCAGAAGTAGACATCGCGAACGCGCCTACTCCGATAGAGCCTCACCTCGAGGAGATTACTACTCTGCAAACTACGACGACATCACCACCTCAAGATCAAACCGAGATTCTTACGTCCCTTCTACTCGACGCTCAAGATCACCCACAGCTAGAGATAGCCGGCCCTCACACGCTACTCACAGGCGCTCCCATTCACCTAGCAAGCGCGAGAGACCGAGAGAGAGATCTTCTGCACGTTGCAAACAGGACTCAAGTCGTAACAGCAGGTCAATAAGGCTAAGAGACCCTCTACCATCTTTCCACCCCACCAGGGCTCGCTCTCGGGATCCATCTAATAGCAGACATCCAAGATCAGACCACCGACGGAGGGAATCGCAACCCCGCTCCCCTGTAGATTCCCGGCAACCAACACAGAGAAGGAGGCGCTCCCGAACGCCTCCTGGTGCTAACAAAGGAAGGAACAGTAGAAATATGCGGTCATTGAGCCGTCCTGTGCAATCCGCCTTGGACGATGGCCCACGTCCTCCATCGCCACCTCGTCCCATACCGAGCTTTGATTCGGAGACTCACAATCCTAATGCCGTCCGAGACGCGTACCCAATGCATGGAATGAAGGCGAATGACATGCATGGCGACAGTCAAACAGGTCGGCCGCAGATTGACACAAGACAACCATATACTACCTCTCCCCAGTGGACACCCACATCGTCTCACCATGGATCTCCTCAATCTGGCTCACCATTCAGTCATGGGCGGGGCGGTTGGGGTGGGCCACAGCAATTCCACGGTCAGCCAGGGTACGTATTACTCATCTTCATCTATGTCTATAAGCTTATTCATCGGTCAGTATGAATGCATATTCACCTCCATATAGGCAAAACGCCTACTCTCCACAGAGCGGGCCTCAGGGCCAATACTTCACTAATGGTCAACATGGCCAATACGGTGGCAGCCCTCAGCAAATGCAACCTGGCTTTCAGAGTCAGCCTTTCCGAGGAGGCCATTCGGGTTACAGAGGTAATCATTATGGGCAGGGCCAAGATCGTCGATTTTCGGGTTCTGGACCTCCTAATTATGGAATCAACGCTCCTAGGGGAAGGGGTGGCCATTTCCAGAACCTCCAGTGGACTGCGAGTGGTGGTAGTCGAGGGCGAGGCTCGAATGATCAGTCGCAAATTGGACACTCTCAAAGTCCCCCACGTCAACAACAGCCGCCACCATTTGTGCAGCCCAATACATTGCCCGACGAAGATGATAATCCGTTCCGACCTTCTAAAGACCTGCAAGTCGAAGACCAGAGTGCCAGGGATAACGGAGTATCCACAAACGGTAAGAAGATGCCCCCTCCCTCGCGGCAGTCTTCGGGAGGTCCACCAGCGAAAGACGGTTCCAAATTCAGCTTTGCCTTCAAGGCCAAAGCTGCACCTCCAATAGCCACAAAGCCTGTCCCGGACCTAGCGCAGAAAATGAAGGATCCCCCACGAAGAGAGAATCTACTAGACAGCTCGAAGACTAAACCAGTCCCTCCCTTGTTTTCTAAAGACGTACTTGCCTCTAGGACCCAACCTCGTGTTGACCGACGGGATGACCGCCGAGATCGTGATTATCGGGATGAGTACAGCTCTCGAGCTGATCGGCACGCCGATCGGGATTACCATGATCAAAGGCGGTCAGACCATCGCGGTGAGCACCGACCTGAGCGGGTGCAGAAGAGGGAGCGTGAGCGAGAACGATCCCCGCAGCCCAGAACAGAGAAGAAGATGATGAAGCGATTAAAAACTAGGCCTACCCTATCGGCGGACTTTGCGGAGTCGACATCCGTCTATTACAGGAAGCCTGGTAACGAGTCGGTGGTTGGATCAGGAACATACGGCAAGGTCTTCAAGGCTATTCATGTTTATACCAAGGAACTTGCTGCGCTCAAAAAGATCCGAATGGATGGTGAGAAGGATGGCTTTCCAGTCACAGCGATCCGAGAGATCAAACTCTTGCAATCTCTGAAGCACGATAACGTAGTCTGTCTGCAAGAGGTCATGGTTGAACACAATGACTGTTTCATGGTCTTCGAGTATCTTTCCCACGATCTGACAGGTCTCCTCAACCACCCAAGCTTCAAACTCGAGCATGCACACAAAAAGCATCTCGGCAAGCAGCTATTCGAAGGCCTCAATTATCTCCATCGGCGTGGTGTTCTTCATCGCGACATCAAAGCTGCCAACATCCTAGTCAGCAATACAGGCCAGCTTAAACTGGCTGATTTCGGTCTTGCACGGTTCTTCGCAAAACGCGGCAAACCCGACTACACTAATCGGGTCATCACAATTTGGTATCGGTCACCCGAACTTCTACTTGGTGAGACCCAATATGGGCCAGCCGTTGATATTTGGAGTGCCGCATGCGTAATGATCGAAATATTCACAAAACACGCCATATTTCCTGGCGATGGTGGGGAGATTAACCAGCTCGACAAAATATATAATGTCTTAGGTACACCTACAAGATCCGAATGGCCAGGCTTGGTGGAAATGGCGTGGTTTGAGCTACTGAGACCGACGGAAAGAAGGGCGAATACTTTTGCAGAGAAGTATCAGGAAAGACTCACGCCTGCTGCATTCGAGCTTCTCCAGACCATGTTCTTGTATGATCCAGCCTATAGGCCGACCGCAGGCGATGTGCTCGAGCATCCGTACTTCACGACGGAGGATCCAATACCTAGGCAAGCTCTTGAGTAAGTCATTCTACCCTCTAACACTCGCTGAATCTAAGACTGATGAAATACAGGCTCAAGGATCTACAAGGTGACTGGCACGAATTCGAATCGAAGGCTCTCCGCAAGGAAAATGAGCGCAAGAACCAGGAAGCAAGACGAGCAGTGAGGGCGGAAGAACATAAGGAAAAGGAAAAGAGGAGGGCAAGCGGCGGTACGACGGCCGAGAGAGATTCGAAGAGGCTGCGGCCGAGCTCCAGTCACGGCGTCGAGCCTAGCTGAGCTGGAGGGCCGTATAATGCCAACATACTATCACTCCATATCCCGCCCGCGCATCTCCAATCCACTTGAGCCGGCGGAAGAAAGATACAGCACCGGCGTCCTAGCATGACTGGGCCAGGACGGGATAGAAGTAGAGGATGCAGGCTTGCGTCGGTAATATTAGACGAAGATTTTGCTAGGACCATAATTGCAAGCATAGCGGGGCTTCCACACCACGGGAGGGCTTTGAGGGACACGAAGAGGTAGCATGGCTGCGAGAGCTTCTTCTTTGCTTTTGCTTGAAGGGCCCTATAATATGTGTACTATAGCTTACAGGTTCTCTGTACAAAGGTTGAGCTGAGCCATGGACGGCTGCTTATGCTGGCTGCTCCTGTCTTTGCGATCAAAATGCCGTGTATTGAGCAGCTCGTCCCGACAATTCTAGATCATTCTCCCTCCATCCAGTCAACTCGCCACTCGCCTCCTACCAAGCATGGGCGGCGACGCAAGCAACGATTGCAGACCAAATATCAGACTGCTTTAATCGACGGCTGTGGGTACTTTGTATAGAAACCACCAGGTATTTGCTTGAGGTGGAGGATCTCTAAGTGTTTCTATGTTTCCCTCACTCATCTTTATCATCTATGTCTATATGCTCGAAGTCTCGGTTTCCTCCGAGAAATTCCCCCATGACCGCCTGAAACAACTCCTTAACAGCACTTTGGACCCCAACTCCATCTCCAATCCACGTGTCTCCACTCTCAACGTCTCGCTTCCCCCGTGGCCCCCTGGCATCCATCGCAGGTAAAGCGTCTACATCTTCGAAGCCTCCCCATCCCCCAGAAACCCCCCCACCACCGCCTCAAGCAACTGATTCGCAATCGCCGTCCGCGGCGGCAACCTCAGCCCCCCCTCCTTATACCCCTCCCCGGCCTCCTCCCCCAAACCACTCGTGCCCACCCGCAGCGCCTCCCTCACCTCCTCGAAACCAACCCACTTGGCATCCTCCAGCTCCGGGTCATGTTTCAGATGTATCTCCTCCCCGCCCGGGATCGTCTGCGCAATAGCGCCTATCATGAGATTCGCCGGGTATGGCCACGGCTGCGTGCTGTGAATAACCACACGGCCCGAGGTGACGCCGGATTCCTCCCAGACTTCGCGACGGACGGCCTCCTCGACGGATTCGGCGGGCTCGACAAAGCCGGCGAGGGTCGAGTACCAGTACGGCGGCCAGCGTTTTTGGCGGCCGAGCAGGATGCGGTGGGAGTCGTGACTGACGACGGCCATGATGACGGTGGGGTCGGTGCGCGGGAATGAGAGGTTCGAGATGCCTTTTCTTGTTGCGCAGTCGGAGCGCTCTTGTGCAGGCGTAGCGGGGGTGGTGGAGCCGATGTTTGTGGAGACGGAGGCGAGGTCTTTGGGGGGGCAGGTACGTTTGGTGCCTGCGTTGATGGAGAATGTTGGCTGCCCGCATTGGGCGCAGAAGGGGTTCCGGGCGTTCCAGTCGAGGAGGGCGCGGGCTTGCGCGTAGATGGCGGCTTGGGGGGCGGGGAGAGACATGTGCATGCGGCCTTCAACGAATCTGAGGCCGCGCGATTGCAATCCTTCGATTAGGGTGGTTGCTTGCGTGGTGATGGACCCTTTCGGGGTGACGTCGACTGCGAAATAGGGGGCGCCTTTGTAAACTGTCCATTCTAGAGCTTGCTTGTTCCTCTCATCTAGGCCCAGGAATAGCAGTTGCGGTACTGTGGTTGTGGAGTTGTAGGATTTGATCAATTCTTCCTCGGTTTTCGAATAAGGGTTATCGCCTATCAAGGGCTGGATGTCCTTGTATGATACATACTCGAGTTTAGTAGGGTCTTTCGCTAACGGATTTAGGTTGTTGAACAGCATGAACGACGTTGAAGGATGCTTCAAGGCAGCGGAGAGAAAGGAATGATCTGTTCGTAGAAATGAGACTCGATTTAATGGAGACCCTATAGAGTTAGACTACTGAAAACACATGAACAGCGCAAAGAGCACACCAGAGAAATAATTCGCAACCTCTTTGCCGAATTTGCGGCTAAGCATCGAGTCGAGGTCTGGGTGGGCAGCTTCAGGTAATTCAGGTTGCGGCATGTTTCCTCTGCAATTCAGCCTCTTGTGATGCTGTCCTTGGGAATTAGCAATATCCGGTGCGCTGCAGAAATTACACAAACGGAAGTACAAATGTGCGGATTAAAGGACGTGATGCTGGTGAGGATATGTAAGCGGCAAGGAGCCGCTAGACGGAGATCTTCCGCCGAGATTCCTTCAGATTCAACAATGAGCCTCGCACTCTCGTGAAGAAGTCCTAGGGTTTGGGGGGGGAAACTCCGCAGAAAATTCCAAACCCACGGCCATTGCTTGGACTGCTGTCGCATGAACAGGAACTCTAAATTCGTTTAGAATACCATAGCTTCCAACCAAACCGCTTTATTTTGTCACCGGTGTAGCTTCGGCCGCCTTGGGCTTCCCTTTACCGACCACCGTTTCTTGACCAGCACTCTTTCCCTTGAGCGCAGGCATGTCAAATGCCTTGCTCTTCCCGCCGCGCATCCCCTTCCACCTCCCAAACCCTTGTCCCTCACCCGTCGTCCACGTCAAAGCTCCCACCCATGGCTGAACATTCCAACCTACTTCTAGCGTAACGTTTCCTCTTGAGGCCAGTTTGCCGCTGATGTCCGTTATCTGATACTTTGGTTTGGCATTCTTGAGCTTGATAATCCCTGGCTTCGGCTCCTCCTCTTTGGAAGAAGTCGAAGACTTGATAGATCCGGATTTCGCGGTGGAAGGATTTATCTCTTGGAAAAGACTGTACGGAGTGAATGGATGGGATTGGCTTTCCGAATTGATGATGGTGTCCCAGATTATAGCCTGAGAAGGCGGTGCTGTGGGAGAGGATGTGGATGAAGGATATGTAGCTAAAACCCAGACGAAGAGCTGCTTGGTATTCCAATTGAAAAGAGAAGTGAAGTCTGTCGATCGCTTAGTTAATAAATAATTGAGAAGTAGGTGTTGTGTTGTAGACCAACCGGCGTCAAGATCGAACCTGATATGCGCGTATTCTTCTTTCTTAGATGAGTAGTAATGTGGCCGACCTTTCACTCTGTAGGAAATGCATCAGCGTTGCCCCGATACGGTAGAAGCCCTGCGAGAGCAGCTTACACCTGCACGTTTCGTAACTCAATGCTTGCGGATGGAGTTTGAGGGAAATATAGTACGGAGAGAGCAACAAAGATAGCCAAAGAGAATGCAACAGTAGTGAAGAACCCAAAGACGTTCTGCGCCCTTACCAAACTTGAATGCATTGTGCACGCTGAATTGTTCGACAACGGCGACGTTACAAGATGATCACCGTAACGAATCATTCAATACGAGGCTAAAACTTAGATTACAAATACTTAACGTACAGACTAGTACAGGGAAACTTATCGAAATGGCGAAAAATCGAAGACTTCAGTACCCAAGATATTCAGAGTGGGTTTATCGAGAGCTCCTTCATTTTCCGAGGTTGTGTTCACTTAACGGCGACCACCGTATCTGCTACATCTAGAGTTCGCTGCTCAGCTCTCACTGCTGCTGTACGGCAACCGCGCCCCGACCTCTCGGAAGCCCTCTGCCTCGGGCTCTGGATGCATCGCCACCATTTGGAGCTCCACGGAATCCACCTCGCCCTCGTCCCCGAACTCTTGAATCAAGGTCGGCTGGTGGAGGCACGTTGTTGTACGATAATGGCTGGACCGGACCCCCTCGAGGATTGGGCTGAAAGCCCCGTCCACGGCTCCCTACGCCACTGATCTGTACACCTCTTGCTCCGATGCCGTTGGTCTGGGGCCCCCTTCCCGCAAAGCCATTGCTCTGTGCTGACGGCGGATCGCGGATAGGCAGGTTCTGATCGTGTCCGTTTTGCATGCCATTGAACCCAAAATCTCCTCTCCCGCTGGAGTGACCCCCACGTGTTCCATTTTGCTGTCCTCGGAGTGCTCCACGGAATGATCCTTGAAGAGTTGCCGGCGCTGGCGCTGGCACCATCTGTCCTCGACCATTTGGCCCCATCGGCGCACCATAGCCACCTACAGTCAAAGGTTGTACCATAGGCTGTGGCCGATGCATTTCGGCGGCTCGTGATCCTGCAATAACCTGCCGATGGGTAATGTTCAGTACCGAATGTACAGGTACGGTAGAACCTCGGAACGGGGAGCATCTGTCTTCGAGAGTTGTCCCACTCATGAAAGTGACATCAAAGACCACATCCAGCAATGTTGTCCTCGATGTTCGAGTCATGCCCACCACAGTTCCCTGCGTTGCAATGGGCACTCTTCCTGAATCCTGTACATATACGATCCGATCTCCAAGTTCGAACTTTTGATGGCCTAGTCGATGCTCGGCGTCTGAAGGTTTGAGGAGTGCATTGCGAGGTACGCCATTGATCTTTCGATTCTTGGCATTGTCGGGCGGATCGTTCTGGACAGCATCATCTGCAGCCTTTTCGATCTTATTGACCACCTCCGAGTCTAATTGCGCTGCTTCTAGAGGTACTTTCTGGAAGCTTTTGGACTCGATCGATTTCAGCCATGCCTGTATCTCCTTTACCCCGGATTTAGCCTCTTCTTTGGGAAAGAACTCCGTAGCCTCATATGTATTACCCTGTGGATTCCGCTGAATGCCGGCGATGAAGCCTGGAAATTTGACCATGTACTGCTGAAGTAGTGATATCGCCTTTTCGCTGAACTCCCAGCCAGTCTGTCCTCGTCGGGAGTAGCCAAGAACTATCAGTTTCTTAGCTTCGAATTTCAAGTTCAAACCCAAATTGACCCGAGTATCATCCAACGCAACTTGAAATGCCGACGTGATCTTACTAAGAACCAAGGGATTCAAACCTAGCATTCTAGCCACGGCAAATGATGGTGTATATGGCGAATGGCGTTCTGCATCCATTGCGATTTCGCGCCCAAATTCCGGCATTTTGCCACTCATTGTCGAAACCCATACAACGGCCTTATTGCCTGTGTGTCCCATAATCTCGAGTGGCCTGCCGTAGTTGAACTCGCCCAAGAAAAACGCTCTTGTGCCAATCGGGAACTCTTCCTCAATAGGCAGTGCGGCTTTTTCTATGAATCGTTGGTCTTTGCTGAGGACATCTTCTACCACCATTTGCGAAGCGTAGTCCACCTCGATTCCAGGAATTTGCGCATACTCTTTAATGGTAGCACCTTCATCCGTCTTCTTCAACCCTTTGAGCATTTCCACGTGAACCAGAGACTCGACTTGTCCAATCATCATTCCTAATCTCTTACTGTAAACTGACTCGATCCGTTCAGCTTTCTTACGCCACATGTCAATCTCTTGCGGACCATGAGGAACCGCAACCGGTGGACCATTGCCGGCCTGGGGTAGACTATAGTTGAACAACTCATCGGACACCCTGACGATTTTAGCTTCCGAGAGGAAAGGATAGCCCACATAAACCCTATGACCAAGTTGTGCTTTCGCCGACTTGACCTTGGAGGGCTTCTCTGAATCTAGCATCGTAATCACCATGCTCTCATTTCGACTGTCTTGCTGGAAAACATTGACCCCGTGGAAGCCAAGGTTTCCATTGTGAGGTAAGGTCTTCAAGCTAGGGAAGCCTGCAAGTGCACTTTCGCCTACTTTGACTCCGGCGACCAAGCCGACATAAAAATCTAAGCCTTCGATTGTGGGGAGGTCGAATATGTTCTCGACGCAGTGGCAGTGCGATAAATCCGGGAAGATGCCTACCAAAGAAGAAGGATACGTGAAGTCGACTTCTGGCGCATAGATGAACTTGAGTGCCACCCCAAATTCGTTTCTATCTTTTTCGGCCTGAGACAATGAAGCATCTTTCGTCTTCATTGCTCCAAGCAACCGCTTTTCATCAATGAAAGGAATCTTGACCACGGCTTCCCACTCCATTTTCTTTCCGTTCATATCGAGTTCAAATTCTCTCGGGTAAAAGTCGATGATGGGCGACTCGGGGTTCGTCATGAGATCATGGTATGGCGTGGGGACTATACGTTTGCTACGATCGGGCAGAACTCCCATCAGTTGCTGGTAAGGCCTGAAAGGTTGGCCAAGATGAAAATTCATGTCTGCTTGCAGGCCTCGCTTGACATCTAGTGTGTGTTAGCTAGCCTGAGCCAATCGAAAAATGCAACGGGGGATCTTGACCTGATATCATGGGGGAGTAGTGGTATCTATAGAACCATGGCCACGAAGCTACACCTCGATAATAGTAGAACAAAACCCACTGTAGACCCTGGACATAGTTTTCGGCCAATTTTCGCAACGCATCTTCGCTATCTAGACCCCAATCGAACTTTCCCATGTAGTATTTGTCTTTCCAACACTGAAATTTTTCTTCGTACTTCTTATCCATCTGTTTTTGCACTTCTTCAGGCGTAGCATCGACAACCTTTGCGTTATCATATCGTTTGATTACTCGAAGTAGAGCAATCTGCGCTTCCTCGTCTTCCTCGGCCTCCTCTTCCTCATCTCCCTCCGGCTTTGCTGGACAGTTCAAGCGAAGATGTCTCTGGCTGTCCTTGTTCTCTACAGTCTTCCATTGAAGGCGTAAGTTGTCCGCCAGCTCCTCGACAAATTTTCGATCTTGAGCATTCAAGCTCGGATCGAGGTCAAGTGACTTCTGCTGACTTGGAGCATCATTAGACCGGCTGTTGACATATTGCTTCACCTTTTTAAAGATTGCCTTCTGAGGGGTCGACATCGAGAGCTGACCCTTCTTCTTGCCTCTCTCCATCACATCCACTTTCGCCATTTGTTTGCCTTTGAACCAATTTGCATCCGAGTTCTCCGATTCGAAAAAGCGGTATTCGACATCTGAGAGCTCTTCCAGAAGCAACGCCAGCCGCTCCAGATTGATAACACCAAGTTCGTTAATATAACCACCTGCTTTTGGTAATACAGATTTGTACACTTTGAACATGAGCGCAAGTGCGCCCTCATTTATGTGTAGGTTCGGAAGATTCGGCAAAAAATCGTTACCGACGAAGAAGGCCATAAGTATAAAATCATCAATAACTCGTTCCATGTCGAAACCGAACTCCAGAACTGAAGTTTCTTTGAGCTCCTGAAACTCCAACTCCAGGTATTCTCGTACAATACAGAGATGCATCAAGTAGAAATTCTGATGTTCCAGCTCTTTTGACTTCTTCTGATCTTTGCGACCAAACGAAACCTCTTCTCGGAGCAAACAAAAATGTGGATCGTGGCTAAGCAAGCCTAACATTATGAGATCTGCATCAAGACCGTAAAGACAGTGCCTGATGTTTGGGTCGTAGTTGGGTTGAGCTTTCGCAAGCCTTATATACTCCATAATCTTGTGTTCCCCTTCCCCTGGAACTTCATGTCCGGAAAGAACAATCTCGACGCCTTGCCAGTCGACATCTTCAGAGACCTTCTTGTTGATGAAGTACTTGAGTTGTTTTGTCAACTTAGCCATGAATTCCGTTCCTACTCACATAAGCTTCACATCCACAAATGACCACAAGCGCCTGGATTGAATTTACCCGGAGTAATGCAATTGCTATCGAAGGCGTCCTCAGCAGGCATTTCAACACCCTCTCGTAGTGCCTTTTCTCTTGCGTTTTCTGCGTCCAAAGCAGTCCTAAAACGTCTCGCCCGTTGCTGGTTCATTTTGGCTCGAGGAGCCACGCCATCTATAGCCATGAAGAAGAGCTGCTTTGGTTGTATTTTCCCAAACAGGTGCTCTATGTAGTTGAAGATCTGAATAAACATCTTCTCCTCAGTCATTCGGAACGTTGCCGAATCAGAGTCGCTATGGGTGCAGTTGTGAATTATGCCATTCATGTCAAGGTAAAGGCAGTCGAATTCCGGGATTCGGTTTTCCGCTATTAGCTGCGAGATCGCCGGGTATCTCTCACTCATCCATCTAAAGAATTTAGGGACACCCATGATTGCTGCTGGGTTATGCTGTTGGAGAGGTTGCTATAAGATCTGCGTGGGAAGCGATCAGACTCGAATCGTCCTGGGGAATTTGGAAAGGGTTCCACCAAAGCAGAAATATCATACCAGCGAGATTGTCCTTCCCTCATCAGCTAATTTGCGAAAGCGTCCAAGTACTGTCAACGGAAGTCAATGAACGTAAGCGTTTATTGATCAAAGATTGAGGTTCGAGGGATGCATCGGGCAAAGCGCCTCCCCGCCTCCAATCCTTACAGTACGCGGTAAACGAATACTCGGTACGGAGTACCTTAGTATCGAACCACTACCCGTACCGCCCCCTAGTTCTAGCCTCCATGTTTACATACGCGGCTAAGGGACGATCCCGTCTAGATTGTCCGTACGGACGTACACCCGTATTCTATATACTGTACCTTAGTGATTCTGAAGGAGAAGGTGCTGCAAGAACGGTTCTTCCAATTTCCTGCGCTACCAACTGCATTGCCCCTGACATTGTTCTGCATTCGCTTATAAGGCATCGTCAAAGTGCGAAGATTCAGATTTCAGGATGTAGATGTTCTCTGGCGGCCGCTCAGCCGTGCATCTCAAACGTCAAGTAATCTCGCAAGCTAGAGCCGCTTCCAACGATGGAATATCAATGACGGCGAACCTTGTCGCTGATGTGGATGTGGAACAGGATCCGGGCTATCAAAGCTCTTGCTTAACTCATGCTCTCTCGCTCTTTTCTTCTGTTGCATTTCATCCCATTTTACAGTCTTTTCCCTTAAATTCCGCTCCACTGTCCCTTCAGCCAATAGCACGACCAACATGAGGTTTACCAAGATCCAACATTCTTTTGATCTCCTGGTTTTTTGTGTTGCGCTCAAGTCTTCTAATGCATTCCCGGTCAAACCACGAGGTAGGTTCCCGTCCTTCTATACTCTCAATGTTGGTCACTTATTCGGACTTCATCCACAGCATCTGCACAAGCTTTTTGGGCAGGAGCAGATATTGGTACCGTCCTACGCATGGAAGCTATTCCAGGACGTATATTTTACAACTTCGATGGAACAACAGTCAAAGACCCTATTCAGACTTTGGCAGACGCAGGTGTTAATGCTTTCCGTGTTGAAACTGCACGAGGCCAGTGCCTAGGGCCAACTAAATTCAGTAATACTCCTAGCACACTCGATGATGATTCATACTATAGGCTTGATTTTGGGTGCATCGACACCGGTGTCAAAACCGCCCAGCAGGCCGTGGCTCAGGGTATGAAATTCGTCTTGACCATCAATCAAGGCGCAAATATTTCTGCAGAACAGGAACACTACAACTACCGACAAATGATTGATGCTGTCCAGATCGAGACGAAGCGCCAGCTTCAACCTTTCCTGGACGCAAAGTTGCTTCCTGATATCATCCTTTTGGAGAATGAAGGTACCGACGGTTTCCTCATGCAAGAAGAAACCACAGGTCATGTCCGCGGCACCAAAAACGGCAAGGAGGTCAGCGCTGCCACATTAGAACGTGAGCTCTGCGGCGATATTCCCACCGGCAATCTGGCATCCTACCCACAACTAGCCGGCTACTACAAAGCCGAGATCCAAGCCTGTAATGAAGCCATCACTACAGCCGGAATCTCGACTGCATCTGTACGCTACGGGCTCCACTCTCATGGCCAGTACGTGCAATGGAAGGAAAGCCTCGTCCACGGACCCGAACCTCTCAGTCAAAGCACGCTCAAAACAGAAGCGGGTACAACCTGCGACTTCAGCTCCGTGATACCCGCCGACCTCCTTCGCCAGAACGCCTCCGACCTCCTCACCATCCTCGGCTTCTCCGCCTACGCAAACCCCATGACCCCAACAGACATCAACTCTACTGCGAGCTATCAAGCAAGCCTAAGCCGTCTCAACGAAACGCTCTACCAATTCCAAACCTACGCCGAAGCCTACGGCAAACACACCGATGGCCCCTTCAGCGGGCAATACAAACTACAAGGATTGGGAGTTGAATACGCGAGCTCCTTCCCCTACGAGCAAGTTCCGCAGCAGATGGCGCATACGCGCCTGATGTGGAAGACGGTGAAGAAGTACAGCGCCTTCTTGGGCATGATGTGGTGGGAGCCTTGGTACTGTAATAACCATTGGGAGGGAGGGAATGCGACGCTGTCTCACAGGATCGAGCGGCAGGGGGTTTCGGGGGAGGCGCCGACCGATACATTGAGGTCTTGGGGGGAAGCGGCTGTGTCGTCTTGGAAGTGGGGAGCGAAATATTGAGTATTGAATATGGACACATGGTGGCCGTGGGGGCCTAGCTATAGGTAATTTATACACGTATTGAACATACGCCCATGGAATTGACTGGGCGACTTCCTGTGTTTAATCTTGTTTTTCATCTTCATCCATTCGAGACCTGCACCTATTCAACCCTTCCGGGACTCGGACATTCTCAGTCTTGAGTTAACCGGTGTTATCCCCTTAAGATAGATGCGAGAATGCCACACGTAGTGGCGACCTAGCCCTCCATTTTTGAACGGTCTTTTCGTCTCGTCGAAGCAAAGGGCGCGTTCGACGAATTTTCACGATTGTAATATTAACTAAGAGC